>ERZ808277.184-NODE-184-length-26071-cov-5.314998_pt1 | contig 26071 bp, 18 predicted proteins | sample MGYA00521240_ERZ808277 | MGnify/ENA primary metagenome ERZ808277 (study PRJEB31516, sample SAMN03275599) | gut metagenome | biome: mammalia-associated habitat; material: feces | host: Papio cynocephalus | place: Kenya | collected 2012-07-17 ... | reverse complement strand
ACCTAGTTTGGTGGGTTCGTATAACGGTTAGTACTCGGGATTTTCATTCCCGCAATAGGAGTTCGATTCTCCTACCCACTACAAATATTAAAAAATAAAAACGATGGCAAATCACGCATCAGCAAAAAAGGCCAATCGCCAAAGCGAGAGGCGCAGATTGCATAATAAGTATTATGCAAAGACGACGAGGAACGCGATCCGCGCGATTCGTAACACCACAGACAAGAAGGTTGCCGAGGATGGCGCTCCTAAGGTCTATAAGATGATTGACAAACTCGCCAAGATCGGGGTCATTCACAAGAACAAGGCCGCCAACCTTAAGAGTGGCATTGCGGTTTATATCAACAAACTCGCATAAAGAAATATCGAAAGGCAGTCTTCCGGGGCTGCCTTTTGAGCCGAAAGCCGAAATGGCAAACGGGATGTAGCGCAGTTGGTAGCGCACTACGTTCGGGACGTAGGGGTCGTCCGTTCGAGTCGGATCATCCCGACAAAAGGTTGGAACTTTCGTTCCAACCTTTTGTCGTATTGCCCCTCACCCCGACCCCTCTCCCTAGCGGAGAGGGGGCACGCGCCGGAGGCGCTTCCTGCCGGCCTCGCCGGCTGCCCTTTTAACTTTCGTTCCAACCTTTTGTCGTATTGTTGCCATCTGTATGTTGCTTATTACAAAAAAAGGAAGCGGAGGCCGCTTCCTTTCAGATATTCATATACGGTCGCTTCGACAGGCTCAGCGGCCGAAGGATCCAGATCAGAGTTTCTGCATCAGGATGTTCTCATAAGTCTTGTCACCGACGGCATAACCTGAGTAGGTAGTTCCGTCGAAAAGCATGAACTTGTAGCCGGTGAGACTCATTTCCGAGCCTGCGGTCGTGCGCCAATGCAGAAGTCCATCCTCACAGAATCCGAACTCCATGCTGCTGGTCTGTCCCCAGATTCCGGTGTAAAGGTTGGCGACAAAGCCGAACACCACGTTCATATAGCTGAACTCTCCGAGATTCTGCGACTGGACGCGGATGGAATGTTCCTCAGGAATGTAAGTGCCGGTGATTGAAGGGGAATAAGAACTGTAATTGCAAAGTCCCTTGATCATCACTGTGTTCTCACCGGTCTTGATGATGTCCACACGGAAGGACTCAGTCGTAGCCTGATTGCTGCTGGATGTCTTCACATCCGCGTTCACGATGTACGCACCGACAAAATCATCAATGCCAGCCGCCTTGAACTTGTCCGCCTTTGAGGCCAGAACCGTCGAATCCGTGACATAGACTTTGTCCCCGAAACGATTGGTCACCTCCGCTATTACGCGATATGCTCCACCTTCCGAGAGCCCCTGATAATAAAGGGTAAGGCCGTCAGGTCCTTCGCTCGCGGCAAGATTATCCGCATCGAACTTGGAGCCGATTCCAAGAATCTGCTCAAGCGGATAGTTCTCTTCATAATAATCAAGCACATCCTTGTCCATCATTATGTAACGCACGGATGCGGCGTTCCTCGTACGGATTTTCCAGATCATAGTGGAATACGGGTCAACGCTGTATGGATTGATGCTGAACTCCAGAACCTCAGGAGCGAGCGTGCCGTCCGGATCGTAGGTGAAGCGTACGGCCACCATCTCGCCAGGCTTTCCTTCGGCATCAAACGGAACCGCTATCATCGTGTTGGAAGGCGAGGATGGGGTCCATTGCTGGGCGTCGTCGGAGAATGTCCGGATGTCGTCACGTTGGCCAAGGCAGATCTGCTTGTAGATCTTGTTCAGTTCATCGGAATCCCCAGTGATGTCTCCTTCCACAACCACGGCCTTGCAGGAAGCGGTGAAACTGTTGAATTCGTAGGAGAACTTGCCGTCACCCTCGTAAGTCGCAGAGACTACCGGATCGTTGTCATGGTCTCCGGCGAAGACTATCTTCTCGGGGCCATAGCCGAACATTCCGTCCGTGACATAATAGACCAGATTGAGGGTGAAGGTCTGCTTGCCGTCAAACGTGCAAGGGAAACGGTCATAATAGGCTTCGTCACCAAGGTACTGCGCGATGTCGGAGACATAGACATATTCATCGCTGCCGCTGTAGTAGTAGCCTATCGACTGTCCTGGCACAACCACGGAATTGTCGCTGTTCACCTTGAAGAAGAAACTTACACCGGCGCCCCAATCCAGAAGCCTGAATATGTTGGTGGTGCCTTTGGCTCGCTCCACAAGCATTCCCCTCTGGTAGCCCTCATAGAATTGGGAGTAGTAATATGTCGCCGTCTGCTGCACCTGCTCGCCACTCTCGGTGGTTCTCATATAAGGTTCCCACTCAAGGGTGAACGATGCGGTGAGGTCCAGGAAATCACTGTATTGTGATATGTAGGCCGGATCATCTCCGAGTTCCGCGTCCCTGCCTATGATGCAAAGGGATGCGGAGACACTGGAACCGAGCACCACGGCGTTCATATCCACAGTCACAGGGACTTCCACGCTGTACTGGCCGTCCGGGATGACCACAGTATCGCGCACCGAGAACAACGAAGCGTTCTTGCCGCTTTTCTGGAGCAGCACACGATAGGTTCCCTTGTTGCCGTTCCTGGCAAGGACTACAGTGAACTCTCCTTCTTTTGTTCCTTGCTCAAACTCTTTGGTAAGGCTTTTCTGGACAAAGTGGATCTCCTTGTTGTCCGAATCATTGGAAGACGCCATCTCACCGATCTGCTCCTGGTCACAGGCCACCAATGAGAGCAATGCGGCGGAGGCGCACAACAAATATTTCAAAAACTTTTCCATTATGGATTCTGATCTTCTTCGTTAATGTTAGGGTTATTGTTGATTTCATCCTGTGGGATGGTCATCACCCAGTCGTAGGTGTCAGGATTGGTGAGGTTGATGCCGTTGCCGGACATCGTAGAGATGCACTCCTCGGCGAATCCGTCGGATGTCTTCCTGTCGATTCCCTGACCGAGACGACGCACATCGACCAAACGGCCGAACTCTCCCCAAAGCTCGATTCTCTTCTGCACGAGAATATTCTCAAGCAGAGAGCCGGTCCACGATGTGGTGAGCGAGCCGAGCAAAGTTCCGTCAAGGCCGGAAGCGTCGAATGTGGCGTCCCTCTTCTGCATGACAGCGTTGAGATACTTGACCGCCTTGTCCTTGTCTCCAAGACGGAGAGCGGCCTCGGCGGCGTCAAAGTAGAACTCCTCGACCCTCATATAGATGTAGTCTCCCAGCCATGCGGCCACATTGGTGAACTTGAACTTCTTGGAGATGTACGGAGACTCCTTGTCATCCGGATCCCACCATGCCCGGCGGATGTCCCCGGGACGCATCTGCTTGTACAGACTGGAGTTGATGAGTTTCGGAGCCGACTGCGCATAAGCACCGTCAACATTGTCCATGTGGGCAAAGAAACTGGCGTAGCCTCCGGCCTGCTCGGTGTTCTCGATTCCGGCGCCCCACATAACGTTGGCGGCGGAAAGGGAGTTCATACCATTCATCAACTCGGATGAGCCTCCGATTGAATATTCCTCGGACTTGATGATCTTCTCCGAAGCGTCCAAAGCGGTTTTCCAGTCTCCGGCGGCCAAAGCGACACGAGCCTTGATGCCAAGGGCCACATAATAGGAAATGTGAGATTTGGTCCCGCCTAGAGCGGACTTATCGCCCTTTTCCAGCAAATCGATGGCAGTGTCAAGATCCGAGTTTATCTGTGCGAAGACAGTTTCAATATTCTCGCGCTTCTTGCCGACGAAGTCCTTGCCGGTAGGCTCGGTGTAGATCGGAACACAAGGATCAGACCAGCGGAACTTGTCCTGCAACGCACTGTAAGGCGGGCGGGCGAACCAGTTGGCCAGATTGAAATATGAAAGAGCCCTGATGGCGTAGGCGTTGCCAAGCACATAGTCCACATCGATCTCGCTTCCGGTCATCGTCTTTTCGGCGGAGATCACATAGTTGGCGTTGGAGATCCAGGTGTAGTTGGCGTTCCACACGTCATACGGACGGAAACTGTCCGAAGTGTAGAACGACTTCACGTTGTAGCAGTGGTCGTACCAGAACCATCCGTTACCCTGACTCTGCATTATGAAGTCATCCGCCATAGATTCAAGGGCAATGTTGTAGGCGGAGATTCCGAAGCATTGGTGGGCATTGCCGCCGGTTGACCAGCCCGCTGTCCACATTGTCCTGTAGATTCCGTCCACAATTGTCACGGCTGTTGTCGCCGACTTCAGAAGATCCTCTCCGGAGCCGGAATCCGTAGGCTGGAATTCCAGATTGCAGGAGACGGCGCAAAGAGCCGCCGACATTATTGAAAGTATCTTTTTCATTCCTTTAGAAGTTTATGTCAATTCCCGCTGCCACAACCCTTGACGGAGTATAGGTGTAGGAGACTGTTCCTGTGAAGTTGTACTGAGGATCCATTCCGTCCATGTGGCAGAAAAGGGCCAGGTTGTCAGCGGTGACAAACACTCTGCAGGCACCGATTCCAGCCTTCTTAGTCAACGATGAAGGAAGGGTGTAACCCAAGGTGATGTTCTTGATGGCGAAATATGACGCGTCGATCAGTTCCTCACCCGTGCTGGAACGGCTGCCGCCGATCTCGACAAGAGGGACATCGGTGATGTCGCCCGGCTTCTGCCAACGCCTGAGGACATTCTTGTGCCAGTTGTTTCCGGCATAAGTGACATTCATCGCTCCACCGTAAAGGCTGTCATAGATCTTTCCGCCGACAGAGAACGTGGTCAGGAAAGAGAAATCGAAATTCTTGAAGAACGTGAAGTTGGACGAGAAACTGCCCGAGAACAAAGCCTGGCGGCTGCCGTAGTAGTATTTGCTCAAGGCGGCCAGACCGACATTGTCAGTGACATATTCATCACACTTCTCAGTCACAATCGAGCCTGTCTTGTCCACAGCATAGCGGTAGTAGGCATAGTAAAGCTGGCGGCCGGTCGAAGGTGAGACTCCGGCTGACTTGGACATATAGAACGTGTAGATAGGCTTTCCTTTCTCGATCACAACACTTCCGTAGTTGATGACATCCTGCGAGGAAGTGAGTTCTGTCACTTTGTTCCTGTTCATGGACAACATCAAGGAAGCGTCCCAATGAAAGTCGGAGCGATCGAATATCACACCGCGAAGCGAGGCCTCCAATCCCCTGTTTACCATCGAACCGACATTGTCATCGTAGCCGGAAAATCCGGATGAGATGGCGAGAGGGTTGTTAAGGAGCATGTCACGGGTCTTGCGGGAGTAATATTCAATGGTGGTTGTGAGCCTTCCGCCGAACATGCTGGCCTCGATACCGGTGTTCAGGTTACCGTTCTTCTCCCAGGTGACAAGTTTGTTCTCGATGGAGGATGCGGTCGAGCCGGGACGGGTGCCGTTGGCCCAGCCATAGCTGAAGCGGCCCTGCCAAACGTAGTACGAGCCGAGGTTGTCATTACCCTGGACTCCGTAAGATGCCTTGAGGGTGAGATTGTTCAGCCAGTCCGAAGTGGATTTCATGAAATCCTCCTCCGAGATTCTCCACGAGGCTCCGACCGACCAGAAATTGCCCCACTGATTTGACTTGTGGAAACGTGATGAGCCATCGGTACGCCATGAGGCATCGAAATAGTAACGGTCACGGAAGCCGTAATTCAGACGGGCAAGCACTGATTCAATGGCATAGTCATTTGAGTATGACGTGTTGCTGAGTGTTGTCACGGCCGAGCCGAGCTCGTCGATGCCGTCCACGATACCGCTCTTGGAGCCAAGCTGGTAGTTGTAGTTGTAACGATAGTACTCGTGGCCGGCGAGGAGGTCAACGGAATGCTCCCCGAATTTCCTGCGGTAAGTCAGCAGTTCGTTAAGCGTGTAGCTCATCGTCCTTGTGTTGTACTTGCTGACGGTACCTCCCTGCGAGGCCGCGTTGCCGTGATACTTGTCGTTTGTCGTCGTACGGCCGTAGTCAGTGAAGTCCACACCAAGGTTGATGTCAAGATTGAGACCGTAGAGCAAAGCGTCTTTGTTGACTGTCCCAAATTTCACGAACGTTCTGGCAGACACGGAGTTCCGTTTGTAGTACGCCTTGTTGTTGTACAATTCGGCCTTGGAGTTGAAACCCTGGGCGGTGACACGGTTGGCGTAACCGTTGTCTTCCTCGGAACCATATTCGTACTGCCTGTTCCCGTTGGCGTCAAGCACATTGTTTCCTTCCATATCCTTGAGGTAGACAGGATAGACCGGAGCCATGAACTGTGCGGTGTACCAAACGTTGGAGGTAGCGCTTCCGGTCGCGTCCTGGAAATCGGACACAGCATGCGCGAGATTGGCGCTCATGCCCATCTTGAACCAGTCCGTGGCCTGCACATCTCCGCTGATCCTTCCGGTGAAACGGTCGAAGTCGGTGTTCTGAAGAGTACCGTTTTCCTTGTAGTAACCCAAAGAGTACAAATAGGTTGTCTTCTCGGTTCCTCCGCTGACGGAAAGCACGTGCTCGGTGCGGAAAGCCTTTTCGTTGCTGATCTCGTCCATCCAGTTCTCATTCCAAGCCGCGACAGCGTCATCATGGATCTTTCCGGTGCTTTTGTCGATCAACTCCGACCAGGAGTAATTCTTGTAAGGGTTGTAATATTCAGGACTCTTCAGTCCGCCGATCGTCTGGCCGAGGTTGTTGGCGGCATAGACGCTGGCGGCGTCGAAATCCATTCCGGTGCCGTACTGGGCGGAGTTCCTGAGAGCCTCGTAGGTCAGCTCGACATAGTCGCTCATGCCCACAAGGTCGTAGCGCTTCAAGGCTCTGGCCGCCACGCCGAAATTGCCCTTGTAGCTGACGTTCACCCTGTCCTTGTTTCCTTTCTTGGTGGTGATCACGATGACACCGTTGGCTCCACGGGCTCCGTAAAGGGCACCTGCGGAAGCATCCTTCAAAACGGTCATCGTCTCGATGTCCGCCGGGTTGATGGCGCTGATGGCTCCATCATAAGGAACACCGTCCACAACATAAAGAGGGCTGGAAGAAGCGTTCACAGAACCTGCTCCACGAACCATTATGGACGCCCCCTCACCTGGCTGGCCACCTCCTGAAGTAACCTGGACTCCTGCCACGGCTCCTTCGAAAGATTTTGTAAGGTTGCCGACCGGCCTCTTGCTGAGTTCGTCTCCTTTCACAACGCTGGCGGATCCGGTGAACGATTCCTTTTTGGCCGTACCGTAAGCCACGACGATCACATCGTCAAGAATCACAGACTCGTCCTGAAGGACAAAGTCCACGACTGCCTTTCCGTTCACGGCCTGCTCAGCCGTTGTGTAGCCAAGGTTCGAGGCGGTGAGCACAGCGTCAGACGGCACGTTCGCAAGAGTGTATTTTCCATCAAAGTCTGTGACCGTTCCCACAGTCGTTCCCTTGATGAACACCCCCGCGCTGATGACAGGCTCTCCTGTCTTGTCAACGACCTTTCCGCTGACAGTGATCGCCTTGTTCTGGGCTGATGCCATCACAGCGGCGCACAGCAGCGGAATAAGGGCGATTGTTCGCAATATCTTGTTCAATCTCATAACTATCTGCTAATTTCGTAAGTGTCAAGGATTACCGGTGTATTGATCTCAATGCGTCCCTTAGGCTCTCCGTAAACCGCTGACCTCGTCTTTGTGCCTTCAGCGGTGGAAGCGGTGGCGTAACGAAGCACTTCATCTCCGCTTGCCGAGACAAGGCTGACCAACAACGTGTATTTGGTTCCCGGTTCCAGAGACGTACCGTCTGTGCCGAACGACATGGAAATGTTTCCTGTCATATTCATGACCTTGATCTGGGTCGGCGTGAAGTCGGTGCCTTTCTCTTTTACAATCTTCGAAGCGTCGGATACCTTCACTCCCGCAAGTTCAGAATTGCGGCAGAACAGGTAACGGCCACCGGAAACCTGAATATTCAAGGATTCATCGGTGTCAAACGCTATCGAGACATTGGCCGCCAGGGCCGTGGACGCAGGATGGGACGCGCTTGTGCCCAGCGAGACAAACGCCCAATCGTAATATGTGGTCGAAGTCATCGTGGAAAGCGTGTTCACGACAAATGTGGTGTCACCGGCTTCGTTTACCGCCATCGCGCCGAGAGTGTAGGATGTAGCGGCCGACAATGGTGCGAATCTGGTGGTCATTCCACCGTCCTCATTGATCCTCTCAATATATTCCTTTTCGGTGACAGGGCTTCCTTGAAGCGCGGTGTAGCGCCTGAAAAGATCAAATGAGCCGCCGAAATAGACATTGAACGAATATGTCGAAGTAAGGACATAATTCATTTTGGCGACATCCTTTCCAGCCCAGTTGGTCCACACGCAATTGGTTGCGTTGTACTGTCCGAACACCGAATGGAACATCGTCTGCGTGAACCAGTCGGATCCTTCGAGGGAAGGTTCGGTCATCGTGTCGTGCGCCTTGGTCTTCGCGGCGATCTTGCACAGAGGTGTCGTGGCCTTCCCTTCCAGACTGACTCCGAAAGCCACAATGTAGTACGACAGCTCCGGATAGAGCGGGTACTCGGTGTAGTTGGACGAGCCGGTCTTGGTATAATAGGACATTCCACCCTCGACGGTCATGTTGTTGTCCTCTATCGCGTCCAGCATGTACTTCAGATAGGTGTCCCTGACCTCAGTGTCAGAATGATCTTTGAAATAGCTTGCCGGAACCCCGAAATACACATAACGGAAATCCGGAACCGCATAGATGTTGAAATTGGCATAGTCAGAGCCGCATTCCAGCAACGACATGATGATCGGAGGGATGTCCTCGGAATCAGGACGGGTGGTGAATCTGAGCTCAGCCTCCGGAGAATCATTGACATATTTTTCTCCTGAGACAGCCTTCAGGCTGAACTCATAGTCTGTGGAGCCTTTGAAACCGCTCAGTTCCACAGAGCAGGCCTCGACTTTTCCAGTCAAGCCCGCAACCGAATATTCGTACGCTGACGCACCTGAAACCGGCTTCCAATTGATGATTGTCCTTGATTTGTAGGCCGCCACAAGCACAGGTTCAGGGGTCTCAAGAACACTCTCCCCGTCGGTGACCACATGAACCGTGACAAATTCGGAGCCGACATATTCACCATTGCTCCCGGCATCGGTCCTCACGGCGAATGAATATTCTTCCGCAGGGAGAAGGTCCGAAAATGAGATCGAACGGTCTCTTGTCGTCACTGTGTCTTTCCCATTGAATATGTAAGTGTAGGATCCAGCGTCTGTCACCACATCCCATGACACACTGAAAGACGTGCTGGTCACATCGCTCACAAGAACCTTCGGTTCCGGCAAGCGTGCCTGAACCGGGCCATCGCTCTCCTTCGCGCATGACAATGCGGTCAAGAGAAGTGCGAATGAAAGTTTAGTTATTATGGATCTGCTCATTTGTTGACTGTTACCTTGATTGTCTTGAACATTGAATTACCGTCTGAGACAGTGACTTCCGTCTCGCCCGAGGACACCCCCTCGAGGGTGAGGATTCCCTTTGCGAGGGACGCTTTCACTATGTCCGGATCGGAAACCAAATATGACAGGACCTTGACTGACGGGAAATATTCCGACAGATCAAGAGTTTTTGTCTGGCCGGCGGAAACGGTCTGAGCCGGAATCTCTCCCAGATAGTTCATATACTGAAGCAGTTGGTAGGTGTCCAGCATGCCCACGCCCATATTCCCGACATACGGAGCGCTGAGGTTGGCGTTGATCGGACGGGCCGAGCTCAGAAGCGCCGAGCGGAGCATATCCGGAGTAAGTCCCATCTTCTTGTCCTTGCCGTAGTAATAGGATACGGCCAAGGCGCAGGCTCCGCTGACGTGTGGGCAGGCCATTGAGGTTCCCTGCATATATTCATAACCTGAGGTGCCGTCCTCCTTGACGCTGGTGCTGTAGACTCCGCCATAGTTGCTGTCAACGTAGGTGTCGCCGCCCGGAGCGGAGATGTCCACCCAAGAGCCGTAGTTCGTGTAATATGCCGCGTCACCTGTGTAGGAATATGAAGCCACGCTCACCACGCTCTTGTCCGCAGCAGGGAAGGCCTGATAGTTGACAGCCTCGTTGCCTGCGGCGAAGATCACGATTCCGCCCTTCATCGGGCCGGTCTGCTCACCGTTCTCATCCACTCCGGCGTACTTGACGAAGTAGTCGATGGCGCGTCTCAAAGCCGAGAACGAACTGCGCGTCCAAGTGTTCCAGCTGAGCTTCTGGTTGTAGCCCCAACTGTTCTGGCAGATGACAGCCCCGTTGTCGGCGGCGTATTTCATGGCCCTTACGATTCCGCCAAGACCTGAGCCGGACGAACCGTTCTCGCTTGCGCCAAGGGTCTGAAGGGTCATGATCCGGACTCCGTCATGATCGCCTGATCCTCCGGCGATTCCGTTAACGCCGATGCCGTTGTTGTTGACCGCGGCGATTGTGCCGGCCACGTGGGTGCCGTGCGAAAGAGTTGAGGATGTGACAATCGTGCCTTTGTTGTCCACGAAATTGAAACCATAGACATCATCGATGTAGCCGTTGCCGTCGTCGTCGATTCCGTTGCCGGGAATCTCGCCCTTGTTGACCCACATGTTGTCTGCCAGATCCTCATGATCGTACTTCACGCCCTGGTCAATCACGGCCACAATGACATCAGGATTGCCAGCGCAAAGTTTCCATGCCGGCCACACGTCAGCGTCAGCGCCGACAAGGCCGACCTTTCCGAAAATCGAGCCTGTGTTGTTGTAGTGCCACTGCATCTGCTGGATGACCTTGCTCTCGTTGAACGGGAAAGTCTCCTTGCGGCTGGCCGACAGGGCCATCGGAGCGATTTCCGGCGAGCCCTCTCCTTCCGCATCAGACATCATGACAGGCAGGGAATACTCAATACTCTCCACCGAGCCGCATCTCTTAAGCTGATTCACCACATCAGAAGTTTCCAGAGTCTTGTCAAAACTGGCGATGTACCATGTGTCAAGCCCCTCCGCATGAGTACGAGCCTCGAAACGGCCACACTCAGGAAAGAGCCTTTCCAGACGGAACTTTCCATTCTGAGCCAGCACTTCCGAGACCTCACGGGTTCCGGCTGACGCATCATCTGACGAGCCGGCCGCCCTTGTCCCCACATTCGAGTCTTTGATCTTTATGATCAACTCTCCTTTGATGGCCGCCGGTGACTCATTGATTATGATCGGTCCGGACTTTCCGCCACCATTCTCAGGCGACTCCTGTTTCTCGCAAGCCGAAGCCACGGCCAAAGCCGCGCAAAGGGCGGAGAAAGGAAGCGCCTTCCTTTTGAATATATTCATAAACTAATACTTGAAAGTTATGTACTTCACTTCTGTTGTCAGACCACCGTCGGTGTCCGATTGACGGTAGCCGACGGCATAGGCTACATATTCCTTGCCTCTCTCGTCAACGGTGTCCTTGAAATCAACACTCGCACTTCCCTGATAGAGAGTCACGCCACCGAGCTGCATCATTTGGGAGACGTACGTGCGGGCGACATCCTCAGGCGTCGGGAGTTCATCCCAACTTTCCTTTGTCAGGACATCGCAGATCCAGGTGTCGGAAACCGAAGTAGAGGTGACATTGAGATGTGTGCCTGACATATTCAGAGTCAATGACATATTTGACTGTGTAGCCTTCTTGGAGCGGAACTCGGACAAATCGATCTTGCCACTGTAGGAGGCGTTGCCTTTATCATCGAATTTCAGGTCGAAGGCGGCGGCGTAATAGACAGTGTTGTCCATGATCGTGGTCTTACGGCTTGTCTCCAGTTTATCCGTGTCGAAATTGCCTTTGGTAAGGAAAGACTCTGGTTTCACACCGTAGATGGCGCATAACTCTTTGATCTGTTCAATCCTCCTCTTGATGTAAGCCTCGGCATTGCTGAACTTATCATAGTCTGATTTGCTGACAATCGAGTAAAGATAGGTCTCGGCGGCGTCCACAGGCGTGATGACCACCCTTGCGGAAGAAGTCGTGATCTCGCTGACCTCAATCTTGAATTTGTTGTAGGCCGGAGTCGTGGATCCCTCTTTGCCCTGGCTCACGACAAGAGTCAACGGTTGGACTCCGGCACAGGTCATTTTGATCTCTCCGGTTCTGTCAGCGCCGCTGTCGTTCTTGTCGACTTCGAAACTGAAGGTCGTGCTATAGACCTTGCCAAGATGAATCCACCCGGCATCAGTCGAGACTTCGGCGGTGTTGCCCTCCTTAGCCCCTTTGATGCCATAGTCAACTGAAACCTTGTCTCCATCAGCAGAGACACTTAAGAGACGGTTTTTCACGTCAAAAGTCGAGGTTTGTTCCTCATCGCCTCCCGAGCCGCTGCCGCCACATGAGACAAGACAGGCGGCAGAGACAAAGGTCGAAGCGATCAGTCTGAATATTGATGAAATCTTCATTTAAGTCTAATTTTCCGGTTCGTCAAAATGGAACTTCAGATAGGAGACCCCTGTGGTGATCTTCGATCCGTTATAGCCGAAAGCGTAGGCCACATAATCTCCCGTGGTAAGGTTGTTCATCTGTGCCTTAGGGTTATAGTAGCACTCGGAATACTCCCCTTGATGCATGAACGACCTGATCGAGTAGTCACTGTCTTCCACCCATTTGAGGAAGTCATCGGCGCAGGCTTTCGGAGTGGCGCTGCTGCTCCACACATCATAACTGTCTACAGTCAGCACGTAAGTGACAGAGGCGTCTGACGGTATCACCTTGACATTCGCGTCCGCATCTACCGTGATTGTGAAATCAGGCGCTGAGTCCGGATACTTCTTGGTAGTGAACTTCTTCACAGCCAGATTGCCGCTGTACTCTCCGCCCAACGTCATGTCAAAGGCAAAAAGATAGTAGTTTGACAAAGGCGAAAAGCCATTGTATGTTCGTGACTCATAACCTTTGGTAAGATAATCAGCAAGAGAGAACTCCCGCCCGCTAGCCTCCGCACTTTTACGCGCATAGTCAATCAACTGCTTTGCATAGTCCGCGACAAAAGCTTTTCCGTCACCGTTGAACTTGGCGTATTGGTCAGCCGTGACTACACCATAGCAGTAGTACGAGTCGGAGTTTGTCGGAGCGACGGAGACCAAAGCGCTGGTGGCCTCGACATCCGTGACATTCAGATCGAACTTCATCTTGGTGTCGATCCGGTAGTCCGGATCAGAAGACTGGAGCACGGTGACATAGGCATCTTCCGCCCCTTTCAGGCTCAAGGTGATCACAGCGGTTCTGTCTTCAGCAGAAAGATTTGCGGCTACAGACACCCCGACGGTCCCGGACACTGTGTTGTCCAGCACAATCCAATCTTGATCGGCGACAGCGGTCACGGCCTGCGCTGCATCATTCCCCGTCACTGAATATTTTACCTCGAATCCGGAAGCGGACGAAGACACGGTCAACAGCTTATCTCCGGTAATGTTGATAGTGGAGTCAAACTTTGTTTTCTCTCCATTGTCTTTCTCACAAGAAATTGTGACTATGGTGAAAACCATAGCCACAATCATCTTGAACAGATTATTTAATCTACTCATCAGTCAGTTGTAAATGTTACTTCAAAACTATAGATCGGAGTCGCACTACCCCAATTGGTAATAGCAATGTCAAACCAATTAACAGAATCGTCTTCTATCACCGCTGTACTGGTGTAAGGGCCGTCACCAGTGTAAGACAAAGCATTGCTGTTGACCTTTGACCACGAGCTTCCGTCAGAGGACAGCTTCAAGATAAGATCATCGTAAGCGCCAGCCTTCATCTTCTTGTCCGCCACGACAACAATCTTGGAAATCACACCGACAGCCGATGTGCATTTGAGGCTACCCTTGGACTTGAAAGAAGTCTCAGTGGCAGAACCGATGTAGAGTTTGTCGCCATAGATCTCAACTTCCGTAGTCTTAGTCGGGTCATCAACACCCTTGGCAGTGAACTTTGCCGTAACAGGATAGCCGGTCAAAGGATCCACAGTCTTGCCTTCACCCTCAATCTTATCGACCTCAGCCTTGAGTACCTTGTACATATCATCCGCGGTCACAGACAACTTGTAGGTCACGGCGGTAGCGCTGGCCTGCTCGACAGTGACTTTCTTGGTAGTCTCCGACAGCCCTTTCGCCTTGATGGTGATTGTTCCGACTCTCTTCTTTCCGGTGTTCTCAGCCACGGTCACGGTAAGTTTGTTTAAAGCCCATGAAGCGGAAAGCCACCCTTTGGCATCATCAGCGACAGTCACAGCAGGATCACCAGTAGCCGCATAAACACCACAATCGACCGTCTCGGAATGAGCACTCTTAGCAACCTTGATTTTGTCGTTGTCAAGCACGATTCCAGGAGCAGGATTGATGCTGATTGTTCCGACATATGGGCGGCAGCCGGCATTTGAGAAGTTGTCAACGGTAACCTTCAACTGTCCCGCAACGCTTTCTGAACCGGCGCTGAAATAATAGTTCTTTCCTTCAGCATTGACATTGCTGCCGGTGATTCTTGCCTTACCGAGGACATGATCAACACCATCCTTGGCAACGCTGACAGTGAAATCAGCCGCCACGTCATTGTCATAAATGCCAAGGTTGACCATAATTTCCTTGATACCGCTGAAATCTGCCGCTGACGACAGGACAATCTTTCCGCCTTGGATGTAAGAGTAGGCAAGACCCTGAGCATAACCGCTGTCTGTTGAGATACCCCAGCCATAATTGCTGTTTGTCGAGCCAGGGTAAGTGATAAAGAATGGCATCTTCTTGTCACCGTCTCCCCACGTGTTCTCCTTCTTGCTGCCCGTGATTGCCTTTGAGTAGGTCATGGTGTTTGTCCAATTCTCACCTTCGGCAAGAGCCACATCGTGAGAATCAACCTTATCAGTCCCCTTGAAGTTGACTGTAGGAGAAGCGATGACACCGCGGTTGATGACAAGTCCCTGGCGCTCGAAGACAAGGTCAGCCTTGTTTGTGAACACAGAGATTCTGACATCGAATGTTCCGGTGTTGGCCACAAACCAAGCGGCATAATCCGCCACCGTTGTCTTTCCGTCACCAGGAAGATTGATGTAGGCGATGGTTGACGCCGGCTTGGCCACAACGTCCTCGATGTCCTTTGTGATGTCAACCTCGTAACGACCGACAAGAGCCTTGTTCTCGCCGACTGCCTCGATCTTGACACTCTTGACTACCTGATTGGCATAAACCTCAGGCACACCTGCGAAAGTGATCTTTCCGAAACCAAACAGATGGGCGAATTTCACAGCCTCGCTGTTGACGGTGGAATACTCACCATATTCATCATCATGTTTATTGTTTGATGTCGAGATCGTGGTCGGCTTCACGAGCATAATGTCCGCGCGGTTGTACCAGGATGTCTGAGACGCAGTCTGCTCCTCTGGAATCTTGACAGTCCAGGATGTCAGGTCATCTTCTGAAAAAGAGGTGAGAACAGCATTTGCCGGGAATATTCCGTAGAAATTATATTCATCAGCGAAATCCGCGTCAACTATGCTCCAAAGTTCTCCATTGAATACTGGAGATTCAGCCTCAAAATCATTGATTCTGAAAGCAGAATAATAAACTCCTGCGGCAGCGCCCTTGCTTTTTGCGACCTTGACACCCTTGGTAGGAGTTGCCTTCTTCGCCACAGCGGCATAGAAATAGTCACCCTTCTCGAATTTGATGTGGCTGTCACCATCATAGACGGCCTTGGTGTCCGCGCCTGTGCTGACAGCGACGGAGACATTGATGTCATGTGTTCCGGCGGTTTCCGGAGCGAGTTCTGACTTGGAGCAGCCGGCAACTGCCATGAGAGCGGCCGCGATATATAATGACTTTTTCATTTCAGTTCGTTATTTTACCAGTTAAGATATTCATTCTCATCACTGACGATGATTCCGCCGAAGGTCCCGTAAGAATCCTTCTTGATGCTTATGTACTGGGCGGAGTACTTTCCGTCGCTGTTGCGGACAGCCTTGACGATGACGTAGCCGGAAACCATTGCCTTAGGAGCGACCACGGTTATGGTGGACTTGGCCTCATCCACCTTTACCTCGAAAGTCGAAGACTCGGCCACAACGTGAGTGGTCTCATCGGCTCCGGTGACAGTGTACTTGAATGTCGCAGTCTTGCCAGGTTCGATGCTCACAGCATCGCTTTCCACCTTGATGGCGAAAGCCTTTTCCTTGGCAATCTTGATGACGGTCTCACCGAGCGTGAATATGTACTCGGTGTCGGTCTCTGTCATCTCAAGCTTAGGTTCTACCGTGCCGGTCACGGCAACTGGCTCCCATGCCTTGCCGTCGAAGGAAACATACCATTTTCCATCCTCAATCTTGAACTGAGGAGTCTTCCCGTCAACGCCATCCTTGCCGGTGACAGGAACCTTCCCTCCATTATTGGTCATGAACTCACCGTTGACGGTCCAGTAAAGCACTCCATCGGACTCCTTGACACCAACAACCGGAGCCTCAGCATCCTTACCATTGGTCAGTTCAGCTGTTGTGCCGTCGCTGAATTTGATTGTATAACTTGATTTATCCTCGTTGAAAGTCACAGACTCGATTGTAACGGCCTTTGCTGCGGCTTCGGCGAGCTTCGTGATGGCACTTACGTTCTCATTCACCTTGTTCTCAAGGGCGGTGACCCTGGTCTCCAGAGTGTCAACCCTGTCCTTGAGGTCTCCTGTGCAGGCGCAGAGCGACGCTGCGGCGAGCAATGTCAAAAATACCTTTTTCATAACTATACAGAATTTACTAATATCTCGTTTTAACTAAAACGCAAGTATAGGATGGCAGACAATGAGGTCATTGCCGTAAGCCATAAACGTGTCGAATTCACCGTTGTCACCAAGCCAGAATATGCAGCACTGACAGTCCTCTCCAGCACTGTAAAGCGATGATGACATCAATTCGCAGACATTGAATTTAGGCGAACTTCCAACCTGCCTGTCAAAAATCGAAGGAATCAGATCATCTTTCTGGTCAGCAGGGACCAATGCCCAATTCGAGTTAAGCTTTGCGATCGGGTCATAAGACAGTTTGGTCGCCATGCCATAGGTAACATCGTAGCCATAATCCCTAAGGCTCTTCAGATGCAATGCGATTTCCTCCCCTCCAAGGTTAGCCATGAAGTCCCATAACTGGCCTATGCTCGGGATGAACCAGCCTGAAGTGTTCAACGGAGCCGCAGGCACAAAATCCGTATGGGTCCAATCAAAGGCAGGACATTTCTTAATGGCCGAACCCGGATATGTGGCAAGCACCTGGGCATTCTCAGCCTGACCGCTCAAGTTGTTATACCACGTGGAGCCCAACTTTCCCTTACCAACGCAAGTGAAATCATCTTCAAGCGTGTACCGTGTGTACATAGTGCCTGGCCCATGCGCGGACTTCAAGCAGAATACCAAGCCATGTGTGAACCCTTGCTGTTGCTCAACGGTGGAGAATCGTTTGGAATCCGTCTGGAACACGATGCCAATCACGGTTTTACCCTCTACCGGAGCCGGTTTGTTCTCAGCCCAGACAGGTTTGGTCCCATCATCATTGATAGAAATCAGACCTCCGTCACTCCATGTGCCATCTGAATAGAAGTAGTCTCCAATCTTGGCAGGAGCCACAGGAGGTTCCTTCGCCTTTACTGAGACAGAACATACAGCCTTGACATTATTGATGGCAGCCGTGATCTTGGCTTCGCCAGCCTTGAGCGAGGTTACCGTGGCGGAGACTATGTTATCGCTATCGTCAGCGTCAAAAGGAACTATTTTAAGAACTTCGGAATCATCAACACTCCATTCAACCGTCTTGTCTGTCGTACCTTCAGGCAGGATAGTAGCATTTAGTATGAACGGCTCATTCTCAACAAGTTCCTTTGAGGTGACATCAAACGTCAACGACTCCGCCTCGACCGTCTTGACCTCCACCTCGCACTCCGCTGTAAAAGAGGAAGATGCGGCAGTGATAGTGGCCTTGCCGGCGGCGATGGCCTTAACTACCCCGTTCTCGACGGTCGCCACCTCCTTGTCACTGGAATCCCAGGATATGCTTGGGCTGGTGGCGTTGTCCGGAGAGATCGTGGCGCTCAAGATCTCTGACTCTCCGACAAAGAGTTGCATTGAGGTTTTGTTCAAGGATATTCCTGTGACGGCGATAGGATCAACGGTGACAGCGCACTTTGCGATGCAGGACCCAAGGACGGCCACAATTGTGGTCGAGCCGAGAGCCTTTGCCTTCATTGTGAATACGTAGCCCTGATCATCGGCCTTTTGGGAGACTTCAACGACATCTTCGTCTGCCACCTTGACCTCAACTTCCGACAATTTCTCAATCGGAGTCACCTTCAGAGAGACAGTTCCTTCACCCTCAATCGGAATGGAAACAGTCTCTTGCATGAACTGAACGTTTTCCCTAACCGGTTCCGGTTCGTCATTCCCGTTGTTGCCATTGCAAGACGCCACCGCCAAAGAGAACAACCCGGCCGCTGCGGCCAACATGGCGGAACACAAGATTCTTCCAAATGAATTTTTATACATAACTAACTAAACGCAAACTTATATAAGTCAAAAACACGTAAAACAAGTCCGAAATATACGCAATATTTTCGAATGAACAAGCGAATATTTACAAAATTTACAGAATATTATTTCATAAGCCAGTCGCTTCGACAAGTTCAGCGACCGATATAGATTCTGCTGCTGCGACGTTCTTATTTGATGTTCGGATCGATGTCCCTGTGCCAGAAACGGGAGGTGATGTCTGTAAGGGAATAACTGACCGCGGTATGGGTCACCTTGTAGAGCCGTTGGTTGGTGGTCTTGGAGTTCAGCGGTCCAAAGGACTTGATGTACGGGCCGACCTTTACATAATCAAAGGCCGTGAATATCTCATCCTCGACAGCAGCACGTCCGGAGTACAAGGCGACAGCAAGCCCCCTCGAACGGACATGGGCGGCCAGCCTCAACAGGGATTCCGGATCCTGTCCCTCGCCAAGGAACAGGAAGCAGTCCACCCCAAAATTATCAGCGACGAGAGAATCAATCACTTCCTCAGTCAGTTCCACACCGACATCAGTCTTCAGAAAAGGAGAATGGCATCCTACGCAATTACCTTGGCAGTTACTTATGTCAACCGCCAAGGTAACTCTGTCAGGAATCTCCTCAATGACCACGGAGGTCATCTCAGGGACGTATTTTATCATGCTTTCGACGCCTCCTCCGTGACACCGTCGTGGTTGTAGAATCTGTGGGCGGCCTCGACCTGACGCATCTCGCTGAACGATGACACCCGCTTGAGATAACCGATCACGCGGGTCAGATAGTCCAGATTGTGGCTTCCGCACTTAGGGCAAACCTCAAGGGTGTCCTTGCTGATATACCCGCAGTCGTTGCAGACGGTGTTGCGGCAGTTGAATGTGAAGTAGTTGGTACCGTAATGCGCCGCGGTCTTGAGAAGCTGCCGATATTGATCCTTGGACAAGTGCTCAGCCACGTTCATGTGCAGGGCGGAGCCTCCATCAAGATGCTTGACATACTCGTTGCCGTGCAGCTTGAACTTGTCGATCATCGACAGGGAGTCGTCCTCCGGATTGTAGAAGTACGAACTGTACATATTATGCTTCGGCGAGACGTAGAACCCGTCCTTCTGATCCCACTTGTAGTTCTTCCCCGAAAGGTTCTCTCCCGGAACGAACTCGGTGTTGAACATCGTGTCGGAAGTCTTGTCCTTCTTGTTTGACCTGTTGATGGTCTCAAGGATGACATCCACGAACTCGTTGTACTCAGGATTCGGGCTGATAGTAAGGCCAAGGAACTCGGCGGCGTCGGTAAGGCCGTTCACACCGATCGTGAGGTACTGCCTCTTCATGTCGATGAAGCCGGCCTGATAGACATCCAGCATGTGCGCGGCCAGAAAATCCTTGATGATCTCGTTGAAGGCCTTCTGGTACTTGTGCACCCTCTCGGTCTCCTCGGTCACGGCAGCACGAATATATTCATAGAGCTGGTTCTTGTCATAGTCGGCTCTGGTCAGCGCCTTTGAGCCATCCACAACAATCCCTTTCTTTTCAAGGAAATAGCGTCTGGTGGCAAGCTGGATGAGTCTGTTCAGGTTGATGGTCATGACAGACTTGGAGCCTGTTGACACCGAAGCCGTTCCCATTGAATATTGATGCGTGGTGTGGTTGTGTGACTCATCGACCTTGTCCAACTCTGTGATCGAGTTGCGAAGACGGCAGCAACTCGCGAGGCTGTCCGGACTGTCGGACAGGTAGCAGAAGAAGCTGTGCCCTTTAGACCACATCTCGGCTGTGAAGTCGGCGTATTCCTTGTCGATGAAATCGTCCTTGCCGTCGGTCAGCAAAGCCATCGTCTCGACCGGGAAGGTCAGGATGTAGCGGTTCCTCTCCTCGTTGAACCAGTTCATGAAATGCTTCTGAAGCCAGGAGAGGGTCTCCCACTTCGGCTCTGTCCCGTCAGGGAAGCGGAAGTCGCCGAACACGCCGCGGAAATAGCTCTCGTCGAAGTAGCTGATGTTCCAGAACACGGTCTGGTAGCCACGGTTGCCAGCCGGCATATTCATGGAATGCACAACCTGCTGGAAGTAGTTGTCGATGACCTTGACAAGGGTTCTCTTCTTGGCGTTCATCTCCACCACGTCCTCAAGGTGGTCGAGATAGTCGTCGCCGTAGTCCTTGCGGATGAAGTAGTCAAGGTACATCAGGAACTCAGGCGTCGCCACAGCCCCCATGAACTGGGATGAGATTGAATATACAAGGTTGATGAACTCGCCGCAGAATGACTTGAGGTCAGTCGGAGCCACCGAGACCCCCCCGAGCTTGATCAGACCGTCCACAAGGAACGGGTACATCGTGATGGCGACGCAGTAAGGGTAGCCAGGGGTGCCGCTCTCGTCATGCTTGTAGAGGACGTGGCTCTCCAGGTCCTTGATGTACTGGCTGGCGAGCGAACGGCCGTAGAGGGACTTGATCTTGTCCTTCATGATGTAGCGGTTCTGCTTGATGTTGTTCTCCTTGTAAAGTTCCTGGCCGAGGGTCACAATGTTCTTGCGGGTGACATTGGCGTTGGCGTCGAACTTGGAGCCGGTGGCGGCGTTGGACGCGGCGATGTAGTCACGGATGAAGTCACGCTTCTTGCGGAGGTCAAGGCCGGCGTCGAACTTCTCGATGTAGGCGACGGCGACCTTCTTGTTGATGGACATCAGACTCTCCTCGACCTGACGCCTGATCTCACGGCTGGTGATCTTGTCGTAAATGTAAAGGTTCTCCGCTATGGAGACCACCACCGCCTCCGGGCATTCCTCACCGGCGGTCTTGTAGGCCTCGCGTATGCCGTTCATCAGTTTGACCTTGTCGTACTCCTCATAGGAGCCGTTGGTCTTGCGTACAGTCACGTCCATATTCAAAAATAGATAAAAATCAGTAGTATAGTATCCCCAAAATAGTATTCCGATAGTATTGATGAGAGCCTTCCCGGCCATAAAGTCGGTCCGACCCTTTTCACGGGAGTCGAACCGACTTCTACAAAGATAGCAGATATTTCGGCTTTATGGGCAAAAAATATCGCCAAAATTATTAACAATTATGCAACTTTATTGTTAATTAGCAATAAATCAACCAATTAAAGGAAAATATATTTTAGAATTACTAAAATTGACAGCACATACATGAACCAGCCGATCTTCTTGGCCTTTCCGGTGCAGATGTTAAGGATGACGTAAGACACAAGACCAAGGAGAATTCCGTTGGAGATGGAATAGGTCATCGGCATGAGAATCAGCGTGAGGAAAGCAGGGATGGACTCTGAGAAGTCATCGAGCGGGATGTCCTTGATAGGGCTGAGCATGAAGAGACCCACGAACACGAGTACCGGACACACGGCCGAGCCAGGGATGGCGGTGAAGACCGGTGCGAAGAACAGGGCCAGAACAAAGCAGGCCGCCACGGAGAACGCCGTGAGTCCAGAGCGGCCACCCTGAGCCACGCCTGAGGCGCTTTCAACATAAGTGGTGACGGTGCTGGTTCCGAGGCATGCGCCTGTGACGGTTCCGATGGCGTCAGCCATGAAGGCCTGGTTCATGCGGACAGGCTTGCCGTCCTTGTCGGTCATGTTGGCCTTTGTCGTGACACCCACGAGGGTTCCAATCGTGTCGAACATGTCCACGAACAGGAATGTGAACACGACTACGAGCATGTCAAGGCTGAAGATCTGCGAAGCGTCCGTTGTGAACTGGCAGAAGATAGGCTTCATGGACGGCGGAGTGTCAACGAATCCCTGGAACTGGGTGATGCCCATAGGGATGCCGATGATGGCGGTCGCGATGATGCCGATAAGAAGTGCTCCCGGAATATTCAGGATGACAAGGATGCCAGTGATGACGAGGCCGATGACGGAAAGGAGTCCGGCTCCGCTGGTGATGTCGCCGAGGTTCACGAGAGTGGCAGGGTCGTCAACCACGATTCCGCCGCTCTTAAGGCCGATCAGGGCGATGAACAGTCCGATACCGGCTCCGATCGCCTTTCTCAGCGACAGAGGCAGGGCATTCACGATCGCCTCGCGGACACTCGTCAGAGTGAGTATTATGAATATTATACCTTCGATAAGCACGGCGGTCAGCGCGAACTGCCATGTGTAGCCCATGCCGAGGCAGACCGTGTAGCAGAAGAAGGCGTTCAGACCCATGCCCGGGGCGAGGGCGAACGGAAGCTTGGCGTAGAATGCCATCACGAGGGTGGCGAGGATGGAAGCCACTGCCGTGGTGGTGAAAAGGGCGTTCTTGTCCATTCCGCAGTCAGCCAGGATCGAGGGGTTGACGGCGAGGATGTAGGACATAGCGAGGAAGGTGGTGATGCCGGCGACGATCTCGGTGGAAACCTTCATCGTGGACGGATCGAATCCGAACAGTTTGGTCAGCCAGCCGGTCTTCTTAGGCTCGGAGGCCTGTGTTTTTGTCTCTGCCATTGTCTTGTATTGTCAAGGTCGTTTAATACTAGAATACCCACTTTGTGCCGAGGCAAGGACGTACGAAGAAGCCCTTTCCGGTTCCAAAGTCATAAGAAAGCTCAATCTCGGTGCCGATGTTGAGATTGTCAACCCCGAAATGCTGGCCGATGTTGTACCAGAGCTGCGGCTCTGAGAGGAACACGAATTTTGCGTCCTCAGCCTTTGTCCAGTCACGATAGCCGGCCTTTTTGTCGTTGATGTAAGGGCATACTGTGTGGTCCTCCCACCAGAAATCAGCGAAGCCGGAGAAGCGGAGCCCTTTCACACCGAAAAGATCCTGCATGCCCCAGACAGCGGTGAACTGAAGCGGAACGTCGCTTTCTTTCTTGCTGCCATCAATGTTATACCCCATCTCAGGATTAGAGTGATTATAGTTAATTGCCTTGTACAGAACCTTAAGATTCAAAGTATTCCTGAAATCACCGCTGTGGAGGAACCAATCAACACCGAAAAGGAAGGCATTGTTGATGGTGTAGGTGGTGTACGCGCCTCCGTTATACTCAACATGGAGGCTGAAAGGAGCAAGTTTTGTGTTCTGCCAAAAGTTGAGACAGCGCGCGATCTCGAAATATGTCCCGCTTGGTGCATAAACCTGATCCTTGGAATTCTTCGAGTTGTAGTCATAATCCACGAAGAAGAAAGTGTTACCCCATTTATCCCCGTAGAAACCCTCGAGAGTTGTTGTGACGTGACCGCGATCCTTACCGAAATCGTAGAAAGTCTGAAGGTTGGTCTGAGCCTTTGCTCCTAGAGAAAAGGCGAGCGCTGCGACTGTGGCGGCGATGATTGATTTGTTTGACATAAATATTAAGGAATTTGACTTGTTCCTTTATGAATATTAAAGGACAAATTTAATACAAATGTCACAGAAAGTCCATACCTTTGCCATACAATATTCACAAAGTTATCAACAGCCATGTTTGAAGAGACATTGAAATTCTATCAGGATTTCCCTAAAGAGGGAATCAATTTCGTTGACATAATGCCGTTTATGCAGGACAAGGAGGTCTTCACCAAGCTGATTTCGGAAATCGGAAAGCACGTGACGGCTCCGACCGTTGCGGCTCCAGAGGCCCGAGCCTTCCTGTTCTGCGCTCCGCTCCTGACATCTGACAGCGGCGTGACCAATGTCGTGCCGTTCCGCAAGAAAGGTAAGCTGCCCCACTCCGGCGATGACCTGCAAAGCATCGAGATAATGAAGGAATATGGCCCTGACAACCTCTACTTCCGAAAGTCGGACATAGCGGCGGGCAAGGCGGAGGACGGAATATTCAAGGTCGCGATCATCGATGACGTTCTCGCCACAGGAGGCACTGCTGAAGGCATAGCCAAGGCGCTGGACTCGCTGAAGATCCCTGTTGACAGCAAGGAATATGGAGTGAAGGTCACGGAATTCATATTCCTGGCGGAACTTGACGGCCTTTACGGGCGTGACAGGCTGGAGAAAATCGCACCTGTATATTCAATCGCACATATCAAATAAAGAAACGGGGAATGATATCATTCCCCGTTATCATTATTTCTTTTCCTGCTTTTCCTCTGCACGTGTGAAGAAGCGGTTCTGGAAAAATATCAGATAGAAAGCTCCGACCGTGACACAACTGTCGGCGAAGTTGAAGACCGGGGCGAAAAAGAGCAGACGGTCACCTCCGACAAACGGAACCCAATCGGGCCAGATGGTGTCTATCAGCGGGAAGTAGAACATATCCACAACCCGACCGAACATCAAGGGAGCATAATCGAAGACCACACCGTAAAAAAGACTGTCAATGATATTGCCGACGGCTCCGGCCGCAATCAGCGTAAGACCGACCAAGACTCCGGTAGGAACCACCGGCTTTCCATCAGGGAAAAGCGCCGGCTTTCCGTTTCCGTCCATTGACTTGCGGACAAGAGATGCTATCCACCAACAGAGTGCGGCCGAAAGGGCGATTCTGAAGAGCGACAGCAGGAACTTGCCGACAGCCCCGCCGAACTTCATTCCGAAAGCCATACCTTCATTCTCAATGAAGAATATCTGGAACCAGTTCCCGATTACGCTGAAATGTTCGCCTATCTGCATATTCGTCTTGACCAGAATCTTTATGACCTGGTCAATGACTACAAGAATAACCCCCAGAATCAGGAGTTGCTTACCTTTGGAAATCTTCACTAGCTCTGTCCGTTTTTAGCAAGTTTCTCCTTAGCCTCGACAGTAAGCGTGGCGTGCGGAACAAGGCGGAGTCTTTCCTTTGGAATGAGCTTTCCGGTCTCCCGGCATATTCCATATGTCTTGTTCTCTATGCGCACAAGGGCTGCCTCAAGGTTCTGGATGAACTTGTACTGCCTCTGCGCCAGCTGGCTGGCCTCCTCTTTGGACAACTGGTAGGCGCCATCATCCTCGACCGTCTTGAATGACGGTGTCGTGTCCTCGATGTCGTTGCTGCCGTTATGCATGATCACCCTGCGCAGTGTGTTGTACTCTTTTCTGGCCTTGTCAAGCATTTCATTGATGATGGCACGGAACTCCTCAAGTTCCTCATCACTGTAACGCACCTTAGTCTTTTCCGCTGAAGCCGCGTTGTCTTTGATCAATTCCGACATAGTGTAATGATATTTAGGTCTAAAATTATCTTGAGAGCGCCATCTTGACCGACCCTTCGTCCCACTCGACATCGGAAGCACCTTCCGGAGCATCCTTGCCAAGCGTGACAGAAAGCGCAAGGGTCTGGGCGGCTATGTAATCCTTATAGGCTTCAAGAGCGGCGGCGATGTCATCGTAGGCAGTTCCATCAGCATAAATCGCCACATCGATCTTGTCTGTCACCTCAAACCCGCTGTCCTTTCTAAGGTTCTGGATTCTGTTGATAAGCTCACGCGCCACTCCCTCCTTCTTCAATTCTTCAGAAATCTGAATATCAAGGGCTATGGTCAACTGTCCCTCTGTGGCGACAAGCCATCCCGGCATATCCTCGGAAGAAATCTCGTAGTCGCCAGGCTTAAGCTCAACAGTCCCCGAAGGAAGATCCACTGAATATGCCAACCCGGCTGCCTCAGCGTTCTGGATGGCAGAAATCGTGACCTGATCGAATCCTGTGAACGCACCCGCGATCTCCTTCATCTGCTTGCCATAGACCTTGCCGAGAGTCTTGAAGTTCGGCTT
>ERZ808277.182-NODE-182-length-26397-cov-4.754878_pt1 | contig 26397 bp, 24 predicted proteins | sample MGYA00521240_ERZ808277 | MGnify/ENA primary metagenome ERZ808277 (study PRJEB31516, sample SAMN03275599) | gut metagenome | biome: mammalia-associated habitat; material: feces | host: Papio cynocephalus | place: Kenya | collected 2012-07-17 ... | reverse complement strand
TTATCGGGTCAAGCCCGATAATGACACTAAAATTTAAAACTCGAAATTAAGCCTATAATATACAATGAAAAGTCTGTACGATATTGGAATTTACATATATACTTAAATTCTTATTCAAAATTGGAGGAAAGCAATGAATAAAGCAGAACTTATTGATGCTATTGCAGCAGACACAAAACTTACAAAAAAAGATGTAGACGCAGTTGTCAAGGCTTTTACAGAAAATGTAGCAAAATCATTGGAAAAAGGCGACAGCGTACAGCTTATTGGTTTTGGAACTTTCGATATTGGTGAAAGAGCTGCAAGAGAAGGCCGCAACCCAAAAACAGGCGAAACAATCAAAATTGCGGCTTCAAAGTGTCCAAAATTTAAGGCGGGAAAAGCTCTTAAAGACAGAGTTAACAAATAAGGACGTTTAGTGTATTGCTAAAATCTAAAGCAGTTTCTAGCGAGTTTTTTGCGGAAACTGCTTTTTTTTGCGGTGCCTGGCACGGCAATGATATTGCGTTGTGCTAATGCGGCCGTTTTGCAAATTTATATGTAAGTTTTGCGACAGTAAATTTTCCGACAAAGCGGCTTGCAAACGAAAGAAATTTCCATTTTGGAAAAGTCAAAATTATTTTTTTGCCTTTTTTTGCTTTTTTAAGACAGTGGCGCACAACTTTTACAGGATCTCTTCCATGCAAAACTTCCTTGCGCTTGCCGTTGGAAGCCACATTTGCAAAATTTGTGCTTACGCTGCCTGGACAAAGAGCGCAAACTTTTATTCCTTTTGGTTCGAGTTCTGCCGCCAGACCCACCGTAAAAGAAAGAACGTAGGCTTTTGTAGCCGCATAGACTGCAAAATTTCCAAGCGGCATAAAGGCTGCAAGCGACGAAACATTTATTATTTGCGAGCCGGAATTTAAATATTTAAGGACGTAGCCGCAAATTCCCGTCAGCGCGGTGCAGTTCAGTTCAATCATCGCAAGCTCTTTTTCGGAAGAAGTCTCGTCAAAAGGCCCGTAAGTTCCAAAGCCAGCATTGTTTATAAGACATTCAACTTCAAAATTTTCATTGGCGGCTTCGGATTTTAAAAGCCCGTCAAATTTATAAACGCCCGGAGCTCCGGTTAAATCGATCGGAAAAGTCCTGATTTTTGTTTTTGCAGGAGAATCTGGGCTTTTTGAGCTCAAAGTTTTTTCCGCTGTTTGCAAAAGTTTTTCGCTTGAGCGGGCAATGAGCCAAATTTCGCGGTTTTGGGCGGCATTTTTTTTGTCGCTTGCAAATTCATATTCGTTAAAAAGCTGGCGTGCAAATTCTGCTCCCATTCCAGAACTTGCGCCTGTAACAATCGTAATTTTTTTCATATTCACATTTTAGCACAGAAACTAAAGCAAAGTGCTAAAAAGCCGCAAAACCCTGTCCGTAAAACTCATCGAATGGTGCTTTTTGTTGTGATATTTTTCCGTAACATTGGCTGAGATTTTAAAAAGAGACTCAAAGTCTTTTTGAATGTCGGAAATCGCGCTTGTGTTGTACATTAAAACTCCGTTTTCAAAATTGTGATGAAAACTTCTAAAATCCATATTCACAGTTCCGACAGTTGCAAGCTTTCCGTCGGCAATCATTTGCTTTGAGTGGATAAAACCCGGCGTATATTCGTAAATTTTTATTCCGCTGTCGATAAGCTCGCCGTAAAAAGAGCGCGTAATCTTGTAAACAAGTTTTTTGTCAGGAATTCCGGGCGTTACAATTCTTATATCAACGCCGCGCAAAGACGCCAGAATAAGCTCGCGCTTCATCTCGTCGCCAAGAATCAAATAGGGCGTTGTAATCCAGACAGAATCTTTTGCCCATTTTATGAGATTTAGATAGACATTTTCGCCGACGTACAAATAATCGAGAGGCATATCTGCATAAGGCTGAATAAAACCGTCCGTTTTTGCAGGCAAAGGCTCAGTTTCGTCCGTTTCTTCTATAAAATATTTTGAAACATCTTCAAGCGTGCCTTTTTCCTGGCTGTTCCACATTTCCAAAAAAAGCTCTGTAAAAGTGTTTACGGCCTTTCCTTCAATCCTCAAGCCGCTGTCTTTCCATTGTCCGTACGGATGCGAATAATTAAAATACTCATCGGCAAGGTTGTAGCCGCCTGTAAAACCGATTTTTCCGTCAATAACCATAATTTTCCGGTGGTCGCGGTTGTTCATAAAAAGCGAAAAAAGAGGCGAAAGAGGGTTAAAGTCCCTGCACTCAATGCCAATCGCGTTCATTCTTTTAATAAATTTTCTGTTTATGTAGCCAATGCTTCCAACATCGTCGTACAAAATGCGGATTTCGACCCCGGCCGCAAGCCTTTCCTTTAAAACCGGCAGCATCCTGTCAAACGCTTTTGCCTCTTCGATTGCATGATACTCAAGAAAAATAAATTTCTGTGCTGTCGCCAAATCTTTAAGCTGGCAGTCAAGACACTCGACCGTGTTTCCATAAAATTTAGCGCCCGTGTTAAAAAAAGCCGGGAATTTTTCAACGAGAGACAGATATTTAAACTGATTTGCAACCCGCTTGTCCAAATTTTCGAGCGTTTTAAGAACATTTGAGTCGCTTTTTATGTGCCGGACGCTTTCCGCCTTGATTTTTGACGTATTATTTTTAACTCTTTTGGACTGATGGTTGTTTTCGCTCAAAAAATAAAGCGTAATTCCAACAATCGGCAAGACCAGAATCAAAATAAGCCACGGAACTTTAAGAGAAACGCTGTAATTTTGCTTGTTGTAGATGTGGATAACAAGAGCCGCAACCAAAAAATCCGAAGCAAGGCTAATCCATACAGAATACGACTTAAGCCAGCGGCTCACAGTCCACAGCCAGAAAAACTGCACTCCAAAAGACAAAAAAGTCGCGGCAAGACGGATAATACTGGAACGCAAAAACTGCTTTAATTTAAGGGTTTTAAACATTTTTAGCCTCTTACAACATATCTAAAAGAATAATAGGTTCAATTTCGAGTTTTGTAAATTTACTGTCATTGCCGTGCTTGACACGGCAATCTTGCTTAAAAAAGTCAGTATTGTACAAATACCCCCCCCATTTTTAAATAAAACGGTGTTATTATAACTATTAACAAAATGTTTTTTTTTGGAGGAGAAAATATGAAAAAAATGTTGAGAATTGTCGCTGCATTTGCCGCGCTGCTTGCAATGACAAATTTTATTGGCTGCTCTAGCGATGACGACAGCGGCGAGGAAACTGTTGCTGTTACAGAAGTAAAAATCACATCGACAGTAAAAGAAGTAGAAGCCGGAAAAACAATTACTCTTGAAGCGACTGTTTCGCCGGAAAACGCAACAGACAAGACTGTTACATGGAATTCTTCTGACACTACAGTTGCAACAGTTGATTCAACAGGTAAAGTTACAGGCGTAGCGGCAGGAACTGCCACAATCACAGCAAGCGCTGGCGGAAAAAATGCGACAGTTGAAGTAACTGTAAAAGCGGCTGCAACTAGCGGTGGCGAAACTGGCGGAAGCGAAACCGGAGGTGAAACTGGTGGCGAAACTGGCGGAAGCGAAACCGGAGGTGAAACTGGTGGAGAAACCGGTGGCGAGACAGGAACAACAACAGGATTTGAAAATACTTACTGGGTTCTTGAAGAAGCTGTTGAAGAACACAGCGGTGTAAAACTTACTTTACAAAATATTTCATACGCATATGTTAAGGATTCGACAAGCGGCACTACTTATATAGCTGATATACAAAATGCTGTAGAAGCACTTATTAAGGCTAACGGTGGTACAACAACAGTTGCTTATTCAGATACTGACATTACCTCATTTACATACACCGTAAACGGTAAAAATATTACAATGACTTCAACTTCTGAAGGCGAAACAAGCACACTTACAGGAACTATTGTTGACGAAAACACATTAAAATTTACAGATAATTCAGACGGAGAACCTTTTGAGTATACTCTAAAAAAAGCAGCAGCCGCACCAACAGAAGCTACAGTTATAGTAGAAGTTACAGCAGCACCGAGCGGTGAAAGTTTTACTATAGACTTGACAGATGCAAGTTCAACTTCTGAGCTTTATGCCGCATTAAGCAAGCTTGAATTAAAAGGAACTCTTGAGAATGGAGTTTATGATGGAATCAATCTTTCAGGAGCTGTTACTCGTGGGAATGACAAATCAAAAGTTGTTCTTGAAGTAAAGGGAACTATGACATTTGCAGTTGTTGCAGGAGCTAAAATCACAATAAAGCCAGGTTCAACATCAGGTTCAAACACAAGCACCTATGTAATTTCTGGAGCTGGAGTTTCTGCAAATGAAAGCATAATTGGAACAAGTTACGAAGCTAAGACTTACACTGCGACTGAATCAGGAGATTTCGTATTAACTACAGGAACAGATAGAGGTGTTAGATTCACATATATTTCAGTTGAATACTAAATATTAAGAAGTAATTTTAGTCACACTAAAATCCAGCCCGGCAAAAGGCAAAAGTTCCGTTTTTGGAAACTTGCCCAAGCCGGGTTTTTTATTTGTGTTTTAGGTTTAATTTTGAGTTTTAGATTTTAGTATCATTATCTGGCTTGCCCCTTGTCATTATTGTCGGGACTTGCCTTTTTGTCATTATCGGACTTGATCCGATAATCTCCTTAAAAGCAGATTGCCCGGTCAAGCCGGGCAATGACAGTTGTTTAGAGATTGATAAACGAGTTTGCTGTGCGGAATAATTCCGTTTGCAGAAATTATGCCAGTTTGCCGTGTGGATAGATTCCTGTGTCGGGGCACAGGAATGACAAAAAAACGCATTGTCATTGTCGGAATTGCTCTGCAAAAGCGGGAAGACTTAGGTTTTGCCGTAAGCTTTAGCCCGGACATTAGCCAAGCCGCAGGCTGTGCGCAGCACCGCGCGTTAGCAAGTGGCGGTTGGCCGGTTTGCGCTCCTGTAAATTCTTATAACAAGCGTTTTATAACGGCTAGTTTTATAACTGTTTTTTAGTTTGACTTTGGCAAGATGAATGTTAGGCTTTAAAAGTAACGCGAGGTTCATCTTATGGGTATTTTTCTTCAGGCTTTGGTAAATGGAATTCTGATAGGTGGATTTTATTCACTGATGGGTATGGGGCAGAACGTTATTTTTGGTGTTATGAAAATCATCAACTTCTGTCATGGCGAAATGCTGATGGTCGGTATGTATCTGACTTTTGTTTTTTCGCAGCTTGGCATTGATCCTTATGCCGCGCTTCCGCTTGTTGCCCTTTGCACTTTTGGCATTGGCGCTTTGGTTCAGCACTTTCTTATTACGCCGTCGCTCGGCACGCATAGCTTTACTAACTTGCTGTTTTTGACGGTTGGTCTTGGTCTTTTGTACCAGAATGTTGCTCTTGTAATCTTTTCTTCGCTTAACCGGACTATTGTTACTCCTTATTCGGGAATTACAATTCATCTTGGACCGGTTTCGATTCTTCTTCCTAAGCTTGTAAGCTTGTGCGCGCTGATTGTAATTACTGTCGGGCTTTTTGTTTTCCTAAAACATTCGACAATGGGAAAAATGATTCGCGCTGTTTCGCAGAACTCGGTTGGCGCGGAAGTTGTCGGTATTCCTGTTAAAAAAATCTACATTTTTACTTACGGTCTTGGCTGCGCGCTTGCCGGAATTGCCGGAGACTTGCTTACTCTGTTCTATGTAATAAATCCGACGGTTGGCGGCCAGTTTAGCTTTAAGGCGCTGATTGTTGTTGTTGTCGGCGGTTTTGGTTCGATTCAAGGCGCGTGCATTGCCGGTATCTGTCTTGGGCTTATGGAAACAATGAGCAGTCTTATTATTGGACCGACTTACCGCGATTTGACCGTGTTTGTTGCGTTCATAATTATTCTTGTTGTTCGCCAGATTATTATTTTAAGACGACGATAGTTTTTTGCTGGTTTAATTTTGATTTTTTGGGGGACAGATAATATGTTTGATTTAACGACTACTTATAAAAAAAGACGGGCGGCTTTGCTTGCTGTTTTTATGCTGGTTTTGGTTTTGCTGCCGATTGTCTTTGCTGGCAATCCGTATCTTGTAAATGTTTTTATAGTTATTTTCTATACTACGACAATGTCTTTGGCGTGGAATTTGCTCGGCGGTATGACTGGCCAAAATTCTCTTGGACACGCCGCGTATATGGGTCTTGGCGCTTATGTTGCCTGTCTGTTTATGACAAAAAGCGGTATGAATCCGTGGGTTGCGATTCCTATTGCAATGATTTTTGTCGGTCTAATTGCAGGTATTGTTTTTTATCCGTGCTTTTTGCTCCGCGGTCCGTATTTTACTTTGGTTTCGATTGCGTTTGGCGAGACAATCAGGCAGTTTATGCTTAACTGGGAGTTTGCCGGAAAAGCAATGGGCATTCCGCTTCCGTACGGAGAGTCTTCTTTTGCGCAGTTTAGGTTTCATTCAAAAACGCCTTATTATTACATTGCCTTGCTTATGGTGATCGGCGTTTATCTGATTATGAAAAAAATCAACAGAAGCAAGCTTGGTTTTGCCTTAAAAACTATCCGCGAAGATGAGGATGTTGCAAATGCGATTGGTATAAACCCAATGAAATATAAAGTTATTGCGCTTGTAATTTCCGCTATGATTGCCGCAATGGTTGGCTGTTTTTATGCAAATTACAACCGTTATATTGACTGCGACCTTATGCTTCAGTCTTTCTCTACAGAATTTATTCTTCCTGCGGTAATCGGCGGCGCTGCTTTTGTTGAAGGTCCGCTTGTTGGCGGAATTATTCTTCTTACTTTGAGTGAATGGCTCAGAAATAAATTTGGCGGTATTTTGCCGGGAATCAACCTTATTCTTTATGCAATTACCTTGCTTTGTATTATTCGCTTTAGGCCGGTTGGAATTTTGGGCTGGTATTCGAAGAGCAGAGTAAAAGAATGGATTGATGTTAAGATTTTTGGAAAAAAAGCAGGGGAGGAAGCGTGATAAAAGTGCGTTTGTGCGTTTTATCACTTCTAAGGAGCAGCAAATGAGCGATACACCAATTATCAAAGTAGAACATATTTCAAAAAACTTCCGTGGTCTTCGTGCAGTAAATGATCTTTCCCTCGAAATCGAAGAAGGCAAAATTACTGGAATGATTGGCCCGAACGGCGCCGGAAAATCAACAACTTTTAATATGATTTGCGGATATTATCCGCCGTCAGAAGGACATATTTTTTACAAAGGGCGGGATATTACCGATTGCAAGCCTTTTAACTATACTGATATGGGAATTGCAAGAACTTTCCAGATTATGAAGCCTCTTTCGACGCTTTCTGTTTTGGACAACATTGTGCCGAGCGCTTTTTTTGGAAAAGACAAGGCAAAAAATTTGGCGGAAGCTAAAGATATTGCGGAAGAAGTCTTGGAATTTACAGGCCTTTATTCAAAGCGCAATGCAATTGCCGGAGAAATGGGAACTCCAGACCAAAAACGTCTGGAAATGGCGCGTGCCCTGGCAACAAGACCGGAAATGCTTTTTTTGGACGAGGTTATGGCCGGTTTGAACCCTGCCGAAACTGATCAGGCGATTGAGCTGATTCACAAAATTAACGAAAGCGGAATAACTGTGTTTTTGATTGAGCATATTATGAAAGCTGTCGTAAATCTTTGCGAAAAAGTTATTGTTTTGCACCATGGAGAAAAAATTGCCGAAGGTACGCCTTTGCAGGTAATGAATGATCCGTATGTAATTGAAGTTTATCTTGGAAAAAAGGGAAAATAGTTTATGCTTAAAGTTAATAATCTTTGTGCCGGATACGGCAAAGTTCAGGTTTTGTGGAACATTTCTCTTGAAGTAAAGGACGGACAGGTTGTTGCTGTGCTTGGTTCAAATGGCGCTGGAAAGACAACGACTGTCCGCACAATTACCGGAATGGTAAAGGCAAGCAGCGGTTCTGTTATTTTTAACGGAGAAGAGCTTGCTGACCGTTCTAGCCGTTTTATTTTGGATCAGGGAATTATTCAGGTTCCGGAAGGAAGGCAGCTTTTTACCGGAATGACGGTTTACGAAAATCTGGAAATGGGCGCATACAGCAAGGAAGCAAAGGCAAAATTTGCCGAAACTGAAGAATTTGTTTACGAAGCGTTTCCAAAACTGAAGGAACGCCGCAAGCAGATTACAGGAACTCTTTCTGGCGGTGAACAGCAGATGGTTGCAGTTGCGCGCGCGTTGGCCGGTCTTCCAAAGCTTTTGATTTTGGACGAGCCGTCGCTTGGTCTTGCTCCAAATATTGTTGATGATATTCTGGAAATTGCAGTTCATCTTGCCAGAGAAAAAAATATCGGTATTTTGCTTGTCGAGCAGGATATTACAAAAGCGCTTGCTGTTTCTGATTACGGCTATGTAATCGAAAACGGTCATGTTGTTTTGGAGCAGACGGCAGAAGAGCTCGAAAAAAATGAGCATGTAAAAAAAGCATATCTTGGCATTTAAGGTTAAAGACCTTTAACATAAGAATATTGTAAACGAGTTGAAGAAGGAGGACTCTTTTATGAAAAAAATTACAAAAGTTTTGACAGGAGCTGCTCTTATTGCAGCGGCTGTGTTTACAGTTGGTTGTGAAAAAAAATCTGCTGAAGCACAGACAATCAAAATTGGCGCAATGTACGCGCTTTCTGGAGATAAGGCGGCAATTGGAAACAATATTATGCGCGGTGTTGATTTTGCTGTTGATATGATTAACGCTCAGGGCGGTGTAAATGGACGCAAAATCGAAATTGTCCGTGGCGATACTCAGGGTGACCCAAAAGTTGGCCGTTCTGTTGCTGAACGCCTTGTAACTCAGGATAAAGTTAATGCAATTCTTGGTTGCCACCAGTCAACAATTACAGCAATTGCGGCTCAGGTTTGTGAACAGTATAAAATTCCAGAAATTACTGCAATTTCGACAGTAGACAACCTTTCTAGCCAGGGACTCGAATATTTCTTCCGTATGTGTCCTACAAACACAGACTATGTAGAAGACCAGTATCTTTACCTCAAAGATTTGGAAGATAAAAAAGGCGTTCCTATGAAGAACATTGCAATTTTTGCAGATAACTCAAACATTGGACAGGAACTTATCCGTTGTTCAAGAATTCTCGCTCCAAAATACGGATTTAACATTGTAGCAGAAGTTCAGTATTCGGGCGGAACAACAGATTTGACATCTGAAGTTTTGAAAATCCGCAACGCTAAGCCAGATGCAGTTCTTTGTGAATCTTACATTGCAGATGCAATTCTCTTTACAAAAACACTTACAGAACAGAACGCTCATCCGCCTGTAATTGTTGCAAAAGCAAACGGATTTGCTGATCCTTCATTTATTCCTGCGACACCTGGAATTTCAAACGGAATCGCTTCTGTAGTTGAATTTTCTGCTGACTTCCCGAAAGGAAAAGAAATCAATGATAAATTCAAGGCAAAATATGGCGTAGATATGAACGGACATTCTGCCGAATCATTTACTGCAATCTGGATTTTGAAAACAGCATTTGAACAGGCGGGTTCAACAGACGGAACAAAAGTTCGCGACGCTCTCGCAAGTATGCATATCGTTGGACAGTTCCCAAATGGTCCAAAAATCATTCTTCCATATAACGAAATCAAGTTTGGAGATGAAGTTATCGACGGTGTAAAACATCATCACAATAACATTCCTGCGACAGTTGCTATTGCTCAGATTCAGAACGGAGAATGGGCAACAGTATGGCCATTTGAAGAAGCCGCTGCCGATGTTCAGTATCCAGCTCCTTTAAAATAAAAACAAATTACAAATTAACAAAAAATGACCGATAAATAAGGTCAGAACGAGGCTGGCGGTTTTAAAAACTGCCAGCTTTTTTTATAAATAGTCCGGATTTCGAATTTAAAAAAGAACAGTTATCTATGAGTTGTTTCCGTGCTGACACGGCAATCTAGTGTAGTTTTTTTAGAGATTGTCGGGTCAAGCCCGATAATGACAAGGTAGCTAGCATGATAATGACAAAATGACAAGCCTGATAACGACAGTCCGCTTTATGTCATTCCCTTGCTTGACAAGGGAATCTCTTGATGACATTAAACTATAAAACTCGGAGATTGGGCTAAATAAAATTTTATCAACTTGAAAAAAAATTTCCAAAAATGCTATTTTTATTGATTTTATGCAGTTTGTTGATTTTCATACGCACCTGGATTTATACAAAAACCAAAACGAACTTTTTGAACAGCTTCCTTCTTATTGCGGAACAATTGTTGCGGCTTCGGTAGACCTTGATTCTTATAAAAAAAATTGCCAGATTGCTCAAAAAGCCAAAGCCTTGGGTTTTAAGGCAAATATAATTGCAACCTTGGGAATTCATCCGGAAAAAGTGCTTTTAGAAAAAGAAAAGCTTTGTGAATACGAGAAATTTTTAAAAGAATCTCATATTATTGGCGAAATCGGAATGGATTTTTGCTGGTACAAAGAAGCGGCGCCTGTGGCGCAGGAAGAAGTCTTGAGATTTTTTCTTGAACACTGCAATCAGGAAAAAAAATATTGCGTGATTCATACAAAGGACGCCGAAGAAAAAATCTGTAGAATTTTGGAAGAATATCCTTTTGCAAAGCCGGTTATTCATTGGTATGACGGCCCGGAAGAAATCTATAAGGAATTTGTCAGTCGAAATTATATGCAGACTTTTGGCTGCGAAACTATACGCTCAAAGCATATTCAAAAACTTTTGGAGCAAACTCCGCTGAATTTGATTTTGGCAGAAACCGACAATCCTGATTCTGAAAGGTGGCTTGGCGGAACAGACAGTTCGGTTTTTTTAATAAAGAGAATTTACAAAGATATTGCAGAAGTTCTTGGGCTTAAAATAGAAAAAATCGCCAAAACTATAAATGAAAATTCTGAAAAAATTCTGGAAGACTTTGAGGCAAAACTTTAAGAGAAAGGGCAGTGGCGCAGAGAAGGACAGCTTTTTCTTCGCTATAAATTCTAAAAATCAAGACCTGATGAATTGCTGTCAAACATCTTCTTGTACGGAATAACAAGCTCATCGCCTTTTTGAACTAAATATGGACTTATAAACTGAGGGTCGTCCAGTATTTTTTGCGCTTCGATTGCGATTTTCTGGTCTTCGCGCTGAACGTATGCATTTTTTAAGTCTGAAAAAACAGTAAATGCATCTCGAATTCGGTAAATCAACGAAGAATAGTTTTCGTCGGCAAAAAATTGAATTTTTGTTCTATATGTATTGTAAGAAGCGGCATTGTAAGCGTTATTTGTGGTTTCGCCAGTCTGCGGATTTTTTATAATTCCCTTTAATTCGATAAACGGCTGTTCTTCGTGCCAATCAGAAATATAGACAGAATCTTTGTCGTTGAGAATATAATTTTTGTCTATGTCTGATTTTGCAAGATATGTGATTTTTTGTATTTTTTCGTCTTCTTCGCTTATGCGGATAAGGCGGATTTTTGTGAGATTTGCGGTTTTTGTTGTGCCATGGGCATAGGAACTGATTAAATCGCTAAGATTTTCGTTTGCCAAAAGTTCATAAGTGCCTTCGCGTTCTACTGCGCCGGAGATTGAAACTTTGCGGTTGCGCCGGAAAAATTCGATTGTGTCGCCTGGACGCAAATATGGATCTTGCGAAAAATCGCCGTTGCGCCTTGCCTTAAATAAATCACAGATTTTTGATTTGCCATTTTGGCTTGTTATTTTTATGTTTCGGGTTGAGGATTGTTCTGTAAGTCCTGCTTTGGCGGCAATTGCAGAAAGCCTTGTCAAAGCCCAGGCATTTTCTTCGTGAACAGCGGAAACTTCGCCTTTTATTACGACTTTAAAGATGCCTGGCTGGAGCATAACAAAGGTTACGACACTGAGCGGATAGTTTTTCATTACGAGGTTTTCGATGTTTTGCTTAAGCTGCAAGAAAGAAAGTCCCGCACAGTTTAGAGAGCCCAAATTTGCGATTCGGATTTTATAAGATGAATCTACTGTAATTGTGTAAGAAACTGACGTTCCGTTTGAGTAAAAGGCAAGGGCATAAGTGTCGCCTGCCGTAACCTGATAATCTGCGCTCGACATGGCAAGCTGCGCATTTGCCTGAAAAAGAGATTTTTCTTCTTTTACCGAGTCTGAAGCCCCGGCTGAATTTGCAACTTGTGTCTGTGAAAAAACAAAGCAAGGAATAAAAGCAAGAAAAAAAGAAGTTACAATAGATGTTTTAAAAAAATGCACGGCTGCGCTCCCTCTTTAAGAAAAACTACTGTAGTAGTTTAATGTATCATCTGTAGAAAATCAACTTCAAAAAACTACTAAAGTAGTAAAATGCGACAATGAGTTTTTGGCAAAACGTTGAGAGGGAAATAGAATATAAAGGGATTTCCCGCAAAGAATTAGCTTTTCGCGCAAATATTGCTTATCAGGGAATTGGTCTTGGTATTGAACGCGAAAGTATGCCAAGAGTAGACACAGCGTTAAAAATTGCAAAAGTTCTGGAAGTTCCTCTCGAATATCTGATTGACGAAAAAGATTTAGAAATTCGTCCGGCAACGGAGCGCTTTTTAAAAAAAGAAAAAACTCAAACGGAACAGAATGACAATTCTTTTTTGCAAAAAATAGAAGATAAAAATCAATATATTGAATTTTATAAAAAGAACCGAAAAATAATTGACAGTCTTGAGAAAATTCCTTCCGCAATAAAACAACCGATAGAAAGCATGATTATTCATATTGCAACAGTGTATTGAATTAAGGTATTTATTTTTTTATACTGTCAAAATGGAAAATTCGCAAAATATAGAAACTGCTTCACAGACTGCGGAGCAGAATGACGATGAAATTTCGCTTTTGGATTTAATTGCAGTTCTTCTTCATTATAAATTTATGATTATTGCAGTTACGGGACTTGCAATAATTGGAGCAGTAGTTTTTTCTATAATCTCTTTAAAATTGCCGCCAGAAAAATCTCCTCTTCCAAACCAGTTTACGCCTCAGGCTCACATGCTCATAAAAGAAGATTCTAGCTCAGGCTCTTTGTCCGGCTCTCTTTCCTCGCTTGCAAGTTTAGCAGGCGTTAGCGTTGGCAGCGGCGGCTCTTCCCGCAGCTCGCTTGCAAATTATTTAAGCACTTCAAATGAATATTTGGACGCAGTTAATAAAAAATTCAATTTGACTGAGCGTTATAAGATTGAAAAATTTCCTGTTACGAGCACTAGAAAGGCTTTAAAAAAGACGCTTGTTTCTACTTATGATGAGGAAAGCAGCGTTTTTACAATAGGTTTTACAGACATTGATCCTGTTTTTGCAAGAGATGTTGTAAATTTTGCCGTTGACTGGATGCAAAACCGCTTTGATGAACTTGGACTTGATTCTAACCGGATTGAAAAAAAGAATCTTGAAGCAAATATTGACGCAACGTACAAAGAAATCTTAAAGCTTGAAAAAGAGGCTCAGAATTTGGGCGCGTCTGTAAATAAAGGCGTTTCTGTTTGGGGCGGTCCGAATGTTTCAATCGAAACTGCAAGAATTCAAATGGAATTAAGCGCGCAGCAGAAAGTTTATGAACAGTTAAAAACTCAGTATGAACTTTTGAAAGTAAAAATGCAAAGTGAACAGCCTGTTTTTCAAATTCTTGAGCGTCCGGAAATTCCTGATATGAAGAGCAAGCCTAGCCGCGGAAAACTTTGCATAATCATTACTTTTGCGGCATTTTTTATTTCGGTTTTTGCGGCTTTTGCATTGAATGCCTGGCAGAACATAAAAAATGATCCTGAGGCTCAGAAAAAACTTAATTTAAAGACAAAAAAAGAGAGTGTTTAAATATGAAAATTTTACGAAATTTTATAAAACTTGGTATCATAGTTTTATTGTTGGCTTCTGATTTTGCTTTTGCACAAGATGAAAATTTGTTAATACCATCTGTTGATTCAAAGTCGAAAATTGGACATCAGGCAAATGACACTCCTGACGCACAGCTTGCAATGTCGGAAAGTTCGTATCCTGTAACTGCCGGTGACGTTTATACCCTGTCTTTTGCTGCTGGAGAAACTTCAGTTGCTTATTCAATTCCTGTGGACTCGACTTACAAAATCCGCATTGCTAACCTCGGTGTAATTGACTGCAAAAATCTTACATATCTTCAGTTAAAAAACATGGTTACTGGAATTGTTCAGAAAAACTATCCGATGGGCGGAGTTCAGTTTGTTCTTACTTCTCCGGCAACTTTTCGCGTGACAATTACGGGCGAAGTTGTTAAGACTGTTCAGAAAAATGCCTGGGCTTTGACAAGGCTTTCTACTTTTATAAAAGAAAGTTTTACGGATTATTCGTCTTCAAGAAATATAAAAATTATTTCAGAAAGTGGCGAAGAAAAAACTTATGATTTATTTCTCGCTGACAGAAAAGGCGATTTATCGCAGAATCCTTATTTGCGTCCTGGCGACAAAATCGTCGTAAACAGAATTAGTCGCCGTGTTGCCTTGAATGGGGCTGTTGAACGTCCTGGAGTTTATGAACTTCTTGATGGAGAAAACTTAAAAAAACTTATCGATTATTATGGTAATGGTTTAAAATCTTTGGCCGATCTTTCGAGAATTGAACTTTATCGCTCTGTTACAGGAAAGCATGATTCTGGTGAAAAATTGTATTTGAACGAACAGTCTTATATAGACGATTTTAAACTTATTTGCTATGATGAAGTTACAGTTTCTACTTTTGAAGATTTAAAGCCTGTGCTTTTTGTTGAAGGCGCGGTTACCAATACCAATACCAATACCAATACCAATACCAATACCAATACCAATACCAATCTTGTCGCTTCTACAAAAGTTGCCATGCGATTTAACAATGGCGAAGATTATGCGTTTTTTGTAAGAAACAATAAAAATATGTTTACGAATGTTTCGGATTTGGAAAACGCTTATATTTTGCGTGGATCAGAAACTATTCCTGTTGATCTTTCAAAAATGCTTTACGATGCAACTTATTACAGTAAGATTGAAATTAAATACAATGACCGCCTTATTGTGCCTTTTAAACAGTTCTTTGTGACGGTTTCCGGCGCAGTTTATTCTCCTGGACGTTATCCTTATATTCCTGACAGAACCTGGGATTACTATGTTGGGCTTGCCGGTGGATTTATAAAAGAAAAGAATAAAATGGACGCAGTAACAATAACCGACATTAACGGAAAAAAACATAAAAAGACTGAATTTATTTTGCCGGAAATGACAATAGACGCAAAAGCAAACAGCGGACTGTATTATTTTAATCAATACGCTCCTGTAATAACAACGATTTTGTCGGCAGTTTCGACAAGTATTTCTGTTCTTGCAGTGACTGGAGTAATAAATTAAAACAAAAAACCGGTTTGAAATTTTTCAAACCGGTTTTTTTTAAGAATTGGCTTCAAGTTTTTTTAAGGCCGATTTTAATCCTACGTTTTCTTCGGCAAGTTCTTCCATTCTTGTTTTTTGGAAGAGCAGTTCCTGCGCGTATGGAAGTGTTTTTGCCCAGGAAATGAAATTCTTAAGGGCGGGATTGTCTTCGCCCGACCATTCGTTTAGTTTGTGATGCCGTCTCTGTCCGTTCGAGCACATTCCGAGAAGATTTTCGTAATTCATTGTTACTGTGCGTTTTTGAAGCCAGCTTTCCGGAAGAAGGCGGATCAGTTCTTTCCAGTATTTTTTTTCTTTTGTTTCATTGAATTTGTTTCTTAGGGATTCGAGAACTTCAATAAAAGACTGCCAGGCAGATTGAGCGTCTTTGAAGGTTGAACCGCAATCGGTGTTTATAAAATCATCGTGTTCAAAACAGTCAAAAGTGATTGGCGTTGAGGCGAGCTTGTGCATTTTGCTTGTTGAATTTGCAACTGTCGAAACTTTGTAAGTGTCAAATTCGCTCCACCAGTACATTGGAGCGGTAATATCTACAGAAACAAAAATCTGGCGCAAAAATTTTCGATGTTCTGAGCCGCTTTTTATGAGTGTCTGCATAAGTTTTAGGTCGGCAGAACCGATATTTGCCAGAATCCCGTTAAAAGTGCTGTCAGATTTTGCCCAGCTGTTTTTGGGATTTCTCATTCCGCGGATTGCGTGCTCAAAACCCCAGACCTGTGTATTTTCAAAGTTCATTGTAAACTCCTGTTCTTTTTAATTGGACTATTAGAATAACAGAAAAAAAAGGTTGTTTAAATAGATTGTTTGCATTGAGCGAACTTCATGCAAGTTTGTATTTGATGATTTTTGAAACCGCGGTTATTATTTAATGTATGGTTTTTGGAGTTTGAATGAAAAGATTTTTTTGTTTTTGCTGGTCTGCTGTTTTTAGTCTGTGTTTTTTGAGCGCGGCAAGCGATGTGATTTTAAGAAACGGCACAAATTCTATAATAACGTCAATTTTTGTAATCGAAGGCGAAAAGCCTCCGGTTCAGCAGAGTGTAAATCTTTTGCCAGTGTCAAAATTTGAAAGAACGTTAAGAAAAATGCAGCGCAGGGCAGAGTTTTACGGCGAAGAATTTGACGAAAAGAGCATTGCTTGCGAAAAAGAATGGCAGTTAAAAACCGGAGTTAAATACAGAATTCTTTTTAAGAGCGAAAACGGCGATTTATTTTTGAGGGACGACATTTATATAGAAAGAAAAATGGAAAATCTTGTAATTGAGTTTAAAAAACAAAACCGAACTGAACGAGATTGGCTGGTTCATTACGACAAGACTGTTCAGGAAAATATTCTAAAACAAAAGCAAATACAGGATTTGAGGCGGCCTTTGTGTTTTATGGCTGGTTTTGGAATTGTTCTTTTTTTGATTTTGACTGGTTTTATTGCGATGGATACGTACCGGCATAGGAAATTTGGCGAGCCGGCTTTTTTTGAAAAGCTCGTCGGAAAGAATTTGTCGTCGGCGCAGAAAGGCAAGCGATGGATGGAAATTGCAGGCGTTTTTTTGATGCTTGTGCCGGTTATAATTTCGTTTCTTACTTTTAAAAGCGAAGTTTCTAAAACTTATTTTTGGTTTTTTACGCATAAAATCGAAAAAGATGTTTCTGTGCAGGCGACAATGCTGACTGCGATTGCGGCGGTTTTTATTTATGCTTCTTATCTTTTGAGATATAATTTTTTTAAGAAAGACTCGGCGGAACAGGTGTTTTTTTCGGTTGTGCAGGCGATTGTAAATATTTGGGCAATTTCCGGGCTTTGTTCGATGTTTGTCGGGAACGAGGTTTGGAATGTGCCGGTTTTGAACATAAACAGCCAGACTTGTCTTTTGCTCATAATTCTTCTTTCTTGGATCGGGGCAAGGTCGATTTCCGGATTTTTGTGGATTATTCTAGTAATTATTGGAATTTCGCATATAACGGAAATAAGCGAGGCGATGGGAATTTACGGCGCTCTTTATATTGTTATGTTTTTTATTTCGCTTTTGCTGCAATTGACAGACACGGTTCATCTGGAAGATTTTAAAAATGATTTTTGCAGTATTGCCGCTAAAACTGGCCAGAAAATCGGAACAGATATTGATGCTAGCAAAGATACTGTAAAAAAATTGTCGGGGAAGGTTATAAGCGAAGTTTTGCTCTAAAGTTTTGACACGTTTTTTATAGGAGGCAGTGCCATGAAAGATATGAAAATTTCGGATTCGGTTAAGTTTGTTGGTGTTAATGACCACAAAATCGATTTGTTTGAAGGACAGTTTCCTGTTCCTGAGGGAATGTCTTATAATTCCTATCTTATCCTTGATGAAAAAATTGCCGTTATGGACAGCGTTGATAGAAATTTTGGAGAAGAATGGCTTAAGAATATCGAAAACGCGTTGGCTGGCAAAAAGCCGGATTTTTTGGTTGTGCAGCACATGGAAATGGATCATTCTGCGAACATTGCCGCTTTTATGAAAAAATATCCGGATTCAAAAATTGTTTCTTCAAAAATGGCGTTCTCGATGATGAAAAATATGTTCGGCACGGATTTTTCTGAACGGCAGATTGTAGTTTCGGAAGGCTCCAAAGTTGAGCTTGGAAAGCATGTCTTGAATTTTATTGCCGCTCCGAATGTGCATTGGCCGGAAGTTATGTTCACTTACGAAAGCACAGAAAAAATTCTCTTTAGCGCGGACGGATTTGGAAAATTCGGAGCTTTGGATTCTTCTCTTGACTGGACGGACGAAGCCAGACGTTATTATTTTGGAATTGTCGGGAAATTTGGTGCGAATGTGCAGGCAGTTCTTAAAAAGGCGGCAAATCTTGAAATCCAAAAAATTTGCCCTTTGCACGGGCCTGTTCTTGATTCAAATCTGGAAAAATATATTAAGTATTATGATACATGGTCAAAATACGAAGCGGAAACAGACGGAATTTTTATCGCTTATACTTCTGTCTACGGAAATACAAAGCAGGCAGCCGAAAGACTTGCAGAAATTTTAAGAGAAAAAGGCTGCAAGAATGTCTTGATAAAAGACCTTGCGCGAAATGACATTTTTGAATGTGTAGCCGACGCTTTCCGCTATAAAAAACTTGTTTTGGCTTCGACAACTTACAATGGAGAAGTTTTTCCTAAAATGCGCGAATTTATTTCTCACCTTGCGGAGCGGAACTTTCAAAACAGAACAGTTGCTTTTATCGAAAATTGTTCCTGGGCGCCGCTTGCAGCAAAAGCTATGGCAAAACTGCTTGAGCCGTTAAAAGAAATAAAAATTTTGGAAGAAAAGGTTACGATAAAAATAGCCGTAAATGAGGAAGTTGAAAAACAGCTCGAAAAATTTGCTGAAAAATTGATTTAAGCTCTTGAATTATAATTTAGTTTGATATAAAACTGTTTTAATGAAAGAAGAATGTATGAAAAGCGCCATTGCTCTTGCAGAAAAAGGCCGTGGTTTTACAAATCCCAATCCGCTTGTCGGCGCAGTGATTGTAAAAAACGGCAAAATTATTGCAGAAGGATGGCATCATAAACTCGGTAGTCTGCATGCCGAACGCGACGCTCTAAAAAATGCCGCCGAAAAAAAAGTCGATGTCCGCGGCGCTTCAATTTATGTAACTCTTGAGCCTTGTTGCCATACTGGAAGACAGCCTCCTTGTACTCAGGCCATTATCGAAAGCGGAATTTCGGAAGTAATTTATGGCAGCAGCGACCCAAATCCTCTTGTAAACGGCAAAGGTAAAAAAATTCTCGAAACAGCCGGAATTAAAGTTGTATCTGGTTTTTTAAAAAATGAATGTGATAAATTGAATCCGGTATTTTTTCATTACATAAAAAACAAGATGCCTTATGTAATCTTAAAATACGCAATGACGGCAGACGGACAGACGGCAACTTCAAAAGCCGAAAGCCGCTGGATTACAGGCCCGTTGGCGCGCAAAAATGTGCACAAGACCCGCGCAAATGTAATGGCGGTTTTGACAGGAATCGGAACAGCAAAAAAAGACAATCCAATGCTCAATGTCCGCCTTGACGACGGTCTGGAGCACAGACAGCCGGTTCGCGTGGTTTTAGACAGCCATTTAAAGCTTAATCCGGAAAGCGCTTTGGTTCAGACAGCAAAAGAAATTCCAGTAATTGTTTTTTGCAAGCCTGAACTGACCAAAACTGAGCTTATAAAAAAAGATGTTCTGGAAAGCCGTGGCGTAAAAGTCTTGTCTGCAAAAACAGAAAAAAATCATTCGCTTCTTTACAGCCAGCTTAAGATTTTGGGAGAAATGGGAATAGATTCCGTTTTGGTAGAAAGCGGCGGAACCTTGAACGGAAGTTTTTTCTTTGAAGAAAAAGGACTTGTTCAGGAATTGCAGGTTTACATTGCGCCAAAAATTTTTGGAAACGACGGGCACACGATTTTTAACCCGGTAAAAGGGAAGGGAATTGAGCTTCCGTCAGAATGTATAAATCTCGGAAAACCGCAAATTGAAGCTTTTGGAGAAGATATTCTTCTTAAATATGTTCTGGAAAATTAAAAAAAAGGGCAAGAATCAAAATGTTTACAGGAATTGTTGAAGAAAAAGGAACAGTCAATTCAATCTTAAAAAGCTCTTCTTCTCTTATTTTGAACATAAAATGTTCTTTTGCCAGTTGTTTGGTTTTGGGCGAAAGCGTTGCCGTAAACGGAACTTGTCTGACAGTAGCTTCAAAAAACTCGGACAGTTTTACAGCCGACGTTACTCCAGAAAGTTTTAGACGGACAAGCCTCGGCAGCTTAAAATCAGGCTGCGAAGTAAATCTTGAACGCGCAATGAAGGCAGACGGACGTTTTGGAGGACATATTGTAAGCGGACACATTGACGGAACAGGAATCTTTCTTTCTTCTCAAAACGAGCAAAACGCCGTAAACATAAAAATTGCGGTTTCGGCGGAAATTGGAAAATTCATAATCGAAAAAGGTTCAGTTTGTGTTGATGGAATAAGCCTGACTGTTGCAAGCGTAAATTACGGAGAAAGCGAGACTGTTTTTAGCGTTGCCGTAATTCCGCATACATGGAAAAACACAACTTTAAGCAAAATGCAAAACGGCTCTTACGTGAATATTGAATGTGATCTTGTAGGAAAATATATTGAGCATTTTGTAAATTATAAAAATTCTAAAAACGCAGACAATGAAGAAAAATCGCTCGAAAATTTTATGACAAGTTTTACGAGTTTTCATTAAGCTTGACTTTTTACAGGAGAAAAAAATGACAGAAGGAATCAATAAAATAGAAGACGCTCTGGCAGACTTAAAGGCCGGCAAAATGATTATGGTTACGGATGCCGAAGACCGCGAAAACGAAGGCGATTTAATTTGTGCCGCCGAATTTGCAACTCCGGAAATTTTAAATTTTATGGCGTCAAAGGCAAAAGGCCTTATCTGTATGCCAATAAGCCGTCAGATTGCAAAAAATCTTGGTTTTGGGCAGATGGTTGCGGACAATACGGACAACCACGAAACCGCATTCACCGTCAGTATCGACCATATAAACACTTCGACAGGAATCAGCGCTTTTGACCGTTCTATTACAGCAATGGCAGTTGCCGACAAAACTTCAAAGCCTGATGATTTCCGCCGTCCAGGCCATATGTTTCCGCTTGTTGCAAAGGAAGGCGGAGTTTTTGAACGGACAGGACACACAGAAGCAACAGTTGATTTTTGCAGGCTTGCTGGTTTGACACAGGCAGGACTTTGCTGCGAAATTATGAGCGGCGACGGACACATGGCGCGTCTTTCAGAGCTCAAAAAAATGGCGGCGGAATGGAATCTAAAGCTTGTTACGATTGAACAGCTCATAAAATACAGAAAAACTCACGAAAAAATCGTGGAAAAAGTTGCCGAAGCAAAGCTTCCGACAAAATGGGGCAATTTTAAGCTCGTCGGATTTTTAGACAAAATCACAGGGGCAGAGCACGCCGCGCTCATAATGGGAAATGTAAACGGCAAAGACAGCATTTTGTGCCGCGTTCACAGCGAATGTCTAACAGGAGATACTTTCGGCTCCTTAAAATGCGACTGCGGCGATCAGTTTTCTGCGGCAATGGAAAAAATTGCAGAAGAAGGCCGCGGAGTTCTTTTGTATCTCCGTCAGGAAGGACGCGGAATCGGGCTTTTAAACAAAATAAAAGCGTATGCGCTTCAAGACCGCGGAATGGACACAGTCGATGCAAATCTGGCTCTCGGACTTCCGGCAGACGCACGCGATTATAACTGCGGAATCCAGATGCTCAAGGAGCTTGGAATCAAAAAAATCCGCCTTTTGACAAACAATCCTGACAAAATAAACCAGATAAACGGCGCAGACACAGGAATCGAAATTACAGAGCGTATTCCTTTGACGGTTCCGACAAGGCCACAGGATATTCAGTATTTGACAACAAAACGCGTGCGGATGGGACATTTTCTGTAATTGATACAAAAAAAGGGCGTTCCTTTGACGGCTTTGCCGCCAAACGCGCGGTGCTTGCGCACTGCCTTTGGCATGGCTCCACCCCCCTAACGCGGGAATTGCCCGTTTAAATAACATATTTTTTTATGGAGAACAAAATGAATATTTTAGAAGGAAAACTGGTTTCTGAAGGAAATCCAAAAATTGCGATTGTTGCAGCCCGCTTTAATGAATTTATTGTAAGCAAATTGATTGAAGGCGCGCGCGACGGACTTTTACGCCACGATGTAAAAGAAGAAAACATTGACTTGTGCTGGGTTCCAGGAAGTTTTGAAATTCCTGTAGCGGCAAAACACCTTGCAGAAAGCAAAAAATATGACGCAATAATCTGCCTTGGCGCGGTAATCCGCGGAGCAACGAGCCATTACGACTATGTTTGCGCAGAAGTTTCAAAAGGCATTGCCCAGGTTTCTCTCAATACAGGCTTGCCGGTAATGTTTGGAATTTTAACAACAGATACGATTCAGCAGGCGATTGAACGTGCAGGCACAAAAGCCGGAAATAAAGGCTATGACTGCGCACTGGGCGCTCTTGAAATGATAAATCTTTTTAAGAAAATTTAGTTTGCGGCAGGGATTGGAGCAGCGCGCAGCGTTGCCGGCGGCAAAGTCGCCGGCAATGAAGGCGAAAGCCGGAACTGCGCAAAGCCCGACGGCAACTTGTTGCCGGGCTGCCCATTTTTTGTTTTGTTACTTTTCCTTGAGATATTCCTGAGTTGACATCATTTTTAGGTGCAAGGGAGAAAGTCCGGATAATGTCAGCTTGACGGCGTCTTCTTTTGGCTTGTCTAGTCCGCTTGCTCCGTCTGTCAAATAAACTGTGTAAATTCCTTCGTCAATTAAAGCAAAAACAGTGGATAAAACGCAACATTCGGCAACAACTCCGCCGATAATGACGCGCCCTGCTTTTTTGCAGGCTTCTAAAACTTCCGGGATTGCAAGCGAAGAATAGACACTTTTTGTATAAAGAGGAAATTTTTTTAAGGAAGGCTCAAATTCTTTTAACATTTGGTTTGCAAAAAAGTCGGAATTTACATCGCTGTACTTTTTATTGTATTCTGCCCAGACGCCTTTTGGAGAAGTTTCGTTTGCTATAAACCGTGTAAAAATTACGTTTTTTAGTCCGCGGTCAATTATTTTTTGAAGGTTTTGAGCCGCTCCTTCTGTGTCAAGACATTCCCATTTTCCGCCGCGGGCATAAACATTCTGCATATCGACTATCAAAAGCAAATCGTCTTTTTTCAATTCAAACTCCTGTCAAAGCATTGCAAAAACAAATTTTTTGTCTGTCTACATGTCGGCTGTTTCTTTTTTGTAAATGATTGCAAAGTAAACGATTTCAAAAACCGCAGTAGCCGCCCAGCTGAACGGATAAAGCAAAAAGAGGCTTTCGACTGTTCTATAATGTGCAAAAATCGTGAAAACCCAGATTACGCGCAAAACGCAAGAACCGATAAAAACCATTATTGAAGGCACTAAAGTTTTTCGAAGCCCACGGCTTGCGGCAATTGTTCCGTCCATAAAGGCAGAAATTCCAAAGCTAAAAGTCATAATTTTGAATTTTTGCATTGCGTAGCCGACAACGGCCTGGTCTTTTGTAAAGAGCGACAAAAATTCCTGTCCAAAGACAAAGAGAATACCTCCAAGCACAAAGCCTGCAATGGCTGCGTAGCCCATGCTTATAAAATATGAACTAAGGATTCGCTTTTTTTTGTGCGCTCCGAGGTTTTGTCCGATAAAAGTTGCGCCGGCAGTATAAAATGCAGACATAATGTTAAAAACGAGGTTGTCGCCATTCATTGTAGCGGCGTTTCCCGCAACCATGGCGGCGTCAAAAGAGTTTACAGCCGCAACAATAAAAAGATTTGCAATTGCAAATATCGCGTTTTGAAGGCCGGCTGGCACACCGATTTTGATTATCTGTAAAATTTTGTAACTAGAAATCTGTCTGTACTTAAAATCAAAATTATTTTTTAACAGGACTTTGTAGATTTTCCGTAAAGTAAGAATACACGAAATGTATTGCGCAATTACGGTTGCAACGCCGACTCCAACGACTGAAAGCTTAAAAACAATTACGAACAGCAGATCGAGAAAAACATTGACAATTCCTGCGGCAATCAGATAGAGAAGGGGAGAGCGGGTGTCGCCCTGGGCGCTTAAAATGGCATTTCCAAAATTGTACATTGCCATTGCCGGCATACAGAGCATATAAATCTTAAAATAAACGGCCGCATCGTGCAAGAGTTCAGGTTTGGTGTTTAAGAGATTGAGAATTCCTGTGGCAGAAAATACACCGGCAACCAAAAGCAAAATTCCAATGCAAAAACATGCGACGGCCGACGCTCTTACTGTAACTTCAAAATCTTTATAATTTTTTTGACCGACGCAGATTGCCGCCAGAACGTTTACGCCGCCGCCAAGTCCGGTTAAAATTCCTGAACAAAAAAAGACCATTTGTCCGGTAGAACCGACAGAGCCCAGAGGCAGATAACCGGCAAAACGTCCTACAACCGCCGTATCCGTCATATTAAATAAAATCTGGAGAACATTTGTAATTACAAGAGGCACGCTAAAGATAAAAATCTTTTTAAAAAGCGAACCTTGGGTCATATCCATTTCAATGCTTTTCATTTTTTTGCTCAATTAAAATAATCAGTTCGCAATAATATATCATAAAAGCAAACTTTGTAAATCTAAAAAATTCGATAAAAATCTTATATCTTTTTGTAATGCCTATTCTGTCTACTTGACAAGCAAGAGAACAACATAAAGCGGACTGTCATTTTCGTGTTTGATTTTTCTGTCATTATTGAGTTTGACTTTCTGTCATTATCAGGTTTGCCTCCCTTGTCATTATGGCCTTGACTTTCTGTCATTATCGGGCTTGACCCGATAATCTAACTGTGCACTACTGTTTTCTATGCTATAATATTCCTATGCCGGTATATTCAAACAGCAGTCTTTCATCTCTACTGCACAGCTCGATTTGCTCAAATGAAATTCTTGACCTTTATAAAAGCCGCACGCTTTGGTTCAACGAGCGCCGTCTCAGGCGTTTTGTCTTTAACACTTCGAGGGAAAATGACCACCTTGTGCTTCCAAAAGATGAAGTCTACAAATACGCAAGCAGGCTTTTGTCAATGCAGGAGGCGTTTCTTATGTGGTTTGAGAGACTTCCGCAAATCAGCAAAAATCTGCTGGTTCTGCTTGTGAAATATCCTGTCCTTTCTGCCAGCCGCGCCTATAGAATATCCGGGATTCTTGACGAAGACATCAGCGATTCGAGCTACAAGAGCCTCAAAAAGTCTGAAATTCTGAACGACATTCAAAAGAAGCAGAAGTATGTTCTTGAGAATATCGCAATTTATAAAAACGGCTTTGTCTTTTGCCCGGCTGTTTTTCGCCGCTACATTGCCGCCCACCTTTCCGTTCTTGACAAATACAAAAATCTTGCCGAGCTTTCTGTCTGCGCTGAAGACAATTTTTCTCCAGTTTCTGCTGGTGAGATTATAAAATCCACTCCCGCCCTTCAAAAAATGGATAACACAATAGAAGAAAAACTGAAATCTGCTGCGACAATCCGCGATGCTGTTGAAGTTATTGCAAACGCTCCTAACAGCTTTGACGCGGCTTTTCTTGTTCCGCATCTAAACCTAAGCGCGCGCTACTGGCTTTCGCCTAAGACAACGCAGGAGAAAATCAGTCAAATTGAATCTGTATGCGGCTTTCTTGAAAGTCCGCTTTTTGAAAATCCTGTGAGCTTTGAGAAAATCGAGAATTCTTTTTATGACGAGATAGCCAGTAAAATTCCAAAGTTCTATATTCCAGCAGAAGGAGCTGGCTATTTTGTCCAGATTGAATCAGAAAATACTGCAAATTCTTGCAAGTCAAAAACTTCCGCCTGTTTTGGAAAACGACTTGAGCTTTCAGGCGGAGATTTTCTGCATAATTTTGTTTCTGTTCCGGCGTTCAACAATCTTCTTCTGATTCTGTGCGCTCTCGGATTTTTTGAGTGCGCGCTTGAGAAAAACACGCAAAGCGCTGTTTGCAATGCAAGGCTCTATCCCCTTGGAAAAATCAGGGCGCTCAGAAGAAAGAAATAGGATATTGCTGTCTTGCTGAAGCTTGGCCGCGCCTATTGACAGTTTTTTATTCAGTGTCTTTTCTATAATACAGGCGTTGCGCTTTACAGTTTTACGGCATAGTGTCTAGCATATTTTTCGGCTTGATTTACTTCCATTAGATGAACTCAGATTGTTCCTTTACGCCGGCTAAAACATTTCTATGTTACTGTCTGCAACACCTCTGTGTTATATACCGCTGATTAGACTAATCAGCGGTATATTGATTAGTCTAATCAGTGATATGCTGATAATGTTAATAAGCGGGGCAATGATTAACATATCATCAGTCTGCTGATTAGCTTGTCAGCGGTATGATGATTAACTAATCAGCAGTATCTTGATTAGCTAATCAGTGCTATACTGATAAAACTAGAAAACTGAATGAAATTGCAGCGGAGAAATT
>ERZ808277.181-NODE-181-length-26711-cov-26.152724_pt1 | contig 26711 bp, 33 predicted proteins | sample MGYA00521240_ERZ808277 | MGnify/ENA primary metagenome ERZ808277 (study PRJEB31516, sample SAMN03275599) | gut metagenome | biome: mammalia-associated habitat; material: feces | host: Papio cynocephalus | place: Kenya | collected 2012-07-17 ... | reverse complement strand
CAATCGCCTTTTCCTCATCAGTGAGCTTCGCGAGATTAGTGCTTCCGAAAGTAAGTGTTTTCGGTGATGCAGAAACATCTGCTGCTTCATTGATTACATTGAGGAGTGACTCGCGAGTAAGGCTGGGTGAGCTGGATAAGTTTACATTGACTGATATCCCGGTAAATCCTCCAAGCGTAGTAAGTGAAGAACAGGATGTAAACGAAACTGGATATACAACTTTTGATAGATTCAGTTTTGGTATAGAAACTAAGGCTTGACATCCAACAACAAAATTTGAAGCGTTTGTGACATTTGATAAATCAAATTGGGGCAGTGTTGACAGAAGACGACAGTTCCGAAACGCTCCGGTGAAATCTTTCATTTTAGAAGTATCGAACGCCGGGACAGACGTTAAGCTTATGCAGTTTTCAAACGTATATGTAAAATTTTCTCCATTTGATGTATCAAATTCCGGGACAGATGTCAATTGGCCATCTTCATTAAACATATATCCGAAATCCTTCACAGCCGATGTGTCGAACAATGGGACCGCATCGAGTTTATTGCAGCAGGAAAACATTTTATGGCAATTATTATCTGTTCTCGGAGCAAACTTCCATCCAGTAGGAAACTCCGTTATTGTACTATATGCATAACGCATCCCATCCACATCACTATATTCGGATGATGAACCTACTTGTACATTCACAGTAACACCAAGAGTGGCATCATATCCTTCTGATGGAGTGATATGAAATTCACCATTCTGAGTAATCTCTGCTTCAGTGAGTTCCTCTACAGGAGGATGATTAATCGTTACTTTGGATATACCGAGATAACCAGCGTCCGGAGTAACTACAGTTGGAGATGGTTCTGTTAAGAGGAGATCTATCTCTTTATCTGCTTGTATATTCGTACTAGAGAAATCGAGTGTTTCACTAGTATTGTTTTTAGCTAATTTCGGAGTATTAAATGTTATCATTATCTGCCTGCTTTTTTAATTGTTCGTACTCTTCTTCAGTAATACATCTGTATTTGCTCTGATCTATATTTAGAGGTGCATATGCCTCTTTAAAAGCATAAAAATCTTTTCTATCATCAACAAGATAATATCCTTCCGGACAAGTAATCTTGTAAAAATTATATTGTTCGTTAAGTGTGAATATTGGTTTCATAATTATATATTGTTAAAGAAAATAAAACATAGTGTCTGATAGCTTTGTACCTGTCACTATAACGTCATATCCCGCAATCGAATCCCCGACTGTGATCGGGTCCGCAATTGTTTTATAGATGCTTTTATATACCTGCACTATGTGTTCAGAATCAGCATCTGGGAACCTTGCAATCAATGCAGCCTTCAGTGCAGTCAGCTGTACTTCAGAAACCCAAGGCACTTTCATCCACATATATTTTTGTGAAGGGTTCCACAAAAACACTCCGCCTCCTTGATAAATAGTTGTATTGGCTTTTAATGATTTCCCTGGGTTATAATCGCTATTGCTCCGGGCAAATGTAGTAGCATTGTCTCTTGTGAGCTTCACTAATGGATTTATGAGTGTACGTCCTGAGGGAATGGTAGCTTTTCCACCCGTAAAGGTAATCGTAATGCCATATGCACCGCAATCAGTTGATGAGCCATCGACGTTGGAGTGTTCACTATACAGAATTACAACAAAATTGTCGAGGTCTGTATACTCAGACATAGTAGCACTTGTTACGAGTGTCAACTCTCCGGAGGAGACATCGCCGTTGGGAGAAGTGTGTGACCCTCTGATATAAACAGGATTTATAATGGTAAGTTTTTTAATTGACCACTTGAAGTATCCCCAAAATTCATTGGAAGTGATTGTGTTTCCGTCTGCGAGTATCAGCGGTTCGGTGACCGCGCTGGAAATTATGTTACTTAAGTCTGATTCATTGGTAGTAACCTCAATCTCACACCAATCATCAGTCGGTTGATGTACGATTATATCAGTTGCGGATACATACGCGTCTGACACTGATATTCTCCCCGGATCTGAATCGCAATAAACAGCATCAAACCTCAGTCTTTTGGAAGTATCATCGTCTCCCGGAAGCACTTTCTGGAGAGAAAAGATATTTCCGTACTCATCTACAAAGACTATGTTCGGGATCACTTCAATCGGCTCCGTCTTCTCGTCCGACGTAACATAGAGTAAGTCCCAGTACACAGCAGGTATACGGGTGTCGTTATAGTTGATTATCAATCTACTGTTGTTTTTGAGTTCTGTTTGTACATCAACTGAGAGCTTCTCGCTTGTCACCGCTCCAGTAGCAAGATGTTCTGTATCAATTACACCAGCTTCATCTTCGAGAGCATTTATATTCTCTCTTACTTGATTTGCTTGTTCGTTTGTTAAATTCTCCAATCCAGATAAACAGAGATCTGTAGGAGTAGTCTGTACTACTTGATTATCTTTAATTCCAAGTAATGAATCAACTTCATTTACTTGAGGTTGTTTTAATACATCTATATAAGCCATATGTATATAAAATAAAAGGGAGCTATATCATCTATAACTCCCTAGTTTATTAAGCCTGTCCAAGAACGGTCTTGATAGCAGCATCTGAAAGCTCATATGGATATGTTTCTGAATCCGTTGCAAGAGTGATTGTATATGCGTTCTGATCACCCTTTGCAGTACCAGTAACACCAGTACCAGCAGTTGCAGCAACATAATCATCTTTACCGAGATACCAGTAGAGTCCATTTGAATCAACTACTACAGCTACGCAATGTCCAATTGACAATGCAGCTACTTCAAGACGTTTTGCAGTCTCCATCTTCGTAAATACAAGCGAAAGTTCATTCGCAACATAATTTGTACCAGCTGTTTCATCCACAGTAAGAGTACTCGTAAGAGATCCGGTATTTTTACGGAAATCATAGCGATAGAACTGTGATGATGCTTTCATAGTAATTGCAGTGATTTTTCCATCCTCTTCTGCAACACTCTCGACGTTATCGTACTGAGTAAGATAAACTGTCTTTATGCCACCAAGAGAAGGAGTGCAATCCTGAGTAATTCCAGCCAGTGTAATACTTGAGCAATCTGCCATATTCTTTATTTATTTAATCGTTAATTAATCTACGCTATATCCTTTCCACCAAGTACAATCTGATCAGAGAATGCATACTGAACACCAGCATTAGCCTCAATAACAAGTCGAAATTCCCTGTTGTCTTTGGAATAGAAGAAATCAAACACCTCTTCATCATTTACGAGGTCGCAACCGAAGAAAAGATCCTGTGGACGAGCAGCAAAAATATAATCAGTTCCGTTAAGACCGTTAACAGCAACTACTCGTACGTTGGTTCCAGGGAAATAAATCTCTTCATCAACTCCCTTGCCATCATAGTGGAAAAGATTCTTCTCCATAAGCTCGTTAGTGAACTTACGATATACATCAGCACCTACGAAGATAACTGCACCATCAAGAACCTTCTCCGGAATAGCCATATAAACAGCCTTGATAGCACCATATGCACCAGCAGTTACATCTGCATCCACTTTATTGATATTTGCATCAGCCTTAGCAATCTTGAGAAGACCATCGAAAATCTTGAGATTAGCATCACCAGAAGCAGTATCACCCTGCCAAATAGCGGTCTCGATCTTTGCTTTTACATCAGCGATAACAGCGTTAACGAAATCCTCTTCAAACGGAAGTGTCTTCTGTCCAGCTGCTACGCGAACTGCGTACTGCGTCCAATATTTAAGCATTGTTTTATCGCAGTAAGCCATATTTACTTTGAAATTACCAGTCTTAATCGTACGCTGCGAAAGAGTCTGTGAGCCCTTTTCGTCCCAACCACAAGCAAGTCCATCACCGAACTCTACATCAGTTGAAAGAAGATTAATAACTGCATCTGTTTTAATATCTGTCTGGAGATTGAACATCGAAGCACTCTTTGCTCCAAGAACAGCCTCCTTAATAAGGGGAAGTCTACGCTCTTCTACATAAGCCGGAAGAGTTGTCATAACTGGTGAATTTGCCATTTCTAAATATATTTTTTACAATTTTTAAAAACTGCTCTCAAATCGTCTTTTGGAGCAATAACATCTTCTATTTCTTCTGTAGCTGGTTTAGCAACAGATTTATCTTCGATTGCATTTATACGCTCAGTAATTGTCTTCTCAAAAGCATTAATACGAGCATACAATTCATTTACCTCTTTACGAAGATTCTCAATATCCTCATTTACAGGCTCTTTCTCTTCTGGAACTTCTTCAAGAGCAATCTCTGGTTCAACAATACGTCCCTCTTTTACTTGGATAGGAGTTTCATTAACAATATATTCACCATCTGGAATATCTGCATATTCTCCATTCTCAGTAACGAGATATACTTCAGAACCAATTTCAAGACTCTCAAAAGCAATCTTTGTTCCGTCTTCAAGAACAACCTCAGTAAGGTCAGAAAGCATCTTTGCAAGAGCAATTCTTAAATCATTCAATTTACTCATTATCGAGTTGTTTTAATTTTGTTAAACAAATCATCTCTTTTTATCTCTGCTTCTATTGAAAAGCCAGAGTAGTTTTCATTTACTATTCTGTTATACAGATCTGGATTTTCAACCAAGTAAGTGATAAACAGAGTACCATCTGGTAGATCCTCAAATCCATTTAAGATATTGCGAGTAGAATCCTTGATATATACTTCTATTGGTTTAATTCCGGTAAGTAGTTGACCATTGTGCATAATCGAAACATTTTTTGTGTTTCCAGATGTAATTAAGTCACTAGCAAACCGTTTAATTGCTTCTTTACTAAAGACTAAGTAATATTCTCCGGATTCATCTCGTCTATATATCTTCATATCTGGAATAAGAATCGGTCCAGTTATTGATCTCTGATTGTTATCTGATTGAAATCGAATCTGTTTATTAAACAGAATAAAATCGCTTTCGATTGCTGGTCTATCTACAAGAGATATACAATCTATGAAAGCATTGTTAACGTAATAAACAGGAATCATATTAAAAATTATAAACACACTTTATCTTGTTCTGGGAATGCAATTTAAGTCTACCAGATAAGACAGAGTTATAAAACCTATACTGATATGGAGTAGGAACGTTCTCAGTAACCCAAGTAGCAAGACGGCCAATCCTACCAGCCAGGTATGAGAGGGGTGTAATTACGGTTTTTCTACGAGTTTTATAAAAGCAATTCTTCATAAGCAATTGGATTTTCTTTAAGAACTTACGAAGGCGGTTTTTTCCAACTCCCACATATTCAGCAAGTTGCGCCCAACTCATTTTAATATCAAGAGTGTCGGAAAATGCAGCACATCTCGTTTTGAGAATAATCCCCTTTTCAATGGAAGTGTAATTTGCCTTAAGAAAAGATCTGTTTACGAGATAATACGACTTGTAATTAAGTGAAATCACATAATGCTGTTTTCCCATCTTACCGCGCCTGTAAGAGAGATTAATTAAACCAACTTTCGCAATTGCCTTTACTAGGTCGGATACTCTGTCCAAATCTTTTATTTTCAAACACTTAGCAAGATAAGCTCGGTTTACTTGCTGGTGATCTGTAATCATCTTTACGATATATAAATAAGTAGTTGCTTGTACATCAGTAAGCAATCTAACTCTATAATCGATTCTGAAATAATTTTTCATAATCATTGTTATTTTAATAATCATTATCATTTTAATAGTTAATAGTCTAAGAAAACCTCCCAGACCGAATTATCCGGGAGGACCATTTCAAAATCGACTATCGAGAGAAAAACAAAACTCTCTCTATATATAATGTAAGGGGGTACACACTTTTTGGGCATTTTTGGGCCTAATTTTGAATAATTTTTTTAATTTTTTTCGTAAGTGATTGATAATCATCGAGAAAAAATTTAAAATTTTTTTTAAAATTTTTTTTCGGAGACTCAACAATTCCTTTACCTGGCTTGTAGGATCATCCAAAATAAGACAATCAAAAGATTCTTTTTCGGAGCCAGCGGGAGAGTTTCTTTATAGTACATTGTAAATATATGAAATATATTTCATACACTAGGGTGTCTCATTATCAATAAGTTAACCTATTCTGTATGTTCCGAGGTTTTTTTTGATTGCATAACAAGTAATTGCGAGTGACATACAAGCATCATCTGGACAATTCTTTCCTGCGTATGTTATAAGATTTCCTTTATAAACGGCTTGAAATGCTTGTAGTTCTCTAATCAACTCTTTGTTGTTAATTATTTTTATTCGTTTTTGTTCAAAAAGTATTTGTAATCACTCTACAATATCTCTTTTACTCGAATTGGTTGTAGTTCATTCTGTTATCGGAATTGTAGTGTATTTCTTTAAGAGATCGATGTATGCCTTTCCCATCGAATTGCCTTCGCAAACTACTTTATTCGGTTTGTATTTATTAACGATCTCAGCAATTCATTTAACTCGTTCAACGGGCTCTAGCTGGTTGTTATATTGGAAATCAATCATTTCGTAATCTCTATTCATAACTGTTACAGCAGTATAATCTCCACCAACAGACGAACTACAATCCACTCCTATTACTAGCCCGTTTTTGTGGGTAGGTTCTCCAACTGCATCTAGTATATTATTAAAAAGCAATCCTTGTCCTGCTGGAGCGAATTGTCCTAGTATTTCAGTCATATAACGCATTGGAGAATATTGTTCTTTTAAACGATCTAATTCTTCAGGCGAATAAACGAGATTCACATATTTCGATCAATCATAAACAATTGTGTTTTTATTGTTATAAAGATCTCAAATATATCCCTCTGCCGTTAACGGGCTGGAAATATAAATAGTCAACGCTTTCTTCACCCTACGTAAAGGGAGTGCAGTCATAATAAAATCCGGGTCGAGAAAACAACATTCATCTAGCACAAGAAAGTTTTCCGCAGTTAATCCTCGTAAGGAGTCTTTTTGTTGTCCCGATCTAAAAAAGATTCTGGAACCATTTATGAAACATAATTCAAGTGTTTGGTAATTCACTTGCTTTATAAGGTTTGCTCCATTTAACATTTTAACAACATCCTGCATTTGTGATCGAGATTGTTGTAACGTAGGTGCAATATAAACCCCATCTCCAATTAATTCAAGAGATGATTTAATCATCAAAAGAGCGATTGTAGAGCTTTTAAAAAATTGTCTCGGCGCAATTATGAGTATATCTTTATTTTGGTTTCGGAAACCCATCCGAGTAACATCAGACAGCAACTCTTTTTGCCAAACTGTCAGATTGTTTGGAAGTACTATTTTCATATTTATTCAATCTTTATTTCGCTCTGTTTTAAATTATATAAACGCTCCCAAGTAATTCGAGAGTTAATTAAGTGATCTTTATTTCATTGTCCTACTCCAATACAGCCTTGTGTTTCCGAAACTCAGTTCAGTGGGTGACATAACACACCTTCCCAGCAAGGCACATCAAGTAAACGAGGCATCTTTCCATCACAAAAATCTTTGTAGTATTTAATCTTACTGTATTTGGGAGATTTTATTTCATACGATATTTTATATGTCCCAGTAGGAATTGCTGTCTTAGAAGGGATTTTAACCCGCTTTATAAGGCTTGTAGGATCATCTTTTTTAAGGCCTCTATCAGTTGGTTCAAGAGTATCACAAAAGTATTTGTTGTCGATATATAATTCTCCCTGCGTATACTCTGGTTGTTTGTTTGTTCTTTTTAAAATTAGCATATTAAAAAGTCTGCCAGGTTGTCATACTACTGTCAGAATGGCAGACATTATTTCTGGCATAGTATTTGTATATATAATATTCGGATCGAGATACACCTCGATAGGATAGTGGGAAAGGGAAAGCCCTCCGATGTAGTAGAAACTAAAGTATAGCCTGCATTGAGCCTCAGTTGTGTTAATTGATTTTAAGATGAATTAATCTTAAATAGCACCTGCCAAAAAGACCATCACATATAACAAGGGAACTTGCAAAGTGTATTTCAGAGTGAAGCAAGTAGTGGTACTCAGCCACTCCTAAGTGAAGATAAACTCAGCGATCTTACTCGGTAGTCATTCCAGAAGACAACGTTGAAGGGAACAAAATTCTTTGTAACGGGTTTATAACCGATTGATTTAATCGTTACTTGGTTTTGTTTTAAAAGACTTTCTCACTGCCCACCCCCTATATTAAGAGTGATTGGTAATCGAAACTTGCTTTAATAACAAAAGCGAGTAAGGGGAAACTATTCCCTATATGAAACGTTTCCCCATAGACTACTCTAGAAAGTTGCATTATCGTTAACTACTTTTACTCGGTTTTGAGCATCAGTAATATCTCTTTCAGTAACATAAACTTTAATTGGTTTGTTAACTTCATCTATCTCTTTATCTCCGAGTAAGTTACGAGTATATTCTATATTCGGTTGAGTAACAGCAGGCGGAGTAACAGTAGATGCAGATACACTACTTGATGAACTGAATTGCGTTCTTTGAATTTGTACAACATTTGCAATACCAGCCGCAATTGCAGCAGCAGCCGCAGCAGCACCTAAAAACGGTCCAACATACGGTATTGATGCCATTGATTGATAAGAACTATTCGCAGCAGCATAAGTATCCATAATTGCTTGTGTAGTTGCAGCTACCTTATAAGTAGTAAATGCTTTTTTACGTTGTTCTTCACTCAGTTTTTCGTTTTGTGATTCAGTTTGTGCTATACTAGCCAGACTACCCATTACATTGCTTGCTACACTAAGAGTTGATTGTAATGCTAGTCGTTTCTTTGCTTGTACAGCATCATATGCTTTTGCGTTATCTTGTTCGTTTTTAATTGCTGCATCACTAAGAGCTATTTCATTCTCTTTAAGAGTACGCTCTATCTCCAGACGTTGATCAGCAGTTAATTGACTATTCGATAATTGTTCCGTTAAAAGTTTGTTTTCGGCATCTATACGCTGCTTTGTAAGAGCATAAAGATCATTGTTATACTTGATTGTGTCTGCATATTGTTTTTGGACATCCTCTTTTGATTGATATGTAAATACTTCATTACGATCGAATCCTGCTCCAAATGCTCTACTAAACTTTTGTCCGTATCTAGTGTTATATGCTTGCTCTTGTGGTTGTCTCAGATTGCTTGTATCACTCAGTTGTCTTATTCGAGCTAGTTCTTCCTTAAATTGATCATATCTGCTCTTTTGATTCTCTTTTTCATCTTGCTTGTTCTTATCCAGATATTTATTCAATATCTCGTTCTTCTTAACAAGATATATTTCATCGATTCGAGTACTATCTACACCATATCGTTCAGCCAGAGAAAGCATCTCTTGATACTGTTCATCTAATGCGTTAATTGCATTCTCTTTCTCAGTATAAAAGAGTTTTTCAGATTCTTTTAAAAAGCTATTCAGTGCTTCGAGATCTTTATCAATCTCAGTTTTCGTAGTACTACCAGATCCCTCTTTGTCTTTACTAGCCCAGAAAGGTTTGTATTTCTTTCGGAGTTCCTCTGTTTTGTTCGTTATGTTACTAACAAACTCTGTATATGATTCCTCGTTCTCTTTAAGTGCTTTATCTACTTGTGCTTTATTCGCTACTCGTATTGTCTCTACGCTTGTTCCAGTAGCGTATTGTGCTGCATTTTGTAATGCTTTTTGGAGATCTTCTGCACCCTGTCTTTCGATTTCTAATTGATTGTTGATATACTCAGTAGTCTTCTCAGAAATCTTCTGTCTATATGCATCTATTTGTGCTCTTGCTATAATTGCATTTTTATAATCCTCTGTATTATTAACAAAAGCATCTTCAGCATCTTTAACGTCATTTATCTTTAATCCAGTTTTCTCGATTTGTTCGGAGTACTCTTTTAAAAACTCCTTTTTATCACCAAACTGATTGTAAACGTTCAAGAGTTCATTAAACGCAGCAAGACTATCTCCAGCTAATTCAGATGTAGTTTTATTAATTGCTTTGTTAAATTCCTGTTGTGCTTTACTTGCTTTGTAAGTAGCAGCAATTCATTCAAACAATTTAAAAACTGCTGCTGTTATCACTGTTATTAAGGCTGTCCAACCCACTGTTGAAATTACACTCTTTGTAGCAGACCAAGCTTTACTAAGTTTTGATTGTGCAAACTCAGCCTTTTGTAAGGCAGATTCATATTGCTGTAATTCCTTTACTTGGCCCGCTTCTTGGTATTGTAAGTCTTTTAAGACTTCTTTTAGCCCTGTGGTTCCGTTCGCGTACTTTTGTTGTACTTGTATTGCTTTATTGTAGTCCAATCCCATTCCTTGGAGAACCGCTTTTGCATTTATTCTCGCATCAACAAGAGATTGTCCGTACTGCTCTTGTAATTCCTTTACTTGGTCGTAGTATATCGACAATGTCCTATCTGATTCTGAGACTTCTTGGATCTGTTGTTTTACAACTTCAATCGACTTCTGTGTATTAGCAATTAAGTTCTTTTGTCGGCTAATTACCTTTGTTTGGTTTGTAATATATTTATCCCACTGTTCATTAACCGGTACAATCGTTTTTTGTTGCTGTTGTAATGCTTGTGTAGTCTGTGCAATTTCTTTTGATCCACCAGAAACACTTGTAGATATGTTCACATCTCCTATTCCAGCAAGATCTTTAATCGGTTGTATATCCAAGCTATTTAAGGCTTGCGCAGATTCTGTTATTCGTCTATTAAACGGACTCAGATTCTCAAACAAGTCGAGTACGCCATCTTTTAAACGATCGAATCATCCTTTTATTGTTGGTAAACTATTTGCAAGTCCTTCCAATCCACCAATTCCTTGTACAACTGCAATTCCTCCTTGGAGTTTTACAAGCACCTTACTAAGATCATCACCACTCTTACCAAGTAAGGCAAGTAGTCCATTTAATGCACCGAATCCACCTGCCAATCCAGATCCGATTCGAGAAAGATTCGCTAATTGATCAGCCAGCTTTTGGGTATTCTGCTGGCTAATCTTATTAACGTTATTTAATTGTGCTTCGTATTGATTTAATCTCTCTATTGTTTTTGTATATTCAGCACTAGTCTTATCTAGGCTTGCTAAATAATCTTTTAAAGAGTTAATCTCTTTTTTAAGCTGTCTAACGTTTGTAACCGCTTTACCGGTTTGTACGTCAACTATTTTGGTAATTACTGTTTCTGCCATTATAAACTAATTGTTATATCATCTGTTCCAGCAGTTATCTGGAAACGTCTAATTACTGTTCCTCGTCTATTTATCAACTGTATTTCAAATGCTTCATTTCTCGGTCCGTATATCAATCAAGATTTATTAAAATCATCAAACGAGTAAGTGTATCTATCATCCTCACTAACTACACTCATTCACATTGTATCAAGAGTAAGTAAGTTTTCAATCACTTTTATATTTCTTGCTTTACTTGGGTTCGGGAGCGTCTCCATTCTAAACGATTGTGTGTATTTATATAACCTGCTAGTAAACGTCCAATATGCTACTTCACTATGTCAAGTATCATTTATGCTTGTTTGTGCAGTAATCTCTGTAGTACCAGCATCTCCACTAGTTATATCTGGTTCAAGATATTGTGAATCACTTTCTACCGTTCAACTATCAGCAGCAAGGAGAGTCCCTTCATATTGTCCACTATCATATCTGGTTGTTAACGGACTCAGAGTAAATCCATATGTATAATCTGGTTGTCCATTTGTATATGCATTTATATCATTTACTCGTATAAACTCAAATTGTTGTGGTTCTTTACTTTCCGGAGAGTAATCGTTTGCCTTATTTAAGATATAAACTGTATTATCAATCAAATAAAACGAGTTCAAATCAATTTCATCAAGTAATGCTCAACAAGTAAGCTTTCTTGTGTTCTCGTTAAAGAGATCATTATAATATTCTTTATTAAACCTGTTATAAATGCATTTATCGTCTGTGTATTCAACTCCTGGTATAAATCATTCTTTTGGTCATCCTAAATCAAGACTATCTGTTACTTGGTTGTCATTAATCAAATAACTAGAGTAACTCGGTATTTTATCAAGCTTGTATGCAATTCGTTCACCAGCCTTGTTATATTCGCTTGTAGTGTACAAAAAGCATCTTTCTTCATTCAGATCAAACATTTCTTGTGTATCATCAGATAACCAGTATATCTGTGGAGTATCGAAATATCCGTTATAAAAGACTAAGCTTGCTTTAAAATCACTAGTGGACTTACTTTTATCAAAGAAACAAGGCTTGTAATTGCTATCCTGTCCAGCGAGTATTCCTCAATCACTAATCTTATTTATATATTCCGAACCATATAAAGTCTGTGTTGTGGAGTCATCTTTTGTCTTAAAAAGAGTTCATTCACAATTATCAACCAAGAAACAAGGTTGTTCAGTAGATCCCTTAAAATAACTTCGATAATATTTACTGGAGTCTCTTGCCGTTATTGCTTGTTGGAAAACATTATCACTCAGTAATTCATTTATATCACTGTTAAATTCATATCCAGTGTCAATTCGTTGTTGTCCGTATTCTATATTATATCTATTCTTATATTTGCTTGCGTAATATGTTTCCGGAGTCTCCAGTTTCATTAAATATCATTTCTTATCAAATAACAAGGGTTCAATCGTAATCTCTTTCGAGTAGTCTATTTTGCCTGTTATATCAATAATATTTCTTTTAAAGAAACTATTTCTCGATTTTATGTTAATCTCATTATTAACTCGATCTATCTCAAAATATAATCCAAAGAGTTTCGCATAACTAATCAAATAATCAGCAGCAGAGTCTTCTGTAGTAAGCAATTTCTTTTTGGTAATCAATGTGTTTGTTCCAACCGTATAATCAGACTTGATTGTTATCGAGCTTGTTTGTGCAGTAAAGTTCATTTCACCAGCATATCCAGAACCAATCTCAATTTCATCTTTTGTAGGATAAAGTTTTGTAACCCTTTCACTATAAAAAACGGAGTACCAACTTGCTTTCACAACAATTTTAACACTGTCAGCAGGTTTCACCAAATCAGTAATTGTAAGATGTATCGTTTTATCAAATTTAAAAGTATCTCCAGACTTTATAAAAGCACCATCCATTAAAGTACTGTTTGCATCTGTTTCAGGAGTATATCCCATTCAGTTATTCGGTTGTGGTGTCTTGCTGTCACTCAGTCTGTTTGTAATATTATAAATATTCGAGTAGCCAACAATTTTATTATTATCATCAAGTAACTGTACTTGTAATGCAATTGAACCACCAGCAGTACTAACTATATTACCTCTTTCAAAAGTAGCAGCCATATAAAGAGTATTATCCGAGATTTCATCATCTGGTTGGAAATTAATGTCAATCGGTATATCAATATCAATTGTACTATCATTCGAGTAACCAGATAAATCAATTGTCTCAGAACCATCCTTTTTAAAAGGAAATGTGTTATCCGGTAGAGAACTATTTATATTTCCGAGATCACTTGTTATTTCGCTTGTAGATTCATTTCCAGATTCACTTTCTTGATCAGCACCAAGTAACGGTAGAGTAATATAAGATTGTTCCCAATAAGGATTTTTTGGACTAAATCAGCTTGGATCGAGATTCACTTGATATCCTGTATTGTCTTTATTTAAAATCGCCTTAAAAAGCTCTTTAAGCCTCAATGCAGGTCTTTGTTTGTAAGATCGTAAATCTCGTATTTCCCATTCCGTATAAGATTCATTCAGTTTGGCTAATCCATATCCGTTATATAATTTATATTCTCCATTCACACTAGGGAAACTAGTTCCAGATTGATTCACTAAACAAGAACTTGTATCAAACTCTTCATATAATCCGTTATATGCAGGTATAAACTTTAATAAACTATGTAAACCATCTTCAGATCCATTAAAAGAGTCATAAACCCATTCTTTATTTATGCTAAACCTAAAATAAGTATCATCATCACTTGTATAAGTAATATCAGCAAGTGTTCTTGTGGAGCCATCTTCTTTATATCTAAGATTGTAAAAGAAATCACCAAGCAAACCATATAAGTTAATATTATATGCTCGCTTGGTAATGCTAGTCAGTTGCATATATCCTCTTTCAAATAAACAACCGTTTCTAAGTATAACGAAATCAACTCTCTTTCTTGGATTGAAAGTCTGTTCTGTTTGTTGTCTATCTAATCTGTATATATCATCAAAAATCTTGTTGTTGTTATCTGTTCTCGGTATTTCTATGCTAACCGAGTAAGGATTCTTTATTGCTGTTGGATTGTATATCTCCAATTGGCTATAAGTCATTCCGAGAGATATATCATCATTCAGATCAACTTTCTTGTTATTTATATATAATTCTACCATCGAAATTGTGTTCTAGCGGATTTCAAAGTAAGTTCAAGCCTACTAAATCTCTTTTTAAAATCATAACTAGTTGTATCAATTAAAACTGGCTCAATAATGTTTTTATCTAGACTGTGTAAGTAAACTTTTGGACTATTTAACAAGTGATGTATATTCTCCTTGTTAATTGTATAACCAGTAACAACGTCATAACTGTTTGTAAACTCAGTTAAGTACCTCCTTGTAAGAGTATCATCCAAGTAATCATAATTCGTTTTGTTCTCAGATTTATTTGCTTTCACAAGTAAACTATCTCAACCACCAAACTCGTTCAAGTAATATAATGCATAATCACCACAACTCATTTTGTATTTAAACTCTTGGAAAATGCTTGTAAAGGAAATGTTTCCAGTAGTCTTTTGTGAATAAACGTTTGCTTCACTACTAACAGGTAACGCTGTGCCATTTATTTTCGGATTCACATCTTTCAAGTAAGAGAAAATCAAATATTGTCTTGCATCATATAAATCATCAATCGGAGCAGAAATATATGTTGCATCACTATCTGTATATTCTTGATTGTTTGTTATATAATCATCTATTCCAGTTGATGTTTCAAAATATCTTTTCCAGTTAACTAAGCCTTGTGTTTGTTTCGGGAGATCTCCAGAGTCTATATATTTCTTTATAAGATCGTTTATTTTAACGCTTATCTTACCGGTGTTTGGATTTCTCCAAGCTTTTCCAGTAAAAACTATTTCATTATCTATTTTAATTCAGTAGTCTGTGTATTCTTTATTAACTACTTGTTCATCTATTATTGGATAACCTATATTCATATCGAGTCTATCAATTTATTTGTTTGTATATCTATTTCTTTATCAAGGTTCGGTTCTATTATATCTAACGACCTTTCTAAGATGTGTTTGCCAGGTATGCCTTTCTTAGCAATGCTCTTTGCAATTGCTCAACTAAGATTTCTTTCTAAGGGCAAGTGTTTGTTTTTTATCCAATTCTCTATAAGAGCAATCGGAGGTTGTTTTCCAGGTAATCGACCATTCTCTATATATTCGTAATAATCAGCAATTGATAATCAAACCGATCAATTATCCGATTGCTCTTGTGTAGTAACACTAAGACTGTTTGAAAGATTTCCAGTTGTGTTAATATTCTCTTTATTTAACAATTCTCTGTAAGAGTTTATAAATTCTTCTCCAGAGTGTTCTAAAACTGTATCTAAATCAAGTCTATTCATCCTTTTGTTTTTTTAATAATCCGGAAATCATTTTGTCATATATCTCGTTTGCTTTCGGGATAATATAAAGTTGATTTTCATAAAACCAACTTGCTTGTTTATAAAGCTTGCTAGTAGGATCACCCGTAGTAAGGATCATATTCAATTCATTCATTCTATTATCCGAAAGATGCGTTGTAGCGAAAATTGGGAAATACTCTCCAGATAAAGCATAGCCGTCATCAACCACTGTTACAATGCCCGATTCAATTAAACGCTTCTTGTAAGAGAAATAGGCAGTTCTTCCTATTTGGAGATGCTTTATAATATCGTTATCCGAGTACTTTATTTGGTTTGTTCCATTAATTCTTAATTCGGCTAGTTTAATTGCCAATACTCCCAATTCTTTGTATTGTAGGATAGCGTTCATACAAACTACATAATACTTCGGTTTGACAATTATATAGTCCACATATTTTCTTCCGTTTACAAAGCGGTACTCCTTTCTTATATAGCCATCTTTTTGAAATTGATTTGTCATTCTAGTAACGACATCTGCTTTCTTTATTCCGGTAAGTTCCATTATCTTTCCTCGGCTTATGTGGCTGACTTTTGAGTCGCTATTCATCATAATTAGCGCAAGCACATAATCCTCTTTTAAGAGGTAACATCTCTTGGTTGGCATTACAAAATAATTTTTATTCATAAAATTTCATTGATGGAAACTCGGTTTCCTATTATAGATAGTTTATATATAGATAGTTTATTGATACCCCTTTTTCGGTACCACCCTAACCCCTTTTTCGGTACCACTTGTGTAGGTTATTAAAAAACAGCGAGTTAGCTAGACCCGCTGTTCCAATGAAATTCAATGAAAACTATCTAATCTTTTATTTAACGGAAAGTCTCGAAAGAGAGTTTCCTATTATTATATCTATTCTATATACAATAACTATGCCAAACTAGTTTTTCGGAATATTGGCAGTTATTTTTTAGAAGGAAATTTCAAACTGTCCATCATTTACATTAACCTCCTGTTTATCAACAAGTAAGCCATTGAGTTTACTTTGTTCGGAGATTATCTTTAATGCAGTGTCTATTTTATTTGCTTGTAGTGCTTTGCTATATAAGAGCTCCAATCGGTCGTTTAACAAAACTTTCATTCCATCAGCATCAAACTGGTTACTCTCTTTTATTAGCTTGTTTACTTCAGCAAAATCTTTATCGAGTGTACTATCGCTTACCTGCTCGCTTTCCTTTATCTGGTTTCGTATCAGATTCTTGGATTGTCCCTCCTTTAGGAGTGCTAGTATCCTTTGCTGTCTTAGTTGCTTGTTCATTTTTGTATTCAAAATATAATTTTCCCAATTCAAGTAAGAGATTGTATTGACATCTCGAACAATTCCCATTTCCGGAAACACTCTTACCTGCCTTTATAAGGATCTCTTTAAGAATATCATAATCTTTACTTGTTATTGCTCTTGCGTACTGTGATCGTACGGCAGTTTGGAACCTATCTTCAAACTGTTCAAGAGTCTTTATGTTTTCTTTAATCGCTGTAATCATATTCACAAACTGTTTCTTTTGGAGTTATAATGCTTACTTGCGCGTAACAACCTGCACAATCATCAATAAACTTGTGTTTAAAAAAGTTAATTGCGTATGTATTTATGCTCAATTCATATTCATCTACAACCCGAGTAATAAGGGACTCTAAGACTTGTTCACCAACCGAGTGTATGTATTCCTCGTTATCTGCAAGTCTATCTATATAATATATTGTAAACTGTCTTGTTACGAGATTTTCATTCACCAAACTGTTATCTGGTATAATCACTACACAAGAGTAATCTATATCTGGATGTGCATTCAATTCAAGTAAGTCATATAATATCACTGTATTTACATTCGCTTCTTCGTATGCACTCTCTTTAAAAGCGTTAATAAGTTCTAAAAGCGTCATTTAATGTGTCCTCTTTCATTTATTTAATTCACTCTCTTTATATGCCTGCTTGTCTTTTGCGTAGCATATAATATTCAACGTTCATATAATTGGTTGTCTGTATATAACAAACCAATCTAATCTAGTTGTTTCACTAACTGTATCAACTATGCTAATTCATCCTCATCTAGTGCTAAACGAGCTGCTTTCATTCGTACTATCTTTATCAGCATTTCCGGATTCTTCTTCGCCTTCCAGAGTCTCTTCATCATTTTCAGGGAAGAGTCCAGGGTATTTGCTGTTAATCTCTTTAAGGCTATCCGAAAAAAACCAAGTACATCCAGATAATCAGCAACACTTAACTTACTATATAACAAGTCAGAGTAATCATTGTCTCCATAAGATTCTCCATCCTTTATAAACAAGCAGTTCATTAAGAGTTTCTTGTTATCCATCTTTATAAGAGTTTGGAAATCAATGTATTGTGCAGTAGTGATCTTTGTAATATCAAAAACCGGTTTAAAAACTAGTCCATCTATTTTATATGCTTGCTTTGGTTTACTTGCTTTATAAGGCTTGTTAAGGAAATCGAGTTCTTTAACTAGTTTATTTGCTTGTGCTATTTCAAGACTAGCAAGATCTTTATCGAAAATTATCTTTATCAATGCTTCTGTTACTTGGATTGGTTCATCAACCTCTTTAAGAGCGTCTAGTATTTCAAAATATTGTTTTACTGTTAATTCTTTATAAGTCATATTCTTGCGTTATTTCAATTTGTTCTTGGTTTATTCCAGGACAACCAGCGAGGCAGTAGTCCACAAATCAATTTAAATCCGATTTAAGATTTTTAAAATCGTCTGTGTAGTAATGCAGGAGTACTTTCTTTCCTCGAAAAGAGTTATCCATTTGTAGGATTGCATTTATTTTATCTCTAGTTGTTTTATCAATCGCTTTAAAAACGGGGAAATACTCTGTATTAAGTACATATCCAGTCTCGGTTTCAAAAAGTACATTACAATCAATAGATTTCTTACGTAACTCGTAGAATTTGTTTCGAGAGATATTTAATCGCTTGTAGATTTGCTCGTTTGTTAAATTAATTGACGCGGTTCCATTATACCTTAAATAAGCGAGTCGAGTAACGAAGGGGATTACATCGATCGGTAATCGAAATAGTTCATTCATACAAATTGTATATCCTGTTACTGGCTTGGTAAGATGATATGTAATTAATCTTCTTTTGGAGTCAATTGCTTCTTCTTTTGTTAACAATCCCACCTTCTTTAAAAGGTTGGTATGTTTTGAAATTGTATCCGGTTTCTTTATTCCGCAGTAATAACACAATTTATCTCTTGTTATATGGCTTGTGTAGTTATCCGATTTTCACATAAGCACTTCGTATAAGAGAAATGTTTTCATCGGTAGATCCTTTTGTATTACACAAAAATAATTTTTGAGCTGCATAAAATGCCTTTATTAGATAATTGTAATAGATACTTAGTAGTTGCCCCCTTTTTGAGTACTTCAATACCCCTTTTTTTGGTACACTCAGTATCAATCAGTTACGAGTTTATTTATCATTCAATTCCTTTTCGGAGTCTTCTTTTGCTCATCTGTTAATCATATCTACGTAATCTTCTATTAGCATAATTCAATCTCCAATTCGGACAATCAATCCTGCTTTTTGGAGTTCTTTTAGCGATTTCTTCATTTCTCGATCGCTATATCCCGTTATTTCTTGTAATTCTTTATAAGTCATATATGTATTTTATTTGATGGACCCTTGTCAAACAGACAATTCTTCGGTAAAGCTCGTATAATTTCTGAAAGGTAGGTCTCCATAACTGATTGATAATTAAAATTTTATAAAATATTTTGAGGGTTTTTTCTATATACCCGCATTTCAGTAAAAAAACCCTCAGTGTACTAGTTAGGTAGTACACCTCTTTATAAGTTCCCTCTATATATAATGTACAAGGGTTTTTCTTGAAATTCATCTAAACTGTTTATAATCAACGGTTTATTGTTTTTATCAAAAAATCTTTTATTGCAATTAAAATTGTACTAGTAACCGGAGTCATAAAAGCAAGCAAACAAACTATCATTATACCAAGCCAAGTAAACGAGCCAGTACACAGCAAGTAAATCAAGCCAATTCAAAAGGTCATACAAAGGCTGCATTTCAGTGGACGGGGAATTATTCATCCGTTATAAGATCTCCTCGTAATCACTCTCCAAATGCCCTTAGAAAGGCTTTCTATAACTCCGGAGAGATCTATTATAAACACTACTATAATCTGTATAAAAACTAAATTCCACAGCATATCTCTTCTAAATATATAAATCGATCCAACTTTTTATTGTATTCGCTACTCTTTCAGTACTTCATATTGTGCATTAAACCACATATATATCTTTTTATCTGGTTGGTAGTATAAAGCTTGTTTAACCGACTATTATCCATCTCAAGTAACACAAGAAATATCTCTTGTAAACAATCTTCGTTTATATAATGTTCTTTTGCCCATCTCGTTATCTGATCGTAGAACTCTATAACAATTTCGTTATTCGTCATATAATTGTCTCCGTATTCTAAGTATTTTATTCGACACTGCATTTTTTGAAACTCCAAGTTCTTTTGCTACTTCGTTATATGATTGCTTTTCTGCATATAAGCCAAGTATTATCTGATCTGGTTCTGAAAGTGTATCTAGTCTCAATAAGACTTCTTTCACTTTCTTTTGTTTGTTATCCAGATTAACATTAAATCGCTTTATAAGATCCATATGCTTCTTTAAGTGTTAAAAATAAATCTTTTGTAATTATCTCTCTATCACATAACACAGTGTGTGCATAATGCGGTTTGGAATCTCTTCATTCTCCTATATGATTGTTTATTCTCCAGAGAGCCCAAGAACCGTCTTTAAAAGTGTTCAAATAAAAAGTAGGTTTATCTAGCGTTAAGAGATACATCGCCTTCTTTCCATCTAGTTGATAATCTGGATAAGTACCCATATCAACATTTCTGTGCTTCACTTCTATATAAGAGTTAATTTCTCCATTCTTATAAACAGTAAAATCTACTCTATCTTTATATGAATTGCTTTTTAAGTCATATCCATCTTTTAAAATACTTTTTAAGACTCGTTCTGCTCTTTCTCGTCCAGAGTCTTCTGCTTTGTTAAATAAGTCCATCGTTTTCTAAAACCGTTTTTAAGGTAAAAATCAATCTTTTCTTCAAGATGCCTATCCAAGCCAGATAAGTACACTCCATATATACCAAATTGTTCATCAGTAGGGTACTTTCCATCAACTAGTCTAACTATTTCATAATCATTATCCGATCGTTTATACAGACATCTATTTCTATAACTCTTTATTGGAGTAAAAGTAATCTTTCTATACACAAATTCTTTAAATACCTCTTTCATAACACATTGATCATTAACTATATACAAACCCTCATTTTGTCTATTTTAAGAGATCTTTTTCAAGACATATAAATACTCATCTCAAAAAAGATCTCGTCTCCTAGAGTGTTATTATAACTCAATTCACTCTAAATCAACTATTCTTCTTCAAGTTCACTTTCTGGATGTTTTCAAGCTCTTTCGATTGCTCTAGCTACTCAACCAAATAAATCAATTGAACCATCTTCTTTTTTAAAACCGATTATAATATCATTCACTGTTACTAGCTCGGTTCCAAACAAATTCTTAGTCTCCATAATTCTTTTCAATTACTTCCCAAGTAGCGAGTAGTATATCTCTCAAGAGTTCTCTACTCCACTGCCATCTAATTCCAGTTATCTGGGTTTCAAATCTTTTTAATTGTTCAAATTCCTCGTCTGTGATCTCATCTTTATCGAGGATGCTTTTAATTAATTTTAACATATTCTATTCCGATTTTAAGTTCTTTGATTGTCTTACAACGCTTGTGTTGATTTTCGGAATTGAAGATGAATATTTTTTATAATTATATCGTATTTATTTTCAACTAGTTATGTAGATAACTGCCATTTTGGCAGAAGAAAAGTTTGTCGATGGCAGAAAAAAGATTTGGAAAGAGTTTTTTTTCTGCGTATAAAACACTATATTTGTAGCGTAAAACAAAGAGATATAACTAATTAAAATTTAAAAAAAATGAAAGGTTTAATTTACAAAATCGAAAACAAGATAGATCACAAGATTTACATTGGACAAACTACGAGATCATTTGAAAGGAGAATCAGCCAACATAAAACAGCGAGTAGCCAACCGGGAGCACACCCAAGAAAGTTGTACGATGCAGTTAATAAATCTAGTTGGGACAATTTCACATTCCAAGTAATACAAGAGATAGATGAACCTACTCCAAACAAACTACAGGATTCACTTAACTTGCTCGAAGAGCACTACATTCAGCAGTACAACTCAATTAACAACGGTTATAACACAGCAAAGGGTGGTTCTCCGCAAAGAGATTTCGGAAATGTTTATTTGAAATATGATATGGAAGACAATCTGGTTGATGTTTACCGAACAATCGAACAAACTGGCCTTAATGATTGTAAAAAATTTAAAACAAGAGTTTCCTGCGCAAACAACAAAATGGAACACTACAATTGGGAGAAACAAATCCAAATAGACGTAGATGACTTATACAACCAAACATTAGATTGGAACAAGTTTTGTTCGGAATTACTAGATGATTAACTAATTAAAAAACTAAACAATTATGCAAACCTGATTAACAGACTTATTTGAAATTGGAAAACAAAAAAGAATGCAAGATTACATCGGACAGATATATGAATCTCTTATAAAGCAAGAAGACCAATCAAAGATCGTTCCTGGTTACATAGCAGTGTGTTTCGATAATGCCCTTAAAAACGAGTATAAACGGACTAATAGGCTAGTACGATCAGAAGTATTCCCAGATATAGAAGATGCCTCAGAATTGAATTTAGCTAGTATAGAAAGCAAAATAGCAGACCCTACAGATCTTAAAATGCTTGATGATTATTTTGAATGCGGTACTTGATATAAACTAGCAGACAAATGAGGCTGTACAGATAAGACCGCAAAAAGCAGACTTATTAGTATGCTTAGGAAGTATTTGGCATAATATTTGTATATATACTCCGAAAATAATACACATTATATAGAAGCGATTATATTCGCTTTTATTTTTGAGATAACCTGGTCATTTTTCACCTACGATCCCTATAGTAAAAAAATGACCAGGTTTTGAATTATGAGATAATTAACTATAAATCAATTAGTTGTATGAAAAATCAATCAAAAACTTTCCAAAACATTTCAGAGATTAGTGTTGATAATCAAGCACTTAGCATAAATCGGTTCGACTCAAAGTATGTTGGACAGAAAGAAGGCTATACTGTTGAAAATCAAGCATTTATAAATAAAAGATTAAACGACTTGGCGAAGATTTTTGTACTGGGAAAGAGTAGCTTACTTTCCCAGTTTTTAAAAGACAAATCTGTTCGCAAAATCGGGCTTGTTCGTTTAACCTGGCTGAGGTTGTTCGCGAAACCTGGCATCTAGATAAAACATATATAAATAAAACATATATAGGGACTACCCGTCCATCCCTACAAAAAATCTTCGTTATGAATAAAATTTTTAAAATCAAAAAGAGTATGAATTACACATTAAAACAGTATGCAGTTTACTCAGTATTATCCTGCTACACAGATAAAGATAACACCAGCCATATAAGTAGAGAAATACTCTCCAAACTAAGTGGAGTTAGCGACTTGGACACAATCAGCAAATACACAAATCAATTCCAAAAAGACGGGCTTCTTAACAAGCAAACGAGATATTCTCTTACTGGCAAGAAACTCGTTGAATACAAAATAATTGAACCGAAAATGGATTATTTACTTTGTACAAACAAACTCTTCTCTGGAAACGCGGAATTGATTGGGTTCCTTTGTTTACTTGCCCAATTTAAAATGGGTTGTACAAATCAAATAAATCTCACACCAAGCGAGCTTATTAAGAGAATGGGAATTGGGCGTACCACATTTTACAAGTATATAAAGATTGCGTTACAAGATGGATCAATCTCCAAAACAGATAAAGGATATATTCTTTCCGAAGATATTTTTCCTATTATAAAGCCTCATATAACGACCGAACAAAGAAAGACGATCAATTCTATACTTTCCTTAAACGGACGTCCTAGAGAGGTACTTCTGGCCTATTATGAGCCAAATACAGATACATTTTCTGGCTTAAAAGGAAGTGTTGATGATTTTCTTAATTACTGTCTTACTGGAGTTGGGAAACACTCTAAAAATCAGATTGATAAAGAGTATGTCTTCTAAAACAACAAATGGGAGTCTATAACAGGCTCCCATTTTTTTATTCTTCAAAAACTACTGTTGCTTCTCCTTTTATAAACGATCTAATCCAATTTGATCCTTCACTACGGGGAGGCAATCTCTTGGAGCATCCAATTCTGCTGCAAATATACTGTCCGGCAACAGATGATTCTTTTTCTAATTCAATAATCTTTTCATTCAGTTCATTTACCCTACTTGTTAATTGCCTGTTGATTTCTATCAAGTTATCGTTCGATTGTCTTATTTCACATATGGCATCTTTCATTGTCTCTACTGCAACAGAATCTGCTTCATTAGCAGATTTCTTTTTTATTCATTTCAAACAAACAAGAGTAGTTAATCCTCCACTAACTATAAAAGAACTTATTGTGGTGACAATTATTTCTCACATTACTGTTCCTCCCATTTAAGAGTCTTATCTGGCTTGCTAGGTAAGTCAGGATAATCCTTTTTAAAAGCAGATTTCCCTCTTACTCCACCGAGCCATATACCACAAGAAGTGTTTGAATACAGATTCGGATAAACATCTTTTGGAAAATCATATTCAGATAACTCTGGAAATCTATTTCTATTTGCAATCAAGTAATCCTGCAATCTCTTTTTGGCAGTGTTTGCTTTATCAAGATAATATTGCTTGATAAACGAAATCTCTTTTAATTGACTTGCTTCGAGATGATCATCTGATGCTTGTGCAACTCCGAAATTGCCTATCTTATATGAAATGGGAATAATCACCTCTGATGATACTTGTCTTATCAAGAATGGCTGAATATAATCATCAAGCAACTCTTTATATGGTTCAATCACATTACTTGCTTGTACAAGTGAACATATCTTATCAAGTAAACGAGATCCGATAATACTTTGCAATTCAATTTGTTGTGCATCTAAAATTGCTGTGAATATCATTTTATCTGATGTGTTCTCCGATATACTTGAATATGTCTTTACTTGGTCTGCTGATACTAAAATAACTTTCATTTAATAACTAGTTTTATAAACAATCCCAGTAACAGTGATATACTCAATCCAAGTACATATCAAGCTCATTTTGGAGTTTTATATATCTCTCGAACTACTTCTACTGGAATTTCTTTTGTAACAATCTTTTCTACAATTCGATCTTTGTACTCTATTTTAACTTTTAACGAGTCTTTATTCTTTAGAGAGTGCTTTAATAGTCCGTCTGATATACTCGCCTCAGAAACAGCAAGAGAGGTCTCTAATCGACTAACAGTGTCTCTTGTTTGAATCGCTACACTATCTTTACTTGGCTTGTATATTACGATTGTATCTCTTACTTGCTCTGTTATAATGCTTTCTTTGATTGTTTCTACAGGAACATATCTTGTAACAGTGCAACTAGCGAATAACAGACTAACTATCAAGAGAATCCGTTTCATCTAACAGATCTATTTCAAATGGAGTGATCTTTATATCAATAACCGGAGAAAGTGCTTTTACAATCATTTTCTGAATCGGCATTACAACAGTTCTGTTAAACAGTTTGTATGCAGAGTTATATTCATTTTCGTTGAAATTACCAGATTGATCTATTCCAAGTAACATTGGTGAACATCTGAATGCAGTAAACAACTGTTGTTGGGTTCTCTCAGAGAGTGCTTGGTATTTCTCATCAAAAGAATCTGCATCAACTTTATCAATGGTTGTTGCATTATCTGCTGAATCGTTATATGAAATCAAGATTCTACTAGCATTCTGATAACCAGAGAATTTCTCGTTAATTGCATCTTCGATTTCACTTTTCTGTTCGTCGTTTGGTTGTCCGTTATTGAAATTGATAATTGCAGAACTCGTAAAATTATTGTTAATCGAATTTATGTGATATGCATTTATATCTCTTTCAAGTTCACAAGCAATTAATGCAGCATTGTAAACAGGAATCGGATATGTTGATCGAGTTATATTTCCTTTGAAATATAAAATGCCTGTAGGACTCTCGCTGTTATATGCTGGATATTTAATCACTCTTGATCTGTATTTGGTTCAGTCTTTTGAATAATAAAAAAGAGTGTTATTCTCGTTTGATCGTATGTTCTTGAAATCGAGATGATATAACTCGTTAACTTCTCCAGATAAGCCTTTAATAACCTGAATAGCGAATCCTCCGTATATGAGATAATCGAGAACAACCTTTTTAAAAAGAGATTCTACATCTTCTCCAGTTTTATTTACTCGAATAGTGAATCTCGTATTACTTGTAGTGATTTTATTTCCAGATATATAATCTGCGAGAGCATTTATGATCGCTTGCAGAGTAGCCGTATTGAGATAACCATTCCAGAGATATTCCGGGAAATGATTGTCTTCTCCATAAGAAACATATTCCTTTCCCGAGATTGATTTCTCTACTAGTTGAGGTATATTATTATCTTGATATGTATTTATTGCTGAAAAATTAATTTTCATAAACTATGAATGTTTTATTCGTTGAATAATCTATTGTGGATGCTTTATAATCTCCCACTCGAATATAGCCTTTATCAAGTATTTTAAGGGGTTCTGGAGCATCTTTGCCTGCTGTTAGTATGAATGTATCACAAGTAAGAATATCGTCTCCTACAACCAGTATTCTAGGGTTGTCTAGAGTTGATTTATTTATATCGAGTATGTTTGTTTCTATATCCAGTTTATATGGATTGTGAATGAGAATATATTCGTACTCGTTATCTGGTAGTGAGAATTGATTATCGAATCTGTAATATAATTTTGACTGAGATTTACTTTCTAGGTTATAGACATATATCTCTTTAGAAAGCTTGTCTTGTAACAGCAGGGAATAATTGTCTCCCGGGACATTAAAAGCCCCAGGAGAAATTATTGTTATTTGATTTGATTTAGTGATTATCATTATGCAAGTGTCCATCCTTTGTTAGTTGCAATCGCCTTTTCCTCATCAGTGAGCTTCGCGAGA
>ERZ808277.180-NODE-180-length-26756-cov-4.142167_pt1 | contig 26756 bp, 19 predicted proteins | sample MGYA00521240_ERZ808277 | MGnify/ENA primary metagenome ERZ808277 (study PRJEB31516, sample SAMN03275599) | gut metagenome | biome: mammalia-associated habitat; material: feces | host: Papio cynocephalus | place: Kenya | collected 2012-07-17 ... | reverse complement strand
AATTCTATTTTTTCTTCATACTTGTACTGAAGAAGACTGTCACATATAATAAACACCTGTGAGGGCTGTTTATGTCCTCTGATATACCATTTTAAAGCGTTAGACGGTGTTTCACTTGTTGTGAAAAACTTGCAAAACTCGTCAAGTGTATAAGTATGCTCTGGTGTTTGGCTCATGCGTTTAGCTTTGGATATAGCAGACTGTAAATCTGCTATATCTGTAAACGTATTTTCTAAAACATCTATAATGGTGTATTCAGTAATCATTGCTATACCTCCATTTTAAGCGTCTGCAAAAGCGTCATGACTGTAAGACGGGTTAGTGTCTTCTTTTGCATTAGGGTTAAAATCAGCGTTTAAAAATGTTCCTTTTGCTGTGATACGTTCTTTCATTAATACACTGATAGTGGTACCAATGTATCTTTCTAACGTGGTAGGGTCATAACTGTTAGTGCTTAACTGGTCAAGTAAATAGTCAATTTGTGTCGTGTTATTATCAGATATTGGTATGAATATATCTTTAAAATCAAGTACTTTGATAAAAGCACCTTTGATAGTACCGTCTTTTTCTGTCCAGTAATTCAAACCATTGAAAATAACTTCATGCTTTCCTACTTTGAGTGATTCTGCTTTTTTCATTCCTTTGATTGTGTTAATGTTCATAATATTACCTCCATCTAAAATATTACATTAATTTAGCTTATATCTTATTATATCACAGTTGTTTAACTGTATGCAATAGTTATTTAACTATATATTGTACTCTATTTAATACATAAAAATCATAAAAATCATAAAAAATAACAACCAATATTTATACGATATTATGTATAATCATACATTTTAGGGTAGTGAACCTGATTTTTTAGAAAAAATTTTTTACCCCGATTTTTTTAACGTTTCGTCAAAAAAATTCCTACTATTTACATACTTCATTTTATATAATAAATAAATATAAATTATATAGTATATTTATTAATATTATAAATGTAGTATGTTAGAATATGGAATAATTTTGACAAAACGTTAAAAAATTTATTGAAAAAAATTTTAGCTGATTTTAGGGTCAATCTACAATTTAGACACAATTCGAATCTTCTGATAATTCTGTAATGTATATATGCATAACTTTTCAGCGAATTGTGTGTGCTTTATAAACTATTCTGAAAAATCATAAAGCATAAAAACCGCCGTTCTTAAAGGGTGATGTAAAGACCCCACTAGATACACTGGGCAGTTATGCAAGTGTGTAACTGTTGACACAGTATCTACAGGCAGAAGCCCTTAGCTTCTTTTTAGTTGTTTTTATTTTCTTTCAGAAAATCACAAAGAACAAAAACCGAAGGTATTAGGTAGACTGTCCGATAGGGCATAGAATTAAGGTTAGACGTTCTGAAAGAGTGTTGCGTAGCCTCTAAGGATAATTGAGTGGTTATGAGCATAGGGGTTGGGTTTAAAATTTGTATATTTATCTGTATACCATATATACATATATTATTATGCCTGTGTGTATATTCTTTTTTTCTTTTTAATAATTCACTTCTGAGTTTTCTATTTTATAATCCGTCTCTAAGTTTTCTATTTTTATAATTCTTACGGGGGTAGGGTTTAAATCCATACAAGATATAGTACCTTATTGCATTTTAATATTATATATAGTATAATCAAGCCATGTTAGTACTATATATAGGAGGTTTATATGATTACGATTGAAAGAACAGAGGATAATGTAACTTTGGACTGTGGAGAAGGAATGCTTTACAGTGAGATCTTTGCTATGTTAATGCAGTCCCTTGAAGCAGTTACCCGTGAAACTGTCAAAGACATAACAGATGCTGAAGACAGAGAGATAATCTTTGATACTATTGACGCAGCATTTGGTTGGTTTCTCAGAAACGTATTTCCTGACATAGACCCTCATGAATTTGATCTTACTGATGCTGCTATTGTAAAAGCACAGGATGAAATCATCAATGACGCTCATAAGCGTGGTATAACTTTTGAACAGGCACTTAAAGAGTATGAGGATAAAGCTAAGGAGTATATAGATGCTCGAAAGATGTCCTAAGTGCGGTTCACGATGGGAGAGTACAATTGCGATGAACGGCGGTCCTTCTGAGTTCTGGAGGGAATGCTCTAATCCGGCTTGTAATACTTACCTGAATACATATGTTCCTCAGGCACATCAGTTTGCTTTTCATAAGGATGCGCATACTTTTGTAGGCAACTTTGGAGGATTTGGTTCAGGTAAGACCTTGACCTCCCGTGAAGAAATATTCAAGCATATTTTCATTACGCCTCACGGTAATACTCTGATCGGAGCCAATGTAGGTTCTCAGTATGAGCAGACTATCAAGAGGGAAATCGAAGCAGATTTACCTGCTGCATTCGTACAGAGGGTCAATACACAGAAGGCGTACTATGATTTGATAAATGGGCATCGTATAATGTTTCGACCATACGATGATCCAGATAAACTCCGGTCATATAATTTGACCTCTTTTCTTATAGTTGAGGCATCTGAAGTCAAGCAGCAGAGTTTCACACAGTTGAAGACTCGACTCAGAAACCTTGCTGCTACAGTGCCTCGTAAAGATGAGAATGGAGAGATAATATATAAGACCGCTGCAAATGGGGTCAAAATCCCTCTTATAGAGGCGAACTGGCAAAAAGGGATAATAGAGTCCAACCCAAGTGCAGGATGGATCAAAAACGACGTTTTGAGGGTCTCATCAGATATCTATAAGCATGGTGATATCGTTGACGAGTACGCAGTTGACCCTGATCTGGCTGACCCGGCTATAAGCACACATGTTACATCTACGTCAGCCAATGAGTTCCTTCCTGATAATTTTATAGAAAATAATGTCAAAAATAAGCCCATGTGGTGGGTGAACCGTTATATTTACGGTTCGTTCCTGTATGCTGAGGGGAAAGTGTATCCACGGTCAAATGAGTGTGTCATAGATGATTATGAGATCCCTAAGCACTGGCGAAGGATAGTGTCCTTCGACTACGGGCTGTCTGATGATGCTGTATACATTGCAGGAGCTGTCGATGAAGTCAAAGGCGAGCTTATTATCTATGATGAGTCCCGGAGTAATGACAACAACATCGAAACGCTCAGTAAACTGTTTTATGAGTTCACAGCTGATATTCCGGTAGGTGGGTGGATATGTCCACCTATCATAGATCCTAAATCAGGACCGAAACGAGACTATGACAAGAAAAGTCTCAGCGACCATTTTCTGGACTATGGTATCAGCTTTATCCCTGGATTCGTTAACGTTGATGCAAGAATATTCAGACTAAACACATATATCGAGTCAGGAAAGCTTAAAATCATGCGAAAATGCAAGCGACTGATCGAGGAGATGGACAACTATAAGTTCAAGCCTGATGAAAGCCTTATGTCAGGTTATACAGGTAAGCCAGTGGATAAAGATAATCACGGTATCAATGCTTTGGAGTGGATAACGATGGAACTGCCAGCAGACCCTAAAAATCTGCTCTATGGCGTGTATAACAAGGCTGGTGTAGATATCTCCAAGGAAAAAGCAGAAAACGAGCGCAAACAGGCGTTCTGGGCTTTAGCTGATGAAGATGAAGGTACAAATCTAATGGATGAGACTCCGTTTGATATAGCTTATCAGATGTGGAGTTAGAGAGGAGTTTAAAAATGGAAATTTATGCAATATCTGCGTTGGTGCTGATAGCTTGTATGACGGTTTGCTGCATAATGACGGTCAAAAATCTGAATATAACTATTGCGGTCAAACATGAATACCCTGAAAGAACTGTTGAAGCAAGCAGTATGGAAGTACCGGAAGCAGATGATGACGATGTGAATTTTGATGATTTACTGAAAGAAGTCAATGCTTTTATGTTAGATGACGATGAGGTGAAGGATAATGGATAAGGAAAAAGACTGTGAATGCATGGAAGAATTTGACCCTAAGAAGCTTTTAGGCAAACTTCGAAATTATTACGAGATAGGCAGACAGTATTATGGCAGGATACATAAGAAAATGCAGCTGCTGAATTCTACAGATAATGGTGATCTGTGGAAAGCAATACGAGCTAAGTTTCCACCGTATCAGTTACTGCCGGATACGAATGCAGTCGCTTATGTAAAGAGTAATATACTTGCTAGTTTGTATACTGTAGCAAAGTCTGCTCAGATAGTACCTACCTGTGAGGAAGATGTTGAGATAAGTGAAGTACTGAATGTTGCGCTTGAACATGACTGGGATAAGAACGATGTAGGTTATTATCAGTTCCTTGCAGGTGAACGAGCTGCACTGCTGAATTTAGGACTGACACAGGCATACTGGGATGAAGAAAAGCAGCAGGTAGCTTACAAGAATATAGATCCGATACATTTTATGAGAGATCCGTTCGCTGATAACTTGCAGGATGGAGGCTGGTGTGAGGTACATAATACTTATCACAGGTCTGTATTCAAGAACAATCCGTTGTATCGTGAAGCGTTTACGAATGCATTCAAGGACAGGAAGATAGCACCGTCTTCAGAAATGCCGCCTGATTATAATGAGCGTAATCATGTTGGTAACAGCGATGAGCATTACACATTATTTGTGTGGTGGGTGAGAAATCCTGAAGGCGGTATCGATGAGTTCCACACTATTGATAATGTAGTACTGCTGCATTATAAACAGAATATTCAGCCAGATATGTACCCGTTCGCTGAGCTGTACTGCAACTTGCCTGGATCCGGACTTGTTGGTTCCAGTGAACCAGCTAAGATTTTTGCGAATAATCTGGTATATAATCTCATGGATTCTATTGCATATACATCTGTTTACAAGAACCAGAGACCACCGAAGTTCATCAGCTCTCAGAGTGGACTGAATCTACAGGCATTTACAAAGCACGGCAATGAAGCTGACAGGACCTTCATTGTAAATGGTGATGCGACTAAGGCTGTACATTATCATCAGTTCCCGGATGTAAGTCCGGCATTATCGAACATGCAGAACACTATGATGAATAATATTCAGAATATGTCCGGTGTTGACGGAAGGTACACTGGCAGAGATACAGGGTCTATCATTACTACAGGTGGTACCGAAGAAATGCTCAATCGTGTAACACTGATAGATACGCCTAAAGTGATGAACTATGAGAAGTATACACGGAGACTTACCGAGCTGACTCTGAAACTGATGTTACAGTTTGCACCAAAGCGAAAGTACATTATCAAGGATGAAGTAAACAGTACTCCGACCACCATCAAGTATAAGACTGTTGAGATAGATTTTCCTGAGATAGACGCTGAAACAGTGTTTGAATATGCTATACAGATCAGCAGTGAACTGCCGAAGAATAAACAGCGTATACAGGCATGGGCCAATAATATGATGGAAAAACAGATGCAATATCAGCAGCAGGGAGTTAGTATAGATGTTATTACTCCTGAAGAATGGATACGGTGTCAGGATGTTCCGTATAAGGAACAGATGCTTCAGCGTATGGGAATACAGAGCAGTTTGAATGCTTACCTTGAAGCACAGAATGTTGTTTCAGAATATGCTGCTATGCTTGAAGCAGGAGCACTTCCTGAAGATGCTATGGCAATGGCTGCTGATGGCTTACAGAATATGAGACAGGGCGAACCTACTCCGCTTCAGCAGCAGGGTGTAGATACTTCACAGCCTACAGCAGATGCAACTCAGATCCTCCAATAATACTATATATAGATAAAAGTCAAGGCAAAACACTATATATTGTGTCATGGCCTTGACTTTTATACTACATATAGTGTATAATTATACAAGAATTTGAATGGTTTCCTACAGCCTTAAATGTAGAGTAATGAAGTATTATTGACTACACCCGGTCAATAAGAGAAAGGAAAAGGGTAGTTTAATGGAAGATGAAAAAACGATCATATCTGATTTTGAAGAGTTATTCGGTATTTCCGATGAAACTGATGAACCAGATGTAGATGATCCTGAAGATGAGACACCTGAAACTGAAGAGGAGACATCTGATGAGGATGAAACAACTGAAGAACAGAACGAAGAAGACGATGATGAGTCTGACGATACTGTTGATGATGACGACACTCAGAGTCAGGAAAATCAAGCACAGGAAAAAAGGAATAAGCAGAAGGCAAAGCAGCAGTATGCTTTTGCAGAGCTTAGGACACAGAACAAAAAGTTAAACAACTTTGTTAAAAGTTTAGGCAAGGCTATGGGGCTGGCTGACAGTACAGACGTAGACACTACATTAGCTGAAGCTCAGAAGCTTTTACTTAAAAAGCAGTCGAAGGACACAAACATTCCTGTTGAAGTGCTTCAGGAAATCGAAGAACTCAGGAGTCTGGCTGCTGAAAATAAACAGTTGAAATTAGAAAAAGAAGTTAAAGAGGGATTTACAAATCTCGCTAATAAATATGATTTAGATGCAGAGGCTATGGAGGAATTTGCTGGATATCTTGCAGAGAACGGTAAGAATCCTCTGGATGGTGTTGAAGTTGATATAGAGGCTGAGTACATAAAGCTTCATCAACAGGATATCATCGATGCTGCTGTTGAGGCTGCACTCAAGGGTGAGCAGGAGCGTAAGGACAAAGCTAAGAAACATGCTGGTGGTACGCCTCCTGGTAAAGCTGGTGAAGTCGGCGGCAATGAAAAAGAAATTTCTACTGTAGCTGATCTGGATAAGGTATTTAATGGTATAGATCTGTAATCCTCAGGAAGGAGTTTTATAATGGCAGTTACATTAAATGCACTTGCACCTACAGCTGATATCAATACTCTCGTACAGCTGGCGAACAATGCTGCTGGCAATGCTGAAAGAAATAAGGTAAGACCGGAAGTCTTTTATTCAAAGCAGTTGCTTGATACTATTCGTCTTGATGCAGGAGAGTATAAGTATTACAAGCTGGCTGATGAGGCACCTATTCAGAACAAAGCTGAGAAGCTTACGCTGAGAAGATGGGCACCTTTACAGGCGCACACTGTACCTCTTGTGGAAGGTGTTCCACCGAAATCCGATAAGGGTTCCGTTGAAAAGTATGAGATGGAAGCTCATCAGTATGGTAGATACATGGAGTTCACTGATAAAGTAGACTTTTCTGTAGTAGATCCTGTGGTAGCACATTATACTCAGGAATATTCTCTGGTAGCTATGGAAACACTGGATATGCTTGCAAGAGAAACACTGCTTTCAATAGCCAATCCATTCTATGCAGGACAGGTTGCTAAGTTTGAAAATCTTACGTTATCTTCTAAGCCGTCTCTGACTGATCTGAGGTTAGTAATACTGCACTTCAAGAGGGCATTAGTAAAACCGAGAAAAAACGGCAGATATGTTGTAGTATGTTCCCCTGAATTTACTTATGACATGGTAGAGGACCCTACTGTTGAGAAATTCATGAAGATCAACCAGACTACAAAGAACATGTATGATGGAACGACTCTGTTCCCACTGTTCGGAATGGATTTTGATGAATCTCTGGTAGTACCGGCTTCAGGTGACTTTTTCGAGTTACAGTCCGACAATTCTCTGAAGGCAGCAAAGAGAATCGTTCGTGAAACTGCTACAGCAGGTACATATGAATATGCGACGATCTATCAGGATACGCTGCTTGAAAACGATACGAATGCTACAGGATATTCCGCTTCAGGTAAGAAGGTTTACACTAAGGCAGAAGATGGTGGGTATGTGAAGGATTCCAGAACAGGTATGGATGCTTCATACATTCCGGGACTTGCTACATGGGACATCGAGAATCTGAACTTTAAGGGTTCAGACAACGCATTCCATAAGGACTGGACAGAGTTCAAAGTACATCACATTCTTGTACTTGGTAAGGAAGCTCTTACCAGAACAGGACTTGCCGGAGAAGGCAATGCTAAGGTGTATGTGAAGCCAAAAGGATCTGCTGGCGTACTTGACCCTATTGATCAGAGACAGTCTATAGGATTCAAAATCAATTCTGTAGGATTTGGTTCCACCAGAACTGAGGCTGTAGTTGACTACATGTGCGTACCTTCTACAGCAAACTTAATAGGCTAATAGAACAGGAGGTTTATATGGCTAACACTACAAAGAGAAATGTTACCAGGGAGTCTGATGCAAGCGTACAGAAGACTGAACTGAGGCGTAGAGCCTTAGTTCAGACGTACAAAGCTGAAGATAAAGTCAATGTAACGATCGCACCGATGTACAAGCCTTACTTTGGTAATGCTATGACAGTATCTGTAAACGGTATCTCAGTTGTGATACCGTGTGATGGAAAGGCATATGCAGTTCCAAAGACACATGCTACAGAAGCTTTAGCAAGACTGTACAAAGTAAATGAGATCGTTACCAAGAAAGACAGAATGAAAGATATCAGCAGAAATCTTGAATCGACTCCCGGAGAGATAAATTTCTTTTAATGATTGATAAACGGCAGGGGAGATAATCTTCTCTGCCGTTTTTAAAAGGAGTTCGAAATGACTATAAATGAGATTATTAAAAGAATCAACTTATATCTGGCAGGAGAGCAGCTTGTGTATTCAAGACTGGAAGCTTTCCTTGATGAGACGATAGATGATATCAATGCACAGCTGGATGCTAAGTTCCCTACATTTGGCGAACTTAGCATAAGTGATAGTTATACAGGTGAGACAGAGTACAACTATTTTCCGGACAAATATATAAGATCAGTTCTTATACCGGGAACAGTTTACAAATGGTACACGATGGATGAAGAAGGTATTCAGACTGCTGAAGCGTACGGTATGCTTTATAATCAGAATTTATTCTATATGGTTCGAGATTATCTTGATCTTGTACCTGAAGAGTACCGAGCAGACAATACTGCAAGTGTTTGTTTCGATGAAGGAAACTGTGCAACACCTACACCGTTTGATTTTGAGACATGGAGTATTTAAGATGAGTATGTCAAGTGAATTTAAAAGATATGACCGAAACAGAAGACAGGCATCAATAGAAACAGATTTCAGTATGGGAATGATGTTTCATAGCGGTGCCCTTGATTCAGGTTATGTAAAAACGCTTGTGAACTACGATATCTCAGATAAAAGCTCGTCACTTGTTCCACGTCCGGGTTTACGGACTTCAGAGATACTGCTCCCCAATATTATACAGGAGTATGATTCAGCCTCTACACTACCTGAATATCATTCAGATGATAGTATTTTGATCAAAGCAGCAAAGGAATGTATGGAGGCAGATGGTAAAACGTATCGTCAGATTATTCTTGGTAAAGCAAGTACTGATGGAAAAACAGGCAAGATCTATGTCGTAACTTCAGAAAAGGCAGAGGTGCTGCTCACAAATGAAGCCACTTCTGATTACGGTCTTGACTATGATATCAAGGTGGCTATAGCTGATGCAGAAGTCACTGGGAAGTCATGTAGATTCTTTACAACAGAACTTCCTAATATACACGGGATGGAAATGATAGACGATGTAAAAGTCGCTACAGTTGTCGGAACATTTGCTTTTGGGAACAGTTTCTATTTTTTCAATGCAGATAACAAGGCACTGTTTAAAACAGTGTTTGATGACTCGAAGAAGAGGTATGTGTTCGAATCTATTACTGTGAAAGAAATAGACCCGTCAGAGGCTGTGACATATGGCTACAACATGCTTCAGGGGGAACAGGCGTATAGCTTTGTGAACAGGAGTTTGAACGGTATCATGCAGCTGACTGGTATTCTTCCTTATAGTACGAAAGGGACTGGGGACACTCTGCTTATGACTCCGAGGAAGAATGAGGATATATATTTCAGATGTTATTTCAAAGGTGAGATAGGTAAGAAATATAAGTTCACATGGGAGTGGAGAAATGTAGGCGATAGTGAATGGACTTTTATTCAAGACCTTACGCAGGCTACAGAGTATGAGATCGTTGCTGGTACAGGTGATACTGTAAAACTCAAATCAGGAACAACTGTTCTTGATGATCTTCAGATTACTTTCAAAGCTCCAGCGTCAGACATAATGATTCGTGTGCAGGCTTACTGTTCTACAGATTATGAGACTGTAGAAAAAGCTATGACAGTAGGTTTTGATTTTACGACTGAGACTTATGGCACAGCTACCAATGTCAAGGCAGAAGTGTATGATTTGTCTGAAGCGGCTGGGATGCTGGCATGGAAAAACAGGCTCGTGCTCTGGGGTATACCTAAGGATCCTACTGTGTTGTTTCTCAGTGACGTGAATGAACCATCGTACTTTCCGTACCCGAATAATATCAGTATATATGACGAGCCTGTAGTGGCTTGTCATGAGTATCTGGACTCATTGCTGGTATTTACTACGAGTAAGATCTATCAGGTTTCTGCAAGTGAAGATGGGACTGCTTTCAATTCTGTACTGATACAGTCGAACCTGAATATAGAACCGTGGGACAGACATCTTATCCAAATAGTGAAGAACATGGTATTTTTCAAGTCAGGTAATTATTACTTCATGATCGTGCCGAAAGCACAGTCAACTACAGGGCAGCTCACATTGGCTCCTGTGTCTACACCGATGGTAGAGTTCTTCAATCATTTTGAGAAGAACGTGTACGATCTGATAAAAGATACGTTTGACTATGAAGGTATTTTTGACTTGGTGAATTACTACAATTTCCTTGACTATGAGGACGTGCATAATATCTATGTTCTGGATTTTCCTGATGACGATAATATACAAGGGTATCTGCATCTGGATATACTGTACAACACTGTATCGAGGACATGGAAGATATACACTTTTGAAGCACCTCATTTCCTGTATCCATATAAGCATGATGCTACTCAGACAGGAACTATGGCAGCAACGTCTTTGAATAAACTATATATAGGTGAGACTTCTGAAGGAACGCTTACTACGATAAAGTCGCCAGACTATAGCAGTAAGTATAGTAGTAGCATTGAGGGCACAGGTATAGCTATGAGCCCTTATGTAAGTACCTTTTTAACAACTGAGTATCCTGTATATGCTACTTTTAAAACTAATACAGGGACTATATATCTTGAATTGGAGTTTTCACACTTTATCATGAGTAAAAAAAGTATGGAATGGTCTTATGATACGTCTGGAAAATATAAGCTGAAGTATTATACCTCTACAGGAGCGTTTGTTTTGGAAAGGCTTGATGGTACTGCTTTTATTGAATATGGGACAGCACTTAAACTGACTTGGCAGGAAGCTGATGCAGGTATTTTGTTTGATGGCAGATGTCTTACACCTTTTGCTTATGATTTTCCATCAACATATATAGTCAAAGGCACTGTTATCGAACTGTTTGGAGTAACTTATACTCTTGATGAGTACTTTTATCAGCAGCGCACTTTTTCGTCATCCGAAGCAGATTATTTTAAAATCAGGTACGATACTGCAAACAGTAAATGGTTATTGTCTATAGATCAGGCTAAGTTTTATGAGACTTTTATGACAACAGCTGTTCCTGAGCCTGTCATAAAAGTTATCACGGATACTTCGATTGCTGAGAGTAATGCTGTTACGGGGCGTTGTATACAGCTGTTTCAGTACGATAGTTTGCATCTTAAAGATCTGTATATACCAGAGTATTCTATGCTTGTGTATGCTCAGGATGAACTGAATTACGGTTACGATTTGGAATCAGTCTCTGAGTCTTTGACTACTGTATTACAGACTGCAAGTGAAAAGTATTTTTTCAAGAACTGGCAGTTTGTAGATACAGGTTATCGGAACGACAACACACATTTGTATAAGCGATATAGAGAGTTACAGTTCCAGATAAACAACATCGAAGGTGTGAATCTGTATTTTGGTCTTGAGTTTTTACTCAACGGTGAGAACAGACTAAGTTACTACACATATGATGTGGAGCAGGTCTTGGATATGAACGATCCAGATTATGGCTTGATTTATATACAGCCTCAGGCTCAGTCGAATTTACCACTTGAATATGTAGGTACAGTGAATGAAACAAAGCTTGGACCTGATACAAATATGTGGGTACTGAATCAGTCATTGTTTCCGGAACTGAGTTTTTGGAAGATAAGAATGCCCGTGTCTGGTAAAGGTATAGTTCCTCGTATGAGGCTGGTATCAAGAAATCAGGTCAGATATGAGTTGCTTGGTATCAACTGGATATACAGGACAATGAATATGAGGTGATGTGATGGCGTGGACACCTAAATATATAAAGCGAATCATCGCTGACAAACCACGATATCGTGTCAATGCAGAGTATTGGAATGGGTTATGGAATTTGCTTATTGCTCAGGGAGATAACAATACAAAGGGTATTGTTGAGCTTATGAAAGGTACTAAGGATAAGCACTACGTCCACAACCAGGAAACATCCTCTGATACATGGGAAGTGACACATGATCTTGGTAAAGAACCGGCAGTGACAGTGGTTGATTCTGCTGGTACAGAAGTTATCGGTGAAGTAGAGTACGTAAGTCTGAATAAATGTATCCTGAGATTCCAGGCTCCGTTTTCAGGCAAAGCAATATTCAATTAAGGGAGAATGTAATGAGTAAAAAAGTATTAGTCAGTTTAGACATGAACAAGAATGAGATCCAGAATGTGGTTATGCAGAGTCTTGCAACTGCACCGACAAGTCCTAAGGAGGGGCAGTATTACTACAATTCTGCTGACAAGAAAGCTTATCAGTGGAACGGTAGTGCATGGAAACCTCTCGGAGGTGCTGAGATCACTGTAGATTCTGCATTATCAAGTACAAGTACCAATCCTGTACAGAACAAAACGGTCAATGCTGCTCTTGGAAACAAGGTCGATAAAGTATCTGGTAAAGGTCTTTCATCGAATGATTATACTGATGCTGAGAAAGAGCAGCTTGCAAATCTTGTGGCAGGTACGATCACTGTTGATACTGCATTGTCTGATTCCAGTACAAATCCTGTACAGAATAAAGTTGTCAAGAAAGCTATAGAGGACGCAATAGCTGCACTGCCTAAGGAACAGTTCCTTGACCTGACAAAGACAAAGTTTGTCCAGAGTTTTGCATGGAGCAGTACAACATATCCGGGTAGTACGAACCCAAGTCTTGAAGGTAAACCTGTACTTGTGCTTGCTCTGAAAAACAGTAGCGATAATACAGTCGCATACAGCTTCTTGAATATGTACGAGCTTGTTGATACATATGAAGCCGACAGTCCGATAAAGGTGACTGGTAGAAAGATAACTCATATGGACAGTACTGTTGAGCCAGGTGACAAAGCTATCGATAATGAAGTGAATCCTTCGTTTGGGGGTAGTTTTGCAGTACCGGGGTTTGCAGTTGATTCAAAAGGACATTTATCAAATGTTGCATTGAATATGATAAATATACCTGATGATACAGCAACAACAGATGCAGCAGGTCTCATGAGTGCAGCTGATAAAAGCAAGCTGGATAATACACTGAAACTGAAGAAAGCAGAACTTGCTATCGATCCATCAAACACAAGTGCAACAGCAACGTTGTCTGTAAGTTCTCCAACGATTTTATCTGTTGAGGCTATGTACTATGACGATTCTAAGGGTGATGGATACGAGTCAGTGATTGTTGATTGGGAGTGCGATGGACCTACATTCAAGGCAAGTATAGCACAGGCTGAATCGCAGCGTTCTGTATGGATATATGTGCTGTATATATAAGGAGTCGGTATGAGATATTTAGGTCCGGTAACAGATAACAAAGACGTAGCAACAAAAGAGTACGTTGATAACAAAGTGTCTCAGGCTGGCGGTGGGATCACAGTTGATGATCTGATAGGTATGTTATCTCAGGGAGGTAATATCACTATCGAAAAGTCCAATGGGAAAGTCAAGATATCAGGAACAGATAAAGATACTATAACTAGAGTCAAAGGTTCAGCGGAGAGTTCTTATCGAACAGGGGACGTCAATCTGACAGCAGCAAATGTAGGTGCTTCTGCTTTAGGACACACGCACGATGACAAGTACTATACTGAAGCAGAAGTAGATAATTTGCTGACGGTTGCTGCTTTAAAGGAGAAGTTAGGGCTTAATCCGATAAGTGTAGACTTAGAGCGTAACACATCGAATACTCCGGCAGATTCAACAACTACATGTACGTATATCCCTGCATTAAGTCGGTGTTTTTTCAGAGGGTATCTTGCAGCTAGATCAAGTAAAACCTTTTCATCAGGCACGTCCTATACCCTTTGGACTGTAAAAGATACGCTGTATAGACCAACTACAAGACATGCGCTTGCTATAACAAACGCAAGTAGTACCAGAGTAGATGCATGGATAAAAGATGATGGAACCATTCAGATAACGCCAAGAGGCGCAACGATAAACACATCAAACCTGTTTTATATAACAGGTTGGTGGGGTGTATAAAATGAAAGAGAGGAAAACAACATGAAGACAAACGGTAAAGTAAAGGCAATGATCAGATTACTTGTAATGGTAGTACTGGCAGTGAATGCAGCCCTGACAGTAGCAGGCAAGAACCCCATCCCATTTGACGAAACGACATTCACGGAAGTTGCAACGCAGGTGGCAGCTGGTTTATCTGCGCTGTGGGCTTGGTGGAAGAACAACAACATGACAGATGCAGCCTGCACAGCTCAGGGACTTCTTGATATCACCAAAGGTAAGACAATGAGCAATCTTGAAGAAGAGGACGCAGTATATGACGATGAAGAGGAGGAAGTGTAATGAATTTTAGAGAAATATTCAAAGCTATGAAACAGGGAGCAAAGGTAAAGCTCCCATCATGGGGTGGCTACTGGTACTGGGATCCGGATGAAGAGACTATCATGATACAGTGTAGGCCACAGGACGGCGATCAGGGCGAGTTACTTGATATCAGGGAAACTCAGCGTGTAGAGTACACGACTATGAACCTGCTGTCTGATGATTGGATCATAGCAGATGAAACAAACTGTCCGGTACTTGGCGGTGAAGCAACATTCGGCTTTGGCGACGCTATCAGATATCTTAAACGTGGCCTTAAAGTTGCACGCAAAGGCTGGAATGGAAAGAAGCAGTACATACAGCTTGCATCCGGAATATCATATGTGGCTGCGGACGGACAGCTCGTAAACTGTGAGCATGACGCTATTGGAAATCAGGCAATTGCATTTATCGGAACATCAGGTGTTCAGATGGGATGGCTTGCATCGCAGGCGGACATGCTTGCAGAGGACTGGGTATTTGCAGACGGAGGTGAAAACTAATGAGCAAGACTTTCAGACAGTATGACAGCAGATGGGGCAGGTTATCATACCCTCCCGGCACATCAAGCACGATGGCTTCAGCCGGCTGCGGTCCGACAGCCTGCGCATCCATCATCGTGAATAATCCAAGCTATAAGAATATCACTCCAAGGACAACGAGAAAGTTCATGCTCAACGGCGGTTACGTTCCGGGCGGTGTCGGTACCATGTGGAGCGGTATTGATGCCTGCATGAAGCACTTCGGTTTCGAGGTGAAGCGCCACAATGACATGGACTCGTTCTTTAAGGAGATGGACAAGGGCAACAGACGTGCGATCATTCTGTTTGGTGCTGGCAGCCGTGGCGGTATCATGTGGACGAGCGGCGGTCATTATGTACCTGCCACAATGTACAAGAAGAAAAACGGCAAGCACTACCTGTACACCCGTGATCCGGGCGGCAGGAACAATGACGGATGGCACTGCTACGAGACACAGATGAAAGGTCTGATCAAGTGCATATGGACATGCCGTCTTAAGAAGGGCTATTCCGGAACATTCCCGACCATGCCGAAACGTGGATATTTCCGCAAAGGTGATACCGGTACACAGGTCAAATACCTCCAGAAGCTTCTGAACTGGGCTGTAGGCACAAGCCTTAAGATAGACGGTGAGTATCAGGCAAAGACATTTGCAGCAGTAGAAAAGCTTGAAAGACAGTTCGGTTTCAAGGTCAACGGCAACTTCGGCAAAGACTGCCTGAAGAAGTGCAAGAAGCTCAAGAAGTAGGAGGGCAGAATGGAAGTTATAACCGGAATCATAATAGCAGCTGTGCCCTCCATCCTGTCAGGCATAGTCCTGGCTGTAGTGAGTAAAAGTCAGAAGAAAGCAGAAGAACGCGAGAAAGAACGTAACGAGCGAGAAGTGCTTACGCTTGATTCACTTAACGCTATATTCTGCGTGACAAAAGAGCTTACCGAGTGCGTACTCAACGGCAAAGAGCCGAACGGAGAACTGCATCTTGCGTACGAGTATAAACAGAAAGCTAAGCATGATCTCGAAGACTACGAGAGAAGACGTGCAGCGAAGTAATAATGTAAAGGAGTGATGAAGTATGGCGAATAAAAGTAGTTCTTCTAAAAGCAGTTCAAAGTCTTCACGTACTATAACAGGCGATGTTAATAAGGCTTATGATACTTTGAAGAGTGCTTCTTCTGCTGCAAAACTTGATACTACCAATCCGTTTGGATTTATTACAGATGATCAGCGTATTCAGAATGCTTTGGATGCTTCTACGAATGCAGCGTATGATGTGCAGACTAAAGAAGCTAATCTTGGTTTGAACAGAGCTGAAGATACAGCTTATGCTAATACGCAGAATGCTGTGAATGAACTGAGAAAGAATATGGTAGGTTCCGCTTCAAGTGGCGGTAATGCTGGTGCAGCTGGAGCTACAGCTTTACAGGCGATACTTGGTCTTGGTCAGCAAAATACGGGTCTTGTTACTGAAGGTATGCAGAATATCCAGAAGGTAGCTGGTGAGAGAGCAGCTGCGTTAAAGCAGAATGCTGTTGATGCTATATCTCAGTCGAACTCAGCAAGGGCACAGCAGGCTTCAGCTGCTAATGAGAAGTACAGTGCTGATACAACAAGAAGTGCTGAAGCACTATCTGCACTGGGAGCACTGGCTGGTACAAAGCATACTAATCTGACTAATAAACAGATGAATACAGCTACTAATAAAGCTAATAAGCAGATAGCTAAGACAACGCAGAAACAGGAGATCAGATATAAAGGCGGCTATAAAGTAAACTAGGGAGGATAACATGAGTAGTATAAAAGGAGCAGTTAAAGGAGCATTTGACAAGTTAAAGCAAGCAGTTAAAGGTGTTGTTAAGACTGTTAAAAAAGAAGTACATAAAAAAGGTACTGTATCAACAAAGAGGGTAGCAGGCGGTAAGCCTGCATTCTCTTTAAATAAGGAACTTCCGTGGGTAAGTAAAGCATTACAGACACCTTCTAAAGATACATCTCCGGCATTGCCGGGATCTTTTGCTGCAAGGTATCAGGCAAGAACTGCACGGAGCAGTATTGTTCCGGGTACAACAAAATCTGCCGGATACTGGGACACCATGGCTAGACATGATGCAGCTGCTACCTTTGCTCGTACAGGAGTCAATGATACAAGTGCACAGATAAATGCACTCAGGAATTCTAATGAAGTAAATTGGGGCGGTTCATTTGCTTCTCAGATAGAAACACCTACAGGCAATGTAGCCGATAAGCTTAGAGCTGAAGGTGAGCTTTACAGATCTGAGATTGGTGCTGAGCCTACTGAGGAACGTCAGAGAGAATTAAAGATCATTCAGGATATCTTCAGTGGTAAATATAGCTGGGGTGTTACTGAAGATGAGTTCGAAGCATGGCAGAAAGAGAATATGGTCGAGAAGACAGTGTATAATCCTCAGACTGGTAAACGAGAAGTCGAGCTTGATGATAATGGAGATCCTGTAATGGTCTTTAAAAAAGGAGCTTCTTTACCGCCTATCGGCAGGGATGAGACAGGTGCAAAACCTGATAGAGCTAAGCTTGAAAAAGCTTGGCGGCATTATAATACAGTCTCTGATGATATGGAAACTATTTCAGCCGTGAAACAGAGAGAAGAAGCACTGATGGCAGGTTCTGATGTTGGTGCAGCTGATTCTTGGTTTGATGTTGCCAGAGATGCTGCTGGTGGCAAGAAGAATCTCTTTAAAGGGATTATAGATTATATTGCTGATTACCGGATAAACCCAATCAAGAACGGACGTTGGGGTACATTTCTTATGAATCAGCTCGTCAACTGGGGTGAGAATACTGATATTTTTGGCGTAGGTATCAGAGCTATGCTTTCAGAGAATGACTATGTTTATGGTGGTGAGAAAAGATTTGAGGACCAGAAAGCGTGGGTTTCTTCAATAGGTAAGGAAAAACAGAAAGAGTTAATGGAACTTGGAGCTGAAAAAGCTTTAGCGTGGAACTTCGATCAGCAGCCTGATCATTATAAAGACTATATTATAAATGCTATAAAGGATGCAGGACTTTATGATGAGTTCCTTATATTAAAGAAAGAGTACGCTGACAGGGAAAAAGATGCGGATTATTTAGGAGCACTCAAAGACGCTTATACTACAAAGAACAATTATAATGCTGACACAGGTAGTTTTTTAGGAGACATGGCAGTAGAAACTGTTTTAGACCCTACAGTACTTTTAGGTGGTTTTGCGAAATCAGGATCAAAGACAGGTATACAGGCTGCTGTGAAAGGCGGTATCAGAGCAGGTTTAAAAGCAGTCGGTAAGAATGCTGACGATATAATAAAGCTTGCAGGTAAAGCAGATAAACTGACTAATCGATATGTGAACACTATCGGTAAGCACATTTTCTCTGCTAATTTTGACGTGGTTGAAAAAGATATCTCTGCTTTGACAAGAGGTCTTATAAAAAACAAAGCTTTGACAGAAGAGGAAGCTAGAGTATTCAATAGTGCTGTCTCCAAGGCAGTAAAAGACAGGATCGATTCCAAGACTTTTAAAATCGTAAAGAGTATGTATTATACTAATAAAGCATTGGATGTTACAGATTCTATTCTACTGAAGACTTCATTTGCTGCACCGTATTTAGCATACAAGTTACCGACTTCAGCATATAAAGGTGTGCGTAAAGTGCTGGCTAAAACTGACGTAGCGGAGAAGTTTGCATATAAAAAAGCTCAGGCCGCTGCAAGAGTCTTCAAAGATATGATTGACGCAGAAGGGAACACTTCTGTAGGTAATCTGGATGAAGTTATGAACAGATTAGGTAAGGAGTATGTTTCTTCGGGAGATAGTGAATTTGTTGAAGATGTCTTTGCTCAGTTTGAAAAGCAGAGTAAACGAGATGCTGCTGAAATCGAAAAGTTGATTTATAGTATTCAAGCAGATGAAGTGCCTGTAGATGAACTTGATAATAAGATAAATGAATTTATACGAAGCGTTACAAATGATAAGTGTGTGACTAAACGTGAGTTTATAAGCTATATGGAAGAAGAGTATAGTAAATATGCGGAACGTTTTAAAGGTAGCATGGATAGTATTTATTCTGTGTACAGGACTCAGATGGATCGACTTGATGAAGCTGTAACTCTTGCGGAACAACGTAAGAAAAAGGACATCATTAAGTCTGTTTTAGATACAAAAACTATAGATGATTTAGATAATATACGTCAAACAAATACAAGGTTTTTAAATGATGCTGATATTCAGAAAAGCCTACTCTTAAAGAGGCAAGCTTTAGAAAATCCGTCAGAAGCTTTAAGTCGTGTTGAACATGAAATAGATGAAATTTTGTATAAGGATATCCTTTATAAAGACGGTGATAAACTGCCAGTTTTTCATAGTAAGTTTGATACACTCGAATGGAATTATATACTTTCCTTACGTAAAAGAGATTCTGTAGATCTTGAAGAATTGTGGGATTTTTCGGAAAAATATCTGCCAAAGTCTTTAAGATCAAAGGAAGTCGATAGACTTATAGATCTTCATGAAAGGCTTTTGAAATTAAAAAAGGGTACTGCAAATAATGCGCAGATACAACAGTACCTTGATGACTTCGAAAGAACTTATGAATATAGGCACGGTGATACCTTTGCTAAAACAGCTTCGGTTATAGATCATAGTTCAGATATAAAACGACCATATGATAGTTCTGCTTTAGCTTTAAAAGATCGTGTTGATAAAAAATTAGATGATAAGTTACAATCTTTTAAAGAAGAGTTGGGTAGTTATATCGATCAGTCTGAAGGAAACATAGGTGTTGAATTAATACAGTATCTTACAGAGCATTCTAGATTTAAAATCGATCTGTATGAGTTAAGAGATCTTATTAATAAAACACTCGATGAATTACATTATAAGCAGGTAGCAGAGGAGTTACATTCTCGTTTTCGTAAAAGTGATAAAATAAAAGTTCCTGCATTTACTAATGCTGATGCTATAATTGAGACCCAGTTAAAAAGCATAAAAATGACGCTTGTAGAAGAGCATTATAGTGTGTTGCTTGGTAAAGATGATCAGCTTTTGAAAGTACATAATGATATTTTTATGGTGTTTGATCATTATATGAGCAGTGATGCTTTGAGGAAGACCATGGATACTATTTCTGATCCGAGTAATCCTTTAGGTGAAATTTTTGCTGAATCTGAGAATGCAAAAGTTGCAATTGATTCTGAAGTCTCAGCTCTTGCTGTGTATGCAGATAGGATCAAGAAGCAAGTTGATTTATTGAATGAGTACTGGGCTTTACGTGCAAAGCTTGATCCTAAGAATTCAGGACTGTCTGAAGAACAGATGTACGCTCTTATAGATAAAGCGTTTGGTATTACTTTAGGTAAGCCTGAAAGGTACGCTGCTGGTAGAGATGTAGACCAGTTTATAAATCAGGTTGAATTAAGCTTAAACTCTTGGTATGGTGAAAACAGAGTAAGCTTAGACGGATTTAGAAAAGCTGCTTTTGATTTTCAGAGTGATATTTATGAAGATTATGCAGATGAGATAAAAGATGTTGCTATTCAAGCACGTTTGCATAATGTACTTAGCGGAGGACATCTCGATTCAAGAGATGATGTTAGAGTACAGATCTTGCAGACAATACTTAGAGACAAAGGCTCTATAAGGTACTTCAATGAACTTTCTGAAAGGCAGCCAGTTATATTTGCTGATATCGAAACACATGGGCTTAATAAAGACTTACATCAGATTTCAAGTATAGCTTATAAGGAGTGGCAGCCTCTTCCAGAGAATGCTTCTTTATCTGAGATATTAGATTTTATTGAAGGAGATATAAATTATCGTCAATCTTTTTTACCTGAAGACGTCCTTGATATGACAATCTCTGATGAAGTGTTAGAGGCAACTTTTAAAAACTCACCTGAAGTTATTAAGACGAGAGACGAAATGTTGAAAGTCTATAAGGATAAGTTCGGAGCTACGAAACACGGTAGTGTGGTTACAGAACAAGAGATTCTTAGTGATTTTATGTATGGCTTAGATACACTGTATTTAAAATATAAAAATGCTACTCCGGTGATTATGACACATAATAATACTGGCTTCGATATGAAGACTATATCTGCAAGAGTAGGCAAGTATGAAGAATTTCCAGCACATATTGTTCATCTTCAGGATTTGATTGATAACAGTGGTAATACATTTGTTCGTTTAAAGAATCTTGAAAATGATGCGCTTACATTCACAGCAAAGCAGCGTCAGTTTATAAGAGATGTTTTCTTGCCTGTGTTCCAGAAACTTAGTAGGTCTGGGAGCAAAGTGAAATTTTTCGATCCAAACTATTTCGAAGCAAGTTTTGAAGGGCTTCATAGTTTAATCAGTTTTAGAAAGAGAAAGCTTGTATCTTATAGAAATGGCTTGGAAGGGATGCAGGTTACACCTAAACCAGAAATAAAAATAGACCAGTGCGTTTTGAATGAAGCTACGGAAGATACACTTAATACTATTGAAGATATGTTAAAGGATCTTTCAAAAGAAGTTAATGCTGAAAATAGAGTGTTTAAAAATAACTTTATTTTTAAACCTGATTTTAGTGAAGGTGATGAGATAGATAATCTTCTGAAGCGTTCTATGCAGGAGAATCCTACTGCTAAGGTTCCTGTTCTTGGTTATGACATTGTTGCAGATATGGGGAAAGTAAAACGCTACTTCACGAACCCGGCTGAATGGACTGCTGATAAAACTTCTGTTGAAGTATTTGAACATATGAATGATTTTGTAGAAGATGTAGAGGATACTATTAACTATCGCTTGAAAGGCAACACTGTGCTTGCAGATTATTTCGAGGATTGTAAAAGTTTGATTACAGAAGTAGTGCATTATGCTATGCATCATTTTGGGGACACTCCTACGCATGAATACCATTATTTATGTTTTTTAGAAGTTCCGGAAACAGTTAATGAAGCATATGCTGTAGCTCGAAAGCTGTATGATGATATATTGAAGTGGGACGATAGACGGCTTTATAATAATCTGGTTGATGAAGAAGGTCATCTCAAACCTTTTAAGAATTTGTATGAAAAAGCACAGTCAGGTGTCCGTTATTACAATAATAAAAAGGATACTGCTTTAAGTCTTGAAGTTGAAGCAAGTATTACAGCGCTTGTGCATAATAAACTAAAACCTTTACTTGCAGGACGCTATGACGGTGTTATTTATAAGAATGTCGCAAATAAGTATGTAGATAAACTCAAAACACCTCTTGTTGAAAAAGCTTTTGATTTGAAAGCAGAGCGTTCTAAAGCAACAAGTGTTTTGAATAAGCTGCATTCGTTTAAGAATATTGTGGAGGATGTAGGTATTGAAAATGTTAAAGACTTTAGGATAAGAGAAACTTATGAGGAGTTTCTTGAATTAATCAACCGTATGGAAACGAGTTGGACACCTGAAGAAGCTCTTGCCTTTGAGTATTGGGCTAAACAGGTTGTTTCCAAAAGACGTAAAGTTATGACTGCTCAAGTTTTGCAGAACATTACTAAATCTGAGAAGAGTCTTATGGAACATTTGTTATTCCACAATCAGTTACTTGTTGTACCAAGGAAAGGTAGCGCATTACATAAAAAACAGGTCAACGATTTATTGAACATGCTCTCAGATGGAACAGAGTATATCGAGTATCTTGAACAGAATGGGTATATTTTTGTGAGCTTAAAAAAAGACACTAAATTGTATATCAAGAATGATACTCGTTATACAGATGAAGCTGTTACAATGACTGTTGAAGGTAGTGAGGAAGTGTATCATGCTCCTGTCTATGACAATATCAGTTGGTTTTCAAAAGATGTGGATATTCCTGAGAATGTGAAAGATGTGGTGCAGCGAGTAGTAGAGTTAAATGAAAAGATTGATGTCTTAACAGACGGTGCATCAAGAGGTTCTACAGGTGTTTTACATAATCTGGGTAGACAGAAGAAGTTGTATAAATCCCTGCCTGAGTCGTTTGTTAAAAACATCCTTTCAGATGAGTACACTTGTGATGCAAGGCTTTGGCATAGAGGAAGTTTTGATATGTCCATTTTAGGGGATAGTCAACATTGTTGGAAGTTAGATGATACTGATGATACAGATGTGCTTTATACATTAAGTAAGTCATTAGAGGAAGCAGCTGGTAAAGCTACTGCTGAGAGAAGTTATCTTGAGCACTTCTTTGGTAAGAACGCTGCATCACGTATGTCGAACTTGTTGTCAGAGTTATCACCTGAAGAAAAGGTTGCTTTTCTGAAGAACAATCCTGATCAAGTCGTGGTTTCAGTATTTGCAAATGAAAAGACTGCTTCAGGATTTGAGGTAAAGGCTCTGAAGGTAAATGATGAATATGGTGTAAAAGCTGCTGAAGCATCTAATGCTATAGTAGTTCCTTATGATATCTATGTAGATATGGTAGGTACATTGAATAATTCAACTATAAGCAACACTGCCTTGAAGTTATGGACTAAAGCGTTAGCACTTACGAAAGTAGGTCATCTTGCTAATATAGGTACATGGGTTCGTAACTATATGGATGCTACTATCAAAGCGACTGGGAATTCTGGCAGTCTTACTTCTACACTTTCTGGACAGGTTAAGGCGGTTCAGTTGTACACTAATTACAATAAGATCGTAAAGTTTGTTGATAAGGCGAGAGGTATAACGTATAAGAGTGACAAGGATATCGAGCGTATGTTCAGACAGGGTATCATTCAGGCTGGTGCTGGGGTGGATATGACATATGAGCAGTTCCATTGGATGGAAGGGCTTATGCGTGAAAGTGTAATGGGTGGTGAGTCTGCCATCACAAAATCTATCCTTCAGGTTACTCAGATTTCTGGTAACAGGAACGTTGCTTTGAAAGCAGGCAGGACTGATACATATGCTGGCCGAAAGGCTACTAAGGAAGCTTATGACCTTATTGCTTCTGATCTTGAAAAGTTTACGAATCTTGAGGTAAGTGAAGTTAAGGGCTTATGTGATGACCTGCCTTACGATGTGTTCATGGAAAATGGGTTCACTCGTGAATCTTTCCTTGAGACATTTGAAAAGCTTAAAGCTGGTGTAGATGATATGTCTGATGAGACTTATCAGCACTTTGCTGAAGTACAGAATAAGATCATTAAGGAAAGAGGTGACAGGTTAGTCGGCATAGACAGAGGTGCAAACCGTATGCTTGATAAACTCTGTAATGGGATGCTTCATCCTATGACGTATATAGAACAGATCATCCGTCTCGGTGAGTATATTACATTGGAAGAACAAGGTTATGCTCGCAGTGAGATTTTCAAAAAGATCACTGACTCTCAGTTTGACTATTCACTGAAAAGTAATAGTACAAAGGTATGGGAAATGCTGATACCATATTATAACTTCGATACTCTTAATCTTGTGTATTGGTGTAAACAGGTTTCTGAGAATCCCCGTATGCTTCGGTATCTTGAACACATATGGGGAACGTTATCATGGGATGCTGCATTTGAGCTGTATGATGATGAAGATACTCCTGATAAGAATATGTCTGTGCAGTACATGGCACTTAATGGTGGTATACCTGTTGGCGATAATGGTATGTATTTCAAAGCCAACCCATCGTTTCTTTCAGCTCTGAACTGGTTCTATGGTGGCCCGAATAATTATCTGAGTAAACTGGCTACACCATTACAGTATTTGACACGTCATGGTATGGACGCTATGGGTGCAGACGCATGGCATATATTTGATGATATAGACACTGATTTCTCAGATGAACCTGTGTGGGAGCAGGCTCTTAGTTCTACTCCTATCGTAGGTACGATGTATAACAGGTACTATAAGCATTTCTTTGCTAAAGATATCACTATAGATCTTGGAGCACCTTATGCCAAGGATCAGATCAAGATAGTCAATAAAGTATGGAAGCGTATTGATGAAGGACATACATTCCAGGAAGCTTTGGTGTTTGCTATGCCGACTGTGTTCGGTGCTGTGAAGCGGTATCAGGAAGGGGATCGTGATGGTTTTGAATTATTCCAGATGCAACTGAAAGCACAGGGCAAATGGTATGATGCAAACAGAGGTAAGGTCGTTTCTCTTGATGAGTACAACGAGGAAGGATTGAATAGTCCTTCTATGGCATGGGATCAGCTGTGTACATATAGAGCACGTTATCATAATGAATTCTGGGACTCCAATAAGAACAAGTTTGTTCCGGCCAATGAATTTACGGTTGGTGGGCTGAACCGGAAGTTTGATTTTGAAAAGAATCCTGATGACTGGGATGAGTATTGCAGATTGCGTAAGCTTTATCGTAATGAAGAGTGGGATAACAACCAGCGTAAATTCGTTACGCCTGACAGGTACATCGAAGGGAAGCTTAATGCAAAAGGACTCACTCCGGAAGAAGTGTTCTATTATAATGAGCTATTCTTCGGTACTAAGATGGACTTGAATCAAGGTGTTTTAGTCAAGTATGAGGACTATATTGCAGGTGGCTTGAATAGTGATAATCTCACATGGAATGAACTTTGTGCATACAAGTATGCGCTCCACGGTGAGAAGTGGGAAAAAGGCAAAGGCTGGGTAAAGGTCAGAGAGCCTATAATAGAGTTCAGTATTCCTGAGACAGATGATATGAGTACTACTAAAGTCAGACGGGATGGGAATATACTTGATATGTTAGGGCTTGTTGATACAGCTTATGCAGGTAATGCTGCTAATGCTCAGAAGAACAAGAATGGCAAATACACTTTGAGTACGGATGTAGTAAAGAATGCTGATATCTTTGCAGCTATACTTTCTCAGTATGGTGGAGTAGGGCAGAGTGGCAGGAATTACTACTATGGTAACGCAGGCGGTTACAGACACAGGTCTTATCATAAGTACTCTGGATGGCACAGGTACCCTAAGAGACCTAAGAACGCTAACGGTGTTGGCTTGAACGAGCATTTCTCAAATGCTCGTAGCAGTGGACAGGGAATACGAGCAGGCGGTAAGACTTACAGTAAACCGTATTCATTCAATGATGGTCTGGCAGGATTGCGTATGGCTGCATCAGGGTATCATGCTTATGATGAATATTATAAACAGGAGTACGAATACAATTATAAGTATCGTAATCCGATCAAAGACGTTGCGGATTATCCTCAGACAAAACTTGGTATCCAGAGATATCTGAGAGGCAGAAGTGAGAATCTTGAAAGAAGATTCAGGAACAGACTTGGTTCCAATGCCTTGTATCAGAATAATAACCAACGTCTCAGTACAAAAGAGAATCTTAATAATATGAAGCTTTCATGGTGGAATAGATATTAGTTCTCGACAAAGTTTGACAGTTTTGTTAAAATGGAAATGTGCCACCAGAACCACGGTGGGCGGTTGGTTCCTTCTTCGCAGAAGGGCCGCAGTCCTTCTGACTAAGTGTTCTTCCTGTATAAGGGAGAGGCAGAAAGGAGGGATGTACTTATGAGTGATTATGAAATACTATCACTGACTCTTATGATACTTAGTATCATAGTAACGTTATTGGTAGCTTTAATAAGTAACTCAAAAAAGTAACCGCCTATA
>ERZ808277.179-NODE-179-length-27101-cov-9.974969_pt1 | contig 27101 bp, 27 predicted proteins | sample MGYA00521240_ERZ808277 | MGnify/ENA primary metagenome ERZ808277 (study PRJEB31516, sample SAMN03275599) | gut metagenome | biome: mammalia-associated habitat; material: feces | host: Papio cynocephalus | place: Kenya | collected 2012-07-17 ... | reverse complement strand
CACATGGAAGGACTATGCAGGCTCGGTGGGTTCCAACCATGTCGGTCACTTCAGGGTGGGTTGTTATGCGTGCAAGAGCGATTTCAAGAGCTACACGGGTTCGCCGAAGGTGAATACGAGCATCACCGACTTCATCGCAGGATGCAAGAAGCTGGGGACGGGTTACGATATCATGACCTGGTATCAGTGGACGTATCTCGCGGCACTCGCTGTGTTGCTCTACAAATCCACTGACCTGCAGGCGGCCATGGCGTCGGGATACGTGTCCGGTTCGAGCGTGCAGAGCGAAACGGCGCTGACGTTCACCAACGACTACGGGATGGCAGGCACCTCCGGGAACACGGGCACGACACAGATGGCATTCTTCTGGATCCAGAACCTCTGGGGTAATATGTTTCAGTTCGTCGGAGGCGCGAAGACGAACAGTTCCTACAAGCTCATGACGCAGACCTCCTACTCATCAGTGACCGAGAGCGAATTCACCAAGGTTACTCCCGAAGTCGGCGTGTCCTTAAGTGGAGGATACATAACCAAGGTCGCAGGAACCACCGACGCGGGGTTCTTCCCTACGGCGATTTCGGGTTCGGGAACGACCTACTTCGCCGATGGTGGCTATGTCAACTCTTCGCGTTTCCCGGATGTGGGTGGCTACTACGGCAGCGACGGCGGCAGTGTTGGCCCTTTCCGTGCGTACTTCGACTGTAGTGCTTCGGGGACTTATTCGGACATCGGGTCGCGCCTCTCCTACCGTCTTTGACCAAAGTACCGGAACCGCAGGGCTGAGCCGGAGGCGAAGCCCGACAAACAGGGGCGCAAGCCCCGCCTTCCTGCGCGATTTTCTTCCGTACGTTCCATGCTACGAAAGCTATATATAGGGTAATGCTATCAGGAGATTTGCGAAGGGGAAAGCCTTCGCAGGCACCATAGTGGACCGCGCTATCGAGGAACCTACGAAAGGTCAACCGTTCGCCGATAATGGCAATGTCAACTCTTCGAATTTCCCGAATGTAGGTGGCAACTACAACAACGACGACAATGCTGGCCCTTTCAATGCGAACTTCAACTATAGTGCTTCGGAGACTAATTCGAACATCGGGTCGCGCCACTCCCAATATCACGCTCCACCCCTGCAAGTGGGGATGGGGAAATCTATGGGGCCTCAGCTCTTGCTGAAAAACAACAGCCGGACGAACCGTGGTGCCGGCACTCGCGCACATGCGGCCTTGGTACTCCCGGAAGGGCGAAGGAAGAGGACGTCGCGCGAACAGTGGAGAGAAAAGGATGAAGAGAACAGGACAGATAGACGGACGCCCTCTGTATGAGTGCATCCTAGACAAGCAGAATCTTCTGGAAGCGATTGACAATGCCGCGAAAGACCATGCGCACGATCCGCAAGTCATATAGATGAAGGAGAACAAAGAAGAGTGCGCATACTATATCTGGCAGGAGCTGTGCACAGGGGGGTTCCACTTCTCCAGATTCCGTTCCCGCGACATATTCGAGAGGGGAAAGAAAAGACATCTGTGCTATACGGTGACATTTCCTGACAGAGTCGTCCAGCATGCCGTCCTTCAGATTGTCGGCCCCATCCTTCTCGGAACGAGCATCCGCGATTCATACGCGGCACAGAAAGGCAAGGGAACGCATATGTGCTCCATGCAGGTCCGCAAGGATATCTATGCAGACCCCGAAGGCACGAAGTATTATCTCAAGGAAGATATCAGGAAATATTTCGACAATATCTCTCGTCCGGTTCTGTTCGATTTGATCAAACGCAAGATAAAGGATCGCCCCACGCTCGAAATTATCCATGAATTCATATTCGGAGCGCCTGGACGCAGGGGGCTCCCCATCGGAATGTATTCAAGTCAGATTTTCTCTTCTTTCATGCTGACCTATTTCGATCATTGGGTCAAGGAGAAGCTTCACGCGAAGTACTACTATCGCTACATGGACGATATGGTCTTCCTGTCCTCAGACAAATCCTTCCTTCATCGCATCCACAAATTCATCGAACGGGAACTCCGCGACAGATATGAATTGAATCTCAAGCGCGGATGGCGCATCGCGCCTATCGCAACAGGATTGGATTTCGTAGGATATGTTCATTTTCCCGGGCATGTGGCACTGAGGAAAAGGAACAAGATATCTTACAAGCGCGTATGCAGAGAAATTATAAGACGCTTCAAGGAAGGATTGGAGATTCCATACTCTATGCTGGCTTTCGCCCGCTCCTACGACGGCATGGCATCATGGTGCGATTCAGTCAGGCTAAGATTTTTGAACTTCGGACGTGTTCTACGGACGATTGCATATGATTCATCATGGAATCGTCAAGGGAACACAGGCTGTCAAGCCCGAGTGCATCGAGATCAACGGCGACACCGTCTACATCCGCGGAGACATCGTCCGCAAATCCGAGACCGAGGACGACAGGACGATGGAGTACTGGGAGTACACCGAGGATGTCCTGTCCAAAAGCGAATACGAGAGCATGAAGGCGTGCGCTCCTGCCGTCGGCATCGCCGACGACGAATGGAACGACGGTCTTCAGACCATGGTGAGAACCATCCTCTATGAGAGAACCGACGGAGACCGCGCCAGAGCCGAGAGGAACATCAGGCTCGGCATCGATGTCGAAGCCAACACCGCGAAGCTGAAGGCCATCGACGACTACTGCAAGGCCGTCGAAGCCACCAAGACCGCGGCGGGATATCCTGCCAACGTCCCCGCGTACCCGGAAACCATCTCTTTCTGAACCTGTTCAAGGGGGCCTCCCGGCCCCCTCTTCTCACATCTTCGCGGCCGCTACGGACGGCACCGTGACAGCGTCGTTCGTCTTCGACCAGATGTATATCGCGTTCGTCCCCGACTCCGCCACCGGACAGAAGTTGCCCGACGACGCCTGCGTCGCGGAGAACGTCACGAACGGCATGTACTCGGACGTCACGCCCTGAAGGGCGATGGTGCCTTTGTACGAGTACCCGCTGACGGACGCATCCGCAGTCCAGGACACTGCGACGCCCTCGGCGGAGATCGCGTCTATCTTCTCGGCTATGGCTTTTTCAAGCGAATCGAATCCGCTCTTGACGGCCTTGTTCTGCACAGGGTTGGTGCTGGTTGCCGAAAGCGAAGCATCTACGGAGATATGGTCATCGACACGCACCCATGCGTACCCTCCCGAAGAGGGATCGCAGCGATAGATCGCACCTGCTGTGTGCGACCCTCCGACCCCCGTGTAGAGGACCGCGACGCCGCTCAGTGCCTTGGCGGCGACAGGCATCGTGTCCACGATGCCGATCATGCGTCCGTTGGACGCCTTGACGACACCTTTGACGTCGATGCCTTGGTAGAATGTGACGCTGGTCATGGTCTATCATATGCGGGAAGGAGGAGGAGGTTTAAAAATGTCGGGACATCCATATACGATCCATGACCGTCACAGAGAACGATTGCAGAGCGATGCTGAAGGGCTGGACCCGCCAATACATGGGCGAAGGGGCGACGGAGCCGTGCTTCATGGGATTCTCCGATCTCGGGAAGACCACGCGCGGGACGACGCGCCACTGCATCACGGACGGCGGAACGAGGTACGGCGTGATACGCATCAACACACGTCTGAAGGCGTCATGGCGCATCAAGGCGACGCTGTGGCATGAGTTCTGTCATCACTGGGAGTGGGCCGAAACGGGCGTACATGGGCACGGGGAAGGCTTCGACTCGCGTGTGAGGAGGAATCCCGTGCAGTGGCTGCTGTGTGCCATCAGCAGATGCATACCCATGCGATGACAGACATCGTGTATACAGTGTATCTGTATAAGAATACAGGGCGTCCTTCTATTTTTTCAACTCGGACGCTTTTCCGCGGGATGACGGGATGCGGCGCGCCCGTATGACCGTCAGGAGCTATTGCAATGGCAAAGACACAGGAATTCTATGTCGATATCGACATGAAGAAGAACGCGGTCAAGAATGTCAAATTCGAGATCGTGACCGCTCTGCCCGCGACCCCCTTCGAGGGACAGGTCGTCGAGTTCGAGGGCGTCCTCCAGACGTACGACGGGACCAAATGGGTCAAGTACGCCGACGATGCCCAGGTGCAGACCAACAAGGATGACATCGCTAATCTGAAGACGACTGTCGGGGGTGAGGCCAGTGGACTGGTCAAGACTGTCAATGAACTGAAGGCCCAGGTCGGGACCGATGCGGGAGGGAACACCCTCGGAACCAGGGTCGCCAACCTGGAGACCGCCGTCGGAACCGCCGCTGACGAGGCCGCCGCAGACGGCTCCGCCTATGCCAGGATCGCCAAGAATGCCGCGAACATCGCAACCAATGCCGCTGCCGTCGCCGATGCGAAGAGTGCCGCCGAGGCTGCTCAGAAGGATGCTACCTCTGCGAAGAACACTGCTGCGGACAACTCCGCCGCAATCAAGACCCTCCAGGAGACCGACAAGACGCAGACCTCCGACATCAGCGCTCTGAATGCCGCCGTCGGAACCAAGGCCTCCGGAGATGTCGCTGCAACCGGGCTCTTCAAGGACGTCGCAACCAACGCTACAAACATCGCCGCCGTCAAGGCCACTGCCGATGCGGCCGCTGTCAAGGCCGATGTCGATGACGCTCTCGCTGGCAAGGTCGATAAGGTCGAAGGCAAGGGTCTGTCCACCAACGACTACACCGCTGCGGAGAAGACCAAACTTACGGGCATCGCAACCGGCGCCCAGGTCAACGTCATCGAGTCCGTGAAGGTCGATGGAACCGCTCTCGCCATCACCGAGAAGGCCGTCAACATCGATCTGTCCGGATACGCCAAGAAGACGGACATCTCGTCCGCGTACAAAGCGATGGGGTCCGTCGCATTCGCCGACCTGCCCAAGAACCTCACCGAGGCGGACACAGGCAAGGTCTACAATGTTACTGACGCCTTCTCCGACGGCACCAATTCCTATCCTGTAGGAACCAACGTCGTGTGGACCGGAACCGAGTGGGATCCTCTCGCAGGACTCACCGACCTCTCCGCCTACGCCAAGAAGACCGAGGTCACCACCTCTATCGAGACCGCCGTCAAGGTCAAGCAGGACAAGCTCACCGAGGCCCAGCTCGCCGCCGTGAATTCCGGAGTCACCGCCGACAAGGTCGCGGCCTACGACGGCTACGCCGCATCCATCAAGTCCGCAGCCGATGCAGCAACCGCCGCCCAGACCGCCGCTGATGGGAAGGTCGCCAAGAACGCCGACATCGAGGCGAGCACGGCTGCCAAGCTCGTCACCTACGACGCCAAGGGACTCGTCACCGGCGGGAAGGCCATCGAGGTCTCCGACCTGCCTGCGAAGATCCCTGTCGCCAAGATCGACGGAGTCCTGCCTCTTGCGCAGTCCTCCATCATCGGCAAGACCGTCCCTGTGACCGTCACCGATGCCGCAGGCGGAGATGTTGCGATCAATGCGGAGACCACCGGGATGACGACCGTGCTCATCGTCCAGGTCTTCGACGGCAACAACAATGCCGTCCAGTGCGGGATCAGCGTCACCGGAGGCACAGCCACGCTGTCCTTCTCCGCGGCATTCACCGGGTCTGCGCACGTCATCGGACTCGTCTGAGATCAAACCTTTTCAGGAGGCGGAAACGCCTCCTTTCCCTATCGTTTTATATTTTCAACCCGCGATTGATGCGCCATCCTCTCCGAAGAATGGTCTGAAAGACCATCGAGAGGATGGAGAAATGATGTCATGACTGATTATAAAGCCATATTCGCAATCGGCATATTTGCGATGCTGGCTCTCGCCGGAGTGGCGGTCCTCGCGGACGATGCGTCCGCTGAGGGCGACGCCACGGGGCCTGCCTACAAGGTCACCTACAAGTACGGCGAATCCTCCATCGTGGATAAGACAGGGGTTGACGGAACATATTCGTTCAAAGCCTTCGATAAGACCGGATTCACTGCACCCGAGGGCTATGAATTCAAACAGTGGAGAGATGCATCCTCTTCCGCCACATACCAGGTTGCAACTGATGAGCCTGCAGGGTCTACACCCGCCTATACCTTCGCAGGCGATGTCACCGTCATCCCCGAGTTCAAGCTCGACGGCACTCATTCTGAAATCGTTCTGACCTACGGAGACATCTCCGAGACGTACCTCGTCTCCTCCTCCTCCTCCTCCTCCGATTACACTCTTTCCGAGGAGCAACTCGGCGATTTCGGAAAGAAGATCGGAATGGAGTTCGAGGTTGGAGATGAGAACGACATCTCCCTTGGAAAGGATGCGAAATTCGAATTCAATGGATTCATTGGAAACGCTGAATCCAAGATTACGAAGCTTACTGAGATCAAGGGGGAAGCTTCCAAGACCGTGGAATACACTCTCGATGCTTCTCCGATCTACAACGTCTATTTCATTGTCAATGGAGCCATCACCGATTCCTGCAAGTCCAATGTATTCGTTGTTCCTAAGAATGCAGATAAACCCAACTATGATTTCGTCGGTTGGTCTGATGGAACGACTACGTACAACTATGACCCTGCTCTGGGGGACAAGGTTGTAATCGAAGACTACAAGTTCGTAAAAGACGTCACATTCACCGCCGTCTTCAAGGAGAAGGTCTACGATGCAACCTTCATCATCGGTGACAAGACCGAGGTAAGGTCCGCCAAATACAACAAACCTGTCGATGCCGTTCCTCTCCCCGAGGGATATGCATACTACGCTCTTGCAGACGATGAGACCAAGACCAAGGTCGCATTCCCCTACACCGTCACCGGACCTGTGACCTTCGTTGCAATCGAGGGCGTTCCCGCAGTGACCTTCAACGTCACCTTCCAGATCGAGGGCAAGACCGATGTCACTCAGAAGTCCGACTCCCTCACCATCCCCGACGTCACCCGCGAGGGCTACGAGTTCCAGGGATGGGTCGTTGCAGGCACCTCCAAGTACGTCGATCCCACCAAGTACGAGTACACCGCCGATGTGACCTTCGTCGCCATCTACAAGCAGATCGGATACAGCACTGTCACCTTCATCATCGGAGAGGAGGTAATCGAGATCTCCGTCAAGAATGGAACCACCATCCCTGCCGACAAGATTCCCGAGCTGGATCCTGCCGTGTACAGCGGATGGAACTTCGATATCAATATGGTCATCGATCAGAGCCAGTCTTTCAAGGCAGTTCCGATCCTCTATCACAAGGTCGTCTTCGAGTACGGTGCCGATACCGGCATCCCTTCCGTGACCGTCGAGGTCGCGGACGGAACCACCATCCCCGCCGACAAGATCCCCGTCATCCCCGCGCAGCTCGGAGATGTCAGGTGGGATTATTCCAACTCCACCGTCAGAGATGACATGACCATCGGACTCGTCGATGTCGTCTACCCCGAGGAGCCCGGATTCTTCGATACCACATCCGGGAAGATCGCAGGTGCGATCATCCTTCTCGCCGTGCTCGTCGTCATCGCTCTGCTCGTCGCGCCCGCATCCCCGATGAACTACAAGATCGTCAAGGGAAAGGTCGCAGGAGTCATCGAAGCCAGGAGGGCCGATAAGAAACCTTGATCGGGCTGCTCGTCCGGTCCCTCTCCTCCCGCGTGATGTGGGAGGGGAGGTTGATCGCGACAGCAACCGAGATACTGTTGATATTAGGAGTGGATAGAATGGCAACCGAATACATCGATACTGTCGATACAATCATGAACATCGACAGCGGATACGTCGCAAAGCTGATCGTCATCGCGTTCCTCATCGTCGCGGCGATCACCTTCAGCAAGGGAATCAGCGAATACAGGGCCAAGGCCAAGGAGGTCGCCCGCGACAAGGGCGAAGCCATGGACTACGGCTTCAACTATCTCGTTCAGAACATCACCACCATCATCCTCGGAATCGCAGGAGCGCTCTTCATCTCCGGCTGGGTCATCGGAACCGGCATGGTCGATGGAAGCACCTTCTACGACTGCGCCGGACTCGTCGTCGTCGCCTCCGCCATCTGCGGTCTCGCCGGCGATGCGTTTCTCCGCACCCTTCTTGAGGCATCCAGGGATAAGGCCAAGACGAAGGCGGCTCTCAAAGGAACCGCTTCCGAAGCCGTGTCTGTTCTCAACGAGCTCAACAAGCACTGAGCCGTACCTGCGAACATGAACAGAAAACCATTTACCCGCTTCGGCGGGGTTCTATTCTTTATATCCTCTCTGCCATAATCGGCATATGGCAGAACCCAGAATCTACACATTCAGGTCCGATGTCAACGTCGTAGGGGAGGTGTACTCGACCAAACAGGGAAGGCTGATCGGGGACGCACCCAAAGACCCGAAGGTCGGAGACATCGCACTGGTTGACGGAATAATCAAGAGATGCACAGGGACGGACGATGCAGGGAATCCCACATGGGAGGACTGCGACCCTCGCGTCGGGAGTATCCAGGATGATCTGGAGACGGTGTCCGGAAGCGTCACCGACAACAGGGAGGACATCGAGTCGAACAAGGAGTCGATCAAGGCCAACGCCGAGTCCATCGAAGCCTGCAGAGAGGCTCTGAAGAAGAAGCAGGATTCCCTGTCGGGAACCCAGCTGGATGCAGTCAACTCGGGCATCACCGCCGATAAGGTGACGGAGTTCGAGAACAAGCAGAATGCTCTGACCGAGAAGCAACTCGCTGCAGTCAACTCGGGCATCACCGCCGATAAGGTGACGGAGTTCGAGAACAAAACAATCATCAGCTCGAATGTCACGGGATTCGCATGGGTGCAGGACGCATCCGCCGAGACCTACGGGTTCAAGGGCACGGTTGCGATAGAAGGAGTCACCGCGAAGGACATCGCCATCGTGTTGTTCTCCACCGCGGACGCGGCTGCAGGGACGTATTCCTCGGAATGCGAGACCTATGACGGCGGAGTGACGATCTGGGCCAAGACCCAGCCTGAATCGCTGACCGTTCCGAGCATCCTCATCGTGAAGGGATGAGATGATACCGCTGACAGATGACAATGCCCGTGCCCTCGCCTCCGTGTTCCGCAGGGATGCGTGCGAGGGCACCACGGTGCTGACGCAGAAGGACATGAGAATCACTCTGTCCATGCGCACATGCCGTCGCATCAGGACGAGCGAGCTGCGCATAGAATATGCGCAGGACCGCAAACGCAATGTCTTGGAGATAAGAGGCATAGAGGCGATGGCGGTGACTCAACAGGGTCTGCTCATCCAGAGCACGGCGATGGACGTCACCATCGCCATTGCAGAGGAGTGCGGGCCCGCACATGACGCGGGTTGCGGACCCTGCAGATTTCACGCATGACACGGGGGTATTTGAACGGATACGCAGAAAGCTGAGAAGATCGAAGTCGCAATATCCATCTCGGACGATGCATCGCCTGCGCAGAAGCGCGAGTCGGTCATGGATGCGTGCAAGGACGAGGTGGATACTGATGATGAGAAGGATGCTGAAGAAGATGATGAAGCGACCGTGGGCGATCTTATGGAGGCGCCCAAGGCGGACATCAACAGGGTCCTCGCACGCATAGACAAAGCTCTCGCCAAGAGGTCCGAGCTGAAGAAGGAGCCGATAGAGAAGAAGGATACGGGCAGATCCTCAAAAAACCTGGCATATGACGCCGCCAATGCCATGCAAGCGAGATCTACCGATGCCGGGAGGACTATGAATTCGCCGTACGGACCTCCCGATAAGAAGAATATCGACGGTGCGCCCGTATCAAGGGCGGGATTCACGGTCAACAACATCAGTTTCGAACCGGGGCTGAGGTACGGCAGATACAATCCGAAAACGCACAGGGTGGATGCCGTGCCCAAGGGCGCCGCGACGATGATTCCTCGGGTGGAGCCCAAGACCGTGAGGATGCCGGACGGGACCATCGAGAACAGGCTGGTGCCTGTCAAGGACAAGTATGGAAACGTCATCCTCGAACCCATGCCGTACAACGGGGCGTTCCTCCTGAATCCCACCGAAGGATACGGCAATCCATACAAATTCATGCCTGTATACTACGAAGTGGTGACCGAACCTGTATACAGGATGAAGAACGGCAAGCAGGTCCAGGTGGGAACACGCTTCAAGAGGGACGAGTTCGGAAACTACGTTCCCAGATTGGATGCGAACAAAAAAATCATTCCGCTCAAGAAGAACAGGAACAGGGACGGGGAGCTGGAACAGAACTATATGAAGAACCCGGGCATGATGCGCGGAGAGTCCTCCTTCAATTCCACAGGATACATGAAGGATGCCATGTGGATACGCAATAAGTTCGGCAACAACGCATTCGGCACCACGGATTCCACTACATGGAGTGAGATCAAAGATACGCTGCGCAGGCTGCAGGAGGAGGAGACCGCAAACAGGGACAAGATGCACTGGCTCCGGAACATCACCAGGCTGCTCGTGGATGCGGACCGCAAATCCAACAGCAATGAGTTCGGAAGCCATCCGATAATCGACCGCGAAGGCATGGGCTGGTACCGCGAGGACAAGCCCACCTACGGCGACAGCGCATTCGAGGCGGGAGTATCATCCAAACCCTTCGCGGATCAGGCTATAAACGACGAGACCTCCTATCTTCTGCCGGGTACCACCCCTAACAAGAAGTTCACGAACGAGAAGGGCGAAGAGCAGATCTGGTATCCCAAGTACGGCAAGGCCAGATATCCGTTCAATGAGAAGAGCGCACTGAGAGGACGTCATTTCAACGACATCATGGATGCCCTCGGAGCGGCCGACAACAATGCGTTGGACGAACAGAAGTACAACGCATACATGGAATATGCGAATGCGAAGGTGAATCGCAAACCGGGGGACGAACTCGATCTGCCCCCTGAATACCTCGGCCTCACCGCTCAGGAGCGCAAGGAGCTCATAAACACCATGAGCAGCTTGAAAACATTAGAGTCGAGATTGGAGTCTGAAGACCTGCTTCCAGTGGAAAGAGCTAAGTTGAAGAAGGACAGAGCTTTGTTGGAGAAGAAGCGCAATGCCCTGTTCAGGACGATGGCGAGTCGCACATACTACGATGAGGCTACAGATACATTCCGCGTAGGTCCAGGAAAGCTCAGCGATAGGCAACTGGATGATTACATGAATGCCTTGAATCTTGAACAAACAAGATTGACAGAAAGGGATAAGAAGGAGGCTTTGAAAAACAATATCATCGGCGCACGCATGCTCGGCACCTATGTTCCACGCAACGACAAAACGTGGGCGACGAACAAGGTTACAGAGCTGGTGAGGAACTTCCCCAACATCTGGTACGACAAGCTTTCCGGCTCCGGCAGCAACACGGTCGATATCGATTCGATGATCAGGCTCTTCCAGATCCTCCCGAGGCATGTCGTAGAGGATTTCGTAAAGACCAACACTCTGCATCTGAACCCCAGAGGAATCGATCCCGAAGTAAAGGAGGAGCTGGAAGCCGGGCGTCCTTCGAGGCTGACTGTATCGGATTCCATGAAGAGCGAGCTCATCAACAAGGATCTCGCAAGCCGCAAGACCTATGCGAACAAATGGCTGAGCGCAAGCAAGGACAACAGGGAGATCGCCCGGAAGGCCCTCGCATGGCTGGGTACAGCGGAAGGGAGGGCATTCTGCAAGAGGAACGGATACATCAACCCTGCCGACACTGTACCGACGGACGTGCCTTTCGAGAGCTGGAGCAAGAATCTCAAGAAAGGCATGCTGGTCGATGCCGCCACCATCGTCCTGAACGAAGCCTCCATGAAGAGGCGCATGGCTGAGAAGAAGAGGAATATCAGAAGATCCCAGTCGATGAAGGACAGATACGACAATGCGTACTATTATGCGTATCATTCCGTGGAGAATACGATTGGAGGTCTTCTGAAGGAGCCCGAGGATTCCGATGAAAGGCTGAAGGAAGCGCTGAAGCTCGGAAAAAACCTTCTTACAGACATATCCAGAGCAGGTACACAGAAAACGGATGCCAAGATGTCTGATAAGTACGGCGATGTGTTCGAGAAGCTCAAGGACGATCCCGAAGCGCTTTCCGACTTCAAGGAGGATATCGGCATCATGGAATCCTTCAATCCATTCGTCCAGGACAGCCGTACCGGTCAGCTGAGCAATGAGGCCAGAAATCAGCTGGGAAGAGGACCTGTGGAGAACAAGAGGGAGAGGGAGGGACGCAAGAAGTTGGAAGAAGGGAAACGCATCGCTCAGCAGGTCCCGCTCGCCGAAGCTATAGAGAACTCTGGTACAGACATCTATGAAGGGATGTTCGACAGACTGCGCAACAGGACTAGGAGGTTCTTCGAGGATATGCGTAACTACGACATCGGGAACGATGAGCTGTTCGATGACAAGCATATGAAACAGTACAGGAACCTGCACAGGGATTTGTATGAGCTTGGATTCGGAAAGATGGCGGACATGGTAGATTACACAATGAATTTGCGCAAGCTCTACGGTGACTCTGCGGACCTCTACCAGGAGAAGATGAACGATGAAATAGGCCGTCGTTTTTCAAACGGTGCACCTGAGTTGCCGCGCTACCCTGAAGAGGATGATGACGATCTCGGAGAGCTGGGAGGAAGAGGCAGCGGAATAAACCTCAGCGATGTTCATGACGTCACCAGGAGCAGAGAGATTGCAGCAGAGTCGGGGGCATGGGACGATGGAACGTATAATCCGAGCCTGATTCCGAACAGAACCACAGGGGGTATCGGCGGCAATCCGTCTGGGACCAGATCGCCCCTTGAGTCGGAATCCTGGAAGAATCAGGAGGACCCTCTGAAGATCGCAGGAGGCATGAATGTGAAGAACACGGTGAAGGATAACCGCAGCCAGCAGCGTGCGGATGCGGAGGCCGTGCGCGAGGAGAATCCCAAGAGCATTCCTGAGATAGAGGATTACAATCTTGAGCTCAATCCGTTGACTCAGAGCGTTGGCGCATGGAACGATTCGCGTATCAACGACGGAAAATATCCGGCTACGGATCCGAACAAAAACCGCAACCTGTTCAAAGATGCGGAGATCGTCAAGCAGATCGAGAAGGAGAACCGTGAAAAGATGGGCGACGGGGAAACCGGGAACAGCGGAAAAAACGATTTGAAACCTATAGGGAAAAGTGGTACTATGGAAAGCATGATGAACATGTCAATGAGGGATATGATGGAGAGCATCGCCAAGAACGCAGGCAAGGAGGGACACCCCTATGGACTTCCCGTAGGAGGCTCTGTGTTCACGTTCGGATGCGTCCCCGTCAGTATGGGACAGGATGGCAGGACCAAGGCGGTCCCCGACGAGATCCCTGAAGCCAAGCGCAACGACGAGGGTCTCACCCGCAAGAATGCAGGCATAGGTCCGAGGGTCAGGAACTGACCGGAAGGGGGATGTCCCCCTTCTCAAACATTTTACATATTATTATATTCATCTATATTTCGAGAATTATTATTCCAGGAATATCTATATAAGCCTCAATCCATCGACAAGGCATGGTGACGCGGAGTACAGAGGAATTCAGGGAACTGATGCATCACTCCTTCACGCCGGAGGACCTCAGGCTGATGCCTGCATCCATGCTGCAGCGCTGGGTTGATCCCGAGGTGGCCAACAGGCTTCGTCTGGACATATACAGGCAGGAGCGCAGAGGCGTCGAGAGGATGGCATCCAAGTCCGAGCAGGGTGCTCAGATGGAGAAGTTCCGTGCGACCAAAGGCGATTACGACATGTGTGCGAGAGAGTTCGCCCTCGGTGATAATCTCGCAGAGATGTACTTCCAATTCTATGGGGAGAATTTCGAAGGCGGAGATATCGTGGACAATGTCAACGACGGGTGGACATGTCCCGGATGCAAGCTCAAATACGGCATGTCGCTCAAAATGCTCCCGGACAGATGCCAGAGGTGCGGGTGGCAGACCCCTCTCGGGCGCATGAAGAAAGACGGGGCATTCAACAGGTGAGATTCCATGAGAGGCGACACCGATGCGTACACGCCGACCGAGATCCTCGTTTCGAGAGCAGTCGGGAAGAAGAACGGTCGCCGCGACGTCCAGAACATCATCGGTGCAGTCCTCTGCACCCCCCTCAGGAAAGGCCCTGTCGAATCCGTGGACGGCATCAGGCCCCTCAAGGACTACAAGGATGCCAATGTGGATATCAAGACCCGCATCATCCTTCAGTTCGCAGCGGATGCTCTGGCAGGAGACCAGCGCAAGGCGGAGTTCCTCTTCAAATACGGAGGTCTGGAACCCGTCAAGGAGCAGCTCATGCAGGTGGAGGCCCCGATGTTCGTCAACGACCTGGCGCCTGCGAGTGCCGCGACGAATGGGTGCGTTCCCATCGAGGCACCCGACGATGATGATGATGACGATGATGACGACTGCGATGAGGTCATAATTCCTGTGAACGGCAGGTGCAGCCGATGGCGGAGAGCGCCGACATCGGATACGGAGTCACACGCTACGGCGACCCCATCGGACCCGACGGGAGACCCATCGTATCGCTCCGCAAGCTCATCGGCGACGGGTATGACGAGTTCTGGAACAGCAAGGCTCTGTACCGCATGGTGAAAGGCTCCAAAGGTTCCAAGAAGTCGTATACGGCCGCGCTGTGGTTCATCTGGCATCTGGAGATGTACCCTGATGCCAATCTGCTCGTCATCAAGAAACAAGGGAACACCCTCCGCGATTCGGTGTTCGCCACATTGGAATGGGCGATCAACCGCCTCTATCTTCATGACAGCTGGGAGATATCCCCATCCAATCTGAGGATGACGCATCGCAAGACGGCATCCCGTCCGAACGATCAGGTCATCCTGTTCAGAGGAATGGACGACCCTCTCAAACTGGCATCCGTAGGCGTATCCGACGGATATCTGTGCTGGGTGTGGATGGAGGAGTTCGCGGATTTCGAGAACGAGGACGCATTCAACACCTTGGCGATGTCCATCCGTGGAAATCTGCCTCCGCATCTGTGGAAGCAGTACACCGGGACGTTCAACCCCTGGTCCGCCACATCATGGATCAAGAAGAGATTCTTCGACGAACCCCGCGACGACACGCTGGCTCTCACCACGACGTTCAGATGCAACGAGTACCTGTCCGATGTGGACAGAGCGCAGTACATGTCCCTGTATACGGATTCTCCGCGCCTTGCGCGTATCGTGTGCGATGGGGAATGGGGAATCGCAGAGGGTCTGATTTATGAGAACTGGGTGCAGGAGGCGTTCGATATCCACGAGGTCATGGAGCAGCACCCTCGGGGCCAGCTGTCCTTCGGACTGGATTTCGGATACTCCATCTCGTACAATGCCTTCGTAGCAGTGTATTTCGACATCGGCGCGAGAGAGCTATGGGTGTTCGACGAGATGTACGAGAAGGGAATGACCAATCTCGCCATTGCCAAGCGCATCTGCATGATGGGATACGGCAAGGAGGAGATATGGGCCGATGCCGCGGAGCCCAAGTCCATCAGCGAGCTTCAGAGAGGTCTTGCAGAGGTCATCGTGGATGAAGAAGGCAGAGAGTCCGCATACATATGGGCGCTGCCTGCCATCCGCCCCGCGCTCAAGGGCCCCGATTCTCTGAAGAACGGCATCCAGAGGCTCCAATCATTCAAGATGCACATCCATCAATCCTGCAGGAACATGATAATCGAGCTTCAGAACTATGCCTACGACCAAGACAAGAACGGCAATTGGTTGGAGAGGCCCATCAAAGAGTTCGATCACACTCTGGATGCTCTGAGATACAGCTCCTCCAAATTCTTCGTGAACGCTTCCGCACGTGTATTCGAAGCCAAGGGAGGCGACGGACGCGCGATACCCGAACAGACCGGCAGAACCAGCAGGAGAGTGTTCGCATCCAGAAGAGATTTTTAAACCCCGATATACGATGGCAGGTGACATATGAGAATAGCAGGCGGTCAACTTACCCGTGAGATGCCGATGGAGCGGCTCGGCACCATCGAGCTGGACTCGAAGATGCTCGGAGCATCCACGGACGATGTCCTGGACAGGCAGAGCGACTATCAGCGCATAAATGTGGCGATTGCGAATGCAGAGCGTCCTACCAACCAATACTATCGCGTGGCGGAGCAGTCCAACTTCTGGATGATGTATACCTTGATGAACTGGTATCGCCGCGAAGTCTCCGTTCTATCCACCATCTGCTCCCGCGCTACCACCGAATTGTTCAGGCACGGTCTGGGATTCGAACCGAAATTCAACAAGAAATGCGAGGAATGCGGATATGAAGCGCAGACCGAAGTGTCCAAATGCCCGTCATGCGGTTCGGCAAGACTCCGCAGACCCGATTGGACACAGCAGGCGTATTTCATCCGTCCCAACGGCAGGAGCTTCCTCAAAGAGGCCAACGACAACGGGCAGACGCTGAAGGAGGTTCTGAGATCGTATGCCGAATCCCAGTATCTGAACAACCAGGCATACATCCTATGCGTCACCGGGGATCTCATAGACTCCGACAGCGGAAGGCTGCAGCGCGCATACCCGCTTGAGTTCATTGCAGAGGCTCCCGAGTATGTCATGAGTCTTTTCGACAGGACGGGAAAGCCGGGAACCACCTACGGATTCACCCGCGACAACAGACAGAGCAAGATAAACATAGACACCGACGAGGAGAAGATCTACCAGCTGGCTCAGGACGGCAAGGAGATATATCCTGCGTACTGGCAGATCGGCGAGTCTCCAGGAGGTGCGGGACAATACTGGCTGTACACGCAGGAGGAGGTCTATCAGGACCATTGGTTCAGACCCTCGCTGACATACGGCATCCCGATATGGTTCGACATCGAGGACGACCTGCTGGCGTATCACTATCTGGAGAAGCATTTCCTGTCCAGATACAAGTTCGGATACGTGAGGAAGATTGTCATCCTGCCCGGATTCAGCGAGCAGGATGCCGAGTCCATGGCGAAGGGCGTTCAAGACGTTCTGTCCACCAATACCAACTCCATCCCCATCATCTGCACGCCTCCGCAGATACCCGGTACGGCGGAGATGAAGGCTCAGACCCTTGAGCTGGGAACCGACGACGCATCGCAGGCGTTGCAGGCCAAGGACGACATCAGAGACAGGCTGTGCGCTCACGGCGGAGTCCCCAACCTGTTCGCAGGAGATGTGGAGGCATCGGGAGGAATGAACAACGAGAGTCAGCAGATAACCATCTTCGACAGGTACCTGATGGACAAATACGAGTTCATAGACAGCCTGTGCGACTGGATCATGAGCTGGTTCCCCAATATAACCGACTGGAACCTGAGAGTCAACAGACCGTCCAAGGCATACACCGACGCCAAGCGTAGAATGGACAAGCTCCAGGAGGCGCAGATGATGAAGTCTCTCGGATTCGATATCTTCAATGTGGACGGAGACATCAGATACTCCGAGGAACCCATCGATCAGGTGGAGCGCAGAAAGCAGGAGGCCATGCAGGCCGCGCAGGCGGCCCAGCAGCCTATCGCCGACGGCGGAATGATGCCGGGAGACGGAGACGGGCCTCCTGAGAAGGGCACCGCCCGCAGAGAGGACGAGGAGATCGGCGACGCCAAGGACGAGGTAGACCTCTCCAAGAGGGAAGCCGACGGGAGCATGGATTGATGGAAGTCCACACCGAGATCCTTCCCGACGACCTCCTGGACATCATCCTGGACGAGGTGAGCGAGGGCGACCCGGGTGCCTTGGAGCCGTGGGTCGTCATCGCCGATACTCCGTATGCCGCATACGTGGAATTCGGAACGGAGCCTGCAAGCAAGGATTCCAGAGGGCCTCCGGGAAAGAACGGTCTCACCAGGACGCAGGAGAGATTCAGGGAATGGGCCAAGCGGAACGGCAGAGATGAGAAGTTCGCCGACCGTGTCTATCACAACATCATGGAGAACGGAGCGTATCCCAATCCGTACATGAGGCCCGCTCTGTACGGAATGCTGGACGTGCTCGATATCCCTTCTGAATGGGATTACAAGACTCCTACGCCAAAACTCATTGCCGAAAGAGTGGCGGAGCAGGCGAAAAGATATGTGGAGGACTACAACGGGTCCGAGGGACCTTCAGGCGAAGGAGAGGGTCTGGCGGAGAGCATCAGAGCCATGCCTCTCAGAGAATGTCTCGTCGATAGCGAGAGCGACAACAGAGACTACGAAGAGCTGTGGTCCTCCGACAGGAGAAACGACGGCATACGCGGGAGAACCGCAAGAAACCCGAGGTATCGATGATGAACCGCAATGATTTCAAGGTATGGCAGCATCTGTGCGCGGCAGACGACTACGTTATCATAGGGGATCTGGCGTGGAAGCTGAATATGCTTCCCCGTTCGGTCCTCAGCATCATCTGGAGAGTCGATACCCCGCTGATAGAATGGAGGAAGATGCCCCTGTCCGTGAAGCTGAACGGCACGGAGGAGGAGAAAAGGCTCCTCTATGAGAAGATAGGATCCGAGTGGTGCTCCGTGTCCGAGGAATGCAAGGAAGCGGTCAGGAAGGCCGTGCCGTACGCATCCACGCTCACGGAGATCGCAAGCCTCACAGACGGGTTCAGCAGATACGAGGTGCAGATGGCGCTCATGGTCATGCATGATGTGGAATGCACGGCAGGTGCCGACCACAAGATATACAAGCTCAGAAACGAGATGGAGTGCCGATGTACACGAGCATAGGGGAGCTTCCGACCCAGGTCCGTATGGCTCTGGATGACGAGGACTCCGAGAAATGGATGGAGGCCTACAACAAGGCCGATCCTCATACGGACGAAGAGGTTCTGAAAGCTCGCAAGAAGGCATGGAAGGCATGCAAGGACCTGCCGTCCAGCTTCTCCTTCAGCGCTATCGCGTCCGTGGAGGATGTGGACAAGGACGGAGAGGTCATCGGCGTGGAATCGATCGTCAAGCACGCGGATGACTATCTCCGTGCAGGCGGGAACCTGCAGGACAACCACGGGAACTATAATGTCGGAACCTGCTGGGATATCGAGCCGTGCGAGATCGAAGGGAAGCCTGCGGTCCGCATGTGGGGCAACATATTCGGCGGAGACGAGGTGTACGACGCGGCCCGCAAGGCGTTCATCAAGGGATTCAACAATGTGAGCATCGCAGGAGAGGCGGACACCGGACGCTACAGCTGCGACTCCAAAGGCTGCTATGTGAAACGCAATGTGAAGCAGCTTCTTGAGATCTCTCTCTGTCGCGTTCCGTCGAACAGGCACGCCAAGATGACATGGTGCAATGAGAATGCCAGGCTGAAAAAGTCCTCAGGGGATGTCGTCCTCGGAGTGGATTCCTACGAATTGCACCGCGATTACAGCACGTGTCCTGTGCTGGGCCTGAGGAAAGCCCTCCGCGACAAAGGCATCGAGGCGCACGCCAGGCCGGACCATGTGGAGGTTCCCGGGCTTTCCGAGGAGATGTTCAGGAAGACCGTACCTCTCATGAAGAGCATCGGTGCGGTCGGAGAGTGGAGGAACGGCACAGCATGGCTGTATCCCCGCGAGCAGGTCGTGGAGCGTGAGTTCAGGAAAGCGTTCGATGCAGGACGCATCACCCCTGAGGGGCGTATCCTGAGCATGGACCGCGAGGACTTCGACCGCATGTACAATGCAGGGCTTCTGGAGCGCGAGGCCGATGGATGGCACCTCTCCGATATATGATCTGATCTGGTACTACAAAGGCGTCTTCCGCTGGGAGGAATTCGCCGATTCGGTCGCACCCGTGCTTCCCGAGTACGCGGTGCTGCCGGACAACCTGCCGGAAGAGCTTCCCGACGATGCGCAGGAGGCCCATATCGAGAACGAAGCGGACTACACCTACGAATCGGTGGAAGCTCTGATAAGGATGGGGATAAAGGACCTGGACGGCATGAAAGGCTTCGTCTGGTCCCGTCCCGCAGGATGGCTCGATGTCGTCATGAGCTACACCGACGAATACGGAGAGCTGGAGTACGGGCGCTATCCTGTGGACCTCAACGTTCGCATATCCATCGTTCCCGAGGGTTGGAAAGGCGTTAACGGGGATACATTATAAAAACAGAACAGACTATCAAGTTCCAGGTACACTATGGACACCGATGAAGCGTGGGAGCAATTCTGCAAAGACTCCGCACGTGTCGAGAAGGCCTCGCTGTCGGAGAAGCTGGACACAATGCTGGCGGCTCTGAACGAGATCCGCATCGATGCGGCACGCACTGCGCAGATCGTGCCGTCCATCATGGGGGACAACGCGGCGGTGGATACCGCCAATGCCGCGGCTCCCATGGGGGAGGAGCCGTCTCCCGGAGTGCCGCCCGCAGAAGGAGGAGGACTCCCGCCTGCGGACGGAGCCGAGGGAGGCGCACCGCCTATGGACGGTATGCCCGGCGCGGGTTCCGACGGTACCGGCATGGATGATATGGCAGGTGATGCAATGGCAGGTAAAGAGGAACTTCCTCCGGAGATGCCTCCCGAGATGCCTCCCGGAGGCGAAGGGGCAGGGCCGATGCCTGCGGACGCAGGCGCGGGTCCCGTGCCTCCCGCGGCAGAGGACGCCGCCGCACCCGTGCAGGGCGTCGATGGAGCAGCGGAGGAGCCGTCGCCCGAGGGCGACGGAGATGACGAATGGACCGACGAGGACGATGCCGCGTTCAATGAGCTGATGGCATCCCTCGGGCTGGGCGGAGCAGGCGGCGCCTCCTCGGGAGAGGGAACGCCCGCGGCGACTCCCGAAGAGGGCGCACCCGAAGGAGAGGCGCCTATCGAGGGCGCACCCGAGCTCGGAGCCGAGTCGGTTCCTGAACCAGCGGTCGGAGAGGATTTCACGACCGATTTCAACAACAGACTGAAGGATGCCCTGGCATCCGCGGTTGACCGCGGAGACAGCACCGCCATCGCATCCCTGGGCAAGCTGGGCGACAAGATCAAGGCGCTCCTGTCCGAGTTCGATGCTATGGCCAACGGAGGCTCCGAGCCTGCACCTGAAGCCGTTCCCGAAGCGGATGAAGCCATCACCGATGCGGATGCGGCCGAGCCTGCACCTGCCGCGGAGATCGACATCACCGCAGAAGAGGCTCCCGAAGGCGAGTCGAAGGACGAATCCGAAGACAAGTCCGAGGAGAAGGACGACAAGTCCGAGGAGAAAGCCGACGACGAGAAGGACGACATCAAGAAGTCCGCCGAGTGCGGAGACACCGAGAGCATCGAGAAGGAGGCGGGCGCCATGGGCGCAGGCTCCGAAGGAGCATCCAACGCACTCTTCAGCGAGGGAGCCGCCAAACAGGATTCCGACGACGGACTCCTGAAGGACCCGACGGACACACTCGTGAAGTCCGTACCGAGCTTCTCCTCCATGATGAAAGGCATGATGGATTCCGCTCTTCTGTACGACAGCCTCGATCCCATCGACGGACACACCGCCATCGCCAAGCAGTACAACGACCGCGCCGCCAAGGCAGTGGACGAGGAGGAGATCATGCACCCCGAGGGTGAGGTCGATACCGACTTCGCCAAGTCCGAGAGCATGGTCCCTGACAACAGCTGGCTCGCCAGGAGCATCCTTGAGATGGACCTGACTGGCGGATCCAAAGAGGGAAAGACGCCTATCGACGATGTGAAGACCGCCGAGAGCATCCCCTCGGGTCAGAAGGGTCATCAGGACCCGACGTCCATCGCCACTGCAGAACCGATCAAGGAGGTCACGGGTGACGAGAAGTCGGATGTCGGCGAAGCCAAGCAGGTCGAGATCCCCTCCGCATCGATGGAGCGCGGAGAAGGAGCAGGCAAGAGGACATCCGTCACCATGCCTGTAGTCAAGACTGCAGAAGAGAACGGCAAGCACATCATGTCCTTCAGGGAGATGATGGCATTCGCCAAGAGCGGGCGCCCCGGCACCATGTGCGCAGTGAACGGCGACATCACCACGCCCACCTACGGAACTTCCTCTGTAGCCAAATCCAGCGAACACACGTTCAAGTTCGGGCAGGACCCCATGGACATGCTCCTGGCCGACTGTGACAGATATAACGTTTTTAAAGCAAAAGACAGCTTCTAAGGCGATCCTATGAGTTCAGGACAATTCATCAATCAGAACGGGAAGCTCGGAACCACCTACCCCGAGCAGCCCTTCGCCATGGAGGACCTCATCGAGGACTTCTATGGAGCGGCAGTCGGAAAATTCATGAAGTCCGCAGGCCACGCCGGATACGGTGATGGAAACAACGGTTACTTCAACCCCATCTACGGAAAGTACATCACCTGTGCGATGTACATGAACGACAATATATTCACCGCGATAGGCGCCCGCCCGTACACCACGGAAGGAGTTCGTATCGCCACCGAGGCCGCCACCTACGGGCTGGCCTCCGCCTCCGATGCCACTCTGCTCGGAATGACCGAGGGAGACTTCATCGGACTCGGTGCAACCACCCTGCCTGACGGAAACATCCCTGCTTCCGTCGCCATGCCCCTCAACGAGTACAGGGAGCCGTCCAAAGAACTGCCTCTGTCCTTCGACTACGGAATGTATCTCGCAGCTGTCGAGAACAAGGATGATGTCATCTCCAAGAAGGACTATCTCGACAAGATCTCCAGGAACTACACCGACCTTGCCGACAAGACCCTTCTGAGGCCCATTCAGGTCAAGCAGCCCGTCCTCGATGGAATCGAGACCTCTCTGAACGGACTGGACAGGATCATCTCCGGACACCCTGAGATCGGAAGGACCATCGGAACCGCCACCCTCACCGCAGAGGATGTCTCTCCGTATGGAGGAAGGACTGCAGGACACGGAGACTTCTACACCATGAGGTCCACCGGGGAATCCAACCTGGATTCCAACATCATCGACGCCGCAGGAGCCGCTCTCAAGATGGAGCACATGAGGGACCTGTACAGGGCCTGCCAGGTCAACTGGGCCGACAGCGGGAACCCCAACAACAAGGTCTTCTTCATGTCCAATGTCGCCCAGGATCTCCTCGGCGCTATGATGGAGGCCAACCAGAGACTCCTCAACACCGTCTATGTCCAGAGGGACTTCGGCGGAGTCAAGACCATTCCCGGAAGGGACGCGGGACTCACCCTGAAGAGCTACAACAACATACCCATCATCCAGTCCGGAAACGCCAACTTCGACTACACCACGAAGAAGGTCTCCAAGACCAGGCTCGGAAACATCTTCCTTGCCGATCTGGACCACATCTGGATGTCCATGCTGACTCCCATCGAGCTCTTCACCGCCGACAACCCGGCAGTCACCAGGACCCTGAAGGAGCTCAACGTGCTGCACATGAGGATGGAGACTCGTATCGATTCCTTCATCCAGCATGGCAAGATCGTCGGTCTCGCCGACGACGCATGATCAAACCGAGGGGAGGAAACTCCCCTCATTACATGTGTTACCATTCCTCTCGGGCTTCCGAAGGAGGGGCGGAAACGCCCCTCCGCATCCGAGCGAATCTGTTTTATACCATTTCGGATATATCGAGAATTGCAGAGCGGAGAGGGGATTATCTCCTGACCCCGGCCCGGTTTCGTGTTTACGGGCGTTCTTCGTTCCCCGCTCTGTGTCTTTTTCCTCTTCTCTCCCACAGGCGTGGTGAGGGCGTCCTCGATGCTCCATCCATAGTCGTTCATTCTGTGACATGCTACATATGGAGGGATGCCGTACATCCTGCACCACTGTGCGAGGGACTTGGTATGTCCATCGATGGTGTACATCTTCCCCGAGGTCCTGTTGTTCGCCTGCGCCTTGCGGGACACCCAGCGGCAATTCCCGGGCCTGTATCCCTGGTTGTTGTTCACCCTGTCGATAGTCAGACCATCCCTGTATCCATGGGACATCGCCCACTCGTAGAATACCTCGAAGTCTTCCCACTCCTTGCACATCCGTATTCCGACTGCGCCGTAATGCGGATAGTCTTTGGAGCGGGGATTCGTCGTCCTTTTCTTGATCCCTCTCCATATGTTCCTCAGTCTCAGATAATCCTTCGAGGATTTGTCCACTTCCATCATCATCCGTACTCCCATCTTCATCATATGCTTCCATCTTCGGTCTGCCGATTGCCAACGCCACATATCCTGAATAGACGGTCAGGACGTCGTTCTCCAACGTCATATCATCTACTGCGCCTACGCATCTGTCCCTGATGTACAGGAACAGCCTCACGGTCCATAGCGACCCCCACGTGCATGGAACAGGGGCGTAATCGGGTTTGATGACGATATCCTCGGTGAGATATATCGCATCCGAGACTGCCTCCATCGCCTTGATGTAGAGCAGCTGTGCATGGTCGTATGCGTCTTCGCCCTCCCCCTCGAAAACGACGCGCCCCAGAAGAACGTCCTTCAGCCATTTCTGATCGAAGAGCGCGGGCAGCCATCCCGTATGCCACATCGGACTCTGATACAGAGGAGATACGGCATTGCGAGGCGACACCCTATTCGTACCTTTCATATCATTCGCTCAATTTGGAGAATGTGTCTGCGATCTTGGCTCCAAGACCTGACAATCCCGTTCTAGGGGCTTCCGAGCCCTGCTGAGGCACGAAGACATCCAACTGGGGTTCCTCATCCTTTTCAGGCTCAGACGGCTCCTGTGTGCTCGCAGGAGGGTTTGCGGGAATGCTCTTCTCGGCAGGGTCGTCTTCGGCCGCCACATCCTTGAGGAGAGACACCAGGACTCCCGCTTCGGACGGAGACACGGACCATGTGATCGCCTTGCCGTCGGATACGGCCCTGATCTCCAAGTACACTCCGTTGCAGTCGGCTACAGGATAGATCCATATCTCCCCGTCGGCGGTCGCATCGGTCCACGCGCGGGTGATCATCTCGACCCCTCCTCTGTGTCGTTCGCCGACTCGCACCTGTTCGAAGGCGACCTGTTCAATATGAATCCGTCGGTCTCCAGGAAGCGTTTTATCAACACCCTGCAGACAGTGGTCATATTCATGCCGAGCTCATCAGCGAGTGTCTTGAACCTCTCCTTGTCCGATTCATCCACCCTTACGCATAATGTAGTGCTATTCATCAGATACGGTAATACAATATGAATATATAAGTGGTTTTTTGCATTGCTGACGCAATGCAGAGTCAGTCTTTCTTTACTATCTCGTAGTAGACAGGTCTGCCTTTCATATGCTTCAGATCCACATCCTTCAGATATTTGGCGATGCGGAGCGTGGAATCCACATAGCGTATGCTGACATTCGCCGCTCTGCCGATATCCCTGCGGGTCCATCTTCCTCCTGATTCCAACACTCTGAGAATCTTCCTTCTGGACCTCAGGGGAGCGTATCTGGTGCGCCTGCTCATTCCTTTCCCTCCCGATCCTGTTCCGCTTTCAGTTCCAGCGCGGTCCTCTTTATGCTGCCGAACAGCTCCATCGCCTGCTCGGAGATCCCATCGGTCCACGAGTCCCACGTGTCGGAGTCGGAGCCGGAGAACATATAGAAATCGCTCACGCGATTCATGAGTCCTTCCAGATCCTTCTTATGAACGGCCACGGCCTCTGTGAAAGCCTCGCTGCCCGATTCCTTCAAGAGCGCATCCGCCTCCTCATCCATGCACACGAACGCCTGATTCATGATGTATTTGAGTGTGGTGCATACCATGTCGTCGTTCATTCCTCTTCCTCCTCATGCTCCGTGCCTGCTTTCAGCATCCCGCGCAGCTCCTCCAGCTCCATCTGCGTCAGAGGGAATGTGGCGAGACTGTCGCCCATTATCGCCCTGATCTCGATGTACCTGCCGTCGCATTCCAACACAGGATAGACCCACAGCTCGTTGCCGTTGCAGTCCGTCTTGTGCCACGCCTCCGTCTTCATTCCTCATTCCTCCTCTCTCATCCTGTATTCCCTCATCGTTCCCGAGTCCAGCTCGCGCGGGTCGCCCCTCGATTCGAGCCACTCTATGCACGCCAATTGCTCTCTGATGGCGTCCACGTCAGCACCCTCATGTCCGAACCGCCCGAATGTATCGAGCGCAGTCAGCAATGAGGACTTGTGCCTGTCGCGTCTCGCTTTAGCATTCGCCTTGGCTTCCGGCGACATCGGCCTTGAAATCATCTCGATTCCTCCACATAATATGCGAGCGCATAATACGGCGACGCCACTCCTTTGCGGAGCTCGACGCGCACCTTGCCTTCCTTCACCAGACATGTCAAAGCGGCTCTGGCGTCCACGCCTGCTTCACGGGAGATCGTGGCAGTCAGCAGAGGCCTGGTGGTGTTGGACAGCACATCTATCACAAGCTCCTTCTTGCGTTCCATCTCTTCCTCGCGGAGCTTCTGCTTCAATGGAGCGTTCTTCCTGCGCTGCGCTCTGCTCTGTTCGCGCCTACGGACTGCCAGCTCCTCCTGGGGAGGTGTGCATCCTGCTCTCCAGCGCCCGGCGGAATCGAAGCATCCGACCCACTCGTATCCCTCGTTGGCGAACCACACCTGCTGGGGAATGATTGCGTTCTTATCGCCGTTCTTGTGATGATAGCAGATGGGGCGGCGCTCCACTTCACGACGCACTATGCCCTTGGATTCCATCCTTCTGAGATAATTGTACGCCGTATTCATATCCAGACTCATGATCCTCCCGACATCGCCACATACGAGGCCGGGATTCTCACGAAGCAGATCCCATATCTTCCTATGTATGGGGATTCCCCCCTCATTCCTATCCGTGTATTCTTCTGTTCTATTCACAGGCATCTCTCCTGTATGATATGCTATACATACCCTGTATATAATATGTATTATTTTGACGGAGGAATGATTTATATTGTATGTGTGCATTATGTGTTTTGTCGCAGACGAGAACTGGAAACCGAACAAGTGAAGTGGCGCGGTTTCCGTCGAGCATATCCCATCATCGCTCGTCTGCGACACAAGGGCTCGTAGTCTAATGGTCAAAACACCTGGCTCATACCCAGCATCTTGCAGGTTCGAATCCTGTCGGGCCCACCACCTTTCTTCATATCTACATGTCGCATTCTTTCAAGAAGCGCCGAGCAGACATCCGACTGCTCGGCAGATGAAGCATACATCAAGAGCATATATAGAGAATGGAAGAGGTTTGATAAGAGGTTTTCAACGGATGGTTCACATCCAATATGGGAAAACGGTCACCGGAACTTCACTCTCTCCAGACTTATCTTCGAGACATGCGCGGGGAACACGACCTTCTCGATTCCGT
>ERZ808277.178-NODE-178-length-27182-cov-5.574041_pt1 | contig 27182 bp, 22 predicted proteins | sample MGYA00521240_ERZ808277 | MGnify/ENA primary metagenome ERZ808277 (study PRJEB31516, sample SAMN03275599) | gut metagenome | biome: mammalia-associated habitat; material: feces | host: Papio cynocephalus | place: Kenya | collected 2012-07-17 ... | reverse complement strand
TGTATAATACACATATTTCCAGTTCGACCCCGACAACTTCATTCTTCTAAAAAAAAGAAATCAACGCTCTCTTTTTCGTTCTCGGTACTTGTTGTACTAATCTTTCAATATTGTCAATGAACTTTCCGTTACTTCCGAAACGGGCTGCAAAGGTAGCACTTTTTTCTTTCCCTCCAAACTTTTTCGCATGTTTTTTCACAAAAACTTAGCAAAAACAATAAAAAGGCGACCATCATCAATACCAAACCATCGGTGAAGTTCCCATATCAAACACTAATTCTCCACCCTTTACGATGTCGAAATATTCAATGAAAGGCTGTTTCAGAGGTTTGCCGTTCAGGGTGACGCTCTGGATGTAGCGGTTCTCATCGCTCAAACCGTCAGCCTTTATCCAGAACACACCTCCTGGGACCTTCAACTTAACGTCCGTGAATGCAGGAGCGCCGAACCAATACCTTGTGGAAGCGGGCTCTACCTCGTAGAATCCCAATGCGGAAAGGACGTACCATGCGGACATCTGGCCGGCGTCCTCATTGCCGCAAAGTCCGTCATCGGCGTTCTTATAGAACTCGGAATATATCCGGTGCGCCAGGTCTGCGGTCTTGTACGGCTCGCCCGCCATAGTATAAAAATAAATGACGTGGTGGCTCGGCTCGTTGCCGTGGGCATACTGACCAATCAGACCGGAAATATCCGGAGAGGCATCCTCACCGTCTATCCTGGAATCAGCGCAAAACAGAGAATCCAATCTCTCCACGAACTTCTCACGGGAGCCGTAGAAGTCCACAAGGCCGGAATAGTCATGAGGAGCGAGCCATGAATATTGCCATGCGTTCCCCTCGCAGTAGTCGTTGGCGCGATGCTCAGATGAATATGGATTGAACGGAGTTCTCCAGCCGCCATCGGATAAACGTCCCCGCGCAAACAAAGTCGTGGAATCCAAATAGTTGCGATAGGAATAGCTCCTGCTGCGGAAATATTCAGAATCATCACTCTTGCCAAGATAATCAGCAGCGGAGGCCACGGCAGCGTCCGCTATGGCATATTCCATGTCAAAGGCAATCGACTCAAGCATTTTGTCAGAAGGAATATAACCGTACTTCTGACGATAGTTGAGACCACGGATGGTGTCCATCATCGTCGTCTTCATAGCATCCCAGGCCAGATCCTTGTCAAAGCCATCGAAGCCTTTCACGACAGCGTCGGCGACAGCGATGACACCTGGGTTGCCGACCATGCAGTCGGTCTCGTTGCCGACCAGATGCCAGACCGGAAGACGGCCCTGCTTCTGATAAATCTTGAGCATCGAGGCAACCATGTCGTTCTCCCTGTCCGGGTGCAGGATTGTCATCAGCGGCATCTGGGCACGGTAAGTGTCCCAAAGGGAGAAAGTGGTGTATTCCGTCCTCGGATTGTCCACATCGCTGAAGACGGAAGGCATTATCATTGTGTGATAAAGAGCTGTGTAGAAGATGGTTCGGGCATCTGCTTCTAAATCTGAGGCGGTCAACTTGACCTTGGAAAGTTCCTCGTTCCAAGCCTTGCGGGCGGACTCGACGGTGGCATCGAAGTCCCAGCCCGGAAGCTCCGCGGACATATTCAAAGCCGCCTTTTCCTCGCTGGCCGGGGAGACCGCGACCTTCACCATCACCTGCTCCCTTTCCGTGGTGCGGAAACCGGCGCGGAAGTAGTTGACTGAATATTCCCGTCCATTCTCTGAATATTCCTTGGCGGTGAATTTGTCGAAGGAGTCGAACGGCTTCGAGAATTGGGCGCGGAAGAAGATTTTCTGGTCTTTGGCCCAGCCGGTGGAAAATCTGTAACCTTCTATGGTGCAGCTGTCTATAACATTGATTTTCGTGTCGTAAGCCCTGTCCCAGCAGCCTCCGTTCTCAAGGTCGAAGACAACGGCTGAACTGTCCGAAGCCGGGAAAGTGTAACGGCTGAAGCCGACCCTGGTGGTGGCTGTCATTTCGGCCGTGACGCCGTAACGGGTAAGCGGGACGCTGTAGTAGCCCGGCCTGGCGACCTCCTTGGTTCTGTCGGCGAACGACCACATTCCGGTAGCCTGAGCGGCTGCAATAGCCTCTGGAGAAGCATCTTTCGGCTCCTCTCCTCTTGAATATCTCACCGTTCCGACAACCGGCATGACCGTAATGTCAAAGAGGTCTCCGATCCCGGTCCCGCTGAGGTGCGTGTGCGAGAATCCGATGACCGTGGAGTCGCTGGAGTGGTAGCCGGAGCACCAGTCCCATTGTTGAGGAATGCTTGTCGGCCCCAGCTGAACCGCGCCGAAAGGCACGCTCGCCCCGACAAACACGTGCCCGTGGCCGCCGGATCCTATTCTGACGTTGACATAACTTGTATAGTCCTCCTGATCGGCTACGACCGGAGAACATGCCGCCAAGACACCAAAGGCGGCGATGATTACTGTCCTTATTGCTTTCATCGATGATGACTTAATGTTATCGTTCCGCTAATATACCTTATTTTAGTTCTCACGATTTAATAGTGAACCTTTTACTAAAAAAAGAGCTAATTGAAGTATCTTCAATTATGAAAGGGATTGTATATAAAAAAAGGGACGATAGATTATTTGTTATCTACAGTCCCTATAAATGAGGGAGCACAATGGCTTAAATTTCGGCCTAATTGCTGAACTACTGAATCAATGCAAAGACTAACCAATCTCTTCTATACATGAACTTGGACACTCTTCTGCAACTTCAAAAATCGTACTTGCTTCCTCTGTTCCAAAGTTTGCAGTATCAGATTTTGTCTTTTTGAAACAAGCGACATCTTTATTATTTAAAATAAAATGGTTAGGTGCTAATTCGACACATTTTCCACACCCAGTGCACTGGTCTTGATGAATTTGAAACGTTGATGATTCCATAAACTTGGTTATTAAATTCCTTTTGCAAATATATAATAAATTGGCATATATTTGCAATAAAAAAAAATGATGTTTCTGAAGAAATTATTGATTTTTACCATATTGATCAGCATTAATGCCTTATGGGCTTTGGGGCAAGCTGGCGAGTTTCGGAAGGAAGTTGCTCTTCTGGCAGATTCAATTGGCAATCGATATCCGGCGTCCGAGGGGGATTTGATGGCAAGGAAGCACTTGATGCGGAAGTTCGCAGATTACGGGTTGGAGTGCTATGAGAAAACTTTTGACATTACTGAATATATGTGGGGCGAAGGCAGCCTTCAATTAACTATAGATAGCACAATTACCCCATTTATATTCGGGAAGGATTTTGCGGTTCAGTCCCGCAGCACCACTGACACACTTTCTGCGGAATATGTGGTCATATTAGATGCCATACCTGATTCTTGTCATTGTCTGATGCAAGGCAAAGTGGTTATATGCCCTTACAAAGGCGACAGCGGCCGGACACCAAGCATTGCTGAAATGGAACGGGCGGGAGCGTTGGCTTCGATTTATGTGAATCCACCGCAAAGGAACGTAAAGCCAGTAATCTCGAAAGCCGGACGTATTTATGACACACATAAGATCCCAGTCCTTGTAATAAACAACAGCGGACTTACGAAATTCATTCCTCAAAGCGTCGCTGACACTTTAACGGGAAGCATCTACGCAGCACCACAGTCACATAGAATACAAATAGCTACAAAACATTATGAGAATCACTTGTCAGCGGCCAATATCATTGGCTTGAAACGAGGGTCGAGTGATGAGTACATAATCATTGGAGCACACTATGACACTCTTGCTCCTGACAATGAGAGCGGCGAACTCAGGCGAGGTGCGAACGATAACGCATCGGGAGTGGCGATGATGATGGCTCTAGCCAAACGAATGGATGTCATAACGACACATCACAACATTATATTCATTGCTTTTGGTGGAGAAGAGAAAGGATGCCTCGGATCAAGAGATTTCGTAGCACAAATGCCTTTCAAGAAAGAATACGTGAAAGAAATGATCAATCTTGATATGGTCGGCCGCCCACAACAGGGCATATTCTATTACAAGCAGTTCAACAGTACAACGATAAAGCCTAACGACATAATGCCACCAGCAACCCTCCACCTGACAGAAAGCGAAGATGCTTTGAGCGACCATTACGATTTCGTAAAAGAAAGTATACCGGCAACATATTTTCATACGGGTTCTGATCCTATGATTCACACAGTAGAAGACACCAGTGACAGACTTGATTACGATGGTATGGCAGAGATACTTGAGTATCTTACCAACTACATAATCACATTATCCACGAAAAGCTGCGAACAAACAAGCACGTTGACGCAACGGCAATAATTAAAAAAAAGGTTAAAACCTATATTCTGAGATTTTGACTATCTTTGTTAATATTAAGGTAATTTGAAAGATTATGGGCTTTTTTACTTTCCCTGGGGAACAAGAACATAGGAGATTCAACTACAGGCCGATCTACTACGACAAGGATGAGGAGGAGCGTCGTCAGAAGTTCGGAAAGGTTGACGGCACTTTTGAGAAAGAAAAGGAGAAAGGCGAGTACGTGCCGGGTTCCTACATCAAAGGCTCGCTGCGTGAAGGCAATTATGCGAGGAGGACCACCGTGGCCACCAAGGCTCAGAAAATCATCGGGATAGTCGGCCTGATCCTGCTCGCGATAGTCCTGATCTATTTCACGAAATTCTATTCACTGCTGTAGATGGAGCTCAGGATACTGCCTGGAAACATAGCGAATATGATCGCCGCGGGAGAGGTCGTGCAAAGGCCGGCTTCCGTGGTGAAGGAACTTGTGGAGAATGCCGTGGACGCCGGAGCGGACCAGATCTCGGTTATAATCAAGGACTCGGGACGGACTCTGATCCAGGTCATCGACAATGGCAAGGGGATGAACCCTGACGATGCCGTGCTCTGCTTCGAGAGACACGCCACGTCAAAGATAGCGACAGCGGAGGATCTGGAGGACATCACGACATTCGGTTTCCGAGGCGAGGCGTTGGCCTCGATCGCTGCCGTGGCCGAGGTGACGCTGAAGACACGCACGGAGGACGAGGAGGTCGGCTGCCAGGTCGAGTTCGCGGCGTCTGTCCATAACTCAACGACAGAGATCGCCACCCCGAAAGGAACAAACATAGCCGTGCGCAACCTATTTTACAACGTGCCGGCAAGAAGGAAGTTCCTGAAGTCGGACAACGTGGAGTTCAAGCATATAGTCGAAGAGTTCACTAAAGTGGCGCTGACAAGGCCGGAAATAGGATTCACGCTTAGCCACAATGGCAAGGACACCTATGTTCTCAAGCCTGCGAAATCACTGAAATTCAGGATTATGGATCTGCTCGGAGCATCCGTCACAGGGGACGTGGTGGATGTCAGCGCGGACACTTCTGTGGTAAGATTGCGGGGATTCGTGGGCAGACCGGACACAGCGAAGAAGACGTTAGGAAACCAGTTCTTCTTTGTCAACGGGAGGTATTTCCGGAGTCCGTACCTGCACAAGGCCGTGATGAAGGCCTACGAGGGGATGGTCGCGGACGGAGTGACTCCGTCTTACTTCATCTACCTGGAGGTAGATCCGCACAGCGTGGACGTGAACATCAGCCCGACTAAGTCGGAGGTGAAGTTCGAGGACGACTCGTTCATATTCCAAGTTGTCTATGCTTCGGTGAAAGAGACGCTTGGGAAGAATTCGTTCGCGGGAGGTATTGATTTCAGCAACCCGGAGGCTAACGATATGCCGGTACTAGGGTCGCATTTCACTGAATATCAGCCCGAATCGATTCCGCAAGTGGCGGTGGACAGCGGGTATAATCCGTTCGAGGAGAGTTCTTGGTCACCGGGCGCTTCGGCAAGCTCAGCGACCGATCGTAGTGGTGTCTCAGCTGGCGAAAGAGGAGGTTCAGCAACCGGATGGAGTGGCCCAGCGGCCGGATGGGAAGGCATGGAGGCCGGAGGATACGGCTCAGCGGCCGGGAAATTCGGGCGATATGTGGACCGACGGGAAGATTATGGCAAACTTTTCGAAGAGAAAACGCTGCCGATGACGCAGACCATCATCCTCGGAGGGAAATACATCGTCGCCCCGGCAAGGGACGGCCTGATGATCGTGAATGTCAGAAGGGCACGTGAAAGAATACTCTACGACAGGGCGTTGGCCGCTCTCACAAAGAACGAGCACGTCACACAGGCGAGCATGTTCCCGGTGAAGGTCGAAGTCGGGGCCGCTAACAGGGTCGTCTTCGATGACAAGGCCGAGCTGCTTGCAAGGCTTGGATTCGACATCTCACCGTTCGGCACGGACACGATTGTGGTCAACGGAGTTCCGGAGGGATATTCATGCGAGGCGGGGAAAATCCAGACAATGGTCTCGGACCTGCTGCTGATCCTCTCGGACGACAGTTCCTCGCTGCCGGGAGTGATGGAATCTGCAATGGCGGAGAAAATAGCCCTTCTGGGAGCGTCAGGCTTCGCCCCTTTGGCCTCTCCGGCAGAAGCGAGAAACCTGCTGGACACACTGCTCTCCAGCAGCAACCCCGAGCTGACAGGCAACGGTAAAAGGATCATGGCGATCATGACGACCGCGCAGGTTGAAAAGTTATTTTAATTTTTTGAATATAAGAATATGGCATATTACTACGACGACAGACAATCCGGAATAGGCGGATTCCTCAACAGGATTCCACCAGTGACAAGGAATATCCTGCTGATTAACATAGTGATGTTCATCGCCACTATGATCAACGAGAATTTCATGGTCAGCACCTTCGCGATGTTCTACCCGAAATCTCCGTTCTTCCACATCTGGCAGCCGATAACCTATATGTTCATGCACGGAGGCTTCTGGCATCTGTTCTTCAACATGTTCTGTCTCTGGATGTTCGGTTCGGCGCTGGAAAGGACGATAGGGTCAAAGAAATATCTCATCTTCTATTTCGTGGCCGGCCTTGGAGCTGTCCTGACCCACACGGTTGTGGAATATTTCCAGATGGAAGCCATGGCCTCCGCCAACGCCGGGGTCCTGACGACCGGACAGATCAACCTTCTGCGTACCCCGACGCTTGGAGCCTCAGGAGCGATCTACGGAATACAGATCGGATACGCAATGCTTTATCCGAATGATGTCTGGACGCTCATATTCCCGCCCATTTCTCTGAAAGCCAAATGGTTCGTCTTGATATTCATCGTCATCGAGCTTTACACGGGAGTGACCGGAACGTTGGACGGTGTGGCGCATTTCGCCCACCTCGGAGGAATGCTGTTCGGATTCCTGCTGCTTCTTTACTGGAAGAAATCAGGCAAGCTTTGGCGCAGGTGACAGACTGATTCGTTATGGGCAGAAAGGCACATGAGGATTCGTCCGGCGGCATCATCGCAAGAATGCTGATGCTGCTTGCGGCTTTTCTGCTTCTGCTCAGCTACGCCTCAATGGTCGTGAATCCGGCCAAGGCATGGTACATGACCGTGTTCGGGTTATTGTTTGTGCCCATTGCTATCCTGAATATGGTGTTCCTTATCTTGGCCATCAGAAAAGGATCCCGATCGTTTCTGATCCCGCTGTTGGCATTGCTGCCTTCATTGATATTCATCGGACGGTATTTCCAGTTTTCATCCGGTGCGGCGGATAGGGGTTCAGAGACGGTCAAGATATTGACTTACAACGTAGGGCATTTCGCCTTGGGAAGATCTCCTAAGTTCAAGGAGGAGGGCGGCAGGACAGCGTGCGCGGACTCTGTCGTGAGGTTCATAATGAAAAGCGATGCGGACATCGTGTGCCTTCAAGAGGTCAATCTGCCCGGTGAATATGATGTGTCACGGTTCTTCGAGAAGCGTTTCCCAGGGTATAATGTCGGGTACTTCATGTTTGTGACCGACAAGGGTAGTTACGGAAATGTCACGCTGAGCAAGTTTCCTATCGCGCGGAAAGGGAAACTGACATTCGACAAGAGCTCGAATATGGCGATATTCACTGATTTGAAGGTCAGGGAAGGTTCTGAGATCCGGGTCTATAACTGTCACTTCGAGAGTTATAATGTTTCTCTGGCCAGACTCAAGAAGTCTGTGGCTGACAAGGACGGCGAACTGATGTGGGAGACCGAGGAGAAGATGAAAAAGTCCATCAGAAGGAGGCCAGAGCAGGTTGACAAGGTCATGTCTGACATCGAGGGCTGCACGCTTGAGACGATTGTCACAGGTGACTTCAACGACAATCCGATGTCGTACACTTACAATCGCCTCAAGAAAGGCCGTGACGACTCTTTCGTGGAAGCCGGCAAAGGCTTCGGGGCGACATATTCATTCCTCTGGCCTTTCATCCGCATCGATTATATTCTTTATCCATCGCATTTCAGCGCCGTGTCACACACCGTCCCCCGCGTCCGCTACTCCGACCACTACCCTGTCTTCGCTGAAATCAATCTGGAATAGTACTTCGGTGCTTCGGCAGGCTCAGCAACCGAAGATTTATTAAAAGAGCTATAGATCAAATTTCCCCAATAGGCAAGTACCCCGCTCGACCCAAGAATTTTGGTAACGTGCAAAATTCTGGTTGAGCGGGGTATTGCCTATCCTTTAGAGGATGTTATAGCGGCACTTCGACAAGCTCAGTGACCGCAAAAGAATGCTACTGAACAGAATTAATGTCAATGAGATTGTTGAGGATAGCATAGACGGTGAGGCCGGCGACGGTCTTGATGCCGGTCTTGCGGGTGATGTTCTTGCGGTGGGTGATGACCGTGTAGATGGACAGATTGAACTTGTCGGCGATCTCCTTGTTGAGCATCCCCTGGGCGACACAAACCAGAATCTCCTTCTCGCGAGCCGAAAGTTCATCTCCGTCAGAAACGATGTCCGGCTGCCGGGAATCGACCGCAGAGTGAATCTTCTTCAGAATACTCAAAGAATCATCGTACAACGAAATCGCCCCGTCGTACTGCTTCAGGACATCCTCAGTCACAGCGGATCCCTCCAAAGCGATCACCGAAGCGTCACAAAGTTCGGCTATCGCCAGACGGCCCTCCCTCCTGCCCTGAAAATCAAAGACAGACGGATCTATGATAATGATGTCAGGCGCCAGATTACGAAGCCTGGCCTCGCTGGCTCTGGAACAATCAACCAGATTCTCCTGAACCTGAAATTCACCATGCTCGGAAAGAATACTCTCCAACCCTCTGGCCACAATGTCAGACGGCACGATCAAAGTCACAGTCTTCTTATTTTCCATCGCGCTCCAGTCTGCTTACAATCGGAACAAGAATATTATTCTCCACATAAGTGTGCCGCCTCAGATCGTCATGCAGATGGTAAATAGACAGCAGCACCATGATTTTCAGTTCATTGGAACATTCCGCCGGAAGGTACTTCATCACGATGTTCTTCATGTCCTCAAGCTTCTCCTCAACGTTCTCGTGGTGTTCCTCGAACTGTTCGATGGAATATTCAGAAGCCCTCTTTCCATCGCGCCGCAGGGTCTCGATGTAGGGGAACACAACCTCTTCCTCGTAGGCGAAATGCTTGTCCAGCTCATCCTTGTAGTCGTTGAAGAATTTCAGGACGACTTTTTTCTGCCTCTCGTCGAACGGAGCCACAAGCCTGTCGAAAGACTCTTCAAGGCCCCGCAGCGCACGTCCCATATAGTAGAGGTGTGAGACATGAAGGTACTCGATTATGTCCGGGACACTGCCGGCCGCAAGTTCGGCGGATGACGGCACATGATCAGGGAACGAGTAGACGTTGCAGATCAGGATGAAGGTGTCTGGGTCTATGCCGCATTTCCGGCAGGCCTCTGAAACCGGCATCCCGGCGTACTTCAGGTCAAGACCCATTCTGGAAATCACCTGAAGCAGGCTGTAATCAATGTCGATCATGTCCGACACGGACATCTCAGTGGTGTATTTTTTCATATTCGTGAATGCAGGTAACAGTATTAAATAAGCAAAGCTGTGATGTGGAAGCCGATGAAGGCGGCAATCCATGCCACGACCATCGTGTAGACGCAGACCGCGATGGCCCAGCGCCACTTTCCCGTCTCGTTCTTGATCGCCACGAATGTCGCTATGCAAGGGAAATACAGCAATATGAATATCATGTAGGCGACGGCGGCAGGCAGGCTGACCGAACGCGCGAGCGTGCCCTGAAGCTGTGTGTCCGCAACAAGAGCGTCAGTGTCAGAAGCCTCGACAGCCTCGGATACTTCCGGCTCATCGGAAGCGTACATGACTCCCAACGTACTTACCACCAACTCCTTGGCGACAACCCCGGTCAGAAGGCCGATGTCCATCTTCCAGCTGAAGCCGAGCGGATCAAGGGCCGGAGAGACAGCCTTGCCGAGCTGGCCGATGTACGAATGCTCCTGCTGGTACTCCGCCCCCTTGTCGGAACGAGGGAAATAACCCAGACACCAGATCACGACTGAACCGATCAGAATTGTCGTGGCCATCTTCTCAAGATATTGCTTGCCCTTTTCCCATGTGTGACGCCAGATCGCCTTGCCGGTCGGCACCCTGTAAGGCGGAAGTTCCATCACGAACGGGAGGTCGTCCTCCTTTATGAAACGACTCAGGATGACCGCCGACAGGATAGCCATCAAGACACCGAGGAAGTATATTCCTAAAAGGGCGAGGGCGGAATTGTGAGGGAAGAAGGCTCCGACGAGCAGGACGAAGATCGGAAGCCTGCCGGCGCAGGACATGAACGGGATGATGGCGATGGTGATCAGACGGCTCTTGCGGCTCTCGATCGCGCGGGTCGCCATGATCGCCGGCACATTGCAGCCGAAGCCCATGACCATCGGGATGAATGACTTGCCGTGAAGGCCGATCCTGTGCATCAGCTTGTCAACGATGAAAGCGGCGCGGGCCATATACCCCGAATCTTCCATTATAGAAAGGAAGAAATAGAGTATCAATATATTAGGCAAAAACACAAGGACACTTCCAACTCCGGCGATCACACCGTCCACGAGAAGGTCCTTGAGCCAGCCGTCCTTCATGAAATCCGCCACAAAATCCCCGAACTGTCCCACAAGCCAGTCTATCCAGTTCATCGGATAGTTGCCCAGAGTGAATGTGGACTGGAAGATGAGGTAAAGCAGGAATATGAATATAGGGAACGCCGCCCACTTGTTGGTGACGACAGCGTCTATCCTGTCGGTGATGGTCCTCTTCGGCTTGGAATCCACATGAGGGGCGTAAGTCTCGGCAAGGGCACCGTGGATGAATGAATATTTCGCATCAACAATCGCTGACTCGGCGTTCGTGTGGAGCATCTTTTCGATCCTCCCGGCTTCCTCGTCCCGGGTTCGGAGGATCTTACCTGCATTCGGAAGGGTTCCGATCACGTCCTCAATCTGCTTGTCATTTTCAAGGAGCTTGATCGCAAGGTAACGAGTGGAGTACTTGCCACGGATGTCCTGATTCTTCTGGATCAATGCCTTGATGCTGTCGATGCTCCTTTCGAGTTCCTTGCCGTGATTGATGTGGATGTGGCGAGCCAGCCTCTCGTCATGCTTCTCGTAGATCTGGATCACCGTGTCCAGCAGCTGAGGGATCCCGGTTCCGTCACGGCTGACTGTCGGGCAGACCGGCATTCCGAGAAGGTAGCCGAGCTGCTTGATGTCGAGTTTGTCTCCCCTCGCCTGAAGCTCGTCATACATATTCAGAGCCATGACGACACGAAGGTTCATGTCGATGACCTGTGTGGTCAGGTAGAGGTTCCTTTCGATGTTGGATGCGTCAACCACATTCACGACAACGTCTGGGACATTCTCCACCAGATTCTTGCGGACGTAGAGTTCCTCAGGGCTGTAGGCTGACAATGAATATGTTCCCGGCAAATCCACGAGGACAAACTTGTAGCCTTTATATTCAAAGTGTCCCTCCTTGGCGTCAACGGTCACACCGCTGTAGTTGCCCACGTGCTCATGGCTTCCGGAGGCGATGTTGAAGAGCGAGGTCTTCCCGCAGTTCGGGTTGCCGACAAGTGCGACACGGATCACGTGATGTCTCTCTTTGGCAAGGCGTTCCATCTCCAGATTCAGAGCCGCGATCTCGTCGCAGTCATCCTCGAAGATCGGGACGGGATCCTGTTTGGCGTCCACGGCAGCCTTTGCCTCGTCCTCACTGATCACGTCTATGAGGGCGGCTTCGGAGCGCCTCAACGAAACCTTGTAGCCAAGTATCTCATATTCAATAGGATCCTTCAGTGGGGCATTGAGCACGACAGCCACCCGCTTCCCGTTGATGAAGCCCATCTCTATGAGCCTTTTCCGGAAGCCACCGTGGCCGTTCACCTTTGCGATGACACCCACCTCACCGGTTTTTAGTTCAGAAAGTTTCATGCGAAATACAGTAGGGATTATCCCTTCAATACACTATTATCCAAAATTGCTACAAAAATATTCATTTTGCAAGATTTACGCAATCGCTAACAATTGGTATGCGGTGGCGGACAAATCACTAATTATCAGTAAAAAGAGCGATTCCCTTTAGTTGTACACAACGCAAGACAAATAAGCATTTACCTATCAATCAATACATTACAGAACACGCATTACATACAAATGGTTAAATCGGATGGTTTTATTCCTAATTTATTGGCATTGACGATGCCTTCATTCAGGTATAATTTTGCACTCTAAAAATTCGGGAAGTGTTTGGAGCAAAAATATACAAGTTACTGATCATCGCCGCATCTCTGACGTTGTCCATCGGCATGTCCGCCCAAACCAGTGGTTCGAAGAGCCATACTGACGGCATCTCCGGGAAGGTCATCGATCAGGCTGACGGTTCACCTGTCGCGGGAGCGGCCGTGACCGTAAAGGGGAATCAAGCCGTCTGGGACATCACTGACTCATCGGGAATATTCAAACTCAAAGCCATTGGCGGGACGCTGCATATCTCATGCATGGGCTACAAGACATTGACAACAGCCGTGCGGAAAGACGGGAGATATTCATTGATTCAGGATTCGTTCGCCATCAACGAGGTGGTGGTCACCGCCACGGAAAGCCATGGACTGACAAGTTCGTCGCGGATCGGGCAGGACGCGATCGCGCACATCCAGCCGTCCAGTTTCGCCGACCTGCTTGAGCTGCTTCCGGGAGGACGCTCTGTCGATCCTTCATTCTCTACACCGAAGACAATCGACCTGAGGGCGGTTCCGGTCTCCGGAGGCAACTACAACACATCTTCCCTCGGAACCAGGTTTCTCATCGACGGGGTTCCTGTCAACAATGACGCGAACCTCCAGACCACCCCGGCTTTCAGCAACTATGGATCTTCATTCGTCAACGCCGGAGTCGACATGAGGACCATCACGACGGAGGACGTGGAATCCGTTGAAATCATCCGCGGAATCCCTTCTGTTGAATATGGCGACCTCACCAGCGGTCTTGTCAACATCAAGAGGCGCAAGGGCGGCAACGACACCAGAGCCCGCTTCAAGGCGGACATGAAGAGCAAGCTCTTCTACCTCGGCAAGGATATGGAGTGGGGCAAGACCGACAAGCTGACGATGAACTTCAGCGGCAACTTTCTGGATTCCAGAGCGGATCCGCGCAACACGAGGCAGAATTACAAGCGGCTCACCGGAAGTTACAGGATAGGCAAGACTTGGACCGGGGAATATGTCAGAACCCTCAGCGGAAGCCTGGACTACACAGGATCGTTCGACAACCAGAAATCAGACAAGAATCTCGACTTCGGTGACTGCGGCCCGATCGAGACCTACAAGTCCAACTACAGCCGCTTCGCGTTGGGCGGGGAATATACCGTACGGAGCAAGAGCCTGAAATCCTTCTTTCAGAACCTTGACATCACCGGTTCCCTGACCTACGAGAAAGACTTGATCAGCAGATGGAAGTTCGTGGAATACAGTTCGCCGATGCCTCTCTCGACAAGTCTGAAAGAGGGCGAGTTCGATGTCACTATTGTGCCCTACAAGTACGAGGCGACGCTGAAGGTCGATGGAAAGCCGTTCTACGCCTACCTGAACGGCTCAGCAAAGTTCCGCATGGATTCCGGGAACACGACAAACACTTTCAAGGCCGGAGTCCAATGGAATGTCAGCAAGAACTTCGGGAAAGGAACCATATTCGATCCGGAGAGACCATTCTCCGTGGATATGAACGTACGCCCGAGGGACTATTCCGCAATCCCTGCCACGCACCAGATGTCAGTCTTCATCGAGGACAATTCAGCCCTGGCTTTCGGGGATGGATTCAAGGCCGAATGGCTCGCCGGAGTGAGGGTCGCGGCGATGGCTGGAGCCGGCAAGGAATATTCCGTCAATCTCAAGCCGTACTTCGACCCTAGACTGAACCTCAGACTGGAGAAGGCTTTCGGGAAGGACATAAAGGTCGGGCTGTCCGGCGGAGCCGGCTGGCATACAAAGTTCCCGACTATGGATCAGCTTTACCCGGACCCGATCTACTACGACATCACCCAGATGAACTACTGGCCGGTCGAAGAGAACCTGCGAAGGATCAATGTCTATGTGATGAAGATCGACCCGACCAACTTCAGTCTCAAGGCCGCGAGGAATTTCAAATGGGAAATCGCCACGGATGTCCGGATCGGACGAGACTTTTCGTTCAACATAGACTATTTCAGGGAGGATATGACCTCCGGATTCAGATACGGCAGCGAGTTCACACGTGTGATTTACAAGGACTATCTGGAGGAGACGATCGACAAGAGCACCCTGACAGGTCCTCCTTCAACGGAGACGACTCCTTGGGTTAGGGACACACTGCTCATCGGCTACACCTTCAACACCAACGGCAGCCGCACTCTGAAGGAAGGTGTCGAGTTCACACTGTCCGCCCCGAGAATCCGGCCGATCAGGACAAAGGTCACCGTCAGCGGCGCATGGTTCAGGACAAGGTACAGCAACAGCCAGCCGACATATTACAGACCATCCGTGGTCGTTGCCGGCAAGACTTATCCTTATGTAGGTTACTACAAGGACACGGACGGGCTTCTGCGCGAGGTATTCAACACGAATTTCATGTTCGACACCCAGATTCCGAGCCTCGGCATGATCTTCTCGACATCGTTCCAGTGCCAATGGTTCACCGGAAGCCAAAACATGGCCAAGGACGCGCGGCCGCTTTCCTACATCGACAAGAATCTGGAGAGTCACCCGTTCACGGATGAATCCGCAGCAAACGGCATCCTGGCCCAGATGATCAGGGAATATACCCCTTCGATGTCTATCTATTTCAGGATCCCTTTCAGCATGAACATCAACCTCAAGGCGACAAAGAAGATTTACCACGACAAAATCGCCTGCGCCTTGTTTGTGAACAAGATTCTGGATGTCTCACCTGACTACCGGACGAATATGGGCATCCTCGTGCGCCGCTCCGTACTGCCGTACTTCGGGATGGAACTGAACTTCAAACTTTAACGAATATGCTGACTTACAAAACCATACGGAACATTTTCCTGACGCTCTCGATCCTTGTCTGCGGATGCGAGAAAGACTCAGGGCAGAATGTCTTCACAATCGTGACCCTGAACGTGACCTGTCCGTCTGTCAACGCCGGAATCGAAAGAGTCGATGTGGACAACTCCCTTGACGGCTCGTTCATACGTGACCTCAACACCAAGCAGGAATATGAAATCCCGACATTTCAGGTGGGGACAGCCACGGTCAGGCTCAGGAAAGGAATCTATATGATCTCTTTCGACGGCAAGGCCGTGTTCAGCGACGGGCAGCGCAAGAAGATCCGTTTCTCTGGTTACAACTCACCGATGACATCCGTGACCTTGCTGAACGACAAAGAGACTTTGAACCTTGAATTGACAGTACTGAAATGAAACGGATCAGCATCATATTGTTCGCACTCCTGACAGCCATCGCACCGGCCTTGGGACAAGAGAAGGCTGGTGTCAATTCGACTTCTGACAGGTATCTGTCCCCTGCCCGTGCCTTGGGGCGGAGCGAAATAGCCGGCCACAATGCAGGCAGTTTCCTGCTGTGGGACATCCCGACATATTCAGAGATCAAGGCGGTCTATGACTTGCGCCGTGAGGATGACGCTCTGCTGCCGCAGGAGGGAGACGGACTGGACCAAGGATCTGTCAACGTCAATTCCTTGATCCGTTTGCAAGGGCATTCGGCGGTCAGGGCCGGGGCGGAATATTCAAGAGGAATGAAAAGGAATGTACTATGGAACTCCACTTCCGACTTCGAGCTGCTATATCCTGACGTGATGGTTGACACGGTGGGAGGCGACCTCCAGAAAGAGCAATATTCATTCTTCGGGGCATGGTCGAAACTTCTTGGCAAAGCCCACATAGGGGTTTACGGAGGCTACAGGGCATTGCACGAGTACCGCCAGGTGGATCCGAGGCCAAGGTCGGTCACCTCGGATCTCAATGCCATCCTTACAGGAGGAATCACCGCAAAAGGTTATGTCTTTGACCTTAACACCGCGTTCAGGGTTTACAAGCAGTCTCAGGATGTCAGTTTCTACGACCAGCTTGGCGCCAACACATCCGAACTGCATTTCACTGGTCTCGGAAGTCGTTTCGCAAGATTCGATGGTGCAGGAGATTTCACGTCAAGCCGGTATGACGGGCATGGTTGGGAAGTTTCTGCGGCAGTCATACCGGGCCATCCGGACGGATGGACAGGCATGCTTTCCTACAACAGTCTGGACATAGAATGTCTGTTGGTCGCCAACAACGAGGTGCCGATCACTGATTTGTGGATTCAGAAACTGGACGGTCTCATCGGCTACAAACGTCTGAGCGGTCCCGTGAAATGGAATATCCTCGCAGGAATAGGCTATGAGCTGAGGCAAAGCACGGAGAACATCATTGACACGGGCAAGAACAAGGAATATGCTGTGCTGGGGTCGCTGACGATGTACCGTGACAGAATCCTGTCAGCGGATCTGAAGGGAGCGGTCGAGGTTCCTTCTGCGGCAGGAACTGTCTGCGCTGAGCCTGTCTTTGAATATTACCGCTCGTCCGCGGAGTATGTATTTCCCCAAAGGGAGATGGTCTTCAGTTTTGCGGACGCCGGCCTGACTTTGGGTCTGAGAAGGCAGCACAAGGAATGGATGTTTGGCGCGAACGTGAAATTCCGGCGCACATTCGGGCTGGACGGATCCCTGTCTATTCCCGCCCGATACACTGATTCAAGGATACTGTACTATTTGGAGCACTTCCATTCCATGATTTCATCGGGCAGAACCACAGCCGGGCTAAGTTTTGGAATACAACGCGATTTCGGGCACAACACCGCCGCCTTCCTCCGACCGGAGTTCTCGTTCAGATTCATCGATGGATTCGGCCATGCGGAGTTTCTGACCGTGGCCATAGGACTGGCGTTTTAGACAACGAACAATAATTACTATAACAACTAACAGATTATGAAAAAGTTACTTTTAATCTTTTCAGCAGCGCTCGCACTTGCGGCCTGCAACGATGAAGATCCTATCTTCACCCTGTCAACCGAAGAGCTGAAGTTTGACGCCAACGGAGGCACGCAGACCGTGTTCATCTCCACCAACAGAGACTGGACGGCGCAAGTGCCACAGGCCGACACTTGGTACACGGTCTCAGCCCTCAGCGGTAATTCAGACACCGAGGTGACCGTCACGGTTGAGCCTTACGAGGATGCCACACCAAGAACCTCGACGCTGACATTCGACACATCCCTCGGACTCCAATCTTTCAAGATCACTCAAAACGGCCCTGTTCCGCCGGAGCAGCCGGAATCATCCGCTTTGAAGGTAAGAGGTAGAGGTGGCAGAGTCGCCTTCCCTGCCGTTCAAGGCTATGTTTATGAAGTCGCGGAGACTCCGGACTGGATCACTGTCGCCGAGACCAGAAAGGACAGCGTGATCCTTCAGTTGGACACCAACAGGACGGACGCTTACCGCACCGCCGAGATTGTTCTCTCTACCACAGCCGGAGCGGAACTGGAGAAAGTTTCCCTTGAGCAGAGCTGGAGGGACATCGAACCGGGAGAAGTCCTGATCGAGGAGGTGTTCTTCACCAGCAACGCACTCCCTACCACAGGAAAGCCAGACAAGTTCCACGGAGACCAATATTTCAAAATCACCAACAACTCCGATGAACTTCTCTATCTTGACGGTCTTATGATCTCCGAGGCCAAATACCCTTCTTCTACCAAGACCCCGTTCGAGTTCCTGGAGCCGATCAAGAAAGAGGCCTGCGGAGTGGGAACCGTCTATGTCATCCCTGGCAATGGTCACGATGTTCCTGTAGAGCCGGGAAAATCCCTTATCATCGCGAACAACGCCCAGAACCATCTGGCTACCAACCCGAATTCCTTCAATCTGAGCAATGCTGACTTCGAATGGTACGACAAGTCCACCTCGGCCTCCAATCAGGATGTCGATAATCCAGACGTTCCGAACCTTGACATCTGGTTCACATACTCTCTTTCGGTATGGATCCTTCACGACAGAGGGTACGAGGGCTACATCATCTCCTTGCCGCCTTATGGAATGACAATGGATTCCTATCTTGAGAACTATAAGTGGGAAGGCAAGTACATCAACCACTCACTTGCCGGAGACTTTGAGATGAGCATCGCCAAGGCCTACAAGATTCCTAACAGTTGGGTTCTGGACGGAGTGAACACGGCTGTTGAGGAGAACTTCCAGTACACCAGCTGGGATGAGTCCATCGACGCCGGCTGGACACACTGCGGCAAGATCGACAAAGACCCTGAGCGTTACGGCAAATCCGTTCTCCGCAAGAGAGGTGACGACGGCAAGCTGATCGACACCAACAACTCCACCAACGACTTCACTCCTGACTCCACACCATCCCTCAAGAAGTAGAGGGACACCGAATTTGTCAATGTGACTTGACAAGCCCCAAGGGGAAAGACTATCCGAAATTTTGTTAATGCGCAAAATTTCGGATAGTCTTTCCCTTTTTGACCATATTCCCTGCTCATGGACAAGACTTGCATAAACGAAACGAAAAAGGCCTAAGAATATTCGATGTTTTTGAGTTTTTATCCGAATTCTCCCATTATTTTCCGGCACGGCCAAAGGCGTTCAGTAAAAGAAAAACACCCTGTGCAAGGCCGAATTTTCGCATAGGGGGGGGGTAACAACATCATAATCAATCACTTAGACATATAAAAGATGAACGGGGTTTGCTGTCGCAGCAGACCCCGTTCGCAATTCTAACCTAAAACTTAACCTATGAAAAAACTATTCGTTGCAAAGGTATATCTTTTTTATAAAACAAGCAATAGTAAGGAAGAAAAAATTGTCCTAAAGTTCCGTTTTTCTGCCCTAAATGGCAGAAATGCAATTTTTCGACCTTTTGGCTATTGTAATTGTGCATTTTTCGATGAATTTTGAGCCTCCTCTTCGGCGGCAGACTCAACCTTCGGCATACAGCTTTCGTCCAGCTTGATGGTTTTGATACGGACATCCATCAATGGCTTGTCTCTTTGGTCGGTGGCGACCTGAGCTATCCTGTCAATGATGTCAAGACCGCTGACGGTCTCTCCGAAAACGGTGTACGCTCCATCAAGCTGCGCGCATGCGGCAGCATCCTGCACGATGTAGAACTGCGAGCCTGACGACTCCTTCTTCGGATTGGCCACATCTCCCCTGCGAGCGGCGGCGAGAGTGCCTTTCTTGTGGGTATATTCAGGCACAAACTCCGCAGGAATCGTGTAGCCAGGACCTCCCTGGCCATACTTTGCCACAGCAGCGGCTGATGTGTCGCGGGTGAAAGGATCCCCACCCTGGATCATGAAGCCGTTGATTACCCTATGGAACAGAAGGCTGTCATAGAAGCCCCCCAGAGCCAATTTCTCGAAGTTCTCCCTGTGCAAAGGGGTCTTGCTGTAAAGTTTGACCTTGATTGTTCCGAGATTTGTCTCGATGTCAAAAACCGGTTCTTCCGGCAAAGTGGCGATTGTCTCCATGATTGTCTTTGCTTTAGCAGCCTCCTCGGCGGCCGCGATTGAATCCTGACGGGCCTGCTCGGCGGCGGCCTCAGCCTCAGCGGCGGCCTTCTTCGCACTGTTGCCGCAACCGAAGATCATGGCGGCAGCGGCCACGAAGGCCAGGATTGTAAAAATGTTCTTTTTCATATTCACCTAGAATTAAAACTTGCGGTAGTTGTAGCCAAGTATGTCGAAGATCTTGAAGGACTCGGCCTGAAGAGCGGCCTTCAGCCTGTCCAGATTCTTATCCTCCGGTCTGCACCACTGAACTTCGCTCAAAGCGGTCATACGAGGCAGGAGCATGTACTCCAAATGCTCAGGTGTGGCGATATATTCAGTCCAAAGATTGGCCTGAACGCCAAGGATGTGCTTCTGCTGTTCGGCGTCAAGACCCTCAAGAGGCTCATAACCGTAAACTTTCTCAAGCGGAAGATCGCCTCCGATGGCGAAAGGCTCCTTGTCTTGATCCTGAGACTGATAATAGTCGAAATAGCAGTAGGTGTTAGGGGTCATGATGACATCGAAGCCCATCGCAGAGGCTTTGATGCCGCCGTCAGTGCCTCGCCATGACATCACGGTAGCTCCGTCCGCCAGGTCTCCTTCAAGGATTTCATCCCAGCCGATGATCTTGCGGCCATGGTCGTTCAGGAACTTCTGGACACGCGCTGTCACATAACTCTGGAGGTACTGCTCCGCTGTGTGGTGCTCGTCAGCTTTGATGCCGAGAGCCTTGATTCTGGCTTGGCAGGCAGGGCATTTTTCCCATTCTGTCTTAGGGCACTCGTCACCTCCGATGTGGATATAATCAGAAGGGAAGATGTCCATCAGTTCGGTGAATACGTCTTCCAGCAAGGTGAACATACCTTCCTTGCCCGGGCAGAGGACCTGATCGGACACTCCCCATGTCGTCCAAACCTCGTACGGGCCGCCGGTGCAGCCAAGTTCAGGGTAACCGGCAAGAACTCCCATCATGTGGCCTGGAAGGTCAACCTCAGGGATGACAACGATGCCGAGTTTCGCCGCATAGGCGACGATGTCTTTCATCTGCTCCTGAGTATAATAGCCACCGTAGCGGACGCCGTCGTTGGAGCCCCAATCCTTCTTGATGACAGTACCGTTCCTGAAAGCGCCGACTTCCGTGAGTTTAGGATATTTCTTGATCTCTGCGCGCCAGCCCTGATCATCGGTCAGATGCCAATGGAAGCGGTTGAGTTTGTACATGGCCATGACATCAAGGTACTTCTTGACTTCCTCAACAGAAAAGAAATGCCTCGAACAGTCCAGATGCATGCCTCTGTAGCCAAAGCGCGGTTTGTCCTGAATCTTCACGCAAGGGAAGAGGAACTTCTCTGAAGCATCCGGAGTCTCACTGAATATGCTGACGCTCGTCAGCTGCTTCAGAGTCTGGACAGCGTAAAGGAAACCGTTGCACGAAGAGGCGCGGACGGTACAGTTCGCTTTTGTGATATTGATTGAATACTCCTCCTCGCCAAGTGTGGAGTCTTTGAGGAATATGAAGCCTTTCACCTTGCCGGAGTCCTTTGAAAGGCCGACAGGAGTGGCGTAAGAGCATATTCTTCCGCTGATGAACGTGATTTTGTCAGCGAATTCCTTGATGATGGCCTGACTCTCCCCGTCTATGGCCTGGTCACAGTTGAAATTTGCTCCGGCGCCCTTGAACGTGCCTTTCCCGACCTCGACACTTTGAGGATAAGGAATGACATTAATCGTTGTTTCGGCTTCCTTCGCCTTCATTGAGCATGATGCGATGAGCAGCGCGGATGCGATGATGTAGATGATTCTCTTCATTTTTGAATATTTTAATGTTGATTCATGTTCCAAATCATACTTCAAAATGCCGGCAGTCATTCACCGTACCTGCCAACAAATGTTAAAGATACGAAAATCTTTCGGTTATCAATACAGCAACAGTCCCAGAACTCCGCCGGCGATGATAATTTTGATAGGACCAACCTTGAACACCATCGAGGCGACGACAGCAGCGGCGAACAGCCCCCAGCTGATCCAGTCCGGGAAATTCTCATTGACAATGCTGATATGCGGTGTGATACCGTTCCAATCAACGCTGAACATCAGGATCAGGGCGGCGGCTCCGATAAGGCCGACGACAGCCGGACGAAGGCTGCCAAGAACGCTGGCGAAAACCCGGCTGTTCTTGAATTTCGTATAGAACTTGACTATCGCCAACACTATCATGAAGGACGGGAGTATCACCGCAAAAGTCGCCGACAGAGAGCCGATGATTCCGACAAGGTGGCTTGCGCCTGCCTGATGCAGAACCTCATAGCCGACGTATGTGGCACAGTTGATACCCACCGGTCCCGGTGTCATCTGGGAGATGGCCACGATGTCAGTGAAGGCGCTTTCGGTCAGCCATCCGTGGGCCACAACGACCTGTGTCTGGATAAAGGAGAGCATGGCATAGCCTCCGCCGAACGTGAACAGTCCTATGACAAAGAACACCCAGAAAAGCTGGAGAATAAGGGTCAACTCAGTCATTATTCACCTCCTTTCTGTTTTTAAGGACAGCAACGCCCGCTGACACTACGATCAGGACAAGCAGGATGTAGATCGGAGAGAAACTGAGGAAAGCCACAAGGAAAAGAGTGACGGCGGAGATCGCCCATGCCCACCACGTCTTATTGTTCTTCCTTGCCATGTTGATCATCGGAACGGCGATCAGAGACACCACAACAGGACGGATGCCCTTGAATATTCTCTCCACCAACGGGTTGTCTCTGAAGTTCGTGAATATCATGGCGATGAGCAGGATAGTGATGAACGACGGGAGCACCGAGCCGAGGGTGGCGATGACGCTTCCTTTCACTCCATGAAGCTTATGGCCGACGAATATGGACATATTCACTGCCAGCACACCCGGAGCGGACTGGGCCATCGCGATGATGTCCGGAAGTTCCTCGTCTGTCATCCAGTTCCTCTTTATCATCTCGTCCCTGATCAAGGGAATCATGGCGTAGCCACCGCCAATCGTGAAAGCTCCAAGTTTGGCGAAAACCAGGAAAATCTGCCATAAGGAGACTTCTTCCTGAAGGATATTCGGTTGTTTTTCAGACATATTCATTGATGTTAATTCATATTCGCTGGTCACTTCGACAAGCTCAGCGACCGGATTATAGTGCTCAGTGATCGGATTATGGCCTCACCCACATATTCTCAGGCGTCGAGGGAATGGTCGCTGAGCTTGTCGAAGCGCCGCCAATCAGCACCTGCGAACCATGGCGGACACAACATCAGATGAGGTTCTCCCGTCTGGCCCGTGGGATGATGAATGGAACTCTGATATTCCGGTTGACGCTTCCAGACGGGCGATGTTGCCAGGCCTGACGCCTGAGCCAGCCAGAATTATGATCCGCCCTGCGGCTCTGCGGTTCAGTTCCTTGAGCATTGGCTCGCCGACGTTCACGTTCGAGGCATGTCCGGCTGTAAGCAGCCTGTCGCATCCGAGAGCAATGACATCCTCCAAGGCTGTGAACGGATCAGCGCATTCATCAAAGGCACGGTGAAAAGTGACGTGAAGCCCTCCAGCCACGGCCATCATTCTCCTTACAGCCTCTGTGTCAATGCTTCCATCATTTCTCAGCGCACCGACCACGACCCCGTTCACACCCAGTTCCCGGCACATCCTTACGGAATTCACCATTGCCTCGATCTCATCATCGCTGTAAACGAAAATCCCGCCACGGGCTCTTACAAGCACGTTCACGGGTATATTCACCGCCTTTAAGGCCGCTTCGATGCTGCCTCGGCTCGGGGTCACTCCCCCGCAAGACAGGTCTTCGCAGAGTTCAATTCTCCCAGCCCCGCCATTCATGGCTTCGACCGCCTCTGCCGCATCAGTGCAGCAACATTCCAGAAACCGTTTGTTCTCCATAGTGCAAAGTTATAAAAAAAGGCTGACCGACCGGCCAGCCTTCCATATCTTTTGAACCGACAATTAGTCGCTAAGAGAGAATCTCTTGAAAGCTACAACTTTAGCTTCAGGATCCACAGACTTGATGTACTCAGCCACAGTCTTCTTGTCATCAGACTGCACGAACTCCTGCTCCTCAAGGGTAGACTCTTTGAAGAACTTCTGGATACGTCCGTTGGCGATGTTCTGGATCATCTGCTCTGGGAGAGACGCGGCCTTCTCGGCGGAGACGGTCTTGATGATCTCACGTGCCTGCTCAGCCTGCTCAGGAGTAATCCAACCCTTGGCGGTGTTGGACTCGATGTGATCCTCGCTGTCAACATGAGCCGGGTTGATGCCGACTTTCTTGAGAGCAGCCTCGACTGCCTTCTGAACCATCTCGTCTTTGGTCTTCTGGATAGCGAGCTCGCGCTCCTTCTCAACCACTTCCGCAGGGCAGTCTGCGGCAGAGACAGAAACTGGGTTCATGGCGGTCACCTGCTGGGCGACAGCCTTGCCAAGCTCGGCAGGAATCTCTTTGTTGAAAGCAACGATGGCACCGAGTTTCCCGTTGAAGTGAACATAGTCACCAATGAACGGAGCCTCGAGAGCGGCATAGTAAGCCAGGACATGCTTCTCACCGGTCTTTCCGGTCTGGGCGGAGATCTCCTCCTCGACAGTGTGACCGTTTGAGCACTTGCTAGCCTTCAAGCCCTCGATGTCAGCAGGGAACGATGCGATGGCCGCGTCAGCGATCTCAGCTGCAAGAGCCTTGAAGTCTGGGGTTGCGGAAACGAAGTCAGTCTCGCAGCCAAGGCATACGATGACACCCTTGTTCCCTTGGATACGAACGAGAACCGCACCTTCGGAAGTCTCACGGTCAGCACGCTTGGCGGCGACCAGCTTACCCTTCTCGCGAATGATGTTGACTGCCTTCTCGAAATCACCCTCAGCCTCGGCGAGAGCCTTCTTGCAATCCATCATTCCGGCGGAAGTCATCTTGCGTAATTTCATTACGTCTTGTGCTGTAATTGCCATAACTCGTCCTCCTTAATTATTCAGCTTTTGGTTCCTCAGCCTTGGGAGTCTCGGCCACTGGAGCGGCCTCAGCCTCCACATCAACTGGCTTGGCGCTCTTGCGGGCGCGGAGTTTCTTGCCTGTAGGATTTGCGAGAGCATCACCCTCGGCAGCCTCCTCGTTAGCCTCTTTCTCCTTCTCAAGCTTTCTCTCGTTCAAGCCCTCTTCGATGGCCTTGCAGAGAACATTCATGATGGTCTCGATCGACTTCGTAGCGTCGTCGTTAGCCGGTATCACATAATCAATCGGGGTAGGATCGCAACAAGTGTCAACCAATGCGAATACCGGGATGTTGAGGCGGTTGGCCTCCTTGACGGCGTTGGCTTCCTTCTGGATGTCAACTACGAAGATAGCGGACGGGAGACGGCTCATGTCCTTGATGGAGCCAAGGTTCTTCTCAAGCTTCTCTCTCTGACGGTTCACCTGCAGACGCTCTCTCTTGGCAAGCTTCTCGAATGTGCCGTCTTCCTTCATCTTGTCGATGGTGTTCATCTTCTTGATAGCCTTGCGGATTGTAGGGAAGTTGGTAAGCATACCACCAGCCCAGCGCTCGGTTATCGATGGCATATTGACTGCCGCAGCCTTCTCGGCAACGATCTCCTTAGCCTGTTTCTTTGTGGCTACGAAGAGAATCTTGCGACCTGAACGCGCAAGCTCTTTCATTGCATCGGCAGCCTCGTCTATCTTGACGATGGTCTTGTGCAGGTCGATGATGTGAATCCCGTTCTTCTGGTCAAAGATGTATGGAGCCATCTTAGGGTTCCATTTCCTGGCCAGATGTCCGAAATGTACACCTGCATCAAGAAGTTCTTGGAAATTTGTGCGTGGCATTTTAAAATTCTTGTTTTTTGTTTAAACTTTCCTCCAGACCTTTTGCCGACAGCCTGAAGGCTCTTTTCTTCAATCCCGGAGCAGTGGCTCTTGGCCAGTCTCTGAGATTTTCCGCAGTCCCGGCAATCCCCGGTAGTGTTCATCGGATTCTCATCCAGCGAAAAGTCCGCGGGATTTGATGCACCGGACTGTGCTTTTTCATAAACCAGTTTATGCTGCTTCGCTATCCAGCCAAGACTAACGCTTGCTGAACTGGAAGCGTGCACGTGCGCTCGGCTGACCAGGTTTCTTTCTCTCGACTTCGCGGGAGTCACGTGTCAGGAAGCCTTCTGCCTTGAGGGCTGCGCGGTAAGCCTCTCTATCCAGATCGCTGAGAGCGCGGGATATTCCGAGTCTGATCGCTTCGGCCTGGCCTTTGATGCCACCACCGACAACGTTAACCTTCACGTCAAACTGACCTTCTGTCTTCGTAACCGCAAAAGGCTGGTTCACAATGTAACGGAGAGCGTCAGTCTTGAAGTACTCCTCAACACTGCGGCCGTTGATTGTGACATTGCCTTGTCCGGCTGCGAGATAAACACGAGCGACGGCTGATTTACGTCTTCCAAGGGCGTTTTTCTGTTCCATTTGCTCTGTTAGATTTCGTTCAACTTAATTTCTCTAGGGTTCTGGGCCTGGTGAGGATGCTCAGGACCTGCATAGACATGCAGATTGTTGATGATCTTGTCACCAAGGCGTGTCTTAGGGAGCATACCCTTCACTGCTCTCCTTACGAGTTCAGCAGGTCTCTTCGCGAGGATCTCCTTCGGAGTCGTGAAACGCTGTCCGCCCGGATAACCGGTGTAGCGAACGTAAACACGATCAGTCATCTTGCTGCCTTTGAGGATAACCTTCTCGGCGTTGATGACGATGACATTGTCACCGCAGTCAACGTGAGGGGTGAATCCCGGCTTGTTCTTGCCGCGGAGGACAAGAGCAACCCTTGAGGCAAGACGTCCGAGTGCCAGATCCGTGGCATCGATAACGACCCACTCTTTCTGTACAGTATTCTTGTTCAAAGAAACTGTTTTGTAGCTAAGTGTGTCCACTGTCTTGATCTTTAATGGTTTAACATAAAATATTGCGATCCCTACACAACATAGGGGTCGCAAAGATAGGCATTTTTTCTGAAATATTCAAACTTAATCTTTTATAGGCGTTAAAGGCAACAATTCTCCACCCTCAAGACCAACCATTAGGAACCTCAGCTACATTTTGTGGTGAATATGCGCCCGTCACGTGCATTTTAGTCTCCGGCGGGAACAATATCGCCAATATTTGTTCTTCTCGTTCTCCACGTTGAGAGGATCGTCCAATGGCGGTTGAGAGAGATCCGTCCAATGGCGGAATTTGACATACCAAAAAATGAAATATGGCGGGAATATGGC
>ERZ808277.177-NODE-177-length-27184-cov-5.337978_pt1 | contig 27184 bp, 16 predicted proteins | sample MGYA00521240_ERZ808277 | MGnify/ENA primary metagenome ERZ808277 (study PRJEB31516, sample SAMN03275599) | gut metagenome | biome: mammalia-associated habitat; material: feces | host: Papio cynocephalus | place: Kenya | collected 2012-07-17 ... | reverse complement strand
TGAAGTCCACATTTCCGAACGCTAAGGTAGGAATAAGTTTTGACTTACAGAACCTTGCGTCGTTTCCGGCGGCCAGAAGATTGTTCCAAAGAGTGAGCAGATTGCCGGTTATGAGCATCTCTCTTACCGGATGGACGATCTTTCCGTCCTTGAAAAGGAAGCCTTCCACGCCGAAAGAAAAATCACCGGTGGCAGAGTTGCTGTTGCCGCCGTTGAATCCGGTCACGAGGATGCCCTCGCCCATCATTCGCATCAGTTCTGTCTTGCCGCAGGTCGCTTGCCCGGTCACTGAGCTTGTCGAAGTGACCTTACAATTGATCGACGGCGCGACGCAAGGCAAAAGCACCGGCCTTGTAGCATCCTCAACAGTAGGCTCGCCCCCCATCTTCCTCGACATGTAAGTGTTCACGAAATACTCCTTGACCACACCTTTTTCAATAATAGGCGTCTCGGCTGTCGCAACTCCCTCTGAATCAAAAAGTCTGGATCCCGTCTCCCCGACGCTGACCGGCTTGTCCCAAATGCTGAGCCACTCCGGAAACACTTTCTTCCCCAGCGAATCCAGCATGAACGAGTTCTTCTGCTGCAATGAATATCCTCCCAGAGCGTTCAGCACAGGCGTGACCAGTCTCGAAGCCACCTCGCTGTCAATCACCATGTTGTATTTCCCGCTCTCAATCTTGACCGGCCCGATCTGCGACATCGCCCTCCTGAAAGCGGTCTCGCCGCAATCATGTATATTCAAATCCTTGAGCATCGGCGTGGCGTCCCACCAGTAACTGCTGTACCGGTTACCGTCCGCATCCTGCACTGTCACTTCGACGCCATATTCAAAGGAAGTCTCGGTGTGGCGGCAGCGCAGCCCGTTGGAGTCGATCACCAGCGAGTCGAAGATCGAATCTGAATATTCCCCCTCCTCCGAGATGAGTCCGTCGCCGTGATGTTTCTTGAATATGGCCGCGTCAAGCGCCATTTTTAATCTTTTGTCAGATGTCAGGGCGGAATAATTCTCGTCATAAAGTCCGAGTTCCTTGCCTGTGACCGCGTTTTTCGCCGTCCTGAACGGATCCGGCAGGTCTCTGCACGGGTCGTCCGCCAGCATCCTGACGGTGGCTATCGCTTTTTTCAGGAAATCGTCCAGTTCGCTTTCCACCAGTCTGTTGGTTGAGAAGCTTCCGAACTTGCCGTCCACGAAAAGGCATATGCTGATAGATCTGTCCAGACAATGATTCACCTTGTCAAGTTCCCCGTTGAGAGTCCCGAATAGTTCCATCAGGCTTTTGTTCAGAGTGATGCGAACCTTGTCCGCCCCAAGGCTGAGAGCCTTTTGAAGGCAGAGGTCCGCAACCTCTATCTCATGCTCGGTAAGCATTCCATTGATCTCTTCCATTCTATTCTATTCTATTCTCTTCTATTCTATTCTCCTCCAACAGTCAGTTTGTTTATCAGCACCGTAGGGATTCCGCAAGACACCGGGCAACTCTGTCCCTTGCCGCACGTCCATGCCCCGTTGTCGATTTGAAGATCGTCACCCACTTCCACGATGTCGGCCAAGGCCTGCGGCCCGTTGCCGATGATGTTTATGTCCTTTACCGGCTGGGTCAAATGCCCGTCCTCGATAAGGAATCCGCTCTTTACGAAGAACGTGAAATCGCCCTCTCCGATCTGGACCTCCCCGTTGCTGAACTGATCCACGTATATTCCTTTTTTCACAGAGGCGATTATGCTGTCCTTGTCTGCCGCTCCGCTTTCCATGTAGGTGGCCCTCATTCTCGGGACAGGGGCGTAGCGGAACGATTCCCGTCGTCCGTTGCCGGTAGGGGAGACCCCATAGAATCCGGCGCTTATCCGGTCGTGCAGGTAAGATGTCAGGACACCGTCCTTGACCATATATGTCTTCTGACCCTGGACTCCCTCATCGTCGAAATTGATCGCGCCCCTGTTGAACGGAATCGTCCCGTCATCCACGATAGAGATGCTCCCATCACAGATTTTCTGTCCCATTTTCTCGGAGAAGACCGACTGTCCCTTCCTGTTGAAATCAGCCTCGAAAGCGTGCCCCATGGCCTCGTGCAGCAATATTCCCGAAGCTCCCGCCCCCATCACGACTGGCATATGTCCGCCTTTAGGGCGCTTCGCAGCGAACCTGTCGTCGATTCCGGAGACGATGCTGTCGGCCATCTCGTCCAGAAGTGATTCGGTCAGCATTTCTGTGCCCGCGCGGTAGGACCTTGATGTGTTCTTGTTCTCGATTGTCCCGTTCTGGCTGAAAACGACCGACGCAGACAGGGTTCCCATCGGCCTTGTCTCGAATGTCAGTTCTCCCAAGGAGTTGAACATCAAGATGTCGCTGACCTGTCCGGAGAATGACACGATGATCTTGACTATTCTTGAATCCCTCGCCGCTATCTTTGTTTCAAGCATCTCCAGCCAAGGGACAAGCCGTGTCGCGTCGGAGGATCTCCAGTCGGATTCGTAGGAATATCTATCCTTCGGAGCCGTGACGGTCTTGCAATGAACAGCCTCTACAGCTCCTCCTTCTCTTTCCGCTATCTTTGACGCCGCCAGAGCCGCCTCTGCCATCGAGCGTGGATCCGTGCTTTCGGAGTAGGCGTAGCCGGTCTTGTCCCCTTTGAGGACTCTGATCCCGACCCCGTAGTCGATGTGGAATCCGCCCGACGAGACGATTCCGTCCCTCAGCAGCAGATCATTGTAGGAGGTGTTCTCGAAGAACAGGTCGCAATAGCTTCCGCCTCCCCTCAGGCCGTCTGCCGCAAGCCTTTCCAACTGCGTCTCGCTGACTTGAAACAGATTGAGATAGTAATTCTTATCCTTGTACATTCTTTGTCTTCCTTTTTTCTTCTTCCAGATGTTTTTCGTATTCAGCGTTGATTGCCTGGATCTTGCTGAACTTCTCCGGCTCCCGGATGATCTTTCCGTCCTCCGATGCCTCAGCGACGATCGAGAACGGCACCGTCGAGTTGTCAAGCAGGAGCCATCTGTCGCAGATCGGCATGAAATCCCTGAACAGGTAGTGAAGCCCGACGTTGTAGCGCCGCCTGATCGTCTCTTCCTTGATGTTGTGTCCTCCGGCCGCCACTCTGGCCGCCACCCTGGCGACTGCCAGGTCAGGTGAGTTGAGCCAGAAGTAGAGGATTGTCACATAGTAGCCTGCCTCTTTGGCCTCTTTTATCACTTTAAGCAGGAACCGAGTCGCAAGCGTGGTTTCTATGCAGAAATCGGCTTTCTTTTGCAGAAGAAACCTCATTTTCATCAGCATATACCGGCTGGCCGCCACATAGGCGCTTTCGGGATGGAACGGCGAAAGGCTTTTCGCGAACTCGTCGGAGTTCACGAACTCGCTGCATTCCAGCATTCCAGGCAGAAGCGCATAAGACGCGGTGGTCTTTCCGGAACCGTTGCAACCGGCTATGATGAAAAGTCTTGGCATAGTTCAATCCTTGAAGGCGGGCAGTAACCTGCAAATAGACTGCCTTATCTATTGTTATACGAATATAACCGTTATTTTGTTTTGGCGGCCTTCGGATGCGTAACCCCGTAGCCGAAAAGGGAGAAGTCACCCTTGCAAGGATCTCCCGGGAATATTTCAGCGAAGCAGCCGGTGATTTCCTTGACCGTGGTGACGTCTTTCTGCTTTCTGGCCGTAAGGCCAAGGGCTGTCGCCTCGTCATAGACGTGCACGTCCAGAGGAATGAGAAGGTCAGCCGGATCAGTGTCCTTCCATATTCCCAGATCCACTTTGCCATCATTCCTGACCATCCAACGTCTCATCATGTTGATCTTTTTGTTGGGTGCTTTCAGGTCTGTCTTCTGGCCGTAGATTTCAGTCCTGAACTCGTCTTGTGAAAGGGATTCGAGCGAAGTTCTTGATTCATAGGCATTTTTCAGGCGTGAGCATATTCCCGCGACCTCGCTCCATTTGACTGTGCGGTGGAGGCTGGTGTCATCATCGCGCCACTTGCCCCTCATCACATATTCATAAGGCTTCCAGTCCATCTCGTCAAACAGTCTGCCGCAGTCCCGGATGATCATAGCCCTGCGCCCCCAGGCGAAGTGGGCCGCGAAGACAGCAGCGATCTCGACATCGGCCAATGAGCGTTTCCCGGCCTTGAAACGCTGTGCGAACAAGGTCGGGAAAGCTATCGGATCTTCCTGAAAGTACTGAGGGTCGTTGTAGGTCTCAGCCCACAGGATCAATGTTTGTCTTGTCTCTTCTGTCATTTATTTGGTCACCTTCTCAAGCCACTTGACCATTCCGAGCATCACGCCCATGGCGACGAGGCACATGCAGAGGAACACGCTCCAGCAGGCCCACAGAGGCATCTTGTTGTACATCAGAGGTCCGATCCACAAGAAGAGGTTGCCGACTGCGGTGGCACCGAGCCAAAGTCCCTGGCAGAGTCCGAGCAGATGCTTAGGGGCCACCTTTGACACGAACGAGAGTCCGAGAGGGGAGATGAAGAGCTCAGCCACGGTGAGGAAGAAATATGTGGCGATCAGCACCCAAGGGCCGGCCTTCATTGTAGCCTGCTGCGCCACGTCCATTCCTCTGAAATCGGTGGCTGACGGATAACCCATAACGCCTGAGAATATCGCAAGGAACAGGTAGGCCGTGGCGGCGATGCCCATTCCGTAGGCGATCTTGCGAGGTGTCGAGATCTGCTTGCCTCTCTTGCCGAGGGCTCCGAAGATCCACATGATGATCGGGGTAAGCACGATCACGAAGAACGGATTGACGGCCTGCCAGATTTCCGGAGCGATCTTGTCGGTGTTGACGAAGTCACGCGCGAAGAGCGAGAGGGACTGTCCGTTCTGATGGAACGCGAGCCAGAAGAAGATCACCACGCCGAGAACGGCGAACAGCGCGTACATCCTCTGCTTGATCTCCTTTGCCATGGTTGCCTTCTCCTCGGCGGTGTAGCCGGTATTGGCGGAAGCCTCTTTCTTGGCAGGGGTAGGGAATTTCTTCTTGTTGACCATGAATATCACCAAAGAGATCATCATGGCCACAACGGAGGCGATGAACGAGTAGTGGATTCCGGCGTTGAACACGTCCAGATAGCTTGTGCAGAAGTTTCCGATGGCATCTCCGCCCTGTGAAAGGCTCTGAAGAACTGCCGGGTCAGTGATTGACTTTGTCGCCTCGGCCATGAAGTTGTCTGACTGTGTGCCCGAGGTGATGTACTCGTGGCAGAGTCTTGGCAACTGTGAGTTGTAGACGAATCCGTTGACCTTCAGCCACCAGCTTCTCAGAAGAGGAGCCACGAACGGAGCCACAAGACCGCCGATGTTGATGAACACGTAGAAGATCTGGAAACCGGAGTCGCGCTTTCCCTGCGCCTCCTTGAGGGCCTCAGGTCCCTGCTTGGCGGCCTCGGCCTCGAAATTGTCGTACATCTGTCCGACGATGGCCTGGAGGTTGCCCTTGAACAGACCGTTGCCGAACGCGATCAGGAAGAGCGCAAAGCAGGTCAGAGGCAGGAGCCAGGACTTGTTCTCCGGAGTCGCGAGGATCGGAACGGAGAGAACGACATAGCCCAGGGCCATGATGATGAGACCTTTCTGGATTGTCCCCTTGTAGTTCTGGGTGCGGTCGGCGATGATGCCTCCCACAAGGCTGAGAATGTATATTCCCGCATAGAAGAAAGAATAGATCAGCCCTCCCGTCTCGTCGCTCAGCCCGAACTTCGAGCAAAGGAAGAGTGTGAGAACCGCATTCATGATGTAGTACCCGAAGCGCTCGCCCATGTTGCTCAGCGCCGCTGAAATCAGTCCTTTAGGATGTCCTTTCATACAGTTTTTAACTTTAAAATTATTTGTGTTGTTATTATTTCGTTCAATCCGGCTTTGAGCATCATGAGCTCCTGCCTCTCATCCCGCATTTCACTTCGCACGCAGCCGTAACATAACAAGTCACTAATATACGAAAATCTCCCCAACCCACCAAATTTCAAATTTTGAATCTTCGGTTGCACTTCTATCTTGAATCTTCAGGAAAAAAGTAGAGCCTGTTGTCAAGACAGGCTCTACAGAGATATATTCAGTTTATATTATCTCTTGGAAGTGACCTCGGCTTCGTACTTCTCCACGGCGGCGATGAAGTCCTGTCCTACAGGAACGCCGTTCTTGAGGTTGAAATAGTCGTAAACGGCTCCGAACGGAAGTGACTTGGCTTCCTCCAAAAGTGCGAGACGCTGGAAGTGCTTGCCGTTGTCCTCGTACTTGCGGAGAGTCTCAAGCGGCTCAAGGAAGGCCTGAAGCATACACTTCTGGGTCGAACGCGTGCCGATGATGTAGGCTCCGATGCGGTTGATCGAGGCGTCGAAGTAGTCAAGTCCGATGTGGGTGCGGTCGAGAGCATCCGCGCGGACAACCTCCTTGAACAGGTCGAGGGTCTGGTCGTTCATCGTGACGACGTGGTCGGAGTCCCAACGTACAGGGCGGCTTGTGTGGAGCATCAGTTCAGGAACGAAGAGGAGCAGGGAGGCGACCATGTCGCTGATGTTCTCGGTCTGCTCGTAGTGGCCTGTGTCGAGGGTGTACATGAGCTTGCGGGTCGAGCAGTATCCGGTTACGAAGTCGTGTGAGCCGACAGTGTAGCTCTCAAGCCCGATGCCGAAGAGTTTCGCCTCGAGGCAGGTCTTCATGTGCGGCAGGTTCTCTGAGAGGATCTCGTCCAGAGACTGGGCCATGATCTGACGATAGCGGAGACGCTCAACGGTCTGGTCCTTGGATCCGTCGTGCACCCAGATGTTCATGATGCAAGGATCGTTCTGGAACTTGCCCATCGCGTCGGCCACCCTCCGGCAGCGCTTTGTGTGCTCGATCCAGAAGTCACGGATTGACTTGTCCGGGTTGGCGATGGAGAGGTCTCCGCTCTTAGGATGCGAGAAGGATGTGGAGTTGAAGTCGAGTTTCATTCCGTTCTCCTTTCCCCATTCCATCCAACTTTGGAAGTGAGAAGGCTCAACCTCGTCACGGTCAACGTGCTTGCCCTGGAAATCCCCGTAGATTTCGTGCAGGTTCAGACGCTGCGTTCCGGCAAGAAGGCTCTTCACGAACTTGATGTCGGCGCGCAGCTCGTCGATGTTGCGGGCGCGGCCAGGATAGTTGCCTGTAGCCTGGATTCCGCCGGTGAGGGCGGTGTCGTTCTCGAAGCCCATCACATCGTCGGCCTGCCAGCATTGGAGGGAGATCGGGGTCTTCTCAAGAAGTTCTATCGCTTTGTCGGTGTCCACACCGATGGCGGCGTAACGCTCTTTGGCCATCTCATAGGCCTTTGTTATCAAATTCTCGTTCATGCTATTTATGGTTTATTGATTTGTGATATTCTTTAATCTGATTTCCTTGACATTTCCGTAACAGATGATGCCAGAGAATAATTGTTTTATTTATGGGTGCTAACTCCTTGGCTCGTACGTGATCGTCTGTATAGAGTTTCCAATGATGCGACGCATGTCCCAGCGGTCTCCTACAAGACCAGCCACCTTGGCCTGAAGCATGATGTTGCCGATTGCCGTGCCCTCCATGGGCCCTGCGATGACAGGAATGCCGAGCTCGTCAGCTGTCATCTGGCACATCAGTCCGTTGGCCGAGCCACCGCCGATGATGTGCAGCTTCTCAATCTTGAATGACGCGAATCCCTGAAGCATCCCGATGACTTCCTTGTACCTGTCTGTCAGGCTATGGTAGATGCAGCTGATCATCTCTCCGTCATTCTCGGGAATCCTCTGTCCAGACTCTTTGAGCGCGGCCTTGATCTCAGCGTACATGTCCTTAGGAGCGGCGAAACGGGGATCGTCAGGATTGATTGTGGATGGAAAATCGATGGCTTCCCGAGCCATGGCCTCCATCTCTGAGTATGAATATTCCCGTCCTTCGCTTTCCCAGGTCTTGCGGCTCTGTTCCAGCAGCCACATCCCCGTGATATTCTTGAGAAATCTGGTTGTGCCTTCTATTCCGCCCTCGTTCGTGAGGTTATATTCATAAGACTTTTCATCGATGATCGGAGTTGGTGATTCGATGCCCATCAGGCTCCACGTGCCGCTGCTCAGGTAGGCGAAGTTCTCTCCCGCCGCAGGTACAGCCGCGATGGCCGAAGCCGTGTCGTGTCCGGCGACAGCGATGACCGGTACCGGTTCCATTCCGGTCTCCTCGCAGATTTCCTTTTTCAGGACTCCGACCTTTGTGCCAGGCTGGGTTATGTCCAACAGGATAGAAGGGTTGATTCCGAGACGTTCCAGCAGGTCTCTCTGAAAGTCCCGCGTGCGTGGGTTGATGAGACCGGAAGTGGACGCGTCGGTATATTCACAGACCATCTCGCCGGTCAGCATGTACGCCAGCAGGTCAGGCATGAAAAGGATCTTGTCGGTCTGTGGCAGCCTTGAGCCGGCCTCCTTGCTTTGCGCGTAGAGCTGGAATATGGTGTTGAAGTTCATGATCTGCACCCCGGTGATGGAGTAGAGTTCCTCACGTGGGATGATCTTGAAGACCTCCTCGGGGATTCCGTCGGTGTACGGATCCCTGTAAGCCCTTGGCATTCCGATGATTTTGCCGTCTTTCCCTATGTGGCCAAAATCCACGCCCCATGTGTCGATGCCGATTGATTCTATCTTCACGCCCATTCCGGCGACCTTTTTCAATGCGGCCTTGAAGTGGTTGTACAGGGAGTTGATGTCCCAGTAATATTTCCCGTCAACCTCCTTGACGGCGTTGGGAAACCTATAGACTTCCTCTGAAGCAAGCCTGTCGTTATCGACAGTTCCGATGATGGCTCTGCCGCTTGTGGCTCCGAGATCAAAAGCAAGAAATTTCATAAATTATGTGGCATTTTCATTCATACAAATTTTGTTTTTTTCCGCTGTTTTACCGCTGAATATTTTGATATTATGACTTGGAAATTTGATTGGGAATTATTTTTTGCTATATTTGTGATGCACAATTAGTAACAAAAGGTCTGCGAACTATGGCTTCTGTTCATCTCAAATATTTGGCGGTTAACCCTGTTGACCTCAAGTGGGGGACGGCCGTAAACTCTGTGGGTTTTCAGGAAATCGCTCCCGGAATGGAGTATCCGCCTCGCAACCACCCGTCCCGCTATGTGTTTTCCATTGCCAGCGGCAGGATTCTTCAGGAATATCAACTGCTTTACATCACGGAAGGCAAAGGCAAGTTTTCTTGCGAGACCTTGGGACGTTCCAAGTCCATTCCTCTCAAGGGTGGGATGATGTTCCTGCTTTTCCCTGGTGAATGGCATTCCTACTACCCTGACAAATCTACAGGTTGGAAGGAATATTGGATTGGCTTCAACGGCGGGTTCATCGACAATCTGGTCGAACAGGGATTTTTCACGAAGGATAAGCCGTTGTTCAGGGTGAATATCCATGAGGACATCGTGAACCTTTATACTTCGGCGATCAATGCGGCGGTGGCACAAGAGTCTGGTTTCCAGCAGGTTCTGGCAGGCATCGTGGATCGTCTGCTCAGTCTGGCGTATTTCTACGACAGGAACTCGCAGTTTCAAGAGTCAGACGCTGCGAACAAAATCGGCCAGGCCAAGGTGATGATCCACAGCCAGTACATGACTATCTCTCCGGAGGAGGTGGCTGCCAAGCTCTGCCTGAGTTATTCGTCTTTCCGCAAGACGTTCAAGGAATATACCGGGTTCTCGCCGGCTAGGTTCATCAATGAGGTTCGGATGAGCAAGGCTAAGGAGTTGTTGACCAACACCGCGATGAGCATCAAGGAGGTGGCCTACAATGTGGGCTACAACAATCACGACTACTTTTTCACGGCGTTCCGCCACATGACCGGCCAGACTCCGGCTGAATACCGCAACGCCACGCAGGTCGCCAAGTTATAATCCGAGGAGGCGTACCGGGCCGAGGAGGCCGGACGGGAGGAGTTTGTCACTGGCTTTGTAGAAGCGGCGTATGGCGGTTACAGGATTCTTCTCTCCTGGCTGGACATCGCCGATCATGCGGTTGCGCCAGACGTTGGTGACCTTGATTTCCAGAATGTTGTCACCTTCTTTCAGAAGAGGCTTGATGTCGGTGGTCCTGAACGGGGCCTTCCAGAGGACACCTGCCGGTGTGCCGTTGATGGAAATGTCGGCGATGTTCTTTACGACACCTAAATCCATGAATATCTTCGTGTTGTCTGCCAGTGTGGTGGAATCTACCGCTATCGTGGTCTTGTAAACGGCTGTGCCTGAGAAATATTTGACGATTGGATTCTCCTTCTTTGTCCAAGACTCCAGTTCTGAAAATTCTTCGTCCGCTGTGCCGCCGTTCTTCTGGTCGAAATGCACCTGCCAGATGGTATTAACGGATTGTATTACAGCGAAATTAGGCGTTTGCCGTGCCATTTCTGTCTTTGCTAGTACGGACGCTTCGATGGCTGGAGAGCCATGTCGGACCACAGGCTCAGCGTCCGAAAGCTTCCGGTCACTGAGCTCTCCTTTCCGGTCACTGAGCCTGTCGAAGTGACCAGCGTTCCCGATTGAATCCCCCCGGCAAATCACAATCGAGTCAGAAGCGTTGACCATCACGGAATCAGGATCGTTGACAAACACTGTGTCCACGGTCACCTTGACCTGCGGCTTGCCGGAAAGCACGACGAACCTCGCGTCTGAGGCAAGCAACGGGAGAGAGACTGTTGAGCGGCCATCGCTGAAATCAACCTCAGCGTCTGAAATCTCCCCGTTCTCAGGATTGAATATGGCCGCGAACTTCCCTCCGTCCCTGAAACTGAGCTTCACACTGGAATCTTTCCCGGAGAAGTTCCTCACCCAGTAGATCTGTGTGCTGTCCGGAAGGGTTCTGTGGACATATCTAAAATCTCCGTAGATGTCAGGCGCGTTCGCCGGAGCCTCGACGGCATCCTCTTGGTCTCTTTTCGGCATCTTTCGCTCACTGAGCGCCTTGTCCCGGTCGCTGAGCTTGTCGAAGTGACCGGAGCCGCCTTGCGATGTCGCTTCGACAGGCTCAGCGACCATGACACGGAAATCAGGCTCTATCCCGCTGCGTTTCAGGCAGTCTCCTATTCCATTGGTGAACACATTCTTCCTGCGCGAGTGCCAGACATCGTCAACTATAGATGCGAAAGTCCTGTCATCGGCCTTGAGTCCGGCGCATTGCTTCGGCTCTTTGCCGCAGATGATCACCCCGGCGTCGGCGAACTCCTTTATCTTTTTGAGAATATCCAAGGACATGACCTCGCAGTTCCTGTCCAGCCACAGAAACCTGTAGCGCGCTCCTGACGGAGCCACGAGGGTTCCGTTCTCAGCCTTCACGCCTGATCGGAGCACCGTCGGATTGGCGAAATCGTAGTTGTAACCGTCCGGAACCTGTGGAAGGGTGCTGAAAGCCTCCCCACCGTAAAGTCCGGTGATATTCAGATCCTCTCCATAATATAATAATATGTCAGCGACGGAAGTCCCATGTTGAAGCATTAAACTGGAACGTGCGAGATAATCTGTGAGCACCCATGCATATTCCCCCCAAGTCTCGTTTCTGTGCAGCCATTGCCCGTAGCGGAACAGCTGAAGACCCGGAAGGTATTTGTCATTTGGCTGCGAGGCGGACTCGTGGATCACGAACCTGTTGACTCCGGCGCTGAGTCCGACATCGGTGATGTATTTCATGTTTTCCGGGCAATATGTGTAGGCTCTGCCCTCGTCTCCGTTCACAGAGAATGACTCGGCTGCGACCAATTGCTGTCCGTAGATGTGCGAGACAGAGGCGGATTCTCTGATGTCACAGATGGCGGACGGCACGGAAGATCCTGTCGGAGTATTCTCCATCCAGAACGCTGCCATCGGAATAGTGGCCTTGATTTTCGGATCCATTCCGTCACCGGTGTAGGCACGGCCTCCTTCGTGGGATTCCGTGTAGCGGCCCGCAAGGTCATATTCTTTGACTATGTCATTGATTCGGTCATAGTTCTCGCAGAACAGCTCGCCGATCGTGCGCCTCCAGTCCCAAAGAAAACGTTCGCTCATCTGGGAACTGCCGATGATCTCGCCGGTGAGCACCGGCAGCCATGGAAGCAGGTCGTAACCACGTCGTGCCTTGAACTCTTCAGCCATTTTCGGTGTCCATGTGCATGCTCCGGCTTCGTAGCTGTCGACCAGCAGGTAGCGGATGCCCCTTTCACCGAGCATTCCTCCGGCCGCCTCTTTATATAGATCAAGATATGTCCTGAAATATTTCATCCAGGCATCAGGATCCAGCTTGTCGACCTCAAGGCCTGTGGCTTCGGGAGAGGCCGGGTGGTTAACCTTTCCGGTGATCGACCATCCGAACCGGAATATTCTCCAGCGGCCGGCTGGAAGTGTACACTCCAGTTTCCCGTCCGCTGTCATCTTTCCGGTAAGGTCTATGATGTCAGAAGTTCTGATCGCGTCCTTTGAATATGGCGTGCGGTATTTCCAGAAATCATGGATTATTCCGAACCCTCCAAGTTCTTGACTGTGATTGATTTTTGTAACCGTGTGCAGTTCCAGCGACTCCAGTTTCTCACCTTTGACCCTGAAATACTGAGCGCATGTCGGAGGAATGTTCAGAGTCAGGTAAGGCAGCACTGTCGGTTCTATGTCGCAGACCTTACGCCATTTTATGCCATCGTCGCTGCATTCGAGAATGTTCCTGCACTCCGGTTTTCCGCTTCTCGGCCTGTCGCCCATCGCCATACTCTTTAGAGTCAGAGCCTTGATTGTCTGTGGTCTTCGGAATTCCACGCTGATAGTGGACTCACTCTTGCAGATCTGCGCTCCCAGCGCGTTCATGGATTTGTCCGAATATGGCAGCCTGACCGCAAGTACATACAGATCCTTGCCGTGGGGCTTGATCTGGATGCGGTCGTTGTCGATGCGGTAGTCTTGGTACGGGCCGACAACACTGTACAATTCCGGCAGTTGGACAGAAATCTTACCGCCTCTTGTGTCGATTGATCTCCATTCAAGTTTCTTTATCGCATCATCTGGCTTCACCCACGTGCCGCCGGTCGAGCTCCATCCAGGGGCGCTTGCGATAGTGACATCCATGTCCAGAGAGTCGGCCAGATCCAGAGCGAACCTGAACGCATCCTTCCAGCCGTCGCTGAGGTAGGGTAGTTTGACCTTGGCTGCTCTTGGCATATTCACCCCACCCGCGTCAAACTGGTGGAAGCCGCCGATTCCGTTTCGCTTCATCCATTCTATGTCCTTGCGGATGCCCACCTTCGAGACATTTCCGTCCATCCAGTGCCACCAGACCTGCGGTCTCGCCTCCTTCGGCGGAGTCTGGAATGCCTTGGCAAGCGCTGAGGTGTCAACTTTCCTGACCAATGAATATGTCTGTGTGGAGTCTGCGTCCGGAGCCGCCGGCAGAGAGTGTGCCGGCAGAAGTGTCAGAACCGTGAGTGCTATCTTGATTTTCATTTACCTTATTAATTATATTCAAAGATAGGTATCGCTTTTCATTTTTTCAAATGATTGTGGTTTTGCCGGTCATAAGAATATGTCCTGCCCTTTGAAAACTGATGCTTTGTGTTTGATTTTTGGCAAATAATCCGAAATGTTCCTTAAAAAGCGATTTTGGCACGGATAATGCTTATATCTGCTTAGAGTTAATTGGTTCTAATAGGATTTTATCTTTCTAGCCTTTTATCCTGTGATTCTATTCATCATACGTTTTATTCATAATTAGGTTTGTATTAAGTGGGAAAGGTCGGGGCTGTGAAGTTCCGGCCTTTTTTGATTTATCAAAAAAGGCCGGAACAAGTTCCTCATTCACCCCCAGTCACTTCGTGACAGCCCCTGGGGGCACCGGTGACCGTATTCCCCGGACCCCTTGCGTCGCTCCGCTCCGTGTGATTTGGCAAAAAAGGCCGGAACAAGTTCCTCATTCACCCCCAGTCACTTCGTGACAGCCCCGGGGGATTAGAGTTTACGGTTTTTGTAGGAGTCGATGCAGGATGGGATTATGCGCTTGTAGTGCTCACTGGTGTAGAGAGGGGACGATATGATGAAATCGGCGGTGCTGCGGTTGGTCGCGAACGGAATATTGTACAGAGAGGCGAGTCGCGTAAGCCCCATGACATCGTTCTGATGTCCCTGCATGATCAGATTGTCGCAGAAAAACACGAGCATGTCGATTTTCCCCTCTGCAATCATTCCTCCGATTTCGAAGTCTCCTCCGAGAGGACCGCTGAGCATGCACACGACTGACGGAGCCTCGGGTCCAAGTTTCTCGGTCAGAGCCTCTGACACAAGTCTGCCGGTCGTGCCGGTGCAGAATAGATGGCAATGCTTGAGAGAACCAGCGTTGTAACGTACCCAATCCAGAAGTTCCTGCTTCCTCGAATCATGGGCCACCAATGCGATGTTTGTTATCATATTCTTGAATATTAATAGTTTACTTTTTCTTTGACTTTCCGGATTCCTCTGATTCGGAGCCTTCATTGATGACAATCCTTCTTACCTCTCGCTGCACATTCTCATAGGCGGCGGCTCTTTGCTCGCGTTTCTTCTTGCTTGTGAACAGGTTGCGCAAGAATTCACGGAACGTGTTGAACTCCCTTTGGTATGCGATGCCGACCCCGTTCCTTTGAGTGTTGTCCAGATAGGCGGTGTAGTCGTCCGCCGAATGAGAGAACAGATTGAGTCTCAGCTGCCCTGATTTGTCCAGCTTGATCTCGATGTCAAGGTTGCCCACAACATCTCCTTCCGAAGACGAGGAATTGCTATATTCTCTGTTCCCGACATTGCCGTTGACAATGACTCTATTGTTGAAGAGTTGCGTCGAGACCGCGACATCGAATATGTTCGTGCCACTATCGCTGGACTGGTAGTTCAGTCCGAGGTCAAGCGGAATGTCGAGTTTTTGAAGAATGTTGTTGAGCTGTCCCGCCATGATTTCCGCCACATTGGAATAGAGCATGTTCGTGTTGTTCACGACACCGGACTGCTCCTCAGGCATGAAACTGCCCGAGATCAGAAGCGATAGGAACTGGCGCTGAACCTTGTCCTCGGTGTTGAGAGCGCTTTCAACCCTCGATTTCGTGGTCGGATCCAGATCGGGAACCTCGATTGAGAAAGACAGCTTCGGCTCGCGAAGTTTTCCCGAGACACCGATTCCGCAGTTCACCACCCTTCTGGCGGAGATTGAGGTGGTGTCGGCAATCAAAGTAGCCACGGAAGCCTTGGTAGTATATACCCCTTTGATGTCCAGGTCACTGTCCATCACATCTCCGTTGAACCGGACAGAACTGCCCTCGGAGATGGAAAAATCCCGCTTGGCTATGTCCATGGCATTGAAATGGAAATTGCCGGAACGCAGGGTGTAGTCTCCATTGATTGTGAACAGGTCTCTGGCCGGTCTGACCTCTATGTCAAGCGTGCCTTGTCCTCGGGCGCTGAGCGTGTTTCCTGCCGTCCTGTCAATTTCCACATTTGCCTCTGTCCCTTGGTTTACATTGACCCTCAGCCTTATCCCGAAATCACTGCCCTTGCCCTTACCCGAGGAAAGACCGCTCATCATGGCCTCGTAAGGATCGGTCTGGATCTCCTGGAAAACTTCCTTGAATGTCAGGAGGTCGTTCTTTCCATCGTTGGACGCGTTGTCGATAGGAATAAGTATGCGTCCGTCCTTGTCTGTCCTCACATTGACATCCAGCAGGATAGCCTCGAACGGTCCCGTGACCATGATGTCTCCGGTCGCGGACAGGTGACCATAGAACGCCTGATTGTCATTTTCGGTCATGTCGATCGCCTCGATGCCCTTGACGTTTATCTTCGCGTCCATCCTGAGATCCTTCAGGTGATTGTACAACAGGCCTCCGGAGATTGTTCCGGCGCCGTCGAACCTGTCCTTGATTTTTATACCGTCGAAGAACATACCCTGGTCGGTGACAGAGAAAGGACCGCTGACATGATATGGCACATTGGTGAAGCCTACTTTCAGAAGCACGTCGTCGAATCTTGTCCCTTCGCTTGACAAAGAAAGAGAATCCGGAGTGCCTTTGACCTTGACATTTCCGCTGAGAGAACCTCCGACCTCGCTGAACACTGATTTCAGAACCGGTGCGATGTAGCCTACGTCCATCCCGTCGAAACCAGCTGTCGCATCTATCCGGTGCCCTTTCAGGTGATAGTCCCCGGCGATATTCAAAGTCCTCCTGCCGTCTATATCATTCCTGGCCACAACCCTCATCTTATTGTTGTCCAGCGATCCTGCCAACCTCAGGGTTCCCATTCTCCGTCCGGCCACTTCTGTCGAGTCAGAGGTCAGACTGAGCGCCATGCCTGCATCGCTTTTCCATGGTGATGTGACAACCGCATTGCCGGTCGCAAGTCCGGAAATACCGAAACTGTCTCCAAGGAATTTGTTGAGAAGTCCTATGTCAAACTTTACAAGGTTGACTGAAAGCGTGTCTTCTTTGACCGGGGAGCAGCCGCCGTTGATTCTGATTGACTGATCAGCGCATTTGGCGGTCAGATTGTCGATTCTGACATCCTCTCCTGTCAGAGCGATGGCGGATTCGGATATATTCCAGGCCGCCCCCTCATACCAGATGAAGGAAGGAAGCGTCTTGGCCTCTACGGTAAGGTCGCCGCCATGGGAACGACCAAACTTTCCGGTGAGGTAGATCTCGCCCTTGTTGGCGGGTTCGGTTCCGTTGTCGTAGGTGAACCCGACCCCGAAACCATTGTCCTTGGCGTAAAGCAGGAAGCTGTCATTCTGCAGATTGAGACCGGACACTGAAATCGCTGAGCAGATTACGGATGCGTTCAGGCTGCTGTCTCTGTTGTCGAAACTGAGGTTGATGTCTTTCAGAAAGTTCCTGTTGACCGCCATTCTCGGAGACCTGACAGACGCCGTCACATTTCCGTCCCTGGCCACATTGAACCTTACCTTGGTGCCTTGCGAGATGTATAGCCCCGGCTTTATGAACGACAGGAAGTCTCTTGCGTCTCCAACGTCAATCCTAAGATCATATTCATTGCTTTTCCATTCCTTGGCCTTTCCGCCGAACAGAACCGGAAGATCCCTTTGGACCGTCAGTTCAAGCGCATCTTTGACCAGACTTGTGAATGGTTTCGTGCCGATGTAGTTCCCGTTCATGAAACCGGATGTGAGATTCACCCTGTTGACATTGTTGTTTGAATGGGATTTCATGCATATATCCCCGATTTCATGCCTCCCGTTGTCGTTCTCAAGAGTCAGTCCAAGGATGTCGAGGTCTCCGATGAGGTCTCCTCGGCTGATGTTTATGTAGTTTGCGTTGACGCGTCCGGATATTCTGGAGATTTCTCTCTTGTCCAGATTCAAGGCATGCAGGTCTGCATAACCGATTGACGCATAGAACTTGTACAGGCCATTGCGGGTTTTGTCGGAAAGCGTGAACAAACCTTGGAAAAGGAAGTTCAGGTTCGGATCGCTGCACACGATGCGTCCGTCGAACGCGTTGTCGGAATATGTGCCCGCGGCCACAATATTGGAGTATGAATATCCCAATGCGGACAATTTATCAACAAACAGCGAATCAATCCGAAGGTTGGTCTGTCCTTTGCCGAGTGACAAGTCCATCGCACCTCTCATGGTGACCTCCCCGATCTGTTTGAGGCTTGCCAGTCTGCCTATGTCAAGGTTGCGTGCCGACAGGCTTCCTCCAAATCCCATGGCTGCCCCTTTCTTTATGAGATTCCTGATGTTTGCATCGGCCGTGAGCGAACCCAAAGGAGATGTGACTTCTCCTTTGACTTTCAATTTGTTGAGAGTTCCTTTCGCTTTGCCTCCGAATGTCAGTCTGACCCCGGAAGCGAATTTGGAAAGGTCGATTCTTGCAGCCGGGGCGAAGCCTTTGACGAATGTTCCAAGTCCATCGGATGTGAATCCAAGGTCGCTGATGTTGAAATCCATTGTCATTCCGCCGACATCAGGCAGACCTGTCAGACGTCCGTCAACCAGACCGGCGACTCCGCTGTAGGCTTCCGAGAATCGGAAATCCCCGATCCTGAGGTCACTGACCGGTCCTACGACATCTAATTTTTTCGCATAGACCACCGAGTGCATTTTGCGAAGAGATGGAGCGAAGTAGGATATGCTTTTGAAATCGACTTTGCTGTCGAAAATCTTTCCCACCATACTGACTTCGTCCAGATAGTTTGAGAATGAGCGGATGCTGTCATATTCCATTGAATATTCGCTCATGTGTATATCGGACCAGTCATCCAGAATCCTGAGGCCGCGTATGAGCGTCCTGCCTTTCTCGACAGTGGTCTTTCCGGACATTGACAGGATGTTGTAACCGCTCCGCTCGCCGGCTCTGAGCTCAACCACGTTTCCGTCTACCCGGCCTCCGCTGAATGAGACATCGCGTGCCTGAAGCTCATGAGCGGTCACGTCCAGATTCTTCCAGTCTATTCCATATTCTTTGAGCGGGCTGGTGTTGGTCGTATTGACAAGCCTGAAACGGAAGTTCTTGATCTGCACCCTGCCGGCGTCAATCCTTATTGAAAGAGGTTTCTTTTCTTTCTTTTCTGCAGGTTTCTTGAAAAGCCGTCCTATGTTGCCGCCCCGGTCGTCTTTGGCCAGAACGAACAGGCCGTCGCTGACGCTGAGCCTTTTTATGTGCAGTGTCCCGTCGTTTCTCAAGCCTTTGACAGAGAATGTGGTGACTATCGAACCGGCTCTTGCGACAGTGTCAACGCGTTCGCCATTCCAGTCGATGACCGGCTCGTTGTCCAGAATGGTGACATCCTTGAGAACCAAAGCGGTGAAAGGTTTCAGATGTACTTTCGAGAACTCAATCCTTCCGTTCAGCACGTCGCCCAAAGCCTCGACGGCTTTTCTGGCCGCAAAAGTCTGAACCGCCGGAGTCTGAAGCAGAATCCAGCAGGCGAACAGCAGCGCCGCCAGCGCCACGATGAAACCCCAGAATATCTTTAGAGCCTTTTTCAACTATCTTGCGCCATGGCGATCTGCGTCCATGGCTTATAACAACAAAGATACTAAATATCCGTTGGATTGCCGAAAATAGTTGTATCTTTGCCGTTCGATAAAATGTCTTTGAAGAATATGTCGGATTATATCCTTGGAATCGAATCGAGCTGCGACGACACATCGGCCGCCGTGATCAAGGACGGATTCCTGCTCTCCAATGTGATAGCGAGCCAGCAGGTCCACAAGGATTATGGAGGGGTCGTCCCAGAACTCGCCTCCAGAGCCCATGAACAGAACATAGTGCCTGTCGTAAGCCAGGCTTTGGACAAGGCCGGGATCAAGGCCTCCGATCTTACGGCCATCGCTTTCACCAGAGGCCCGGGACTTCTGGGTTCGCTGCTTGTCGGCACATCCTTCGCCAAGGCGCTGGGAGTGGCCTTGAATATCCCCATAATAATGGTCAATCACCTTCAGGGGCATATTCTCGCTGATTTTGTGAAGCAGGAGGGCAAGGAGAATCGGCAGCCGTCGTTCCCGTACCTGTGTCTGTTGGTTTCGGGAGGCAATTCGCAGATTGTCAAGGTGAACGGTCCGCTGGATTATGAGATTCTCGGACAGACCATCGACGACGCCGTTGGCGAGGCGTTTGACAAGTGCTCCAAGATGATGGGGCTCGGCTATCCTGGAGGGCCTGTGATCGACAGGCTTGCCAAGCTTGGAGACCCGAACCGCTTCAAGTTCGCCAAGCCGCAGATTCCGGGGCTGGACTACAGCTTCAGCGGAGTGAAGACATCGCTGCTGTATTTCGTGCGGGACGAGATGGCGAAGGATCCTGAGTTTATGGAGAAGAACAAGGAGGACATCTGCGCCGGCTTCCAGAAGACATTGATAGACATTCTGATGGACAAATTGATCAAGGCCGCCAAGATGACCGGGATCAAGGATGTGACCATCGGCGGGGGAGTCTCTGCCAACAGTGGACTGCGTTCCAGAATCGAAGAGGAAGGCCGCAAGCGGGGCTGGAACACCTACCTCCCTGAGTTCAAGTTCACCACCGACAACGCTGCTATGATCGCCATAGCCGGCTGGTTCCACTACCTTGCCGGCGAGCGCACCCCGCTCGATGTCGCCCCCGTCTCCCGCATAGCGGATTATTAATGAATATATATGAAGGTAAAGAAATTAGGAGCGAAGCGACCGAAGGGGTTTCGGGGAATTCTTTCCCCGTGCCCCTCAGGGGCTGTCACGAAGTGACTGGGGGTTGAAGGTGTATTGCTGGTTTTGAATATTGATGAATTTATTTGTAGTTGAAGAATCTGATTTTAGGAAAAGGATATGCTAGAATTCGAAATGACCGGCCGAGTAGGCCGAGACCTTAGGCCGGATGACGTGAGGATTGTCGCGGCGAGAGAGATGAACCTTCGCGGCAATGCCGTGATTAATGTGATTGACCCGACCAAGTCCTACCAGCCGACCTTCCCGAACGCCGACGCGACATGCGTGATCGCCAAACGTTCGATCGACGCCCGCAACGATGTGATCTACCGCTACCGCATCGAGGGCTACAACCATCGCTTTGAATCTTATGTCCCGTACGAGATTCCTGAATATAAGGATGTCACGGAGGCCGAGCCCGTCATCATCATCGGAGCCGGTCCTGCCGGAATGTTCGCCGCGCTTAAGTTGCTGACATTAGGCTTCAAACCTATCATTCTTGAAAGAGGCAAGAATGTGCGCGACCGCAAGTTCGACATGGCGAAGCTTACCCGTGAGGGAATCCTGAACCCGGAGTCAAATTTCTGTTATGGAGAAGGCGGCGCCGGAACGTTCTCAGACGGAAAACTCTTTACCCGCTCGTCCAAGAGGGGTGACATCCGTGAGGTTCTGTACCAGTTCGTGAACTTCGGCGCGAGTCCGCAGATTCTTGTCGACGCACATCCGCACATCGGCACAGACCGCCTTCCGAAGGTCGTGGAGAACATCCGCCAGTGCATCCTGTCCAGAGGCGGTGAATATCACTTCGGCACGAAGGTCACCGACCTCACCCGCAAGGATGACGGCGTGATTGAGGTGAAAGCTCTTGATTCAGAGAATCCAACGAAAGCTGGCAAGCCAAGCGAGCGGATATTTTCGGCGAAGAAGGTCATTCTTGCGACAGGTCATTCAGCGCGAGACATCTATGATATGCTTGTCGCGAAGGACTGCGCCCTTGAGGCCAAGGGATTCGCGATGGGAGTCCGTGTGGAGCATCCTCAGGCCCTGATCAACGACATCCGCTACCACGGCCAGTGGGAACCTGGAATGCCCGCGGCGGAATATTCATTCACGGAGCAGGTGGGTGACAGAGGCGTGTTCTCGTTCTGCATGTGCCCGGGCGGCGTTCTGGTTCCTTCCGAGACCGAGCCTGAGACCATCGTCATGAACGGAATGTCCAACTCCGCCAGAAGCGGAAAGTTCGCCAACGCCGGAGTGGTAGTGCAGCTCAATCCTGAAGACATCCCTGAGGAATATGCCGACAAGGGTGCTTTCGCTGGTCTGGAATTCCAGAAGGATGTCGAGAGAAAGATGTGGGAATATGCCCACGAGCATTCTGATTCGGAGAATCCTTTTGTCGCCCCGGCTCAGAGGATGGTGGATTTCTGCGAGGGCGAGGATTCCGAAGATCTCCCGGAGACTTCCTACAAGCCTGGTGTGGTTCCGGCTCCGCTTCACGAGTTGCTTCCTCCAATCATCGCCGAGAGGCTTCAGGACGTGTTCCCGATTGTGAACCAGAAATCGATGAGAGGTTACTACACCAATGACGCTCTGTTGATAGGTGTGGAGTCCAGGACATCCTCTCCGGTCCGTATTCCGAGAAATCCTCGCAACTGCGAGGCCGACGCATTCCCGGGTCTGCTTCCATGCGGTGAGGGGGCCGGCTATTCTGGAGGTATCGTTTCTTCCGCCATAGACGGCATCAACTGCGCTGTCGCCGCCGTCCGTTCCCTTAGTGAAACAGACGGCGACAGTGAGCCTTCATCTTCTTCTGCAGATTCGGAGACAGAATAATATTGGGTATTCATGCTTTACGGGCTCAGCGACCGGATCATCATCGTCGCTGAGCCTGTTTGTATGCTGAATGGCAGTGTAGCATGACGCTTGAATTGTCGAAGCGATTGTTTTTCTTGTGGGCGTTCTGGCGAAACGGTAATATTCTTTGAAAACGAGTAGAAAGTAGTAACTTAGTGGTCAAAATACGAATCAGATGAGACACATTATCAGCATCCTTATTGCGTTCGTGGCCATGGTCACGATGAGCGCTAATGAACGTCTGGAGAATTTCCCTCTGCCGTCCGGTCCGGACACGCTCAGGATTCTTGCGGTCGGTAACAGTTTTTCCGATGATGGGACGGAGTATATTCCCGGACTTTTGGAGGCGGCCGGAATACATAACGTGATAATCGCCAGGCTGTACATCGGAGGTTGCTCTTTGGAGAGGCATTGCAAGGAGTACGCTGAAGGCCTGTCAAACTATGTTTACTACAAATCACAGGAAAACAAATGGGAGACTGTAAGCAAGAGCGCCTCGTTGCTTGATGGACTCAAGGATGAGCCTTGGGACATCATCACCATTCAGGAGACATCCGGACGCACCGGAATATACGACACTTACCAAGAGTGGATTCCCCGCTTGGTGAACATCATAAGAAAAGAGGCTCGGAATCCGCGGGTGGCCATAGTCTGGCATGAGACATGGGCTTACGCTTCCAATTCGTCACACAAGATGTTCAGACTGTATGGCAACGATCAGGACAGAATGTATTCCGGAATTGTGGATTGTGTGAGACGCGCGTCGGTAGAGTTTGGTCTTCCGGTAGTGATTCCTAGCGGTGACGCCATCCAGATAGCCAGAGACACCCGCCTGAACAATCAGAACGAAGTTCCGATGACAAACAAGGTTTACCAGCTGACTCGCGATGGTTACCATCTGTCAAGGCAGTTCGGGCGTTACATCGCCGCTTGCACATGGTTTGAGACTCTGATAAAGCCGACCATGGGAAAATCGGTTCTTGGCAACGGCTATCTTATGCGTGACACTGAGTACAGTATCACCACAAAAGACGCCCGTCTTTGTCAAAAGTGTGCTGTGCGGGCGGTTGAGGCATGGAAGTGATGTAGGAAAATATGAACGAGAATTATGAAATCTCTTAAAGAACTTTACAGGATCGGTAAGGGACCATCCAGCAGCCATACTATGGGACCTAACAAGGCCGCCAAGGATTTCGCTGAGCGACATCTTGACGCAGCCTCGTTCGAGGTGACGCTTTATGGAAGCCTCGCTGCCACAGGCAAAGGGCATATGACCGATGTGGCGATCACAGAAGTGCTGGAGCGTATAGCTCCGGTGAGCATAGTGTGGAAGCCTGAAGTATTCCTCCCATACCATCCAAACGGGATGTCCTTCAAGGCTTTTGACTCCGAAAGCCGCCAGACGGACGAATGGACGGTGTACAGTGTCGGAGGTGGAGCGTTGTCCGAGGGCAAGCCGGACGACCGCTTCTCGACGCCTGATGTCTACGAGATGAACCGTCTTGCGGACATTCAGAGATGGTGCGAGGACAAGGGACGCAGTTATTGGGAATATGTCGACCTTTGCGAGGGGCCGGACATTTGGGATTATCTTCAGGAGGTCTGGGAGGCCATGAAAGCGTCAGTGGAGAGGGGGATAGACCATGAAGGGGTTCTCCCGGGACCTCTGAACCTCCCGAGAAAGGCTCCGATATATTACGTCAAGGCAACAGGGTACAAACAGACCCTTCAGACCCGCGGCCTTGTCTATGCCTATGCTCTCGCCGTCAGCGAGGAAAATGCATCAGGAGGAATCATCGTGACGGCTCCGACCTGCGGATCGAGCGGTGTGATGCCAGGGGTTCTCTACCATCTGGCGAAAGGTCATGAATTCAAGGATATTCGTGTGCTTCATGCATTGGCTACGGCTGGAATCATCGGGAATGTTGTAAAACGAAACGCATCCATTTCGGGTGCGGAGGTGGGTTGTCAGGGAGAAGTCGGTGTCGCGTGCGCGATGGCTTCCGCCGCTGCATGCCAACTTTTCGGTGGCAGCCCTTCGCAGGTTGAATATGCCGCCGAGATGGGATTGGAACACCATCTCGGGATGACTTGTGACCCGATTTGCGGTTTGGTTCAGATTCCTTGCATCGAAAGGAACGCTTTTGCCGCGACACGGGCTCTCGACTCGAATCTCTATGCGGCTTTTTCGGATGGGAAGCATCGTGTGTCCTTTGATCATGTGGTGGAGGTGATGAAGCAGACCGGCAAGGATCTTCCTTCTCTTTACAAAGAGACCAGCGCCGGTGGACTGGCGAAGAGTTTCAGGGAGTTGAAGAAGCCATTCTAGCATTTGATTTTAGTGTAGATTCGACATAATGACAGCCAAAGGCGACATATTGTCACGAAATGATGACAATGTGTCGCCCTTTTGATACTTGGGCGTCAACGGCACGCCGATTGATTAAACTCAAAATGTCTCGCTTGAAAGAGCGGGGTGGAAATAGATAAAGAAAATATAAAAATAGGAGATTTAATTATGTTACCAGTATCAAAAAAGTACAACAACCAAAATTGGTTACCTACATTTTTCAATGATTTCTTTGACAACGATTGGATGGTCAGGGCTAATGCCACTGCCCCTGCGATCAATGTATTGGAGAATGAGAAGAGTTATGACATCGAACTTGCCGCTCCAGGTATGACAAAGGATGATTTCAAGGTCAGTCTTGACGACAATGGTGATCTTGTCATCAATATGGAGAAGAAGGAAGAGAAGAAAGAGGAAAACAATGAGGAAAAGAAGCATGGACATTATCTGAGACGAGAGTTCTCATATTCAAAGTTCCAGCAGACCATGGTTCTTCCTGATGATGTTGAGAGAGAAAAGATTAGCGCCACTGTAGTCAATGGTGTCCTCAAAGTCAATGTTCCTAAACTTCAGAAGCAGGAAGTGCCTCAAACGAAAAAAATCATAGAAATTAAGTAAAAAAGTTTGCAGGTAAAGAAAAAATGCCTATCTTTGCATCCGCATTCAGGAAGACAACCAGAAACGACGGATGCAAAATCGCAAGGTGCGGTAGTTCAGCTTGGTTAGAACGCCGGCCTGTCACGCCGGAGGTCGAGGGTTCGAGCCCCTTCCGCACCGCGAATGATTGAGAATCAATCAGCCAGCCTTTCAGATTACTTCTGAAAGGCTTTTTTTTATGCTCTTTCCATACGTTATTTGCGACCAGTGCAGGTTGTGAAGGTACTCCCGTGGATCATGTCCAGATACGGCAAAGGAGCGTTGGCGTCCGAATAAATCATATTGCCGCCAGACCTTTTCACCATCTGCAATCTCGCCGCCGGCGGCATTATATGCACGGGTCGGCGACAACCGCATTTTGTGAATATGGCGGCACACAAAACCGCCCTAAGCACAACGAAAAGCCGGAGGATATGCCGCCTATGGATTTGGGCACCATAGGCGGCATACTGCCGTGCTCCATACTGGCGCAGAAGCATGATCGTATGCCGACATTTTGCAAGATTGCAATACACGCGTCCGCTGAAAAGGCAACCATGTTCGGTCAGGTTGCCGAATGTCGTAGGCCATTGACTGATAACATCACTGGCCGTCAGCCTTGGCTTGAATGTTGGCGTGGGATGACAATGGCCAGACATATCTTTGAGTCTCAATGATGAAGGAGACATCATGCGTCTGGTGCAGCGGCTGATATGAATTTGTCAAAAGACCTTAGTGCCTTAAAAGAACAGCCATGCCATTGCGCCCTCAGCGGTATTTCACTAATTTCCAACCAGAAACAATCCGGCAGGTGTTGTCATTTCCGAAAATATCACTAAATTAGCACCGTTTTAGGCTTGCTGGCCCGAAACAGACATATTTGATGAAAGTGTTTTCGCACTATCCTTCTGAAGAAATCTGACAGTTTCAATAGTACAAGGGTAACGACAACACCATTTCATCTGTATTCGCTTGCGTGTACCCTACACTCAACGATACAGGTGTGGGGATTGTTTCCGTTTTATTTGTACTTGGGCTTTGTCAGAGCCTCTTCAGAGATAAACGAATCGGCTCCACACTTTCTTTGTATATACCAATTTAATCGGCATCTGGGGCTGGACCGTATATAATAATCGGATAATTATCCATCATGCCGAAAATGAACTGAAATGAACTTGATTTGATTGAAACTTACTTGTAATATTGCAGCCCGATATTGAAGAAACAATAAAAGAATAATATCTTATGAAACGCACAATTTTTAACCAAATCAAAATTGCGGTGATTCTTCTACTTGCATTAGCAGGATGGGGATGTACCGAAAAAGAAACTCAAGTTGAGGTTTCGTCTGTGTCACTGAACACAGCGACAATCGAGATGGTTGAAGGCGAGACATTCAGCCTTGTCGCCACTGTCCTGCCAAAGGACGCTGAATATGACGGCGTGATCTGGGCATCGTCCAACGCCTCGGTCGCCAGTGTGAATTCCGGCACAGTGACCGCTGTCAAAGAAGGTACGGCTACAATCACAGCCAGCGCTGGTGGCAAGTCCTCCACTTGTACCGTAAAGGTTTCGACTAAAGTGGTGGCCGTGACGTCGATCACTCTTGACAAGACTTCTTTGTCAATGAAAGTGGGAGAAACAGAAACGATAACCGCAACGGTTAATCCAGGCAATGCTACCGACAAATCAGTGACTTGGGGATCATCAGATGTGTCTGTCGCGACCGTGTCCGATGGCAAAGTCACGGCGAAGAAGTCAGGAACCGCAATTATAACAGCAAAATCAGGTTCTTGCATCGCAGAATGTACCATTGCCGTCTCAGTAGATGTAGAATCTGTCACTCTTGACAAAACCTCTCTTGAACTGACCATAGACGAGACGGTACAGCTGACTGCCACGGTGAAGCCTGACGATGCCACAGACAAGAACGTGACCTGGACTTCCTCCGATGAGTCGATCGCCAAGGTTGACAACGGTAAGGTGACCGCCGTCAAGTCCGGCAAGGCGACAATAACGGCCAAGTGCGGCAGCAAGACAGCCGAGTGCGCTGTGACCGTGACTGTACCGACAGGTTCTGTGACCCTTGACAAGACATCACTCTCTTTGGCGGTAGGCGAGACGGCGCAGCTGACTGCCACGGTGAAGCCTGACGATGCCACAGACAAGAACGTGACCTGGA
>ERZ808277.176-NODE-176-length-27209-cov-5.257237_pt1 | contig 27209 bp, 22 predicted proteins | sample MGYA00521240_ERZ808277 | MGnify/ENA primary metagenome ERZ808277 (study PRJEB31516, sample SAMN03275599) | gut metagenome | biome: mammalia-associated habitat; material: feces | host: Papio cynocephalus | place: Kenya | collected 2012-07-17 ... | reverse complement strand
TCGAGAATGCCCTTGACGAGGCTTCGAGGGATTTCAACGAGACAATCTGCTATGGCTCGGACGTGGATGCGGACACGGTCATCACTGCCGCGAGACGCTTTCCGATGATGGCCGAAAGGCAGTTGGTTGTCGTGAAGGACGCTCAGGCGATGCGGGATTTGGAGAAACTCTCGGTCTATTGCGAGAAGCCTTTGGATTCCACGGTTTTGGTCTTGCTGATGCGTGGTGCGTCTGCGGACAAGCGCAAGGCTTTGTACAAACAAGCTTCCAAGAGTGGGATTGTCGTAGAGTCCAACGCGTTGAGGGACTATGAGATGCCATCGTGGATTGCGCAGTATTTCTCTGGCCGTGGACTGACCATTGATCCGGAGGCAGCTGCTTTGTTGGCGGAATCCGCTGGCACAAACCTGGGACGCATAGCAGTCGAAACCGACAAGATGCTGAAAAATCTGCCGGAAGGAACGAAGCAGATAACTGTCTCAGACATCGAACGGAATGTGGGCATCAGCCGGGAGTTCAGCGTGTTTGAGTTGACAAAGGAACTGTCGGCTAAAAACGGCCCGAAAGCCTTGCGGATAGCGGCCCGCATCGGTGAGGCCGCGAAATTCGCCATGCCTATGGCTGTAAGCGCTCTCTATACCCATTTCGCCAGAATCCTGAAATACGCCGCATTGAAGGAGAAGAGCCGCTTCCCGGACAAAACCGCCGTCGCGGCCGCCCTGCAGGGCGTGAACCCCTACTTTTGGAAGGAATACGACACAGCTGTGGCCAACTACCCGGTCCGCAAGGCGATGGAAGTGATCTCCCTTCTTTGTGAATATGACTACAAAGGCAAGGGCGGAGAGGCCGGGGAGGCCACGCCGGGAGAATTGCTTGTTGAATTGACCAGTAAGATTTTATCTATATAAGCTTTATGAGCGAGAACATTATCGAATGCAGGGACATCTGCAAGAATTTCGGTGAGAAAGTAGCGCTTGACAAAGTCAGCGTGAACATCCCGAAAGGCGGAATTTTCGGTCTGCTCGGCCCTAACGGAGCCGGAAAGACCACTCTTATCCGCATAATTAACCGGATAACTATTCCGAACGGAGGAGAAGTTTTGTTTGACGGGCGTCCGATAACCCAGTCAGACGTAGAGAAGATAGGCTATCTGCCAGAAGAGCGCGGGCTTTACCGCAAGATGGAGGTCGGAGATCAGGCAATGTATCTGGCCCAGTTGAAAGGCATGAGCGCTGCTGACGCTCGTAAGGCGTTGAAGGAGTGGTTTGTGCGTTTCGGAATCCAGGATTGGTGGAAGAAGAAGGTAGAGGAACTGTCAAAAGGTATGGCCCAGAAGGTTCAGTTCATCACGACCGTTGTCCATAAACCGTCCCTGATGATTCTTGACGAGCCGTTTTCCGGTTTCGATCCAGTGAACGCTGAGCTGATCCGTAAGGAGATTCTTCGCTTAAAGGACGAGGGCGCCACAATCATCCTTTCAACCCACAACATGGAATCCGTAGAGGAACTCTGCGACAACATCGCTCTGATCAACAAATCCCATCTTGTGATCACCGGAGGAGTCAACGAAATCCGCCACAAGTACGGCAACAATAACATCGAGTTGATCTACACTGGCGAGGACAAGGTGAATGATGCCGAGGGGATATTCAAAGTCCTTTCTGATGAGGACAATGCCGGTCGTCACACCGCAGTGCTGACGCTCGGAGAGAATGTATCCTCAAATGACGCGCTTTCGGCTCTGCTGGCGCAGGACATCGTTGTCAACTCGTTCAAGGAACTGATTCCGAGGATGAACGACATATTCATAAAACTTGTAACTGAGGAGGCATAGTCATGAATTTCAGAATAATAAAGACAGTCATAGCGAGGGAATATCTCACCCGCGTCAAGAAAAAGTCATTCCTTGTCACGACGATTCTTGTTCCGATCATCTTCGCGGCCACAATGATTGTGGTTGGAGTGATCATGGCCGGTACAAAGGAGAGGAAGCAGGATGTCGCTGTTGTCGATCGTTCGGGCATCGTTATGAGTCATCTTCAGGACACGGACAGGCTCACGTTCACGGACTATTCTTCGGAGAATCCAGACTCAGTGAAAGCCCGTCTCTCGGAGTACGGAAAGGATGTTCTGGTGGTTGTGTCTCCGTTGGATTCAGTCAAAAAGACGGTTTCCGTGCAGACATATTCAAAAGACCCGCTAGGTGTGGAGTTTACCACCGGACTTGCCGACAAAGCGAATGACGCGGTGGAGGAGTACCGAGTGCAGCAGTACGGCATCGACAACCTCTCGCAGATCATGGATGAGGTTAAGTCCGATGTCAAGGTGACTGAGTACACCATGGACGACGAAGGTAATGAAACCATTTCAGAGTCAGGAATATACATGATTATCTCCATGCTCCTTGGAATCATAATCTGGATGTTCATCATGATGTTCGGAGGGCAGGTGATGTCCAGTGTCATCGAGGAGAAGACCAGCAGGGTGGTTGAGGTCCTGATCTCGTCCGTGAAGGCCATCGACCTGATGTTCGGAAAGATCATCGGTGTGGCTCTCGTGGCGTTGACCCAGTTCTTCCTGTGGATTATCCTGACCGGAGTGCTGGTTTCCATTGCCACTTCCTTTGTGGGCAAGGATATGTTCGCCGAAATGGCCGGCAATCCAGATATGATGGCGCAGACAATGGGTGTCACACCGGATCAGATGCAGACCCTTGGTGGAGCGACCGCCACTCTGGGCTCCGCCGCTGACACTACCGCTGTTGCGGCCGGAGAGCCTGACGAGATGAGTGTCATTGTCGGCACGCTCGTGAATATTCCTTGGGTGAAACTGATTATTTCATTCCTTATCTACTTCATTCTTGGCTATTTGCTCTACGCATCGATGTTTGCTGCGGTGGGCTCCGCGGTTGAGAACGAGGGGGACTCTCAGCAACTTCAGATGCCGCTGACCATTCCTCTGATGATTGCCTATTTCATCATCCTTGTGGCTTTCCAGAATCCTGACAGCAGTGTGGTCGTTTGGGGATCCATGATTCCGTTCACCTCACCGATCGTGATGCTGGCCAGAATCCCATATGGAGTGCCGATGTGGCAGTTGGTTGTTTCAATTGCTCTGCTGCTCGTAACCTTTGTTGGTTGCGCCTGGCTTTCCGCCAAGATCTACAAGGTTGGCATCTTGATGTTCGGTAAGAAATCTACTTTCAAGGATCTTTGGAAGTGGTTGAGGATGAAATAATCTGAAATTACCAATAACGTGATGAGAAATCGGCTGATAATCATGCTGTTTCTGGCTGGAGGGCTTAGTCTCAGCGCTCAGGAACGGACTATCACATGGACAACAGATCCTGTTGACGGACATCGTACCGGTGTCGTGGCTTCAAACGCGACGAATGTCAACGAGGCGATGGGCACGGTCAAAGGCTGTACCTACTATGCACCTAACGGTCGCAAATTCCGTAAAGGCACTGTGAGGGATGTCGCCAAGATAATGCTTGACGCGCAGCCGGCCATGGCCAAGGTGAAGACCGTCATAGGCCATTCGACAAGGGCGATGGTCAGGACCTATCCGGAGTGCGAGATCTACGACTGGTATATTGACGAATTGATGCGGGCTACAGCTGACAGCACCGGCAAACGGGTTGACATCGGTTTCGCCAACCGAGGGGGAGTCCGGATAGACATGCCTGCAGGGGAGGTGCTCTATGATGACATCATGTCGATGTTTCCGTTCCGCAACTATCTGTGCTACGTGGCATTGCGTGGACGGGATGTGCGCGCGTTGCTCGACCAGATGGCCTCCACGACTTTGCAGATTGTCGGTGGGGTGAACGTCACTGTGAAGAATGGCAAGGTTGTCTCGGCGATCGTGAACGGTGAGCCTCTTGATGATGACAAGATCTACGGGGTCGCCACCCTGAACTTCCTTCTGGACGGTGGCGATGGCTACAAGGTGGCCAACAATGCGGTTGAGGTCATCAAGTGCAACGGCTACCTCTACGACACGATGCTCGCTTACGTCCAGAGCCTCACCGCTGCCGGCAAACCAATCGAGTATGAGAACCAGCACTGGATCACCGTATTAAGGGAGGATGACAAATGAGAAAAATAATTTTAGGAATATGCTTGCTTGCCGCATTGGTGAATATTGACGCGTCGGCCCAGAGGCGGTTGACCATCCTTCACGTCAATGACACTCACAGCCACTTGGAACCGGAGCGCGCGGGCGAGCGGAAAGGGCTTGGCGGAGTGATCGAACGCGCGGCCTACCGAGACAGTGTCGTAAAAGCAGATGGCAAGAGGAACGTGCTCCTTCTTCATGCAGGAGATTTCAGTCAGGGAACGTCATACTTCTCCGTGCTTGGGGGAGACATCGAGATCGACCTCATCAACGCGATGAAGTACGACTGCGTGACCCTCGGCAATCACGAGTTCGACAACGGAGTCGAAGAGCTTGCCCGTCGCCTGTCCAGCATCAAATGCCCAGTAGTCTGCGCCAACTACGATTTCTCTAATGTAGCTCTGGCTAAGTACGTTAAGCCTTACACCATCGTGAAGAAGGCTGGAATGCGGATCGGCATCATCGGTCTCATGCCCGACATCACCACCCTTGTCTCCAAGGAGGTCTCTGACAAGATTCCAGCCTTTGAGAACGCAGAGGTTGTCAACAAATGGGCCGAGTACCTCAAGACCGAGAAGAAATGCGATATGGTCATCGCCCTGACCCACATAGGTTTCACGGGTGAACCCTACGTTGATCCTACCCTCGTGAAGAGGTCCCGCAACGTTGATCTGGTTGTAGGCGGTCACTCCCACACCTTCCTCAAAGCCCCCCACTACGAAAACAATCTAGACGGCATCCCTGTCCCCATCGTCCAGGACGGTGAGTGGGGTCTCAATGTCGGCAACCTCAAGATTACCAGGTAGATTCAGACCTCTGATTACTGGTGGTGCGCACACGGAGGCTCTTTCACTTGCCAGCCGTCGATGGTGCGGGTCTGTGACGAGAAGTTGATGCCGAGTTCCACGATCTCCTTTCCGCTTGCTTGGAACGGCTTGGCGTAGCCTTTCTCCTCGATCTGCCTCAGTGCGGTCTCCGGAGACGAGTCTCGTTTCAGTTCGATGATGTAGATGTAATTGTCTGTGTCGAGGACAATGTCTATCCTGCCGTTCGAGGTGTGGTACTCGGCTCTGACGTACAGTCCCATCATCTTGAACATCACGTACATCGTGTTCTGGAAATACAATTCGAGGTCTCCCTGGATCTCGTAGTCGTTGCCGGAGAGGAACGTCGTGAACCTGTCCATGAATCCTTGGACATCTCCGCGCTCGATGTCTTCGACGAAATTGTACACAGAGAGTTCCCCGTCAATCAGGGCCGGTGCGTAAAGCTGGCTGAGGGAGTTGAGGAATCCGGCCTTCACCTCCTTATTCGGATAGTCAAGATTATATGCGTTGAAACGTTCGTCGTAGCTCTTTATCGTCAGGTAGCCGGTCTGGTACATAAGGGTTATCGGTGCTGGACTCACATAGTTTGTGCCGGTCAATGTCTCTATCGAAACCTTGTTCTTGGCAATGTTTTCCAGATTGTATCTGCCTTGCCTGAGGTATCGGACGAGGAACGTTGGCGTTCCAGTCTCGAACCAGTACATGCGGAATTCCTTGGCTTTTAATGTGTTCAAAAGGCTGAATGGATTGTATACACCTGCGGCTCCTTTACGGAAATGATACCCGTCGTACATTGTCCTGAGTTTTCCATAACACTCCTCCTTGCTCATTCCGCAGGCTTTTGCCAGCTCAGCGACGCTGCCGTCGAAGCAGGTCTTGAGCTCTTCTTCAGACACTCCGCAGATGTCTGTGAACTCCGCATCCATGGAAATGTCGTTCAGGTTGTTCAGTCCGCTGAATATGCTCATCTTGCCGAGCTTGGTGACACCTGTCAGGAAGGCGAAGCGGATGAATTCGTCCTTGCCTTTGATGACGCTGTAGAATCCCTGAAGTTCACGGCGGAATTTTTCCATCAGATCTGGGGTGTCCATGTTGTCTATGATCGGCTTCTCATATTCATCGATGAGGATGACGACCTTGTTGCCGGTCTTGCTGTAAGCGGCTTCGATGACGGCCTCGAATCTGGATGCGGGGTTGGAGAAGTCTCCGTTCTTGCCGTAGGTTCTTTCCCATTTGGATAGAAACATATCAAGTTTCTCCTCAAGATCAGACACGGAAGTGTACCTGCTGCCCGTAAGGTCTATATGCAGCACGGGGTACGCAGTCCAGTCCTTTTCAAGCGTCTCCATCGAGAGCCCCTTGAAAAGCTCCTTCCGTCCGCGGAAATAGGCCTCCATCGTTGAGACGAGAAGGCTTTTCCCGAAGCGTCGCGGCCGGCTCAGGAAATAATATTTCCCTGTTGACGCGAGACTGTAGATCGCCGCTGTCTTGTCCACATAAACATAACCGCCTTCGCGGATTTCCGAGAAACTCTGTATTCCGATAGGGTACAACATGGCCGATTCGTTATCTGTCGTTCAAAGATAGCAAACATTTCCCAAACCTCAAATCACTGAATATTTCACCGGCAGGATGTAAGTTCCGGCATCTTTAACACTGAGTTTTACATAAAACGAGAATGTTCCGGTGGAGGCGACGTTTCTGTCAAGGGAGAAGCGGATCTTTCCTTCCGGTCTGGACATGCCAGACGCTGGGCTTATGTTAAGACCAGGATAGACTTTGGTAGGGTCCAGCAAGTTGCAGCTCAGCTGAATGAAATCGGACAAATCGGTCTTGTAGTTAAGTTCCACAACAGTGCTTCCGCTTCCTCTCGGGCCGCTTCCGAGATCTATTTCACTGCGATCTATGGTTAGATGGCCGGGACACGGGTCAAGAGTGAAATCGACATTGATGTCGTCAATGACATATTCTTTTAAGAGGGTCTGTTCATAGTGACTGTTTGAATATGCACTGACACTGACCCAACTGCGGTACGGAATCAGTCCGAAGGAATATTCACCATTCTCGTTGGTGATGGTGATGTCCTTGGAACTGTCGTTATAGACGGCTATCCCCTTCAGACCATTTCCCTCACGGTCTCGTACGACACCCTGCACATTTGCTAGGAATGATTCATCGGTAGTTGACACGGTGACATGAAGCGGCTGCCCGGTAGATTCACCGTAAGTGTAGGTACCTATGTTCAAGGTGAACTCCTTATCACCGGGAATCCGGTGGAACACCTTGACAGGCACATCCATGCTCTCGCCTGGCTCAAGGTTGCCACCCCAAGTCCAGCTATGTCTTCTGAGCCCTTCCAAGCCCTCAAGTATGTCGGCTATCTCAGTGTTACCCAACTCGAACGCTGGTCCGCTTCCCTTGATGTAGAAGTGCACCGGCTCTGAATATTCATTTGTCAGTCTTATGGTCTTTCGGCTTTCTCTTGGTCCGAACTCCAAACAATCCGGTTCAAAACTGATGGCGATTATGGGCTCAAGGACAACATCGATTGTGGTGTTCCTGTTTATGGTCACGTCCTTTTCTACCCTCTTGTAGTTCCGGCTTTCGATTATGAACTTGTAGTCTCCAGCCTTGACATCGTTCAAGGAGTAAGTCTTTTGAGATGAAGGCACATCGTACAGATCAAGATTCTCGTTGTGAGTCTCTGTTCCAACTTTGTCGAGCAACTTGATGCTTATGCCTATAAAGCGTCCCATGTCATTATCTGGATCTGAGACGGTTCCGGTAATCGAGAATGTTTCCGGATCGTCTGTGGTCTTGCAGGAAATTGCGAACATCGGGATGAGTGCAATTACGATGAACAGTGCAAAATATTTCTTCATCATTGTTTCATTTTTAGGACAAAGGTATGTAAATTAGCATAGATAAACAAGTCGCTTTATGATGATACCTGACTGGGCAAAGGAGCTGAACTGCTCCATTACCGTCTGTGATAGGGACGGTGTTATAATTTATCAGAACGATCCGGCTGTGGAACAGTATAAGAAACACGGCAGCCTGATCGGGAAGAATCTTTTCGATTGCCATGGGGAACGCTCAGCCGGTATAATACGGCATCTGTTGGAGACTGGTGGCACGAATTGCTATACCATCGAAAAGCATGGAGTTCACAAATTCATATTCCAAAGCGCATGGAAAACGAATGGCGTTGTTGGCGGGCTTTGCGAAATCTCCATTGTTACCCCCGTCGGAATGCCACACTATGTCCGGGAGTAAAGTCTTACTATTCCTTTGCTAAAGGGCTGAGGTTGACTGTCTGGTAGAAGGCTTGGGCCTCTTTCACGAGAGAGTCAGCTTGGGCAACTTTAGGGGTCTCGGTGTGATGCCAAGGCTCGGTCAGAGTCACGTCGAACTGTTGGACTCTGCGGACAGGGGATAGGATGGTGAGGACATCATCACTGTAGTAGCCAAGGTCCTGATAGGTGGCCATGAAGGCTCTTTGGTTATATTCAGGAGCGAGTATGTCCTGGCCGTAGAACTTAGAGTCGTAGGAGAAGTGCAACAGGGAGAAGACGGTCGGCATCAGGTCGATCTGAGAGCAGAGTTTCTCCACCCTTCGAGGGCGTATGAAGCCCGGGGAATATACGATCGCCGGGATGTGGTACTTGTCCACCGGGATGCTGGTCTTGCCGGCGCTGGAGGCGCAGTGGTCGGCCACGATGACGAAGACGGTGTTAGCGAACCAAGGCTTGCGTGAGGCCTGGGCGAGGAACTGCCCGATGGTGAAATCGGTGTACTTCACGGCGGCGGAGCGCGACTTTATCTCACCATCGTAGGTGATCTTCCCTTCCGGGAATGTGTACGGGCGGTGATTGCTGATTGTGAATATGATAGCGTGGAACGGAGTGCCGCTCTCGGCCTTCTTGTCGAACTCTTTCAGAGCCACTCTGTACGAATCCTCATCGCAGGTGCCCCAGATGTTTGCGAACGTGATGTCCTCTTTCGGGTAGCTGGTCTTGTCGATGATCTCGAATCCGTTACCGGAGAAGTAGGTGCGCATATTGTCAAAATAGCTGTCGCCTCCGTAGATGAATGAGGTGGTGTAGCCGTTTGCCCTCAGCACTGTCCCGGTTGAGAACAGGCCGGTGTTGCCAGGCCGTTTGATTAGGCTTTCTCCGGCGCTCGGAGGAAGGCAGAGGGTGAGGGCCTCAAGGCCGCGCACGGAACGGTTGCCGGCGGCGTAAAGGTTGTCGAACACGAGACTCTTTTCGATCAGTGTGTCGAGGTTCGGGGTGATGCCGTCTTCGTTGCCGTAGGCGGAGAGGAAGTCGGCACTCAGGCTCTCCACGGCTATCACCACAATGTTCTTTTTGATGGCTGGGACTGTGTCACGGATTATTTGTGTTCCGTTGCTGTTTGCGACGGTCACTGAGTCTGCCGATGTGACCGCCGAGCCATCCTGTCCGGTCACTTCGACAGGCTCAGTGACCGAATATGAAGGCTCAGTGACCTGATTGCAAAGCGCAAGTTTGAGTGCCGAGGCCTCATCGGCAGGAAGCATCTGGTAGAACCTGTCATATTCAAGAGTGCTGCTGCTGTAGGCTTCAAGGAAGTTCCAGCATCCGTTGCACTGAAGCTCTGTCGCATAGTTGTTGCCGCTCTGGAGGTTGCGGTAGCTGAACCGCAGCCAGAAGAAACTTCCCATGAACAGGAGCGCATAGATGACGAAGGTTGCCAGAAACGGAATCGCACCACCGTTGCCGGCATTGCCGAAAGCTTTATTTCTGAACAGTTTCCAGCAGATGATCACTGCCACCAGAAGCACCCCGAGGAACATAGGTATGACAGGGTATGACTCCATGATATTCCCGAACACCTCGTTGGTGTAGACAAGGTAATCGACTGCAATGAAGTTGTAGCGTAAGCCGAACTCGTTCCAGAAGACGCATTCCGAGACGGCGTTGACTATCATCAGAAGAATATACAGACCCATCGTGAGCAGCAGCCCGACCTTGCACCAGCCCTTCCGTATGCCAGGAATGAACAGCCTGAGGCAGAAGCCGCAGAGCAGCAGGGCCGATAGTGATCGCGCGATCGCAGGAACGACGGAGCCATATTCAGTGAATATGTTGGAAGGCAGGAATGAATACACCGTGAAGGCGAGCAGCGCTGCTCCTATGATGACACTGAGTGGCTTTCTGTATTTGGCGTCGTTCAGTGTGGCATGGATCAGAAGTGCCGGAGCCAGCGCCAGCACCGAGAAGGCTATATCGTTGACGAAACCCAGCAGGAATATCTTCGCCCACTCGGCAACAGTGAATCCGACCACGGTAGGAGGTACGAACAGCAGGATTATCCTTGTGATGAAGCCAATCGCGACGGAGAAAGTGATGAATACCGGAGCGAAACTTCTGAACCAGTCGTGAACCACTTCGGTTTTGTCTTGGTTTCTTAAGCAATTCCTGTTCATATGATGAAATGATTGTTGATTATGGGTGCGAAGTTAAGAAATTCCGATGATTATTGCTAACTTTGCCTAATTATGCGTAAATCATTCATCTTGATGAAAAGACATTTATTCTGCGCCGTCATCGCGGCGATTCTCTTTTCCGTCCTCCCGATGGGGGCTCAGATCCGTGGATTCCGTCAGGAACAGTTGAAAGAATGGGAATTCAGCAAGGACGGATCCACCTGGCAGACCGTGACGGTGCCGCATTCCTATAACGCCGAAGACGGCCATTCCCCTTATTATTACCGTGGCAAGGCGACCTACCGTTGCGATCTGCGGATAACCGATCTGAAAAAGACGCACTACCTTTTCTTCGAGGGCGCCGCGCAGGCGGCGGTGGTGAAGGTCAACGGAGAACAGGTCGCTGCCCATAAAGGAGGCTATACACCATTTTCCGTTGACATAACCGAGGCTTTGGTCAAGGGAATAAACAGGATAGAGGTGACTTGCGACAACTCTGAGGATTTGGAAATGATTCCGGTCACTTCGGATTTCAATAAGAACGGTGGTCTTCATAATCCGGCCTGGCTTCTCGTCATGGATGATGTCTATTTCTCGCCGGAAGATTACGGAATGTACAGACTTCGCTGCGAGACCCCGGTGGTCACCAAGAAAAAGGTGGTCACCAATGTGAAGGCGAAACTGATAAACGCGAGCGGCAAGGACGCAAACATTCTGGTCCGCGTCCAACTGCTTGAGGCTGACGGCAGACTGGGATATCAGGCTGACCGTGAGATTCCTGTCGCGGCTTTTTCCGAATATGACTTCGACCATGAGTTCATCCTTTCCGGCATGCACCTTTGGGAGGGCACGAAAGATCCGTACCTTTACACGATCAGGGTTGAGCTTTTCAGGGGAAAGCGAATGATGGACATCGCCGAGACAAAGGTGGGGTATCGGTCGATAGAGATGGATCCGGAGAGGGGCTTCCTTTTGAACGGACATCCTTATCCGCTCCGTGGTGTGGCTATGCATCAGGATGCTGACGGCAAGGCTTCGGCTCTGACACCGGCCGATTACCGGCGCGACTACCGCATCGTCAAGGAGCTCGGCGCCAATTTCCTCCGGCTTGCCCATTATCCGCACAATGATTTCGCGTTCCAGCTCTGCGACTCTCTTGGCATTGTCGTCCAGACAGAGATTCCTTGGGTGAATGTCTGCGGAACGGATGCCACGCAGGCCTATTTCAACAATATCCATCATCAGATGAAGGAGATGGTGAACAATCTTTACAACCACCCTTCCATAGCGTTCTGGGGTATGTGGAACGAACTGGATACTTGGGGAAACAACAGTGACCTTCAGGGACCGCTTGATGAGGAAAGAGTTGTAAGGGAGACCGAAAGGCTCTACGATTTCACCAAGAAGCTTGATCCTGACCGCTTTGTGGGTTTCACCGATTGTTCGAGACTTGCGCGTGACGGCTACAAGGACCTAAAGGGTGATTTCTGCTCGCAAAACATCTATTATGGCTGGTACTGGGCTCCGAATGATTTCAGTGGCTTCACAGATGCGATGAAGAAGGTGCGTGGCTTGAAACCAGGTGTTCCTGTCAATGTCTCTGAATATGGGGCCGGCGTAAACCCTTACTGTCAGGTGTGGAACCCTGCCGACGCCATCCGTGACAAGGAAGATGACTCGAGGCACTTTGAGGAATATGGCAACCGTTTCCACGAGTCATACGCCCGCCAGATCAAGGCCATGCCTTGGCTTAACTTCACTTCGGTCTGGATACTGTTTGATTTTCCTGTGGCCAACCGTCAGGAAGGTTACATGGATTCTGCGGACGGGGTCAAATTCGTTCGTAACAACGATCGCAAGTATATGAACGACAAGGGTCTGGTGACTCGCGACCGAAAGATGAAAAAGGATGTGTTCTACCTGTACAAATCCCTTTGGAACAAGGATGAGACCACTGTCCACATCACATCACGCCGTCTGGAAAGTTTCCCGTCTGGCAAGGATCTGTGCATTAAGGTGTACAGCAACGCCAAGTACCTTATTCTCTATCAGAATGGCCGTCAGGTGACCCGTCTGACATCCTCAGGTGAATCCAGCGGCGTTGTATGGACTTTCCCTGCCGTTCGTCTGAAGACAGACGAGGACACCTTCCGCGTCGTCTCCAACAACGGCGTCACCGACGAGATCATTCTTAAGAAAGCAAAGTAGCCATTCATCTTTGCGATAATTGCATCCGGTTTCAGTTTGAATGCGGTTCATTCTGAAGCCGGATTTTGGGCAAAGGTGTTCTGTCCGATGAAGCCGAAAAGCCAGAGAGGGAATTCTGTTGCCGTTGCCAGTCTCTACTGAGTCTATCGCAAGATAACTGTTTCCCTCATCTTTGATCTGCTCAAATGATTTTTTTCCTGCCGCCTGACTCAAACAGGTATTTCCCGTCTATTTTGAAATCGCCTTTTGAAGGTGGTGCCACTTCGTGTGCCACAGATAACTGATACATGAAAGAAGTTTCCCTTGTTGTTCCAATCTGCACGTTGCCGGAGAAGGCACACATTTTATTGGTGTTGTCTAGAAAGAGTTTATCGGGGCGACAGATGCTTACCGGATGTTGCGGCGGACAGGAAGGAGGGCGATGATGTAGCCGACGATGGCCACGCCGGCGACGGTGGCGAGGACATCCTGCCATTGGAGGATGACCGGATAGGCGTTCACGAGGAAGCTGCCGGGCATCTTGATGAAGCCGAAGTGCTGCTGGGCGAGGGAGAAGCCTATGCCGATGACGAGGCCGGCGGCGAGGCCGAGAAGCGAGATCAGCCAGCCTTCAAGAGTGAATGTGCGTCGGAGCATCTTGTCCGTGGCTCCGAGACTGCGGTAGGTCTCGATGTCGTCCTTCTTCTCGATGATGAGCATCGTGATGCTGCCGAAGATGTTCAGGGCGATGATGATGATGACGAAGATGAGGATGAGGTAGATGGCGGCCTTCTCGTAGCGCATCATCTTGTAGAGCGAAGGGTTCTGGCGGAAGCGGTCCAATACCTTGAAATCAGGACCTAATTCTTTCTGAATATGCTTGATCGCGGCCCTGACTTCTTTCGCCGCCGAGCCTTCCGCCAGTCTGATCTCAACCCCCGAGACCTCCTCCTCGTAGCCGAGCAGCCTCCTCATCTCCTCTATAGGCACAATCATCAGATCATCGTCAATCTGCTGGTTGACCGAGAATATTCCCGCAGGGCGCATCCGCACGGATTCGATGGAGGCCGCTGGGTTTGCAAGCGAAAAGTTTCTGTCTTTAATCGGGAAATATAGTTCCGCGGATGCGAGGAATGCCGGATTCATGCCCATCTTGTAGGCCAGGCCCGCGCCGACAACCATTTGGGGAAGTTGCCCTTTGTGCAGCGAGAACTCCCCGTTGGTGATGTGTTCCGCGAGAGGAGAGTCTGCCTCGAAGGCACTGTCCACACCCTTGGCCTTGGCTATTCCCTGATGCCCGTCATAGTCCACGAACACATTCTCTTGAAGTATGAGATCATATTCCCCGACTAATGGACTCTGTTTGATTCGGTCGAATGCCTCGCCTTCGGGGATGAAGACCTTGCCTTTGGCGGGTGTGATGAGTATGTCCGGCTCGACGTTGCTGAGGGTGGATTTAACCAGCTCGTCGAAACCGTTGTAAATCGAAAGGATGATGATCAATGCAGCTGTCCCTATAGCCATGCCGACGGCACTGATCGCGGAGATGATGTTGATCACATTGTGTGACTTCTTCGCGAACAAGTACCGTCGTGCTATGAAAAGAGGCAGATGCATACCTCTGCTATTCAGGCTTGTAGGAGTCCTTCAGGGCAGTAGTCTTATTGAATGTGACCTTGTCGGCTGTGCTGTCAGGATCCTTGTAGTAGTAACCGGTGCGCTCGAACTGAACGGCGATTCCGGAGTTGTCCTCAATAAGGGCAGGTTCGGCGTAGCCTGTCGCGATTGTCAGAGACTCCGGGTTGAGGAAGTCCTTGTAGTCCTTGTCCTCAGGGATGGAATTCATGTCCTCCTTGACGAAGAGACGGTCGTAGTTGCGGATCTCGATCTCTTTGGCATATTCAGTAGAAACCCAATGGATGGTGCCTTTGACTGATCTCCACTCTCCGCCACCAGGCTTTGTGGTCGGATCATAGGTACACTTGAGCTCGACAACGTTGCCGTCAGCGTCCTTGATGACCTCCTCGCACTTGATGATGTAGGTGTATTTGAGGCGCACCTCTCCGTCCGGTTTGAGGCGGAAGAACTTCTTCGGTGCATCCTCCATGAAGTCGTCACGCTCGATGTAGAACTCACCGGTGAACGGAACCTTGCGTGTCTCTCCTTCCGGCTCGGCTGGGTTGAGAGGGCAGTCGAACCACTCGACTTTGCCCGGCTCCCAGTTCGTCAGGGTGACCTTCAACGGTTTCTGTACGACCATGTATCTGTTGGCCCTTGCGTTGAGGTCCTGACGGACGCACCATTCCAGAAGCTGGATGTCCATCATCTGGTCGCGCTTCGAGACACCGATCTTCTCGCAGAACATCTTGAGCGCCTCAGCGGTGTAGCCACGGCGGCGCACTCCGCAGAGTGTAGGCATACGTGGGTCGTCCCAACCTGAGACAAGACCTTTCTGCACGAGCTCAAGGAGCTTTCTCTTGCTCATAAGAGTATATGTCAGGTTCAGCCTTGCGAATTCGTACTGATGGCTCGGCCAGATCTCAAGGGTCTTGATGAACCAGTCGTAAAGAGGCCTGTGCACGTCAAACTCAAGGGTGCAGATTGAATGGGTGATGTGCTCTATGGAGTCGCATTGGCCGTGGGTGAAGTCGTACATCGGGTAGATGCACCACTTGTCGCCCGTGCGGTGATGCGAGGCGTGCTTGATCCTGTAGAGAATAGGGTCGCGGAACATCATGTTCGGGGAAGCCATGTCGATCTTCGCGCGGAGAACCTTCTCTCCATCGGCGTACTTGCCGGCCTTCATCTCCCTGAACAGCCGGAGGTTCTCCTCCACACTGCGGTTCCTGAAAGGGCTTTCGGTGCCAGGCTTGTCCACGGTGCCGCGTCCCTTGCTGATTTCCTCCTGTGTCTGGTCATCAACGTAAGCCTGACCGCGCTCGATCATCTGCTCTGCCCAGACGTAAAGCTGGTCGAAATAGTCGGAAGCGTAAAGTTCTTTGTCCCAGTGGAAGCCGAGCCACTGGATGTCCTCCTTGATTGAGTCGACATATTCAGTGTCCTCCTTTGTAGGGTTGGTGTCGTCGAAGCGCAGGTTGGTCTTGCCGCCGTATTTCTGCGCGAGACCGAAGTTGATGCAGATGCTCTTCGCATGTCCGAGATGGAGGTACCCGTTAGGTTCCGGAGGGAAACGTGTCATCACGCTCTTCACTCTTCCGGACTTCAGGTCGTCCTCTATGATCTCCTCAAGAAAGTTGAGTCTTTTCGGCTCCTCGGCCGTTGGATTTTTCGCTTCTTCCATTGTTCTGTCAGTATTAAACTCACAAAAATACAAAAATATTCCGCTGTTTCTCCATTATGACAGAACTTCTTTCTTTTTGCGGCTTGCGGACGTTTGTTTTGCATTGTAACCAACTATTTGATAATCAGAAAAACGTAAATCTCTGGATGCGTGATTTGGTTTTGATGGCTTCAGCCGAAGCGGAAATCTATCCTTAGATTTCGCTGCCGGTGAACTGTCCGATGAAGTAGATGGCACCTGTGCCGGATTCGCTGATGAAATAGACGAACGGCCTGTCGGCGTGGAACTCTACCTGGCGAGGCTCAGGGGCGAGGGCCGACATCGTCATGATGGCTGCTGTCACAGCTGCGGCCTTTGTGCCCTCTTCACTGACCTCAATCTTGGCTTTCTGCAACATCTTTGAGACGAACATATTCCCGTCGGCCAGTCTGCTGAAGTCGGCTGATGAGTGGAACATTGTCGGAGCGCCGAGAGCGGAGATCACATCGTTCAGCGGCAACTCAACCTCGGTCGTGAACTTAGGCAGCTTGAGGTCAACCTTGCAGTTTTCCATCGAGCGGCCAAGAGACGAGAGCTCCTTGGCGTTGACAACCTTCATCATGTCGTCGATCGACTTGTCCTCGTTCGGCAGCAGAACCGTCATGGCGTATGATCCGTTGCCATAAGGAAGCCTGACGGCGGAATAAGTCTTGTTTGATGTGTAGAGATATTCATCGTTCCGGTGCATCATCTTGACCTTCTTTATGTCGCGGGTGTAGCCCCTGAAGCGCTCCAGTTTAGTGTCTTTAGCGTCAAACTTGTCTGTCCATGATCCGTTGAAATAGATGGCGTTCATGATGTAGGCAACGGCATTCGGATCCACATTGTCGATGATTTTAGGAATCATCCCGTCGGTATGCTTTGAGCACCAATCGTTTATGAGGTCGGTTGTCTTTCCTGACGTGAAGTCAAGACTTCCGACCTCGGCCTTGAACCAATCGCTTACGGTCTGCCCGAATTCATTCTTGACCTTGTTGTTCTTGTTGACCGCGATGTAGTCGGCGATGCTGACGGTTGTGGAAGGGTCAATCTTTCCGGCCTTCTTGATGAGATAGCCGTAAAGGGCGTTGATTTCGTCCATGGATGCCCCGTTCCATCCCAAAGTGTTCAGAATCTCCTGACGTGTCTCACCTTCGGCTCCGTTGGCCAGAATGCTCATCAGGCCTGTCACGCTCAACGGCGATACCACCTTGGAATCCATACCTGACACCTTATTGAACAGGTTGAGTGCGAAGGTGTTGTTCTTTGTCAAAAGATTTCTCTGACTGTCGTCCAAAATCAGATAATCGCTGTCAATCTCTTCCATATTTCCCATGATAACTTGTCCGGCATCGCTCTGCCCGCTTTTTTTCGCTGTCCCGCATGACATCAGCATGGCAGCCGCCATACCCGAAATCATGATCGTTCTTGTTGTCTTATTCATATTCTCTCTCACTTTTTTCCATCAGGCAGGCAATTGCCTTCTGTGAATATATTCATTCAAAACGGCGATTGCCCGCCGCACTAACCAACCAATTCCCTAAATCCAGCAAGAACCGTTCCTTGCATCGTCGCTCGCAATCAGTTTATGAATATCCGTCACCAATTCCTTGGCCTGCCCTCTCCCAGATGTGTAAAACTCCGCGCACCTGGAAATCCAAATTACTGAGTGACTGCGCTTTGCCACTCCAGATGTGAATATATCCTCACAGCTGCAGCGCATTCTGCAGGTATGGTCATCTATGAAGTCCTGTTAGAAGATTACCTGTGTGAAATGCATTGTGCTGAATTATAGTGGATTGTGACCTTTTGCTGGTCGTGATGGAAGGGCAGGATTTTCCAACTGTTTGGGAATCAGTGAGTAGCGGTCAACGCCCTCATTGCAGGTCATTTATGGAATCCTGTCCGGCAAGCATCCGGGAGATGGCTTTGGCGAGACGCAGGTCGGGTTCCGTGAAATGGTTGCCGGGGTTGATCTCGAAACAGTGAGGTATGCCCGCCACGTCAAGGAGTTCAAGGACCTTGCCGGTGCATTTGCCGACCTGGCTCATCACAGGATGCTTGGTGTTGCTTTCGTTATCCCCGAGCGAGAGCGAAACGAAATCCGGTCGGCGGATCATCGGATGCGAGGCTGCATATTCAACAAAACCAGGGTACCAGAATGAGGCGGAGCCGCAGGCGATTTTGGTGAAGCGGTCGGTCTTCCAGACGCTCCAGAGGGCGAAAAGACCCGCCAATGAATATCCTGCCAGAGCGTTATAGACCGGATTGGCCGGCAACTGAGCCTCGGCATAAGGCATTATCCTGCCCAGCAGATCCGCCAGATGGTGTTCAGCGTTTCCCTTGAATGGAGGCTGGCCTTTGCGGACTCCCGGAGCCGTCCACGGAGTCAGGTCACCCTCGAAATCGAAATCGTAAACTGACACCAGATTGAAGTCCGGGCAACCAATCCGTCGGCAAGCCTCCCAGACATTATGCCCGTCCCCGGCCACAGAATGGATATAAACCGTCGGAAGCGGCGTGTCGCCTCCGCACCATATTCTGATCTTTTCCATATTCCCGCAATTTAAGAATATTTCCTCAGACTTTCAGGAAGAGGCCCTCATGTTTGGCCTCCAAATTGGAAATGTATATCTTTGCAACATCATTAACACTGAAAAGTATGAGAAAATACATCTTGATCTTTTGGGCCTTAGGCTTGCTCGCAATAGGGGTAAATCCGCTTCAGGCGCAGCATAGGGCTGACCGTCAGAATCTGGAGAACGAGAACTCATTCTCGATGATTGTCCTCGGGGATCCGCAAGGGTACACAAAGTACGACATCAACCAGCCGATTTTCGAGCTTTGCACGGCATGGATCGCGGACAATGTGGATCATCTGAACATCAAGGCGGTGCTCTGTACGGGAGACATGGTGGAGCAGAACGAGAACATCACGATGAACCGCAAGATGCTCAACCAGACCAGCCGCGAGATGTGGGAGTCCGCCTCCCGCTCAATGGCTAGACTTGACGGCAGGGTCCCGTACATCATCTCAGGAGGAAACCACGATTACGGCTATCAGAAGGCCGAGAACGGCCGTACAAAGCTTCCGGAATATTTCCCTTTCGAGCGCAACTCTTGCTGGAGGGATTGCCTCGTGGCTGATTTTCCGAACCGCAACGGGGACATCTCCATGGAGAACGCCGCATTTGAATTCCACGACAGGAACTGGGGCGACATACTCGTCATCACGACAGAATTCGCTCCCCGCCCGGAAGTACTGGATTGGGCCAGAGAACTTGCATGCAGTGATAAGTACAAGGAACATAAGGTGATAGCGATGACTCACAGCTATCTGAAACAGCGCAGCGCTGAGTACACAACCAATTCAAATTACAAGATTGCCCCTCAGACATCCGGAAAGGATTTTTGGGACAAGTTCGTGTCCGTAACCCCTAACGTGTTTCTGGTTGTCTGCGGGCACACAGGCAGACCGGGCGATTTCGAGGACGCTGTGGCCTACAGGGTGGACAAGAACGTGGCCGGCAGGAATGTTCATCAGATGATGTTCAACGTCCAGATCTCCGGCGGCGGCTGGGAAGGCAACGGTGGAGACGGCTGGCTGAGAATCCTGGAGTTCATGCCGGACGGCAAGACCGTGAAGGTGAAGACATATTCCCCGCTCTTCGGCATCTCCCCGAGCACCAAGCACTTGGCCCACCGCATTGGGGCTTGCGACCAATTTGACATGACTGTCGATTTTTGATTGGTTTGTAATGGATAGAGGCTTTCGTGAGAACTAATAAGGAGTGGCAAGCTATTTCTTTCGATTACTAAAAGCGGTTTAAATTACTAAGTATCACAGCCGCTAAACTTTGATTCAAAATGTTTTACGTCAGTGAGATAAAGCGCACGGCGCCGGAGACGTTCTCCACTCCGTTGCAGAAGAAGGTTTACGAGATGTTCTCGGAACTGGGAATTCCGTTCGAGAGGGTTGACACCGATCCTGGAATCACGATGGAGGACTGTCAGAACATCAATGCCGGACTCGGAGGCCGGATAGTCAAGAGCATATTCCTTTGCAACCGTCAGCAGACCAAGTTCTACCTCTATGTGACCCGTGATGACAAGCCGTTTGTGACCAAGGACTTCGGTCAGGCTCTCGGGATTCCGAGGGTGTCTTTCGCCTCTGCCGAGAAACTGCTTGAGATCGCCGGTACCGAGCATGGGGCGACGACCGTGCTGAGCGCTTGTCTGGATTCGGCCAAGGATGCCACCTTTGTGATTGACCATGAAGTTCTTGAAGGCCAGTGGTACTGCTGCACAGACGGCACGGCGGGCTGCTTCGTGAAAATCAAGGTCAGCGACCTTCTCGATAAATACTTGCCGGCCTGCGGACACGAACCAATCTTAATTTAGGAATATTCAAGCGTGGGGTATATGAAATCTTTTCCGTTTTTGGCCTTCGGGCTGATGCTGGTGTCATTTCTGGCCGCTGAGCCAGCTGAAGCGTCATGCCGTTCCCGTGAGGTGGACGTGAAAGTCGGCCAGATGAAAAGATCCGCGAGAACCCCGGATTTGCTCAGGTTGAACCTCGGTTACTCCACCAACGAACACTGCCTGATGGAGGTCACATGGCATCATTTCCTGAATCAATATGTCGGCCTTGGCGGGGGTGTGTCATGCGGCGTGGGCTTTCTGGGAAAGAACATGCCGAACGGCTATATTACTGATTCCGACTATGATCAGTGGCGCATGATCTCGGGCGAGGAGGATGAATGGAATATAGACGCGGCGGCTCCGAAGTTTCTGTTTTCGGGAATATTCAAGACACCTGATCTTCTGGATTTCGGGCGCTGCAAGGTCGCATGCCTTGTGGAGCCGGGAGCTGTCCTAGCCATACCGTTCTCAAGAAGACAGGTGCTTCTGTCCAACGATGCGGGTGACACAAAGACTGAATACGTCCGTGGTTGGGGCGGCCGCAGCGTTTTCTGGCAATGCCGCGGGACATTGATGCTGTCATTTGACGATTTTGGCATAGGCCTGAACTACTCGCTGAATGACATAGACTTGTACTCCTCGGTAAGGACCCTGAGTTATAACGGAACGGAATTTCACGATTTTTATCCGAAAGAGAAAAAACTCTACCACACTTTCGGCCTGACTCTCTCATATTCATTCTGATTTTTTTCAAGTAGAATGCAAGATTTCACAACTCCTTGATTTAGTATGTTGTGACTTTTAAATGTGCAATGTTATGAAAACTATGATCAGGCTTGTGACCATTACCGCTTTGTACTTGGCGATTTCATCCTGTGCCATTTCCGGCGATGATGGCTTTTTGTCGTACTCTGAGATGGATGGCACGACGGAAGAGACTACAGGAGGCGACCGTTTCGACAAGATCGCCGAAAATCCTTTCGTCAAGACAAAAGACCAGAATGTCTCGACATTCTCCATTGACGCTGACGGAGCCTCATACACGATAATGAGGAAGTACGTCAATAACGGATGGCCTGTCGAAAGAGCGTCCGTCAGGGTGGAAGAGTTTTTGAATTACTTCACCTTCGACTATCCTGATCCGTCGGGAAACGACAATGTGGGCATCAATGCCGAGACCGGGCGTTGCCCTTGGAATGAAGAACACAGGCTGCTGCGTCTTGGCCTTAAAGGCAAATCCTTGGCAGACAGCGAGCTGCCGGAGTCTAACTACGTCTTTTTGGTGGATGTGTCGGGGTCGATGAGTTCAAAGGACAAGCTTGAACTCCTCAAGTCTTCTTTGGTGACGTTGCTGGATTATCTTCAGCCGGAAGACAGAATCTCTATCGTTACCTATTCGGGCAGTGTCCGCAAACTGCTTGAATCCACACCGGTCAGAGAGTCATCGAAAATCAAGGCCGCTATCGGAAAACTTGAAGCGTCTGGTTACACTGCCGGCGGAAAGGCGATAGAGATGGCATACGAAGAAGCCTTGTCCAATTATATTCCTGAAGGGAACAACCGTGTCATTCTTGGTACGGACGGTGATTTCAATGTGGGTGTGACTGATGATGACGCGCTTGCTGAATTGGTGGAAGGCTACGCCCGTAAAGGAATATATCTGACGGCATGTGGTTTCGGTTCCGGAAACCTTAATGATGCGATGATGAAGAAAATCTCCATCAAGGGTAACGGAACCTATCAGTACATTGATTCTGAGGAGGAGATGGCCAAGGTGTTTGTTCAGGAAAGATCCAAGTTCGTCTCAGTCGCCAATGACACCAAGGTTCAGATTACATTTGATCCTGAAATCATTGAAAGTTATCGTCTTATCGGTTATGAGAGACGTGTGATGAACAACACGGATTTCGAGGACGACACAAAAGACGCCGGTGAGATTGGCGCCGGGCAGACAATCACCGCGCTATACGAGATTGTTCCGACGGAAAACTACAAAGCCGGTGAAATCTGCGGCAAGTTCGATTGCCGTTACAAAAAATCATTGCTTGATGAAAGTCAAGCTCTTTCGATTGGCATCAAGGCGAATGACGGTCAGATGTCTTCAGACTTGTCGTTCGCTTCGGGAGTCGCCGCTTACGGAATGGTGCTTCTTGGCTCTGAATATAAGGGTGACGCTACCCTTCAGATGGCGTCGGACCTTGTGAAGTCTGGACTATCCTTTGATCCTTACGGGTACAGGGCTCAGCTTCTTGAACTTATCTCAAGGGTAAAGGTGAGCGAAAAGTGACCTTTGACGGCAACCACGGGCGTTATTCCAGCCAGCCGGACGGGAACTGCATCGTGACGCAGTGAAGGCCTCCGTGGCCGGAAAGAAGCGGACGGCAGTCGATGATGATGACCTCCCTGTCCGGGAACACTTCCTGAAGCCTTAGGCGTGCAACCTCATCGAGTTTGGAATTTGTGCCCGGCACGAGTACGGCTCCGTTGATTATCAGGAAATTGGCGTAGGATGCAGGGAGGGGATAATCGTCCAGGAACATCTGCTTCGGCTTAGGCAGCGGCACGAGTTTGTACGGCTTTCCATCCAGAGTACGGAAGGACTGAAGCTGCGCTTCCATATTCATTAATGACTCGTGGTCAGGGTCTTCCGGGTCATCGCTTTTCAGGTAGGCGATGGTCTCCGGGTCGCAGAAGCGCGCCAGAATGTCGATGTGGCTGTCGGTGTCGTCACCTGAAAGACTGCCGCTGTCCACCCAAAGCACCCGTTTGAGGCCGAACGCCTGCTTGAGTTCACCTTCAATCTCCTCTTGTGTGAGATATTCATTTCTGTTGTCGCTGCAAAGGCATTCCGAGGTGGCCATCAGGGTTCCGTTCCCGTCGGTGTCGATGCTGCCCCCTTCAAGCACGAACGGACGCATGTCCACGCACATCACATCGTCTGCGAAAGCCCTGTCGAAGAATATTTTCTTGGTGATCCCGTTGTCGAAGTTGGATGCGAACTTGAGACCCCAGCCGTTGAAGACAAAGTCGTAGAGGTACTTTTCCCCGTTGTCGCCATAGACGGCGATTCCGCCGTGGTCACGCGCCCAAGTGTCGTTGATCGGACATTCGTGGAAACTGATCTCAGAGGTGTCCACGCCGAGTTCGGCCAATCTCTTCGTGGCGGCCTCGATGTCGGCCGTCACAAGCAGCACCTTCTCGAAACGTTGGATTGCCGAGATGATTCGTCCGTAGCATTCCTGCACCTTCTCCAGTTCGTACCAAGGTGTCGTCTCGTCAGGCCAGGTGAGCATCACCCCGCTCTGTCTCTCCCATTCAGCAGGCAGTCTCATATTCATGCATTTAGTTTTTGAAGGACTTCAAGTGACATCCAACATGAAAGTCCGTGATGCAAAAGTAGTAAATATTCTTATGAATATCCCCATGTGGCACTTGATTCTGCCGCTTTGGTATATTCCTTAAGCCCGAGGTCGAGATTGTGGACCAGCCGTTCGAGAAGACCCTAAGATGAGCATCAAGCGCTTCCTCCGCAAGGAGTAAATCATAAAATGAATATTCTGGCCGCGTAAAAAAGGGAGGATTTCCTACAGCCGAAAATCGTGTGGATCGAATTGACTGATGAATCTAAATTCGCTTTGTCAACAGATGGTGTCATTCCTCTGAACACGGTGTTCTTCATGGTTGGGCAGCACATCAAATATCTGCTTGCGGTCATCAATTCTTCTCTGATTCACTGGTACTTCCAACACACTCTCGGATCCACATCGGGTGTCGGGACTAACCTTTGGCTGAAATACACGGTTGAATGTATTCCGGTTCCGTTAATTCAAGATTATACGGAATGGGAAACATTAGTCGATGAAATTCAAGAATATAAGTGCGATTCTAAGGATACCCATGACCTTGAAGACACCATTGACGACAAAGTCTTCGACCTCTACGGCCTTTCTGAAGATGAACGAGAATATTTAAGTGGCAGTCCGAAGTAGCAAACCGCGCGGAATCAGTGTTCGTTCGTGAATCAAGGCTTTCTACGCACGGATCAGAGTAAAAAGTGTCTATCGTGCGTGGAATGACGGTACTCACGCACGAGACAACAGAATAAGGTCAGTCTCCACCAAGGAAATACTTCCCAATCATATTCTTAAGCACGCTGTCCGTGATATTCGTAATTCCGGTGTTTACGATTTCTTCATATTCAGAAGTTTTGGATCGTATTACTCGCTTCATCTGTTTGCCATCAATTTTCGCGACCATGTGAAGGTTGCCGCGGTAGGCCTGTTCAATCCTGGCTTCATCAATCTGGTGGCCATTGATTTCAAAAGCGGAATGCTGCCTTTTCGTCAAACCCCAGTCCTCAAGATGTTCGGTCAGGCACATCTCGACCAGACTTATCCACTTCTCCGGTACACCGGATTCCACCGCGAATAGGCGGAAACCGGCGACCGCATCCGCAACCTCATTGATGATGACCTCTGCCTTGCGTATTCCGTTGTCCTTGGCAAGTTCACGGACATCCTCGATCGTGATGCCAGAGACTTTGCCCCTTGCCATAATGCAGTGGGTGTTTTCCGGTAGATAACCACCGGTGTTGAAGATGTAAGACATATCGTAAGCCGGTGACAGACTCCATTTTCCTCGCTCGTCCATCAAGAAGGAGAAGTTTTTGTTATGGTCGTCAGTATTGTTAGCGAGTATGTTGAAAACCATCCGGCGGAAAACTTCCTCGGACGCTGACTCCGGAAGCCGCATCTTACGGCAAACCATCAATAACTTCTCGTAACTGTCCGCTTCCGGATATAAGGCGGCAAGTGTCTGAATATGTAGTTTCCTGCCTTGCTGCCGATCAAAACGCTGAGTCACAAAATGGCGCTGCCCATCAATCTCCATCAGCCGACACGGCATCATCTGAATCCCAGCGGTTGTGGCCATTCTGTAATATGCCATCTCAAGTTCAGCGGATGATCGCTCAGGGTCTCCGAATTTCAGAATGCAGTACTCGAACCCTTCCTGCCCCGAAATCTGTCCGCTACGGATTTCACCCGTCTCCGGATTAATCGCAAGAATGGCTTTTGGCTGCCGTCCTCCCGCAGATGTCCCTACTGCTATCAACGCCCTCATCGTTACCGTTTCCTCTGGTCGTATCCTGACATCCTCACGCTCCGTGAATATTCTTTGAGCCAACTCTGTGAGTGTCTTGAGATTGATCCTCTCACTTTGTTTGATCCCAGAGGTTTCGGGGATGAATTCCAACGCACCCATCCCACGTTTGCCGATGAATGAGAGTATGTCAAGCGGAGTGATTTCCTGATTGCGCAGGCCATTCTCCACACGCCAACACTCGAAAACCTGATTTCCCCAAGCATCCGGCAGAGAATCAGCGATAAACGGAGGAAGTTTTCTGAATATTCTCGTTTCCTTATCGCCCATAATCGGACGCGCGCTTGTCGGATCCTTTATCGATGCGATAAGAGGGAACGCATCCAAAGTTCCTTCAAGGAACTCGCGACTATATTCAAAATAAGAGCAGCCTCGCCGTCCATCCCACGACAACCGTCCGATCTCCTTGCCCCAGAGAATCACTTTCAATGTGCTTGTGATCATACCTTTTTATGGCGTATGCGTTGAACTTTCCTATTGTTACTTTTTATGAGATAGGCCGATTCAGGCAGCCTAGGCAAAACCTCATCAAGAGCATCGATGCAGCCGATCGCCTTCAGCAGCATCAGAAATGAGGCAAGGGATATGCCCGTCACCGTCCCTGTCTCAAACTTATGAATAGTGCCTATTGTGAGTCCGGATTGCTCTGCCACGTCCTTCTGGGTCATATTTGACCTAAGCCGATAATCCCGGAACCGACATCCCAACATCTTGACCAAATCAGGGATTGAATATTCATAATAATCCGACATAATCCTAATTTAAATTATCTCATACGATAAGTTAACGCCAAATATTCCATCTAAATTACCGTATCGTATTATTTATCGTTACAAAGGTAGGATTATTATCGCAGATTCCAAACAGACACCAAAGAATGTGGTTTACAAGAACCATTTTTTCATTTCTCGTGATTGCATCAATTGTTCGTTCTATCAAAGAATTTCATTCTTTTTCACTAATTTTTACGGCCTTATAATCGCCTCAGTTCTTTGGCGTTCCTCATCGGTCTTACAGTTCGAAAGGATCACGTTCCGCCTTTCGGTTGTGATTATGAAGGCTTCGTTGTAGCCGGTCTTGATGCCGTAGTTGATATTTATGTCCCACTCCCTCAGCGGTTTCCCCACGCTTTCGATCTTTCGCTTGATGCTCTGCTCGATGGTGCTGAGGACCACCCAGACATCTGGGCCGGTGAATCCGCAGACGGTGCCCTGACGCTGAACGTAAACACCCATTTTGTGTCATTGGTTTAGTTCGGCATCAATTAAAGGCATAGATGCTTTCGTAGGATGTCAATCGGCACCATCGGGCGACAAAAAGGGTCATAAATGCTGCCGTAGAGTGTTAAGAGGCACAATCGGGCATCAAACGGAGACTGTTTTGGCATATTCATCACATATCAGCAATAGTTAGGCTTGGAATTGTTGGGGACATTCCCTATCTTTGAAACGGGGCATCGGAACGGCTTCGGTTTTCTTTCCCTGGGGCGTGGGATTCCGGTGTGGGTGAGGCGAAAGGAAAGAGGAGGTAGACAACTATGAATTACGGTTACATTCGGGTCAGCAGCGACAAACAGACTGTTGAAAATCAAAGGTTTGAAATCAATAACTTCTGTCAGAGGGAACACCTGTCCATCGATGGGTGGATCGAGGAGACTATCAGCGGAACCAAATCCTACAGCAAGAGGGAGTTGGGGACGTTGCTT
>ERZ808277.175-NODE-175-length-27253-cov-5.866828_pt1 | contig 27253 bp, 22 predicted proteins | sample MGYA00521240_ERZ808277 | MGnify/ENA primary metagenome ERZ808277 (study PRJEB31516, sample SAMN03275599) | gut metagenome | biome: mammalia-associated habitat; material: feces | host: Papio cynocephalus | place: Kenya | collected 2012-07-17 ... | reverse complement strand
CCCACGATGGCGTTGTTCGGGTATATTCCGAAAGGAGTGAAGAACGTGTGCATCGATCCGCCGAGCCCCTTGTTGAAACCAGTCGTGCGGGCGAAAATCTCGGCCATCGCTCCATAGAGCAGAAAACGGATTCCGAGTTCCTTGACATCCTTTCCTTCGTAAGCCTTCTTGGCCACGTTCAGGGTGGCACCGCCCCAGAACTCCTCCATGACTTTCTTCAGTTTCTCATCAGGGAGAATCTGAATGGAACGCAGCCCCTTGGCGAGAATCTCACCGTGTGAACGGTGCGAACCAAAGATAAAGTCATCAGTGTCAAGGCAGTAGGCCATACCTACAGCGGCAGCCTCCTGACCGGCTGAAAGGTGGGCAGGCCCAGGGTTATTGTAAGCGACTCCATTGTAGCCACCCGTGGTCTTGACCAGATTCAGCATGGTCTCGAACTCGCGGATGTAGGACATGTCGCGGTAAATGCGGAGCAAATCCTCTTTTGTGAAATTGCCTTCCTCAAGTTCTTCCTTGACAGTCTTGCTGTACGTCATCACAGGAATCTTCGGAAGCTCAAGCTCGTGATCCTTCGGACGCAGGGTCTCGTTAGGATCGATGTATAGCGCTTTTGGCATATCAGTAGTATATTATTAATTATTAAATGATTATATTCTTTGACGGCAGTTTGATGACAATCACTTTATAGTACTGCTATTTCAGTGCGAACGCCGTCTCTTTTATGATTTCTGAAACAGTCGGATGCGGGAAGACAACCTCCTTGAGCTGCTCAAGGGTCATCTCCGACTCGATGGCGATGCATGCGCTGTGGATTATCTCGGAGCAAGGGTTGCCAAGCATATGCACGCCAAGCACCTCGTGGTACTTCTTGCCGACAATGATCTTGCATATTCCCTCGCCTCCCTCATTCTCGGCCACGAAGCGACCGGCATAGGCCATAGGAAGCTTTACAACTGAATATTCCTTCCCGGAAGCCTTGGCCTGCTCTTCGGTGAGCCCGACTCCGGCGACCTCAGGATTGGTGTAGACGATACCAGGGATGGCGTCATAACGCATGTGGTCTTCCTTTCCAAGAATATTATTGACCGCGACCTCGCCCTCTCTGCTCGCGGTGTGGGCCAGCATCGAGAAGCCGGTGACATCACCTGCTGCATAGACTCCGGGAATATTCGTGCGCATCTTGCTGTCCACCTTGATTCCGCAAGGCTTTCCGCCACGGTTCAGGAGCATCTCCACGCCGAGGTTCTCAAGGCCGAAGCCGCTGATGTTGGCGCGGCGGCCCACAGACACGAGGATCTTGTCTCCGCTGACTCTCTGGGTGTCGCCCTCCGGATCCTCATAGACAACGGTGTTGCCCTCGATGCCGGTGACCTTGCACTTGAGGCAGAAATTCACGCCACGTTTAGCGTAGATCTTCTGGAGCATTGCGCTGATCTCATCGTCAAGAGGTCCGAGAATCTTCGGAAGCATCTCGACCACGGTAACTTTCGTTCCGAGAGTGCTGTAGAATGCGGCGAACTCCATTCCTATGACACCGCCGCCGATGACAACGAGCTCCGAAGGGCGCTCATTGAGCGCAAGGATCTCACGGTTGGTGACAATCACGTCACCGGCCTCCTTAAGGCCGGGGAACGGAGGCACAGCGGCCTCGGAACCTGTGCAGATGAGGATGTTACGGGCTACGTAAGTCTGGTCAGAAGCTGTTATCTTGATCCCTTCCGCGTCACGACCCTGAATCATGGCCTCAGCGGCCACAACCTCGACATTGTTGGACTTCATCGCCAACTTCACTCCACCGACAAGCTTCTTTACGACCTTGTTCTTGCGGGCCACGATCTTGGCGTAATCGAAGGATGGCTCCTTGACATAGACACCGTAGTGATCTCCGGCGAGGGCATAGTTATAGACCTTCGCGCTGTAAAGAAGCGTTTTGGTCGGGATGCAGCCCTCGTTGAGGCAGACTCCGCCAAGTGATTTCCTTTCAAACAGAACAACCTTAAGGCCGGCGGCACCGGCTCTTTCAGCGGCCACGTAACCACCAGGGCCGCCACCTATTACCGCTAAATCGTACATATTATATTCAATTAAAATTCAACTTCAAGGTTTTCGATTTCAACCGCCACCTGCTTGAGGAAACGGGTGGCATCTCCGCCGTCAAGAGCCCTGTGGTCATAGGTCAGGGACAGGCCGAGATAAGGGACGAATGCATAGACTCCGGCTCCCAGATCCTTCGGGCGCGGGACGATCGTGCCGACTCCGAGGATCGCGCTCTGAGGCACGTTGATGACAGGCGTGAACCACTCAACACCGAAGCCTCCGAGGTTGGAGACCGTGAACGAGGCTCCTTCGGCTGAAAGCAGGTCCGGGTTGACCGAGCCCTTCTTGCAATCCTCGGCCACCTTCTTGAGAGCCTTGCTCAAGCCTATGATATTCAAGTCTTCAGCATGCTTTACGCAAGGCACCATCAGTCCGCGCTCGGTATCGACGGCGCAACCAAGGTTGACGACATTGAATATCCTCATGGCGTCTCCGAGGCAGTGAGAGTTGACCTTCGGGAATTTCTTCAGAGCCTTGATGACAGCGTAGCAGACGAAGTCGTTGATCGTGATGTTGGCGTCGATCCTTCCTTCCTCAAGGGCTTTCTTCGCCTTCTTGCGGAGAGCCTGGACGCGGCGGGCATCAGCTCCGAGCATGTGGGTGAGCTGGGCCGTGTTCTGGAGGGAGTTGTACATCGACTTGGCGATGAGCTTGCGCATGTTGGACATCTTCTCGACCTTGAACTCCTCACCTTCCCCGGCAAGATTCTCGGTGTGGGTTGGTTTCCAGACCTTGAGGTCGGAGCCCTTGACCATTCCGCCGATTCCGGAACCGACGGCAGGTGCCTGAAGACCTCCGTCGGCCATCATGGCCTTGGCGAGGCCGGACTTAGGAGCGCCTTGGGCGGCAATCACGTCACGCTCTATTATGCGGCCGTGAGGGCCTGTGCCAGAGATCTGTGCGGTGTCCACGCCTTTTTCTGAGGCGAGTCTGCGGGCTCTTGGAGAGACCGGAGCATCGGCAAGTGGCTCGGTCGCTGAGCCTGTCGAAGCGATATTCTCCGGCTGGCTCTGGGTACCGGTCACTTCGACAGGCTCAGTGACCGATGTTGCAGACTCTGTGACCGCTGAAGCCCCCGAAGGAGCATATTCAGAGAAAGATTCCTCTGGTTCGCCGATGACCATGACGTTGGTCAGGCAAGGAATCTCGTCGTTATCGTTGAAGAAGCAGGCCAAAACGGTGCCTTCCACCTTCGAGACTTCGTCAAATGACGCCTTGTCGGTCTCATAACTGAAAAGAACATCGCCTACGGAGACCTTGTCTCCCACCTTTTTCTTGAATTCTGTGACAATGCAGCTTTCTACGGATTGCCCTTGTTTGGGCATGATGATTACGTGTGCCATTAATTATAATGATTGTAAATTCTCCAATTCCAAGGCCGTTCCTTCTAACAATCAAAAAACGGCATCTTATACACACAAAGTTAAAATTTCTTCCTGACATAAAAAAGGATTATATTTGTAGCCTATAAACGAATTAGCATATTTCAAATTCAAAATATCAAATAGAAAATGCAGTCAACAGAAGATCTGAAAAAGATTGCCTCCCAAGTAAGGAGGGACATCATCAGAATGGTCGTCAAGGCCAACTCCGGCCATCCGGGCGGATCCATGAGCAGCGCTGACTTCATGACAGCCCTGTACTTCAATGTCATGGACCAGAATCCTGCGACCTGGACACGCGCGGCGAAGGATCAGGACATGTTCATCCTCTCAGCCGGACACCTGACTCCAATGTACTATTCTATTCTTTCCAGAGCAGGTTACTTCCCTACATCCGAACTCGGCACATTCCGCAAATTCGGAAGCCGCCTTCAGGGCCATCCTTCAGTCAGGAAAGGTCTTCCGGGTGTGGCCCAGGCGGCAGGTTCCCTCGGACAAGGACTTTCAGTCGCCGTAGGTGCGGCTCTGGCGAAGAAAGCCGACAACGACCCCCACAACGTCTTCGTCCTCTGCGGAGACGGTGAGACCGAGGAAGGACAGATCTGGGAGGCGGCGATGTTCGCAGCCCACCACAAGGCCGACAACTTAATCGCCATGACAGACTGGAACGGCCAGCAAATCGACGGCACCACCGAGGAAGTGGCAGGTCTTGGAGACCTTGAGGCCAAATGGAAGGCTTTCGGATGGGAAGTCATCATCGCCGATGGTCATGACATGGACAAGATCCTTGAGACGTTCGCGCAGGCAAAGGCGGGAGCCGGAAACGGCAAGCCGAAGATGATTCTGTTCAAGACAGAGATGGGACACGGGGTTGATTTCATGGCTGGCACCCACAAATGGCACGGCAGCGTGCCTTCAGAGGAGCAGTGCCGAAACGCTTTGAGCCAGCTTGAGGAGACATTGGGAGATTTTTAATTCACGAATATCATGAAGAAATATACAGATAGAGGAAAGAAGGACACCCGCAGTGGTTTTGGAGCCGGCCTTCTTGAAGCCGGAAAGGCAGACTCAAGGGTCGTGGCTTTGACCGCCGACCTCAAGGGCTCACTCAAGATGGACGCTTTCGCGGCCGAGTTCCCTGAAAGATACTATGAGTGCGGAATCGCCGAGTCCAACATGATAGGCGTGGCCTCCGGAATGGCTCTCGCCGGCAAGATTCCGTTCGCCGGATCGTTTGCCGAATTCGTGACCGGCCGTGTTTACGATCAGGTCAGGATGGAAGTCTGCTACGGCAAAACCAATGTCAAGATAGCCTCTTCACACGCCGGAATCACCCTCGGCGAGGACGGAGCCACACACCAGACAATGGAAGACATCGCCCTTATGCGCGCCCTTCCTGACATGGTTGTTCTGAACCCTTGCGACTGGACGCAGACCAAGAATGCGACAATCGCAGCCGCCAAATACGACGGCCCGGTCTACCTGCGTTTCGGACGTCCGAAAGTCGCCGATTTCACCCCGGACGAGCCGTTCGAGATCGGAAAGGCATACATTCTGAACGAAGGCAAGGATGTTACTATCTTCGCCACCGGACACATGGTTTGGGAGGCTCTTCAGGCCGCCGAGACTCTTGAGGCGGAAGGCATCTGCGCCGAGGTCATCGACATCGCCACCATCAAGCCGCTTGACACCAAGACAGTCATCGCCTCCGCAATCAAGACCGGAGCCGTTGTCGTCGCCGAGGAGCACAACATGGCCGGAGGTCTTGGCGAACTGATAGCCGGAGTTCTCGCCGCCACTTCCCCCAAGCCGATTGAATATGTCAACGGACGTGACGAGTTCGGCCAGAGCGGAACCCCGTCCGAGCTTCTCGCCGCTTACGGAATCGACGCTCCACACATCGTCGAGGCCGCCAGAAAAGTTCTGGAAAGGAAATAAAAAACAGAAATTTTCATAAAAAACAGAAAAAAGTCAGGAGGCATTTATGTTTCTTGACTTTTTTTCTGTTTACTATGCCTATCTTGCCGCCAGTGAATACAGCGGCCGCCTAGGAATATCCGGAATATTCCCGGATGTCCGCGATAAATGACAACAAACTATGAAACTCAAAGAAATCTGTGTGGACGAAAGGCCACGGGAAAAGATGCTGTCCAAAGGAGCGGGAGCGATGAGCAACGCCGAACTGCTCGCCATTCTGATCGGGTCGGGAACCCAAAAGGAAAATGTGATTGAGGTCGCCAACAGGCTGTTGGCCGAAGGTGAAGGCAAACTGTCCAACATCGCCGGAATGGATGCGGCAAGGATGAAAGAGATTGGCGGAATCGGCAGCGTCAGGTACACGGCCATAGCCGCCGCCTTCGAACTAGGGAAAAGATGCTGTCTTGAAGACCCCGGGATAGAGAAGGTTCCCTTGACCAATGCCGAAATCGTGTTCAGAATGATGCGCACCCACCTCAAAGGTCTGGACCACGAAGAATTCTGGATCATTCTTCTGAACAGGGCCAACTACATCATCCACAAGGAGATGATAAGTCTGGGAGGTATTTCTTCCACGGTGGTCGATCCGAAGTTGGTGGTGAGAATGGCGTTGGACAAGCGTGCCAGCGGTATGATAATGGTGCACAATCACCCGTCCGGCAACCCAAGGCCGGGGCAAAGCGACCTGACGGAAACAGAACGAATGAAAAAGGCCGCGAACACTTTCGACATCGCGCTGCTTGACCACATCATCGTCTGCGATGATTGTTACTTCAGTTTCGCCGATGACAGGGTGACAATGGCGGCATTGGAGGCAGCATTGGAGTAACGAAAAAATTTGCTGGTCTGAAAATAAATCCCTACTTTTGGTTTTCGAAAATCAATTTCGAGAAACCAATGAAAGTCATCAATCTTGGCGAGACCGATTCGGTCCTCAACAACATCGTTGCGCAGATGCGTGACAAAACCGTTCAGAAAGACAGCCTCCGTTTCCGTTACAACCTTGAAAGGTTGGGGCATATCTTTGCCTACGAGATCAGCAAGGTGCTGGATTACAGCCCGAAGGATGTCACCACTCCGCTTGCCACTGCAAGAGTGCGTACCTGCGACGCAAAGATTGTGGTTTCCACCATCCTGCGCGCCGGTCTGCCTCTTCACAAAGGTGTCCTTGACGTTTTCGACAACGCTGAGAACGCTTTCATCGCGGCTTTCAGGAAATATGACAAGGGAGACGAGTTCCACATCAACGTGGAGTACTGCACCTGCCCTGACCTGACAGGAAAGACTCTGATCATCGCGGACACCATGCTTGCGACAGGCTCGTCAATCGAGATCGGCTACCGCAAACTTATTCAGGAAGGCGGAGAGCCGGCCCACACGCACTTCGTCTGCCCTATCGCCAGCATCTACGCCATCGAGTTCCTCCAGAAACACCTTCCGGAGAACACTACCCTTTGGACCGCCGCTGTTGACGAAGAACTGACCAGCCACTCCTACATCGTCCCTGGTCTGGGAGACGCCGGCGACCTCGCCTTCGGCGCGAAGTTGTAATTATTGGTATGCCAATAATTACAACTTAACCTTCCACCCCCAGTCACTTCGTGACAGCCCCGGTGGGGCATTGGGGAGCGTTCTCCCCAAACCCCTTGCGTCGCTACGCGCTGCGCGCGCTTAATCTTCCACTGCCCTCTAAATTTTCTTTCAGGCTGTTTTGGAAAAATATGCGCGGAGAACGGAGAACGTCAAGTGCAACAGCATGTTATCACAGTTCCTTGCGGAGACGGGCCTTAGGGATGTCGAGCTGGTCACGGTACTTGGCGATCGTGCGGCGCGCCACCTTATAGCCGCGCTTGTTCATCTCGGCGACCAACTGATCGTCAGTCAACGGCTTACGCTTGTTTTCCGCATCCACACACTCCCGCAAAGCCTTCTTTAGTTCACGAGTGGAAACCTCCTCACCATCCTGGTTCTCAAGTCCCTCGGAGAAGAAATATTTCAGCGGATATATTCCAAAATGCGTCTCTATGTACTTACTGTTCACAACTCTGGATATCGTCGAGATATCAAAGCCTGTCTTCTCCGCTATATCTTTCAGAACCATAGGCTTGAGGTGAGACTCATCCCCATCCATGAAATAATCATGCTGGTAGTCGATGATAGCCTTCATCGTGCTCTCCAGAGTATTATAGCGCTGCTTCAGAGCCTCGACAAACCATTTTGCAGAATCCAGCTTCTGTTTCACGAACGTCGCTGCCTCTTTCTTCTGTCTGTCAGAAGACCCCTGAGCCTCGGCAAGCAGATCGGCATACTTACGGTTCACACGAATCTCAGGAATATTGAAGCGAGGCATTGACAATTTCAGTTCCCCGTTCACTATATCCAACACGAAATCCGGCACAATCTGCTGAGCCTGGTCATTATAGGAATCATCTATCTGACCGCCGGGAGCCGGATTCAACTTGACAATCTTGGCCATGACAGCCTTCATCTCTTCCTCGCTCAATCCGAGTTTGGTTATGATCTTCTGGAAATGCCTGTTGGAAAACTCGGCGAAATAATCCGTCAGAATGGTTTCGGCTGTCCGCACGGTCTTCGTCTGCTCCTGAGCCCTCAACTGAAGGAGAAGGCACTCGCGCAGATCTCTGGCTCCCACTCCGGCTGGTTCGAATTCCTGGATCACCTTCAACATTTTCAGAACCTCCTCCGGGGAGGACTCGATGTTAGCTCTGAAAGCGAGGTCATCCACTATGCTGTCAATGTCCCTGCGAAGGTAGCCGTCACTGTCCAGGCTACCGATGATGAAAGCGGCCACATCGTGGTCATGCTTCGACAGGTTGCGGTAGCCGAGCTGCTCCATCAGGCTCTGGGTGAAACTCTCCTTGACGGAAAACGTGTTGTACTGAGGCCGCTCGTCCTTCCCGTAATTGTTCACATGAAGTTTATAGGCAGGAATCGGATCATTCTCGTCAATCTCGTCAATCGAGATGTCCTTTGGCTCGTCATTGTCCTCGCTCTTTTCCGGAGACGGAGAATCGTCAAGCACCGGATTGTCCTCCAATTCAGCCTTGACCTTCTGCTCCAGTTCCTGAATCGGCAACTCGATGAGTTTGATCGTCTGAATCTGAAGCGGTGAAAGTTTCTGAGTCTGTTTGAGTTCTAGTCCTTGCTTGAGCATAACTTATTCCTGATTAACGGTCTCTACAGTGTAGGAATGAAACCGGTCAACCACTGGATAACCGATTGTTTCCTTTACGATGAATGCAGTCGGGAAAGATCCCTTGACCTGCTGAAGAAGTTGCATGGCCTCGGACTTTGTGCGGAAATCACCGACCGTGACCCTGAAGAATGGATTGAAATATGTCCGATAGGCCGAAACACCGGGGAACATTCCCTTAAAGCGCGCCAAAGCCGCCTCTGAATCATTTCTGGAAGTCTGCTTGTTGTCATTGAATATCCTGACTCTGAAGCCGGTGGAAGTCCTTGAAGGATTAGCGGCAAGATGGGATTCAAAAGCATTCAGAATCCGCTGGGACTGATGCACCGTCACCTTTGAATCATTTTCCCCATAGCCGGAAAGGAGATTGAATATATTCTTTCCCACCAACGTGGAGTCCATCGCCGCGCTCTGCCTGTAAATGACGGAATCTCGCTTCTCGGCAGATCCTTGCGCAAATGCCTGAGAGACGGTGGCAAGGGCTATCAATGCGAATGCAAGAATTTTACGAACCAAAATATCCATAAATCTATTCAGTCATTTTGTTAAGGTCTATATTCTTGAACTTCAGAGTGGTTCCTGCCCCGCTCTTGAGTTTGACGGTTGCTGTCACATCTGTTGTGAACCCTTCCAGACTTCCCTTCTTTACAATCTGCATCAGTTTCATGAGGCTCACACCATCGTTCAAGGTCGCGGTGCAAGGCAGGTCATAGACCTTCGAGCATTTCTTGTCCACGCTGATCGTGTCAGCGGTGTAGCTCGCGAAATCCTCTCCGTTGTACTTCACGGTACCGCTCACATCCATCACCTTGAATGCGAACGTAGGGTTGTCGATTCCCACGGCAAGCACCGCGTCAATAGAGCGCAGACCTTTCAATGAATATGACTCCAGGCCACACGAGGTCACCTTTATGTCCTTGACCTTTCTCAATCCGGAGCACCCGGAAAGTATGGCGCAGGCCAGCAACGCGACAAAAATGCCAAATATTGTTCTCTTGAATGTCTTCATTTTGTCAACACTGTTTCTACAAAGATAGAAAAAAATCCATAATAAGCATTAATGGACAATTTGACAAACACCACCAAGCCATATTCAAGGATTATTATCTATCTTTGCAAAAGACTGTTATAAGGAAGGAATGAGCAAAAAGATTTACATAGAGACTTACGGTTGCCAGATGAATGTCGGCGACTCTGAGGTGATTTTCTCGATTCTCGGGAAAGAAGGTTACGAACGCACCGAGTCTATGGACGACGCAGATGTGATTCTCGCCAACACCTGCTCCGTCAGGGACAACGCCGAGCAAAGGATCTGGGGGCGTATCGAAGTGTTCCACAAACAAAAGGAAAAGAGGTCTGGGGTGGTCGTAGGGATTGTCGGATGCATGGCCGAAAGGCTGAAGGACAAGCTTCTGGACACACACAAGGTGGACCTTGTGGCCGGTCCTGATTCCTACAGGACGCTTCCGGCATTGCTCAGGGACATAGCTCCTGACAAGCCACAGATCAACGTGATGCTTTCCCATGAGGAGACCTACGCCGACATCGTGCCGGTCAGGACCGACAGGAACGGGGTCTCAGCGTTCATCTCCATCATGAGAGGATGCAACAATGTCTGCTCGTACTGCGTCGTGCCATACACCAGAGGTGCGGAAAGAAGCAGAGACCCGCAGACAATTGTGAATGAAGCGCGTGATGTCTTCGGCAAAGGGTACAAGGAAGTGACCCTGCTGGGGCAGAACGTGGATTCCTACAACTGGAAACCGGCCGACGGCGAGGCGTGCGACTTTCCGAAGCTTTTGGAGATGGTGGCCGGGATCAGTCCCGAGCTGAGGGTGCGTTTCGCCACCAACCATCCAAAGGACATCAGCGACGAGTTGATAGAGGCAATGGCGAGACACGACAACATCTGCAACCATATTCATCTGCCTGTGCAGTCGGGCAGCGACAGGCTTCTGGAAAAGATGAGACGGCGCTACACATCAGAATGGTACCTTGAGCGTGTGGCTAAAATCCGGGAGATCCTGCCGGACTGCGGAATCACCACCGATGTGATCGCCGGATTCTGCTCCGAGACCGAAGAGGATCATCAGCAGACACTTGAGCTGTTCCGCAAGGTGGGTTTCGACTATGCCTACATGTTCTACTATTCCGAAAGACCCGGAACTCTCGCCGCAAGGCACTACCCTGACGACGTGCCGCTTGATGTCAAGACAAGACGGCTGAACGAGATCATCGCGCTGCAAAGCGAACTGAGCCTCAAGAGCAACCGGAACGACATCGGCAAGACGTTCAGGGTTCTTGTGGAAGGGCCGTCAAAAAAGAACCCGGAGGAACTTTGCGGACGCTCGGGAAGCAACAAGATGTGCGTGTTCCCGGGCAGAGGACACAAGGCCGGAGACTATGTGGATGTCAAAGTGCTTTCCTGCACTTCCGCGACACTTATCGGCGAGCCTGTTTAGGATTGTCTTATGCAGTGGATTCTCTCAGTTTTCTATTTTCTCCTGATTCTCAGCGTTTTCACAGTCATATTGGTAGACAAGGGGGATTCGGGGAGGAAGTTCGCCTGGCTGCTGATCATAGCCGTGCTCCCCGTGGTCGGCCTGGTTCTTTACTTCATGTTCGGAATCAATTACCGGCACCACTGGATCTTCAACCGGAGGCATCAGAGGTACAGGGACATCTTCGAGGCGGGAACGACACCGGAACTGAACAGAATTCTTTTCGGACATGACAATGTCTCTGCAGTCAAAGAGGAGTTCCGGCCTTTGGCCAGGCTTCTCGGGGCGGATAGTTACCCCTCCGTCACATCCGGCAACGACGTGGAGATCATCACAAGCGGACAACGGAAGTTCGACCTGCTGCGTGAGGATATTCTGGCGGCAAATGAATCCATCCACATTGAATATTTCCACTTCGGCAACGACAAGGGCAGCAAGGAGATCAAGCGGCTGCTGATGCAGAAGGCACGAGAAGGGATCAAGGTACGTTTCCTATATGAGAACATAGCCAATTTCCCGATAGCGTCAGCCTACTACAACAATATGAGGAAAGCCGGTGTCGATGTCGTCAAATTCACCAACCCGAGAATGCACGTGCTGGACTTTGCCACGAAGCTCAACTACCGGAACCACAGGAAGATAGTTGTTATTGACGGAAAGATTGGATACACGGGAGGGATGAACATCAACGACCACTATTTCCGCCAATGGAGGGACACGCACCTACGCATGACCGGCGATGCCGTGGCAGTGCTCCAGTACACGTTTCTGGACTCGTGGCTGACCGGCGGTGGAACGATAGACAAGCCGATGATCGATTTCTATCCGATGGTCAAGAAACCTGCTCCTGCCACTGAGACGGAAGCCTCGGCCACTGAGCCAAAGACTTTGGTCGCTGAGCCTGTCGAAGTGACCGGGTGTGCAAACCACATCCAAGACAATGTCAATTCGATGGTTGGTGAGCCTTGTCGAACCGCAGGCTCAGCGACTGGAGATGCAGATTCAGAAATCGACTTCCACGCCACACATCCAATCCTGAAGGGCAAACTGATGCAGATTGTCCCGGACGAACCAGACCTGCCGCTTCCTATCCTCCAGATGAGCTACGAGTGGGCTTTACAGCACGCCAAGAAGTATATCTATCTTCAGACTCCGTATTTTGTTCCTACAGAGCCCGTTATGGATGCCCTTAAAACAGCCGCGCTTTGCGGTGTCGATGTCCGTCTCATGCTCCCTGAAGTGGCCGACAACCTTTTGATGCGACCGGCCAACAGAGCCTACTACGAAGAGGCCCTGCAAGCCGGCGTGAGAATATTCCTGCGCAAGGGGGAATTCATCCACGCAAAGACCTTTGTCTGCGACGACTACCTCTCCAGCATAGGGTCGGCCAATCTGGATTTCCGCAGTTTTGCCATCAACTATGAGGTCAACGCCTACATCTACGATGAGCAAACCGCCCGGATGAACAAAGGGATATTCATGTACGACCTCAGGCAATGCCATGAACTGACTCTGGAAGAATGGAACGCGCGCCCGTGGTACTCACGCATCCTCGAAAGTTTCATGCGCCTGTTCGCGCCGCTGCTGTAGGACTTCCGTTGCCACCTGCCGAATCAGCCAGCCTTCAGACTACCTGTCCAAGAACCGCTTTCCCTGCCGGAATCCGAAAAAAATGATTCCGGACTCGATTTTTTGATAATATTTCCCCAACTACACTATCGTATTTGCAAAAAGCCTATATCTTTGCAAAAACGTTTTCGGCAACAAAAAAAATGACAAGTAAGACTAAAACCAATTTCAGATGGGTGATCTGTGCGATGCTATTCGTCGCAACGGCCGTGAATTATCTTGACAGGCAGGTGCTGTCCCTCACTTGGGACGAGTTCATCAAGCCGGAGTTTCATTGGAACGAATCGCACTACGGCACGATCACGTCCCTGTTCTCGATCATCTATGCTATCTGCATGCTGTTCGCAGGACGTTTTGTCGATTGGATGGGCACCAAGAAAGGCTACCTTTGGTCAATCGGTGTCTGGTCGGCAGGTGCCTGCGCACATGCCCTCTGCGGGGTCGTGACAGAGCATATTGTCGGACTGCACACGGCCGCGGAACTGGTTCAGGCGACCGGTGACACAGCCGTGCTCATCTCCACGATAAGCATGTACTGCTTCCTTGTGGCCAGAAGCATACTGGCTCTCGGCGAGGCGGGCAACTTCCCTGCGGCGATCAAGACCACCGCTGAATATTTCCCGAAGAAAGACAGAGCCTTCGCCACGTCCATATTCAACGCCGGCGCTTCTATAGGAGCGCTGTTCGCCCCGCTCACCATCCCAATCCTGGCCAAGAACTTCGGATGGGAAGTAGCATTCATAATCATCGGAGCCCTGGGCTTCATCTGGATGGGATTCTGGGTTTTCCTCTATGACAGGCCTGAGACTTCCAAGCATGTGAGCAAGGAAGAACTGGCCTACATTGAGCAGGACAAGGAACTTGACAACGAGAAGGCGGACGACTACGGAACCGGAAGGAAGCTCGGCTTCAAGGAATGCCTGAAATTCAAGCAGACGTGGGCGTTCGCCGTCGGCAAGTTTATGACCGATGGTGTCTGGTGGTTCTTCCTCTTCTGGACCCCGTCCTACCTGAACACTCAGTTCGGCATCAAGACCAGCGACCCGATGGGTATGGCATTGATATTCACACTCTACGCCATCACGATGCTTTCCATCTATGGTGGAAAACTCCCTACCATATTCATCAACAAGGCGATGAAAAAAGGTGAGGCGTTCGACCCGTATGCAGCCAGGATGAAAGCAATGCTGATCTTCGCGTTCCTGCCGCTGGTTGTCCTGCTTGCCCAGCCTTTGGGAAGGATCTCGCCTTGGTTCCCGGTCATTCTGATCGGCATCGGCGCTGCCGCACACCAGTCTTGGTCAGCGAACATATTCTCAACTGTCGGGGATATGTTCCCTAAGTCCAGCATAGCCACCATCACCGGTATCGGCGGTATGGCCGGAGGACTCGGCTCAATGTTTCTCCAGAAAGTCGCCGGAGAACTCTTCGTGTACTCCGAGCAAGTCAATCTGTCCTTCCTCGGATTCACCGGAAAACCGGCCGGATACTTCATCATCTTCTGCGTCTGCGCCACCGCCTACCTCATCGGCTGGGGAATAATGAAGACTCTGGTGCCGAAATACAAGGTGATAACGCTTAACTAAAGCATTTGCCAAACCTCAACAACTAAAACATAGGTCAAACAAAACCTCCACTCATAGCCAAAGCAAAGTCTCCACCCAAAATTTTAGTAACGTGCAAAATTTTGGGTGGAGACTTTGTTTGGCTTTATCTCTTGAAGGTCACTTCGACAAGCTCAGCGACCGGAAGGGCCGATGCCCAGAGAACTAGCTGATGAACAGGAGCTCACGGTACTTAGGGAGAGGCCAGGTGCGGTTGTCCACGATCTCCTCAAGCTTGTCGATCGGACGGCGGAGGGCGGAGAAGCTCTCGGCTATCTCGTGGTAGGCGACGGCTTTGGCATATTCATCCTCAAGGACATTGGCCTTCTTGCGCGCCTCGACCATGGCGGTAGCCTTCTCGCGGATCTGGTCTACATATTTGGAAATGCTCTTGATCAGGTAGAGCTCCTCCTTGCACTCATCGGTGCCACCGAAGACTTCCTTGCTCAAAGAGACCTCCTTCAGAAGCTTGGACTTATATTCAAGGGCGGCGGGAATGATGTGGTTGATCGCCATCCTCGCCATCACACGCGATTCGATCTGGATCATCTTGCTGTAAGTCTCCCACTTCACCTCATTGCGGGCCTCAAGCTCTTTCTCTGAATATACTCCCGTCTCCTTGAACATCTTGACCGAAGCCGGATCGGTGAACACCTTGATCATCTCCGGAACGCTGGTCTCGACATCCAGGCCACGCCTCTTGGCCTCGGCCTTCCACTCATCAGTGTAGCCGTTGCCGTCGAAGCAGACGACATTGATGATTGATGCGATTATCGGTTTCAGCGTGTCCAGAATGGCCACATTCAAGGCCTTGCCGCTGACCAGCTCCTTGTCAAGATCTTTCTTGAATGCGATAAGCTGCTCAGCCACAGCGGCATTGAGAGTAGTCATCGCACCGGCGCAGTTCGCCAGGGAGCCTACGGCCCGGAACTCGAAGCGGTTGCCGGTGAAGGCGAACGGAGAGGTTCTGTTGCGGTCTGTGTTGTCCACGAATATCTCAGGAATCTCCACCAGACCGACACTCTTGCCTTTCTTGCCGGCAATCTCAATCGGGGTGTCTGACGGTACTTCAAGCAGTTTGTGAAGCACATCGGTCATCGTCTTGCCAAGGAAGGCGGACACGATTGCAGGCGGAGCCTCGTTGGCGCCGAGACGATGGGCGTTGGTGGCGGTGGCGATGGAAGCCTTGAGCAGGGCGTTGTGCTTCTGCACGGCGGCCAGCACATTCACAAAGAAAGTGACAAACTGAAGGTTTCCCTTGGCGTCCTTGCCAGGAGCCAAAAGCATCGTGCCCGTGTCGGTTCCGAGCGACCAGTTGTTGTGCTTGCCGGATCCGTTCACCCCGTCGAAAGGCTTCTCATGAAGAAGGACCACGAAACCGTGCTTGCGGGCGATCTTGTTCATCAGGTTCATCACGATCTGGTTCTGATCATTGGCCAGATTGGTCTCTCCGAAAATCGGCGCGAGCTCGAACTGGTTAGGAGCGACCTCGTTGTGCCTGGTCTTGAGCGGAATCCCAAGACGATGCCCGGCGATCTCAAGGTCACGCATGAACTCGGCGACACGGGTAGGGATGGCTCCGAAATAGTGGTCGTCCAGCTGCTGGTTCTTGGATGAGCTGTGTCCCATCAAGGTACGGCCGGTAATCATCAGATCCGGTCTCGCGGCATAGAGGGATTCATCGACAAGGAAATATTCCTGCTCCCATCCAAGGTAGGAATATACCTTCGTGACAGACTTGTCAAAGAGGCGGCAGATAGGAATGGCCGCATCAGAAACGGCCTTGAGAGCCTTCTTAAGAGGAGTTTTGTAGTCCAAGGCCTCGCCGGTGTAGGAAATGAACACGGTCGGAATGCAGAGAGTGTCATCCATAATGAACACCGGGGATGTCGGATCCCAGGCCGTGTAGCCTCTGGCCTCGAATGTCGCGCGGATTCCTCCGTTAGGGAAAGAGGATGCGTCCGGTTCCTGCTGCGCGAGTGACTTGCCGTCAAAGGTCTCTATCACACCGCCCTTGCCGTCGTAGTCAATCAGAGAGTCGTGCTTCTCCGCGGTGCCCTCTGTCAGAGGCTGGAACCAGTGGGTCACGTGGGTCACGTGGTGCTCCATCGCCCACTCCTTCATTCCCCTGGCGACTCCGTCTGCAGTCTCTCTGTCTAGAGGCTTGCCGTTGTCAATGCAGTCAAGAAGCGCATTCAGAGTCTTGGCGTCCAAGTACTTGTGCATCTTTGGACGGTCAAAGACCAGTTCTCCGTAGTAGTCGGAGGTCTTGCCCTCAGGGCGTTCAGCCGGAACAGCCTTCTTCTCGAAGGATTCCTTCACCAGATCAAATCTGTCAATGCTCATAATTTGTCTATTTGTTAAAGGTGTGTATTTCCTTAAACTATATATTGTGTAATCAAAACCATAAACTCAAAGCCGATTCAAAAAGGAAGAAGGCTGATCCACAAGGGACCAGCCTTCAATATTTAAATCATAATATCCTTTTTGCCATGAATATGCCGTCAGGCTGGAAGACCGGCACACACGAAAGCGTTCAGCGCCTGAACGTTCTGGCTCTGAAATCCCTGCTGGAACTGCTGCTGTCGGTATGTGTGTGCTTCCAAAATCATCCTTGAAAAATTTTGATGGCGCAAGTTATGAAATCAATTCTGAACCACAAAGATATTTTTTAATTTTATCGGTTTAGAACAAGAACTCTAACTTCTCAGGTAAGCGCGTATAATCGTCAATCCTGATATAATCCATTCCGCCGAGACGGATCTGGCTGTCGTTGCCGCCATCCGCGAAGTCATCGCCGACGAACAAGATCTGGTCAAACGAGTAGCCATGCTCGGCCGCATAACGCAGCACCGCATCCAGCTTGTTATACTGCTTCGGAGTGATGTCGAATGATGTCGTGCCGCCGATGAACACTGAGTAGTCCTTGAAGATCTCTTGAAGTTCCGGGAACATGGCACGTCTGCGCATCTTGTCCGGATCAAACGCCAGTTTGTCTGCCTTGTCAGCCTTGGTGCCAAGCAGACCGAAAGTCACCATTCCAGACCCGTGATATTCCAAAGACTCCCCCTTGAAATCGGTGTAGCCATATTTCTTGCGCAGATAATCACAGTTCTTCTCGAAGAATTTCTTGTCCGCCGGAGCCTTGTCCTCCCTGACAATCTGGAACTTACCGTCCACGACATGGCTTTCCATCATGCCATAGTTGCCGAGAATCGTGATAGGATATTCACCCATCTGCTTGTAGATCCTCTCGCAGTTGCCGGCCCCCGCCATGATGATCTCGTAGCGTTTTGCCAATGTGTCCAGAACCGCCCTGTTGGCGGCCGTCAGTTGGGTCTTGTGCTGAGTGAGCGTTCCGTCCAGATCAAAGCAGATCAGTTTCTTCTCCTGCTTCCATTTCAGCTCGCGGATTGAGTCCATCAGACGCTTCATTCCCTGTGGCTGGTCGGTGGAGACATAGGTGACTCCGTGCCTCATCGCGAAATCAGCCAAATCATAGCTGTTCACAGGCCAGAGAACCGTCTGAAGTCCTGCCGCATGGACATCATCCAGATAATGCGCGGCGTTCATCACGACATTATAATTATAGGACACACCGGCATACCCCCTGTCCTTGAGTTCTTTCACTGAATATGTCTTTCTGGACGTGATCGGAATCACCTCCGCACCAGGATGAAGGCGAAGTACCTCGTCACAGAGATGCTCGCTGAAAGAGATGAAGCAGACCTGATCGTACATATTCATTTCATCGCAGAGGGCTATGACCTTCTCCGCCAGTTGAGTCTCCCTCGCCAGAGTCGGATGGGACTTCAACTCAAGGAACAGCTTCAGTGCGGAAGTTTCCTTCGCCTGAGTGAAATACTCCCTTAATGAAGGAATATGGTCGCCGTTAGGAAGGGTGCAGCCCTTCACCGTGGCGTAGTCAAGTTTCTGGATATCCTTGTACTTTGTCCGTGGGATCGCAGGACCGTGAAGGATCACCAGCGAATCGTCCGTGGTGAGGTGCACGTCCAGCTCAACGCTCTCAACGTCCAGTTTCTGAGCGCCGGCAAGGCTGGTCAGAGTGTTTTCAAAAGAGCCCGGATGGGCGTAGAATCCCCTGTGGGACATGATTTTGGTCTGCGCCGGAAGCATCGTGGCGCAAAGCAGTGTCAACACTGCCGAAAGAACGAACTTTTTCATGGCAGCAAATTTACGAAAAATTGCCGTATGTGGAAGCGGTTTCTGTTTTTGGCGGGCGGCAAAAAATAAGTGAACACAGATTTGACAAAGACTTCAAGGATTGCTATCTTTGTCAGGCGAAGGTTCTTTGGATCGGAATTGAGGCCAAAGATCAAAAGGGAATCCGGTGAGAGTCCGGGACAGTGCCCGCTGCTGTGAGTCCCATCCTGACACAATTGACGGTCAGGAGCGCCTGTTCTCAAAACAGTCCAAAATGACGCGGCTTTCTTACGCCACTGGCTGGAAGTTGATGAATATCAGCACCCTCATGCCGGGAAGGCGCCGCGTCAGGAACAAGTCAGAAGACCTGCCTTCACGAAACTTTACGGTCTCGCCTGCGGGAGCACGGGCGGCGGCCGGACAAAAATTTTATGAAACGAATATACCGTCTCATAGTCTCGGTCTGCCTCCTGGGATGCGGGCCACTGACTTTTGCGCAGACTTCCGGTGACACGACATCTGTCCATCGGAAGGATTTGCCTTTGGACAGCGTCCAGGTGATCAAGGAGGCTGTGATTATCGGCGCTCCGGCGGAATACAGATACCGTGAGGTCATCCCGGCGCAAACCCTTAAGGAAGAGGAACTTCAAAGGCTGAACAGTTTCTCGGTCGCGGACGCGATCAGGTATTTCTCCGGTGTCCAGCTGAAAGACTACGGCGGAGTCGGCGGACTCAAGACCGTGAACATCCGGTCCATGGGCACGAACCACATGGCCGTCTTCTATGACGGAATCCAGCTCGGCAACGCCCAGAACGGACAGGTGGACCTTGGGCGTTTCTCGCTCGATGACGTGGAGGAGATCTCGCTCTACAACGGGCAGAAAAGCGACATATTCCAGTCAGCCAAGGACTTCGGGGCTTCGGGAACGATCTACATCACCACCCGCAGACCTCGTTTCGAGAAGGGCTGGAACGCGAACTTCAAGGCGACGATGAAGACCGGATCCTTCGGGCTCATCAATCCATCCATCCGAAGCGAGTACAAGATCTCGGACAACGTAAGCGCCTCGTTCAGCGGGGAATGGGTCAATGCGACGGGAAAGTACAAGTTCCGTTACCGCCGCCGCAACACAATCGGAGAGATAGTCTATGACACCACGGCCGTCCGCCACAACGGAGACATCAACGCCACGAGGCTTGAGGCCGCGCTGCATGGAGTCATGAACGAAGGGCGCTGGACCGTACGGGCATATTCATACAACTCCGAGAGGGGCATTCCTGGGGCCATAGTGAACAACGTGTTCCGCAACGGCGAAAGGCTTTGGGACACCAACTCGTTCATCCAAGGCACGTTCACCAACAGGTGGACACCGAAGTTCCGGTCACTGGTCAACGCCAAGTACGCCGCCGACTACACCCACTACGAGAACCAGGACGCGAAACTGATCCAGACCAAGAACACCTACAGGCAGAAGGAGTTGTACGCCTCATGCGCCAACCTTTACAATATTCTCGACAACTGGGAGGTGTCATTCTCCTACGACTTCCAGTGGAACACCCTTGACGCGACATTCTACATGCCGACCGAAAGCGACGGCACGTTCCCCTACCCTACCCGCTACACCCAGATGGCCGCGCTCGCCACGGCGTTCGAGTGGGGGCGGTTCAAGGGGCAGGCCAGCGTGCTGGGCTATTTCGTGCACGAGAAGGTGAAGCGGTTCGAGGCGCGGCCGGACAAGGCGGTGGCCACCCCGGCGTTCTTCCTCTCCTACAAACCGTTCCGCAGGGAAGACCTGTCGCTCCGGGCGTTCTACAAAAGGATGTTCCGGATGCCGACGTTCAACGACCTCTACTACACGGACATGGGCAACGCCTTCCTGAAACCGGAATATGCCGAGCAGTTCAACGTCGGTCTTAAATACACCAAGGATTTCAGGAATATGCCCGTTCTGCGCGCGGTTGACGCTTCCGTGGACGCTTACTACAACCACATCACGGACAAGATCATAGCCTACCCGAAAGGCCAGCAGTTCCGCTGGACGATGCTGAACCTCGGGGAGGTGGACATCAAGGGCGTGGACGTGGCTCTGAACACAGCCTGGGCATTCGGCGAGGTGGAGGCCACGGCCAGACTCCAGTACACCTACCAGGAAGCTATAGACGTCACGGACCCCGCGGACACATATTACCGGGATCAGATTCCGTATATTCCTTGGCACAGCGGCTCGGCCGTGCTTGCGCTCTTCTACAAAGGTTGGGGGCTGAACTACAGCTTCATCTACACCGGAGAGCGCTACAACCAGCAGGAGAACATTCCCCGCAACCACACCCAGCCGTGGTACACCAGCGACCTCTCCCTCCAGAAATCCTTCTCCATCCGCACCCGCACCCTCAAACTCACAGCCGAGATAAACAACCTTTTCGGTCAGGACTACGATGTGGTGCTGAACTACCCGATGCCTAAGACAAATTTCAGGTTCACCGCAAGCATTGAATTGTAAATGAGCATATTCAAGAATATATTCCCGTTGGCGGCCGCCATCTTTCTGACACTCTCACCGGGGTGCCGGAAGATCGAACTTGTCAATCCTACTGAATATGACGTGCTTGACCTTGAGCCGGAACCGGACGCGGATCCGATCGGGATGTACCTTCTGAACGAGGGGAACATGGGCAGCAACAAGGCCGACCTGGACTATCTGGACTACAGGACGGCCGTCTATGCGAGAGGGATATACGCCGAGAAGAACCCTGATGTGGTGAAGGAACTCGGGGATGTCGGGAACGACATCCAGATCTACGACGGGAAGCTGTTCGCCGTCATAAACTGCTCGCACAAAGTCGAGGTGATGGATGCCTACACGACCAAGAGGATCACGCAGATAGACCTTCCGAACTGCCGCTACATCAGGTTCAGGGGGAGATATGCCTACGTCTCCTCATACGTCGGCCCGGTAGCAATGGACCCGAACGCGCGGAAAGGTGCTGTCTTCAAGGTGGACCTCAAGGACTACAAGATTGTCGGAGAGGCGACCGTTGGCTACCAGCCTGACGAGCTGGCGATTGTGGATGGATATGCCTACGTGGCGAACTCCGGGGGTTACAGGGCGCCGAACTACGATTCAACAGTCTCCGTGGTAGAACTGGAGTCGATGCGGCAGGTCTACAAGATAGACGTGGCGATCAATCTCAGCAGGATCAAGGCCGACGCCTACGGCAACCTTTGGGTCTCTTCCAGAGGCAATTACGACGACATTCCTTCCAACCTCTACCGGCTGGAGCCATCGGGCGGACGCTACAGGGTGGCGGAGGCGATGAATATTCCCGCATCCAACATGGCCCTGCACGGCGATTCGCTCTACGTCTACAGCGTCGAGTACAGCAACCAGACTTCCAAGAACACGGTGACCTACGCCATCATCAACGTGAAGCAGAAACGTGTGGTATCCCGCAGTTTCATCACTGACGGAACAGAGCGTAACATCGTGATTCCCTACGGTTTGGCCATACATCCCAAGAACGGGGACATATTCATAACCGACGCGAAGAATTACGTTTCGAGCGGGGTGCTGCATTGCTACTCGAAAGAAGGAGTGCACAAATGGAGTGTGAGAACCGGGGATATTCCCGCGCACATGGTGTTTCTGGATCGTAAAAAGAGTTCCGAATGAGGCGCTTGGCGACATATTCACTGATAATTCTGCTTCTTGCGGCATGCAAGGTCGAGGTTCCGTACGTCAGCCTCGGACTGGATGACGTGTACAAGGTCGCGAGGATGCAGACTCTGACCCTGCGGCCGGCCTACACGGGAGAGCGGTACCGCTGGACGGTCAAGACGGCATCGGGGACAGACTCGCTGCTGTGCGAGAGCAAGGACTGCATGTTCCTGACGCGCTACCCGGGGGTCTATGAGGTCACATTTACCATTGACGATCCCGTGAATCCGATCGTGCATCCGATGACCATCCACGTGGTCAACGAGGAGGTCGAGTACAACCCGTACATCGCTCACGTCTATGAATACCGGCCGGCTCCAGGGCAGTTCGTCAACGAGATGCCTGTCTATCAGGACGGCGACACCGAAAAGGCTATGATCCAGAAGGCGGAGGAGTCGCTCTCAGGCAGTTACGGGGCGGGAGTATCTCTCGGGGCCTACGGAGGCTATGTCACATTCGGGTTCGACCACACGGTTGTCAACTCTCCGGGAGAGCAGGATTTCCGCATAGACGGCAACGCCTTCCGCAGCGCCGCACACGACGGACTTGACGCTGGAAGCTGCGAGCCGGGAATCGTGATGGTTATGTTCGACGAGAACCAGAACGAAAAGCCGGATGACAAATGGTATGAGATCGACAAGAATCCGTGGTACACAAACGATGCGGCAAGGTTTGGATATTCAATAACTTACTTCCGCCCCTCCGCAGACCACACTGCCGTTCCGGGAGCGGACGGAACCCTGACCGACATTGAATATGTCAGGTGGGAGGACAACGCCGGGCGGACCGGCTATGTCTACAAGAACAAGTTCCACGACCAGGACTACTGGCCGAAATGGCTGCCGGAGGAAGAGATGACTTTCAGTGGGACACTGCTTCCCAAGAACGCCGAGGACGTTTCGGGAAACGGGACGTACTACCTTCAATATATGTTCAAGTACGGGGCCTACGCCGACAACTATCCGAACAACGACACTGACGGGGACGGTGGCTGGATGAACGGATTTGACATCGACTGGGCCGTTGATCCGGACACCCGTGAGCCTGTCCACCTTCAAGGAGTGGATTTCATCAGGGTCTACACCGGACTCAACCAGTACTGCGGTTGGCTCGGCGAGACCTCCACGGAGATCTTCTCGGCGCGTGACCTTCATGTGCGGGTTCGGCCAGGACAGCATCAATGACAACAACTTTTGCGATGATATTCAAGAATATACTGACATATTTAGTCGCCGCGGCCTGCTGCGTTTCTTGCGTCTATCACAACGATGACAACCCGAATGTCTATCCGGAGCCGGAGCCGATTCCGACACCTGAGCCGGAGCCGAAACCGGATCAGAACGAGGAGTATGTCAAGGCGGCATATTCACCGAACTGCTATATGATCCGCCCCGGGGCGTCGGTTGACATTCCGGTGAAAAAGGCTTACGCCATGTGGGCTCTTTACGCGGATCTGCTTGGAAACGTTGAACTTGCCGGGCAGAAAGCGGAGCCGGAACTGCTGTGGCAGGACGCTCCCGGCCTCATCACCAATGTCGGACTTATCGAGGGGAACTCGCCGGAGACTGCAAAAATGGTCGTCTCGACCTCCGACAAGGTCGGCAACGCCGTCATCGGACTTCGGATCGGCGGGGAGATCCGCTGGAGCTGGCACGTGTGGGTCACCAGGTATAATCCTGTCAGCGAGCAGGTTTCCTACGGCAAGACATATCCATGGGACAACAACGGGGACGGTGTCGCCGACTACATATTCATGGACCGCAATCTTGGAGCAGTGAACGACGGTTGGGTGATCGGGAACAGCTCTGCCGATTCGTTGGCCGCCTGCGGGCTGATGTACCAGTGGGGGCGCAAGGATCCGTTCCCTGGCGACCATAAATTCAGGGGCGACAACAGCACTGACTATGATTATTTCGACAGCAAGCCGATCTATGATGCCGCCGGCAACGTGCTGACCGAGGGGTCTCAGTCCGGAGGGACCGGAATCCGTTCCGTGAAGTCTGGCTACGACCTTTCCACAACGGGATTCGCCAAGTCTGTGATGAAGCCGATGGAGTTTCTGCTCGGTGAAAGTTCGTTCAACGATTGGTTCCGTGGTGACGAGCCTGTTGTCGTCAGGAAATGCGACACGCTTTGGTGCGGAGCGAACCGCGCGAAGACCCCGTTCGATCCTTGCCCGGAAGGATGGCAGGTGCCTTACGACAAGAACGGTAAGCTCATCTGGAATGGCCTTGACAAAGTAACGACCGATTATTCACCTATCGGAGTGATCCCTTACAACGGTCTGCGCTACAGGAACGGCGGAGGCTGCCTGAAGAACTCCGGATTCGCCGCCAACATCTGGTCTGGCACTGCTCCGACAGGCATCGGAAACGCCTACCAGTTGTCAGTCTACATCTCTCCGTACGAAAAGTCGGCGGTTGTCAAGATGGACGTGGGAGTCCGCAGCGACGGGTATGCGGTAAGGTGTGTGAAATCCTGACCAAAGAATATTCCAGCATCATTCCCATACACAAATTCCACGATTATTCACAAATCACAAACGTAGCATTATGAGACATTCAACAATCAAAACGCTGCTGATCATGGCGGCAGTCTGCCCGTGCTTTGTCGCCTGCGACGATGACAAAGAGCCGAAAGTCACCTACGAGTTCTCTGTCAAGGCAGAGGACAGCGCCATCGCGGCTCCGGCCGAAGGATGCGCTCAGACAATACTGGTGACATCCACAAAGACAGCTGGAAGCAGCACCACAAACGTGGCCTACGAGGTCAAATCCGCCCCGGAATGGGCGCCGGCCACAATCGAGCAAACCGCATTGGTCATCAATGTGGCCGAGAACAGCACAACCCAAACCCGCGAGCCCGGCAACGTCACACTCCTTCAGGCCGAAAGCGGCAAGGAACTGACAATCAGCATCACCCAAGTTGGGTATGAATATTCGATGTCCCTCGCTGCGAGTTACACCACCCCTCGCTGCAAGGTTCTGGGCATCACCCCAAAGATCACCGGCTTTGACAAGAATCCGGTCTTCACCTGGACAGTCAAAGGACCGGACGACTCCGAGGCCACCGCCGCCGGAAACGGAAACACCCTGAATTTCATCAAACTTGAGACCGGTGAATATGAAGTCTCACTGACCGTCACCGATGACAGCGGGATCTCTATGTCCAGCTCCTCCAAGGTTAACGTCGAGACAGAGAAAGAGGCATATTCACCATTCCTGTCCGAGGTCCTCGATCTTGAGCTTGCTCCGTATTCCGCTGTCGGAGTAAACAATCCGTTCGGGAAGACCGACACAAAGAAATCTGCGATGGAGAAGGCCCGCGAGAAACTCAACAAGGATTTCAGCGCCTCCAACACAGGTATAGCCCTTGGATCGTTGGGAGGCTACATCGTGTTCAGGTTTGACCACACGGTGATGAATGTCAGCGATCTGCGTGACTTCCGCATCGGCAGCTTCGCCAGCAAGACATCATACCCGGCTCCAGGTGTTGTCTTCGTCGCATTCGACGCCAACCAGAACGGACAGCCTGACGAGGACGAGTGGTACGAGATCGCCGGCAGTGAATATGGCAAGACAACGACCCTGTCAAACCTTACCGTCACCTATAACCGTCCGGACAACTTCCTCACTACCGTCAGCATGGGAAAAGAGGTGAACGATTACATCACCTACACCATCAACGGAGTCCCAGGGGCTCTATCAAGCGGTTCAATGCCGAACACAATCCCGTCATGGTCTTTCTGGCTGAGAGAAGGCGATGAGGGCAAGACCATCACATTCACAGGAGTCACCCAATTGCCAAGCAACACACAGATGAACGGAATGTTCCCTGGAGCGACCCAATGGTACGACTACGGCTATGTCAGCAATTCCGACCCTAAGGATGAAGTCAATTCCTCATTCGACATCGACTGGGCCGTTGACAAGGACGGCAAACCGGTTCATCTGCCAGGTGTTGATTTCATCAAGGTGCAGACCGCCACGATGATGGATGCCGGTGGTTGGTACGGGGCGCTGAAGACCAGTCTCAACTGCGCAATCGACCTCCACCTCACCGACAAACAGATCAAAACCATCGAGAAATAGATTTCCTGCCCATCCAAGATATTCGGGGAAATCACACTCTCACAGTAACGAACCGACCGTTCCGCACGGCCGGTTCGTTTTCTTTTCACCAAGTCTGTTTTATAATCAAATTTTCAAATGAGCAGGAAACCGCCCCCTGCGATGTCTTTCAGCAATCCTTTCTATAGATGTTCACATATCGCTCACATATTCAATACAAAAGCCACTGCGTCACCGACTTTAACATTTACGATTCTTAATGCAAAATCAGCACTATGGTTTTAATCCTGTAAGAAAAACTCTTGTATATTTACAAAATGATACCGATATTCGCATTATGAATAAATATGCGGGGGTCTTCTTCTAGATATATCTGTGCCGCTCCACGGTTGACCGGTATGTTTGGCGGATCTATTATACGGAAGAAAAGACCACTTGTAAACCAACGTAATTTATGACAACAACACACAACAAAACCAATATTAAAAAATTATGTTAAACAAAATCAAGTCTTCGATATTCAGAGGAATGGCGGCTGTTGTGGCTGCTGTCGCTCTGTTTGTATCGTTTTCTGCCGCGGCGGTAGCCCAGAACAGGGCCGGATCCGTCAGCGGTACAGTCAAGGACGCCAATGGCCCAGTCATCGGCGCCGCCGTTTTTGTCAAAGGTGGATCAACGGGAGAGACCACTGACATCAATGGTAACTTTAAACTTAACAATCTTAAAGCCAATGATGTGATCACAATTTCCATCATCGGCTACGAGACAAAGGAAATCGTTTGGAACGGTCAGTCCAACATGGAAATCGTCCTCAAAGAGGAGGCCATGGCTCTCAAAGGCGTCCTGACTTTGACAGCCTAAAAATCCCGTCTCTGCAACTGTCTGAATATTCATTT
>ERZ808277.173-NODE-173-length-27360-cov-4.968248_pt1 | contig 27360 bp, 20 predicted proteins | sample MGYA00521240_ERZ808277 | MGnify/ENA primary metagenome ERZ808277 (study PRJEB31516, sample SAMN03275599) | gut metagenome | biome: mammalia-associated habitat; material: feces | host: Papio cynocephalus | place: Kenya | collected 2012-07-17 ... | reverse complement strand
CGTATCAGACGTTCAAGGTAAGATTGTCTGTCCATGACCCCACTATCTTCATACTTTATGTATATGACTTGGGAGTCAAGCATCACTCGTTCTTGACCTATCACATCTTTGAACTGTACCCAATATTGTACGCCATTGTCAATCACTCTAGTGATTGTAGCTGGATCTATAGGAATTATGCCAATGATAGTATGGGGATTCTCTATGTTGTCATATACAATCTCATAAGCAATCACACCATCTATCAACCATCTCTTGAACTGATCCCAAGCTTTGTTCTTCCAATCTAGAAGCATGTACATTTTGTAGAAGCTAGTGTCTACACAGTTCTTTATCTCTTCTATATGATTCTCATTCAACTGTTGCAATATGCTAGGCTCAATGTATGGTTCTCCGATATAAACATCATTATCGTCATATACAATGCATTCGTTCGCCATGATGTCAAGAATGTCTTCAATCTCAGGATTCATCGCCATCTTACGAAGCACATCTCGTTTCTGTTCAAGAGTCTTTTCTCTGAATGGCTTGTCTTCTTCTGGCTTTTGCTTCCAATTGTCCATGACCCCAGCATACATGTTAGAAGTCATCACTTGGACATCTTTAGGTTGCATAAGCTTGTCAGCAGGAACTGCCTTCATGTTCTTCACAACATCTGAAGTCCAGTTCATGCCATAATGGCTAAGCTTATACAATATCTTAGCCAGTCTAGAAGGACCATTAGATGACATCTGATTCTGTTGGATAGGCATCATCTCATTAGCTTGTTCATATATAGTCTTGTCTCCTTCTAGAACAGAAGATAGATTTCCAAATATCATCAATTATGCTTTGTTTCTTTTGTTATTTAAAAATACTAAATTGTTTATGAAATATTTGTCTATGTTGACATCTTATTGCCCAATCTGTCAACAAAATGATTACCTTCATTTAAAGTTACATTATTTTGAAATTTTATTCAACTTTTCTATTTTAATCACGTTAAAACAAAATATATAATGATTATGAAGAAGTTTTTTATTACATTGGTTTTCTCAACACTTGCAATTCTTTCTTTTGCAAACAATCCAACCTACTTTGTAAAGAACATAAATACTGAGAATGTTCCAGTTCATGAGATCGAGTCAGTTTCTAATACAGACTATTGGGTATCAATGTTCAAGTTCATTCGAGATGATCAGAAGACTACATCAAACAAGATAGTAATCAAATATGACAACAAGTGGAAGTACGTCATTCCTTCTTCTGAAGCTCTCATTCAATTGGATATCATTATTTCTCATTTTTGCTCTGGAAGTTCTGTCAATAATGGTTCTTTTCAGAAGGGAATGAAGGAAGCATTCGAAATTGCAAAGAAAGATAATATTATTGTTACTATCAGATAAGGCAGTAGTCCCCAGGATGGCGCCTGGGTCACACAGGCAACTTCAAATTACTTGTCTTATAAATTATATTGGATAAGAATTTTAAAGTTGCCTGTGTGAATTTTTTATTCAATCAAATTCAATTCTATTTTTAATATATAAAGATTGAACAATTAGAAAGAATGGAATTTTTCAATAGTTTTCAACCTACTATAGTGCAACTTTCTGATGATGTTTGCATTCCAAAGTCTTTGAGAAGTCAATATATGATTTGCTTGAATACTTTAGGAATAAAATGGTTCGATGAAAACTTCATATCATTAGAAGTAGAAGGATTAGTAGAAGGAGAAAGTCTTGGACCAAGTCTTCTTATGTTAGAAGACAGTGGTGCAAACAAAATAGATGTTCCTAGAATATATATACCTATTACTAAGTCAATAGTAAAGAATGATAGCATAATTAGCAAGTTCTACATTCAAGCACTTACTAACAACTTAGTATATGCTGAAGGTATAGAAGACTTTAGACCTGGTGTAGATTACTATGTGAACAACACATTGTATGTTTGGCTTACTAGAAAAGAGGATCACGATGGAAATGGTATGCAAGCTATATCAGAAGAAAATGATGACATAGTTCTTCCTGATTATCTTACTTATGATAGAAAGACAGACAAATATAGTATGTCTAACTATTTTGTTGAATTGACTGACTTAGAAAAGAAGACAACAGATCTAAAGTTCTTTTATAACAAGAACAAGATATTGAAGCTAAAGTTTTCTGAAGATGAGTTAGACAACTTTCCACAAACTTTCTTTTCTATAATATTAGAATATACTATGATAGATGAAGAAAGAAGAAGTTTGACACCAAACAATGGATATGAAGCAGTAATGAACTACTATAAGAACTTTAAGTCAGACCAAGCTACTATTCTTCTTCAAACTATATTCAATACTGATATAGTTGATGAAACAAATAATGATGAAAAGCCATATGGTTGCAACTCATGTACTAATTCAACTAATTCATTATTTGATGATTCTGACTTATACAATAAGTCATGTTATGAAAAGTACAAAGATGCAATGGATGCTTGGTTATCAAGTATGTTGTCTAACATAGACTATTATAATGATTGGTACATGATGAAAGAAGGAGATTCTAAGTATTCTAACTATGATATGATAGACTTGTTGATAAGTCTTCTAAATTCTATTGTTGAATACAATCATTATCCAGAAAGTTCATCATCCAAGAAATACAATTGCAATTGCCCTAGTTTAGACTCATCGTATGATGACAATGAATGCAATTCTAACATAGTGAAGAATTATATTCTTATATTGAATTGGATTAAGAAATGCGAGCTTGTTCAAAATAAGAACAAGATAAAAGTCTATGGAAATGACTTTGCAAACCTTTTGAAAAAATACTAGTATTTATATAAACAATGAAAAATTTATCAGATATGTTGAATGAATCTCTTCAAATAAATGAAGGGGCTGACAAAATGCTTAGATTTACTTTTGGTGATCTAGAACATGCAGATGAAACTATCAAGTCTATAGAAGACTTAGCTAACAAAAATTCTGTCTATTCAGAAAAAATTGATGGTGGCATCAAAATCAAAGTGAATGACTCAAACAGAGACAAGCTTGATTCTATTCAGGATGTGCTTCAACAGTATGTGCAGAAAATGCAAGATGATGACAAGGCAGATCAAGACAAAGTAAAGTCATTAGCAGATCAATTGAACAAATTGTCTGATTTCATAGATGAAGAAGATGACAAAGATGGTGACAAAGATGATGACGATGAATAATTGAATTCAATTATACTTTAATCAATAATGGGAGAACTTAAGTTCTCCCATTTTCTATTTGTCATTTATTATGAATGTAGCATCATTTCTATTTCTTTGATTAGAACCCATATTGTCATATTGACTCTTAGATCCAGTCCAAACATACGATGTTGATGATCCATTTAATTGGAACATATACTTATAGTTTGTCAATTTAGTTACTTGATCTAATAGATATGAAATCTTTTTGTTAGTTGAGGATCCTATTCCATCCCATTTAGAATCTATCTTATCATTGTCATTGAATTCTTTGTCTTTCCACTGTTGCAAAGCAATGTTCCAATCCAACAAATAAGAAAATGATACTCTAGTGAATGTTGTTCTTTCATCATTAGTTATTGTATCATTTGCATTTGGATGATAAGAATAAGTCCATTTGTTGTCTTTGTTTGATATTGTAATGTTTCCATTTGTTCCTGCATATCCAACATAATAATTTTTGTTGTTTGGATTGCCAACTTTATATGTTGATATCAAATATATAGTTTTATCTTGATTAGGAACTATTGGTGTATAAGTGAATATCAAGTTATCTAAAGTCTTTGCAGTATTTCCTAAAGTATCTCTAAATGACTCTGACATTGTCAATGCATTTGAGTTGCAATATCCTCTGTTCCTATGTTCTATGTTCTTTCTTACAGTAAAGTAATCTGTATCTATGTCATTGAATGGTGGAGTCAAGCAAACAGGAACACCATCATCATCTGTAACTACTAGGTCAAAGTCCCCAGTATCTTTATAAAGATCTTTCACTTTGTTTTCTACAGTAGCATAGCTATATGTATTTATCATAAGGTCATCATTTGAAAATGTACCATTATTGTCATTATCTTCATAAGTAAACTTTGTCCATTGTGTATATACTGTAGTATTGTCTCTTTCCTGTGGAGCACAAATGATTATAGAATTAGATATCTTGCCACTGATGTCATAATTCGATGTTGACGAATCATTAGATGCTTTTCTAACTGCTGTATCATAGTTAGATAGCATTTTGTATGGCACATTAGAAGCAAGAATGTTAAAGTCTTTGCCTGATTGTGCTAAGTTGCCAATGTGTGATGATGTATAATTGTTTGCCATGATTATTCAAATGTATTGTATTCTTTGTCAGAAGACTTATTAGATAAAGACTTTGGATGCAAACAAGTCTCAGTACCAAACTTACCAATGATGTCTGAGTTTTTGCATTCTGTTCTTTCATCTATCTGTGGATATGATGAAGTTACTTTCAATGAGAATTCTATTGACTTCTGATTTGTATCAGAACTAGACATATCAATCTTGTTTACTTCTATAGATTGTTCAGTTGGCCAATCTAATGAGCATTTTATAGTTTGCCCAAGATAGGTTATTCTAAAATATTTGTTGAATACTAGTTTGTCAATGATTTCTTGAAGAAGAACTATAGATTCATTGAAGTTAGACAATACATATCTTAGTTTCAATGATACTTCTATTGGGAGTCTTCTCATTTCTGCATTCATACCAACTATTTCATTTCCAATCATCCTTTCATAAGTTCCTACAACATAAGGTTGAGTAAGTTCTTCTAGTGGAATAGAAACATTGTCTATCTCTACTATGCATCTTGGCATCTTCATATAGACTTGGTCTTCACCAGAAACTTCATTCAAGCTATACTTGTATCCATTGCTTTCTACATATATGTAAGAAGAACCAGTATTGAATATGAAATGATTGATTGGTTTGTCATAAAGCACTATGTTTCTAGTAAGCCAAGACAAAGCACCTTTTATCAATACAGAAAAGTATCTTTCATCCCTATCAAATAGATTGTCAAACTTCTCAACATTCCATGGATGTTTCCATCTGTCGATATTTTTGTTTACTAAATTCTGCATAGTTAAAAATAGATTTGAACTTTTCTTTCTTTGTTTTCTATATTCTATATATAAAAATTGAAAGATAAAAAGAAAATGAAGTATCCATACCCAGAAGAGCTTAAGAATTCATTATCAAATATAGTTAATCTATCTTCAGAAGATCCGGAAAACATTTATGTTGCCAAATGGAACATAGAAAACAAACTAAAAGAAAAAGATTCATCATATACAAAAAGAAATTTGTCAAGATTCATAACTGATCTTAATCTAGGAAATTCCATTTTTGTATATGATGGATCAAGCATTCCATTCACAATATATGAAGGTTATTTGTTTGTTGCTTCTGACTTAGAAATAGGAATAACAAAATTGAAAGAGTCATTAGAAACATTGAAATATGACTTAAATAATTTGCATATATATGACAATATGAATTTGATGAAAGGTATATCTTATGGACCAACATATTTTATTATTGATTCTAAAGTAATGGTGAATGATAAATTGAATTAGAACTGTAGGAAATTCTTTATTCCATTGTTGAATGTATCTTTATATGCTTTCTTTGTTGAATTTACAATGCTCTTCAATCCAGAATTCCATTTAGATGAATCACCATATAGATTACCAAATCCTGCAGAACCATCTATAAGCATCATAGCTGCAGAGATAGTGGATTCAGAAGCATCAACTAAAGTTTTGTATGATTGACTAGCAGGATTATAATAATATTTGTTGTCATTAGCATATTTCATCATTTCTCTTCTAGTATTGTCATTATCATGGGTTTGATATGATTGCTTTACATTAGAACCAGATATTTCTACATCATCAAGATTCATTGTTCTTTTAGAAATGTTTCCTAATGAATACCCAGATTGCCAAGTTTGGTCTTTATCTATCTTGTTGTCCACAAACTTACCACCATTTATAATAGATGATGACAATCCATTTTGATCCCACAAAAGTCCGGTATCACCTACTAACAATTTTGCAAATTCATTTTGATTATGCTGATAAACTCTATCATACTTTATTTTGAATGTTGGTTTAGAATTGAATGGTTTGTCATTTTGAAATGTTTGTGGTAAGAAGTTGTTCAATGAATTGTAGTCTATTTCACATCCTTGAAAAGAAAAAAGTTTGAATGACATTCTATCTGTCATATTTCCAGCATTAAAGTTCTTATATACTGTAGAGCGACCTTTTAAGTCTCTGGATGATGTATGAATGTATCTTATTGGTGATTGGAATACTATTATATCTAAGTCAAACTTTCTAAGATTTTCTGGTATTATTTCCTTTTGATTGATTGCATCATAAGCAGCATATTTATATAAGTCCATCAATGTAAGAAGTCTCATGTCAGTGGCATCTTCATTACATTCTATTTCTATTGACTTTTCAGCTGTTAAGTTTTGTAAGTTCATAGTAAGTGCCATGTTTGCATCCTTCACAGAATAGAAGAACCATGGGGCTTTAGATGAAATGAAGCTTAATGTTCTTACAAACTTTACCAACGCCTTAGACCTATTGAATGTTGCTGACATTAACCTAGCCTGATTTCTCCAAAGATATTGAATAGCTGTATTGTCTGCAGCATATTTTCCATCAGTTCCTTTCATTATTCCACCTAGCAAACCATATTTAGTATCAAACTTAAAGAATAGTTTGAAGTAGAACCATGCAGGTTCTGATAATGAAGAATCTAATCCCTTTTGAAAACTTACTCGCTCATTTATGAAGTCTTTGTAACCCCAAGCAGGAACATCAATTATTGTTTGTGAATTCACAGATTCTCTTGATGGATAAGTACCAGATCCATTGTATTCAGAATATTCACCTTCTACATTCTTTAATTTCAATGGACCTTTGTATTTTCTAGAACCATCAGAATAATAGTTTTCAGAATTTCCATTGTTAGTTGAAGATACATTTTTCTTTAGTCCATTAAGTAACCCAGATAAGAATCCCATAGATAATTGAATTTGTTTTAATTGTTGTTAATTATGTAAGTGAAAGTACCAGATAATGTGCATTTATCTATGTTCAACCTGGTATTTTCATCAAGTCTAGAAAATGGCATTTTGAATTTGTTTCCAGTAAGTTTAGATTCCATGTCAACTATACCATTGACATAGTCTATAGAAGTTATTTCAGCATCTTTCATAGAATCATCATCTAATATAACGTCTTTCCATGATGATGTTGTGTCAGAAGCAAATGATATGTTCCACCATTTTTCTAATGATATCTTCTTTCTATTAAAAGGATAATGATTATAAGTAAGAATGATGTATGGTGCTTTCTTCCAATCTTTATTCTTTATCTCTGATATTGAATATGAAGATTCATTTATATGATTTTCCTTTTTGAATGATTCTATAGCTATGTCAAATGTTTGCTTATGAATATCTTCACATTTATTGATTAAGTATTCATTACAAGATAACAAAGTATTCCCAGATGGTATTATCTGAGAATACATATTGTTTGTGTTTAGATTATTTGTTGATATCGACATCATAAGTCTTAGCTATGGTATTGGTGTTTAAATAATTAGATATATCACCCCTCTTAATCAAAAATAGTCTTTGAATTACTTCTTCATTGTCTTTATCATATTCAAATGACATTCCATCGATATAATAAAGACCGGATACAGATACATTCAACAAACTTGTATTTGGATCACTGAATATGTTTTCCATATCTTTATCAGTCTTTGTAGGACTAGGATCTTTATCTCCAGCTAATCCATACAATTGCTGCCATATCTGTCTTTTTCCAACTTCTGTATATTCAAATATCGCTACATTTATCAATGTTCCTCTTTGTATTCCAAAGTTAGGTCTAGCCATCTTGACTTCAAGTCTTTTAGACCTAAACTTTCTAAACATCATATCATGAATGTTCTTTTGCATCAATACAGGAGTATTGTGATCTTCAGAGTCGCCATATTCATATCCACAAAAATACTCTTTTTTAAATTCAAAATTTTTGTTGTCTCCATCTATTGAATTTTCTTTTGTCTTCAATATAGATGTCTTCAATGAATTGTTGCCTGTAGAAGTAGAAGATGGATTTCCTATTGTATAGTTGTTTGTTATTCCATTTTCATATATCTTGGTATTGTCACACAACCATTTCCATGAAGAGATGTCCATATCAGAATTTATTGGCATTCTTCTATAATTTGTGATTATTCTATGTTGCATACCAAATTGCTCATCTTCTTTCATCAATTCATTAGCCCAGTTATGCCCATAAGTTGGATTGATTCCAATGTCATGCCCAGTTAGCTTGGCTGTCATTATCCAAGAAAAGTTCACAACAACAAGATATCTATATAAGTCAATCCAACAATCAAATACAGAATTTTCATCTAGTCCACCAAAAGCAACGTGTTTTTGAATAGCATCTTTGTAAGTTTCATTTCTAATTATTCTAGTTTTGTCATCTTTTATTTCTTTTACTTTATCTGTTGCAGCAAACCCTAATCCACATTCTGTTACTGCGACATAATGCAAAAATTCATAAGTTGTTGGATGTTTGTTAGGTCCAAGATTGCAATATTTAGCAGGACAACCATTATTTGGGTAAGGATTGAATGTGATTTGCTTTGTTATTTTTTGATCTAATGCCAGCAATTTGTATGTTCCATAAAATACTATGCAATCATGATAATATTCTGTATTTGTAATGTAAAAATCTATTGTGATTGGTTTGTATTGTCCATCTACACTTGGAGTCATGACAATCGTCATATTGCTATTCATATTAGATGTTTGCATCAACTCCATGTTCTTTTCTTTCTGATTGATGATCACTTTAGCTTTAGGTACAAATCCATCATAGTCAATATATACATATTCAATGTTTTCTGCTTTGTATACCATCATGTCTACACGAACTATTGGTACTCTTGGACCTTCATATTTTGTGGCATCTAAAGAAGACTTATTCATTCCATTGCTTGGTGATTGGATTTTTTCTTTAGAGTTGAATTTTGCAACAACAGAATGCCCAATAGTAGGATCATGTCTTACTATTGGGTCAAGAAAGTTAACTTTAGGGCTAAGTGGTTGATAAAATTCTCTTAAGTCAGCCATATCAATCAATAAATCAATAGATTTGTATCTGGAACTTCTATATAGTTATGATCATATACTGTAGCTTCATTTGGTGAACGTTTTTCATTCTTAAGTTTTTTGAATGACTTATATTTTTTCTTCAATGTATCAGTATCTTCACAAAATCCATCTAAGTTTGAATATTGAGCTTTAGAGAATCTATGTATGAAATTTATGTCTGGACAAATCAATATCATTCCTTCATTCAATTCAAATGGGTTGCTTATTCCATTTATCTTACACAGAATATCAGCATACTTATCATTCTTATACAATGCATAAGATACTAAGTCTGGTCTAGCCACATATTCTTTAGTAATCTTAATGCATTGATAATTAGAGTCCCAATTCAATTCATCATCAAAAGTCTTTTCTAATAAGTCATACATCTGTATAGAAGTATTCTTTACTTTATAGTCTACTAATGGCTTTTTGTCTAGTATTCCATATTCCAAGCTCATATATTAATAATATAGATAAATTTAAATATTGTTTTAATTAGTAATGATGAATGTTGTATCCTTTGGATAACTCTCTAAATTGTTGAAATCAGATAATGTACCTGACCACATATATGTTGAATTATTGTTTGCAAGTGATGATTTCCAAATGCATTGTTTCTCTAACAAGGTAATTCTCTTTATAAGATTATTGTATTGTGTTGCAGTCATTATACCAGCTTTGTCTCCAGCAGGATTATCTACTTGTTCAAATGTTATTCCATTGTTAAGCTTAGGAATATATATTGTAGAATTATTACCTACATAATGTGTATATGATAATGAAACATTAGTAGCATCGTTTGCATAATGAAATTGCTGTGTCCATCCAGTATATGATATAGTTCCATCTGTATTTAAATGGAAACTATGTATATTGTCCCCTTTTGAATGGTTTTCATTAAATGTATATTGATGTGTCTTTCCATCTGATGTTGTGAAACCTTTTATGCTATCAAGTCTATTTTTATCATCAGCAGATATCAATCCAGCTTGTGTGCTATTCACTCCAGGTATAGTCAAGACATTTTTTGTATTTTCCGACCATTCTCTACTATTTGGATTGAACGTGTGTGTAGTCCAATGCAATGTATTGTTTACAGAATCTCTAGATATGCTATCAATAGATTTTACATTTACAACATTGTTTGTCAAAGAATTTATTTTGTCTATAGCAGTACTATATAGCTTATTGTATGAATTCCTATATAAGTCAAAAGATATCAAATTAGACCAACTTTTGTCTTCTTTATTACTAGTATATACATTAGGATCATATTTGTTGGTGAAAGCATAAACAGTATTAGAAAAATATGCAGTGCCATTTTGATTTACATTATCATAAGCTGCAACCCAGAATGCATTCTTTCTGATAGTGTCAGAAGTACCAATGCCAATAGAAAAATAAGATGATTCATCTTTATTGTATTTTCCTATGCTAACATTATGATTTGATGATATCTTTATTCCCTGTCCTAATCCTACACTATAGTTGCCATTTATTGTATTGGAATTTCCAAAATAAGTATGATTGGTATTTATGTAAGTTGACGTGGCTGTTTCTTCTACAAAATTTCCATTAGTACTTGTTTTTATGATTAAGTTTCCATTAGTTATCGTTAACTTATCAGATCCGGATTTTATTGTAGTTGTTCTTCCCCCAGATACATTTACTGTGTTTCCGTTTTCTATGTCTTCTTTATTGCCACTGTGGAAAGTTTCATGATTTAGTCCACTAACTGTTAATGTTCTACCATTCTTATTTACAGTAATAGCTTCTGAGTCAACAGTACTTGTTCTTTTTCCATTAATTGTGTTTATTTCATAACCATGTACTATATGTTCATTGTGATCAGTCACTTCAGTCTTTCTTCCACCAGTATTTACAGTAAGTGTATCACCTCCTGTTATAGTTGTTGTTCTACCATTCTTATTTACAGTAATAGCTTCTGAGTCAACAGTACTTGTCCTTTTTCCACCAATTGTGTTTGTTTCATAACCATGTACTATATGTTCATTATGATCAGTTATTTCACTCTTTCTTCCACCAGTCTTTACAGTAAGTGTATCGCCTTCTGTTATAGTTGTTGTTCTACTATTTGTAATAGTTTCTACTTTTTGTCCAACATTTTCTGTATATATAGTAGATGCATTAGTTGTCAAAGTAGGAGTAGTGACAGTACCAGTTTTTGTAGAAGTAACTAAGAAATTCTCTGTTAAGTTTCCTTCATAGTCTTGTCCAACTTTAGTATTTGTGTTTCCTTTTATGGTAGCATCTGTGGTAGACTTAAGACATAGTTCATTAGTGGCATGTACATGTGTTTTGTTTAGATTAAAGTTAGTCACTCCAGATGTTACATTCAAGGAACCTGTATTAATACTAGTGTTTCCGGTTACAGTTGTTGTTGAAGATCCAGTTATAGTATTGACACTTGTATAGGTAGTCTTGTTAGAATTAGTGCTATTATGATTTATTGTTGTTCCTTTTACATAAATAGAAGAAGACTTACTATTAGCATCATGAACATTTTGTCCTATGTAAGTTACTGTTCTACCATATATGTAAGTTTTGTTAGAAGATAAGTCAATATAAGTGTCATCAGTATCAGGATCTCCATGAACACATATTTTGGGTGAAGATAAATATACAGAAGTGTCTGATCTTTGACTTATTTTACCTTTTACATAAGTCTCATGTTCACCCATGATGTATTCATAGCAATTGTTCTTCACACTAGAATAAGTTCCACTATAAGCATAAGTAGACATGAATCCATGCACCGTCATAGTATGTAAGTTCCCAAACCCTTCATAAGTTGCACCAACAACTCTTCTATCACTTGTTCCACTTACATTTTTCTCTTCTGAACCTACTATGGTTCTTTTATATATGTTTGACTTACCACTTGTACCAATAGTAACAGTATAGTTTCCATCTTGGTTGAGTTTAAAATATCCAGACCCATGAATTGTGGTATTGCTGTTCTCTACATTAGTAGTTCTGTCGTTATATATAGCAACTATATTATGACGTTTGTCATCAGCGGTTCCATCACCAATGGTATGAAGAGTTCCTCCATAATTAGTGTTGTCAGATACATTGAACTTTCCTTCGGCATGTTCATTTGCATTCAATGCTTTAGTATTCAATCCTTCTGCATGGGCATTAGCACCACTAGCTATAGTTGACTTACCTTCAGAATGGGATGATTCTCCAGATGCTGTAGTGGTGTTTCCTTCAGAATGAGCATTAGCATTAGTAGACTTAGAACTAGTTCCTTCTGAATGTGATGCTTTTCCGGAAGCAGAAGTGTATGTTCCTTCAGAATGTGCGCCAATCCCTGATGCTGTGGTAGAATCACCTTCCGCATGTGCAGATGTTTGCAATGCTGTAGTCAATGTTCCTTCTGCATGTGCATCATCTGCTGATACTATTGTACTATGACCTTCTGCATGACCATGCAATGCATTTACTTGAGTACCATATCCTTCTGCATGTGACCCTTCACCATTAGCTTTAGTTTGCTTTCCTTCAGAATGTGAAAAATCCCCAGTAGCTATGTTGTGTGTATAGTCGTTGAATATTTCTGCATAAGAATATGTAGGAAAATAAGTACCATCAGGACATTCCTTTCCTCCTCCATATTCTTTTGACTTAGTATAGCTATCATACCAAAGACCAACACCAGTATAGTAAGTACCAAGCTGTGTCTTACGAACAAAGTCTTTGTCAAGGGCATAGTCCATTTCTTGACGAAGAACTATTCTATCTGCATAGTAAGTGTTTCCATTTCCATCAGGCTTGAATCCATACTTACCAACACCTTTGTTACCATATCTGGTATCTTTTCCACAATAAGAAACATACCATGGACCTTTCATCCCAATAGGTTCATATGCTAATTTAACATTTCCTTTATCATCTTTATAAGAAGTATAATGTGAATTAGCAATTTTTAAGTATGAATATGTAACATTGTCATTTACATAAGGAACTGATGTAATCAATCCCACATAGAAGTTACCAGAACCACCTTTGTTAGCACCTATAGTGTATGATGCATCACTTGGATTTCCTGTTCTTTGATTGAGTTCCCAAAGAAGGTCTGCATATGAATAGTTTAGTTGAGTGTCATCTAATGGCTCACGATTACCACGACCCATTATGCTACCCCAAGTAAGTTGAGTTGTTCCTATTGGTTTTACTGCCATAGCTTAAATTAGAATGAATAATTCTTGTTGTTATTTAAAAATAAGTTAAGTGTTTGTTCTTTTTAAAAATCAATCCTGTTGATACAAAAATGACTTGGACTAATAATTATATGTCCAAGTCATTTCAATCAAACCTCGTGACCCTGGCGCCATCCTGGGGACTCTAGGCATTAACTATGTTATTTACGTTGGAAAGTGAATCCCCAAGTACCTTTGGTAATACCAGCTGGTGCACTTACTGCAACTATATGATATTTCAATCCACTAGGATTGATGCCATTTGTTGTAACATATTCATACATAGGACGAGCAGAAGATACAGCATCGGTTATTCTACCAGTGTCCAAAGATGATTCTGCATTCATTGCATTTTTAAAATACATGTAACGATTGCTTGGCACCGCAGCATGGCTATATCTTGTCAACTTGTATATGTCTTCTGGGAAGGCAAACCATGCAGTCTTTACTGTAGAACTGAATGCTTGGGTAACAGATTGTGTGGTACCAGATCCTGCATTCATTGTACCAAATGCATGCCCATGAGCAACTTGTCCTCTAGTCAAGAAATCATTCTGTGTCCATGACTTCCATGAATCAGATGGAACATCATTTGTCACACCATAATATATTCTATATCTTACTTTCATTATGAACAATGCTGATGAATTTACTGTTGTTTGCTTGAACTTGTCCAATGGAGCTACTCCATTGTCAGGTATGTATGTACCTTTCTCCGCAAGTTGTTGGAAGTACATCTGTGTGGCAGGGTTGAATGTGTATGATGTTGCTTTCCATATAATATACTGTCCTTCTCTGTCAAACTTAATAGAAGAAGCAACTGTTTGCTGTGTAGAATACAATCCAGAGCTATAGTTTCCATTGTTACAACTTTCTCCAAATGCACCTTTGTTGTCTACAGCATTGCAATAAGATGAATAGTATGCTAATGGGGCATGCTTGCCTGTTTTTGAATATTCTTCTTTAAATGCATCAAATGGTCCAAATCCACCATAGTCATTATTCTTTGCATCTACTTTCTTAGGTCCATAGCTTGAGTTCAGTGTACCATTCATACCAGCAAGAAGCTCTGTGTCATATTTAGTAACAAATGACTGTGCTGATAGATTAGTAGAGTTGTTCAATATTTGGTAAGTGATGTTAGTGACACCAGTGGAATAACCAAGCATGTTTCCTAATGATGTTCCATAGATAGGATCGATATTGTGGGGTTTGTCTACACCTACATTGAATGCCCTGAATCTAAGTTGGAAATTAGATGATGCACCTACTTCACAGATTCCATCTGATGTTACCCCATTTTGAAAATATGCCCATCCAACACTATTTGATGATGATACTGCATTGTGTGTGCTACTACCTGTGTACCACAATGCATATTGCAAGCTAGGTCTATAGTATTCTGGTTGAATAAGCAATGCTCTCATGACAGTTGTAAGATATGCGGTTGGTCCAAGACTAGCTACATAGCTATAAGAAACTGGAGCAACAGTCTCTCCACCAACAATCATACCACCATCATAGTACATTTGACCATTCTTACGAATATCCATTACATTATGTCTTCCAGCTTTCTTTACATTGCTTCCTGCATCCATTAGATTTCCATCTTTATCAATCAAGCTAGATGATGTGATAGCACCAGAGTTGCCATTACCTATAGTAAATATAGAGCTATATGAATCATCATAATAATCTATATTGTTTATTGCATTGTTAGAATTTATAGATGATGGGTATCTTCCTGGAATATAACGGTTTCCAAGTCTTGCAAACTCATTAGGAACTTTAGAATTAGTTCCATTTAGATTTTCAACTATATAGTTGTTTGATGAAAGATAAGATCTATTGTAAGTTCCACTACCATATTCATAGTCATTTCTTGTGACATTCTGGAAACCCGAAGTAAATCCATAGTTTCCATGTGTTATATTGAATGATCCAACAGTAAAGCTTGAATTTCCATTGGATTGTGTGCTTTGGCCACCGGTGAATGAATAATCCCCATTTGCTATTGTTGACTTACCACTAGAATGTGAATATTGTCCATTTGCATGAGTATCATATCCTTCTGCATGTGAAAGCAATCCTCTGGACTCATTCTCTCTACCTTCTACATGAGAATAGTCACCAGAAGATTTTGACTTATATCCTTCAGCATGGGAAGATTGTCCACTTGCAATATTGCTGGCTCCTTCTACATGTGAAGTTACACCTGTATTCGTTGATTGATTGTCTTTGCCTTCTATATGTGATCCTTCCCCATTAGCAATATTGTTAAGGCCTTCTACATGTGAATATTCAGCCATAGCATATGAATTGTTTCCTTCTGCATGGGCTGAATTGGCAGAAGCTTTAGTGAAGCTACCTTCAACATGAACATACTTAGCTTCACCTTTAGAATAGTATCCTTCAACATGTGATGATTCTGCTTCTTCAGATGTTGAAGTATGATCACCTTCTACATGTGAATACTTTGCATTTGCAATGTTTCCATTTCCTTCTACATGGGAACTTATAGCTGTATTTGATGAAGATGAATTGTTTCCTTCTACATGTGAATAGTCACCATTAGCATTTGTATCTTTTCCTTCAACATGAGAATAAGGTCCTGAAGCTTTAGAATTTGATCCTTCAGCATGTGAATAGTCACCAGATGCTTTAGCCAAATATCCTTCAGCATGAGAATAATTGTTAGCTTCAGTCTTGTATCCTTCTGTATGTGATGATGTTCCCGTAGCTATTGTTTGGTATCCTTCAGCATGAGAATAACTTCCTTTAGCTTGTGAAGTACCTTCTGAATGGGATCCAACACCTAAAGCTGATGAATAGTTTTCAGCATGAGCATAAGATGCATTTGCATTAGGAGATCCAACTTTAGACATACCTTCTGCATGTCCACCATCACCATATACATAGCTAGAATATCCTTCTACATGAGAATATGAAGAATATGTTGCATTATTTCCTCCTTCAACATGTGATGACTTTCCTTTGTTATAGTTCTTGAATCCTTCTACATGAGAATAATCTTGGTATGAAGCATTGTAAGCACCTTCTCCAAATGATGCTTCACCCATTATGTTATTATGGGATCCAAATCCAGAAGCATAAGGTGAATTCACAATGACCATGTATCCATTAGCAAATGTACCTATGTTGCTGGCTTCAGACCACCCACCACCAACATGAGAAAATTCTCCTCTACTTATGTTGTTTCTACCTTCCACATGAGAGTTATTGCTATATGAAGCGTTGTATGTCCCTTCTATGTGTGAAGATGATCCATTAGAATTATAGTTGTATGTTCCTTCTATGTGAGAAAATGCTCCATTGTTTTGGTTTCTTGAACCTTCTACATGACTAACTTTTCCTCTAGTAACATTATTTGATCCTTCTACATGAGCAAAAATTGGTTCTACATTATCACTAGGATTAAGCTCTACTTTGTTGGTATTGTAATCATTGAAAATTTCATTGTAAGAAGATGTTCCATATATCTCAGTAGCACCATACCATTTACCTACACCAGTATATGTTGTACCAAGCTGTACTTTCTTGACATATTCTTCATCAAGCACCTTAGTAGTATATGATTGAGTCATCAATCTATCAGCATAATAAGATGCTTTGTTCTGTGATTCATTCTTTATCAAGAATGGTGTGAAATATACAGATTGTGTACCTTCCTCTCCTTGTGTTACTACAATTTGTCCTTTGTATATTGAAGAGCTTTCACTTTTCATTTCATCTTTCAACTTGGAATATGAAACAACTAGTGAAGACTCATCTAATGGTTGTCTAGAATTTCTTCTCATAGAGAAAGAAACATCTACAACCTTTCCATTTGCAACATTATTGTATATGTTAGTTGGATTTTTTGTTCCCATTTCTTGACTTATTCAGATTAATTAAAAATTACTTCCATAGATACTTTGTCTGCAAACATAGTGAATTCTAAATTCTCTATCTGAATTGTTGCATAATTCATTCCATTGTAATTGAAAGTATTCAGTTTTGAATTCTTTATCATATCTGTACTTATCGAAGTAACATCATTTTCTATTCCTGATGTCCATGACTTCATTATTACTTTAGATCCACTAATCAATGGTTCTGGTAAACATATCCATAAATTTGGATGATTTGTTTCTGTAACTAGCTTTCCTGTAGATGTCTTTTCTAAGAACTTACTATTTGCATTCTTAAGATCTCCTGCATTTACTGGTGAAGCATCAGAACATCCCCAGTAAACTTTAAAGTTATGCTTTTTATATATTGGGTATTCAACAGTGGAAGATGATCCTTTATATCCACTTTCATCAATTATCTTGTTTGAACCATCTATTCCTTTAAGCTGAGGATATTCTTGAAGTATAGCATCACCATAGTTTATTGTATACCCATTAAATATCTTAACTTTCTTTTCTATTCCATCTATTATAGAATTCTTATTATTGAAAGAAAAGCTTGAATGTCCAGTAACTATATTCACATTAGATATTCCATTAACCCCATTTTGGAGATTGTTTGTCATAGATGAAGTTATTATAGATTCAGTTGGATTCATCTTCATTTTTATGAATGATGAATCATTCAACTTTACATTTACATTAAAGTTGGATAATGATAGATTAGCACCATATTCTATTACATCATCACACCAATCATCTATTGATTTGCTTTCTATACTAAATGACAATACTTCTGGTATCTTATACGGGTATTTGTCAACTAACCTCTCCAATATCTTATCTAATGGTATGTTATGCCATTTAGAATCTGTTGATATTTGTGAAGACTTTAATGAAATTGTACCCCCATAAGATACTTTAGATGGATGATATGTATAGTATGTTGTTCCAACTTGTGGATTAGCCATTGTCTCATTGTCATCATAATAAGTATAAGTATACCATCCTTTTAAGTTTGTTTTTTCATCTATTTCTGAATACCATTGTCTTTCTGATATGTAAGTAAATCCATTGGATGTTGCATCAAGACTAGGTTTGTTCTTGTCTAGTTCTTGGATCTTTCCTAAAGTTTGCAAAGCGTTGTCCCTATTTGCTTGCAACCAAGAATTCAATTCTTTTATTGAGTCAAGATATTCTGGGGCATCACCAAGTATTCTATTTACCCAATATTTTGTATAAGTGTAGCAATCATTCCTGGTAGTAGTGATCTTATTGTCTAATATAGTAAAGTTGTCATTTACTTTCTTATCCAAATTAGTTACTCTATTAGAAACATTAGTTATTTGTTGTTGAAGTCCATTAAGCTTGATGTCAATGGAATTGCTTAGATTCAATATGCTAGAATTAGTGTACAATATTCCATAAGAAAGCCACATTTGTATAGACTGTGGCATGCCTATGACCGTCTTTCCATCTTCTGCATACTTTATTTCAGGTGTATCTTCTATATTCTTAGATGGAATGAAATAAGAAGCACCGGATGATGGACTGAATATTGGATTGTATGATTGAGCAAACCATTCTCCATTCTTCATATATTCCTCTTTAGAAAATCCCCATCCTGAACCTATTAAGTTTCCTCTAAGCCATAAAGAATGTCTATTGTTAGATCCAGTAGATACATCATTCATTACTACTAAAGCACCAGTATGCTTTAGCATATTAGGTATTCTTCCAGACTTGGTGGTAATGAAACTTACTTTAGCATATTCACTTATTGCCATTTTGATTGCTTTCTTTAAATAATATTATATTGCTGTTGATACACTATCATTATAGTTAGAATCAATACTTTGCATTGAAATGTTTCCAGATGAAAAATCATAATTTCCAGTTATTTCAATCATATAATGCAAAGGATCACTTATCAATGAATTTCTTAAGTCAAAATACAATGACTTAGTTATTGATGATACATTGGAATTTACATAATATTCAAACTCAATAGGTATTGACAAACTTTCACCAACTTCTACATATTTAGAATCTTTTTCTTTACCTGTGGTAAGAATAGATTGCATAGACAACAGACTTGGATATAAGAATGCACCAACAAACATGTTTGTGTTATTGAATTCTGATACAGATCCACCAGTCATAAAATCTGTGAATGTTGTCCCGTTAGAAAGGTTTTGCTTTATAGAAGAATCATTAGATGAAGACTTAACTATATCCTCATATCTTATCAACCATCTATTTGAATCATTGTTAGAATATATGAACCAATCATTATCAGATGCAGCCATATTTGCATAAATAGATTGACCTATATTATTTTGATTAGATGATCCAATCTCATTCACTTTAGGTATCACATCAAATATCTTATCATTTCCAGGATTGTAGTTGTCCCAAGAAACATCATTGAGGTCCCAATATAATGTCTTCCACTTTACAGAACTTTCTGTTATTGTTGAACTATGCTGTGATCCTGATCTAGGTCTATATCCTAAAAGTGCTTGCTTATTGTTAGAACTCATGTAGTTCTTAGCATAGTCTTCATATTCAAGAGCGGTCATATTTCTAACTCTTGTTTCATCCAAAGCATTTTGAGAAGATGATGAATAATATATAGGTTCACCTGACCAAGCAGAATTTTCTCTAAAGTATATCCATTGTCCTAAGTATTGTGATGAAGTAACATTGTTCACAATCATTGGAACTCTTTCATAATTAGCAATTCTTGATGCATAGGCATCTATTTCGCAATTCAACAACGGCGTATCAATAGAACCAGGAAACAAAGAATAAAGATTAAGTCTTACATCACCAGTATTCTTTATTACTATATTCATATTCTTTTTGATGAATATGTCTGACAAATGCTCATTGTTGTATATGTTGATTGAATTCTTGCTATTTGGACTTAACAATATTGAATAGTCATCATAAGTAAGATATACTTCAAACTTAGAATTAGATTCATTGTCAAGCAAAGTCTTCCATGTCTCTACTTGATTGTTGAATTCATTAAGTTTGTCTTTCAATGAAATCATCTTGTTTTCTGAAGTATTGAATCCAGAATAGATGTTTTCTGGTGTATGAAAGAACTTTTGATCAGAACTAATTATCTTGTCCTGAATATGTTCTGAATATCCATCATCTATCAATGTCTTAGAGAATGTTGATGTTACAGAATCTTCCTGATTTTGTGTAAGTATAGTTGTCAGGTCAACATCTGACTTATATTGTGAAGGAAATACTATAGTCTTTTCATCACTCCATGGAGTATATATGTCTATGAATGGTTGACCAACATTCAACTTATATCGTATCCTTATGATTACATCTTCACCTTGTTGAATAGGAATGTCTATTTGATTCCACTTTATGATGTTGTCTGTAGATGAATAGTTGACAAATTCAACACCAACCCCATTATTGTCAAACTTCAACTTTCTTTGTCTATCTATATTGTCTAATCTATTCCAATCTGTAAATGTAGAAGAGTTTATAGAAGAAAGAGAATTGTTGTCTTTGTTAGTAGACTTATATTTGTATTCAACATCACAACCAATGACTTCTACATCAAGTCCATCTCCTATGTTAGAAATGATTTGACTAAGATAAGATATGTCTGTAATTCCTCTTACACGATACTTTACTTCATTGCCGGTGACATCAAGCTCAGTGGACTTTATGCTTATTTCATCAACAATTGAGTTGAGTTGGGTTTGCAATTGTGTCTTATCAGCGTACAATGAGTCAAGTTGTTGCTTTAGTGAAGATTGGCTTATTGTGGTTTCTTTAGAGAAATCTGTGCTAATAAGCTTATTGTAGATGTCATTTATTTGTGATTGCTTAGATGATATCTGTTGCAAAAAGTCATTCTTAGAAGCATGCAAATTCTTTATTTCTTCATTAGATGAATTGTCAACTAAATGTTTGTTTATTGGAACAACTTGAAGAATGTTTTCTGTATCAAATGTATTAGATACGGCAGATTGTACTTCATTAGACTCTTGCATATTCTTAAGTTGATCTGCTGTAAAATTGGTTATCTGTGGATATGCTGTTTGTGTAATGCCAAGAATGAGATCACCTATGTTAGTACAATATTTCTTATAATAGTCAAGATATGTCAAATTGTTTCCATAAGAATCTTGGATGAAGTTTCCACCATTGTCTTTCACATATATAGAAGACAAGTCACAAAACAAAGGAGTGCTCCATTCTGATCTAGTATTGTTTTGCACACTAGCTAAGAATACTATGATATATTGATTCTCCTCTAGAGGAACTTCAACATAATGATAGTCAGAATAATTCTTATTGTATATTGTAAAGTACATAGAAGAATTTTCTGTATAAGTCTGTAATGCGGTATGACCAGAAGTTTCTTCTATGATCACATCCATGTTAGAATTGTCAACATACTTTACTTTCCATGTAGTAGATTGACCAGGCATGCATAAGTAATCACCTTCCTTAAGAACATAAGATATAGTAGAATCTTCAGAATCTTGGTATTCTAAACCAGAAAGCTTAAGTTGATAAGATAGTTTTGATGCTTTTGTCTCTGTCCATGGATTTGAAGTTCCTATTTCTTCTTTAGTAGGTATAGATACGATTTCAAACTTACTTGAGAATCTTTCTCTCTTTGTAGGAATGCTTAACGTAGACTCATATTCTTCATAGTCAACACCTTTAGAATAGTTGTACAATGAAGCTTTCACATCATCATAAGAATTCATACCTATCAATGCATTGTACATGTCTGAATTGTACATTACCAGTTTTTTCATAAGAACTGAGTCAAGTACATCAGGCATATTAGACAAATTCAATTTAAGATAAGTTTTTGGTGAAACTAAGTCTTTTAGAAAATTATTGTCTTTGAACAAAGCAACAACATTGTTTGAAATGATAGATGGTTTTATAGGAGCTATTCCATTCTTGATCATTTCTATCTTATATAAGTCAGAATTGTTTTGCAACCAAGCTTCTCCAGAATTAGGTAAGTCTATGATAGATGACAATGAAGAGTCAATCTGTTCTAGTTTGTTTTCTAAATATAAGAATGATGGTATTCTTATAGTTTCTCTTTCTCCTTGAGGATTAGTAGTGACTAAAGATATTTGACTATCCTTTGTAGTAAGACTTTGAGACATAGCTTTCAACATGTCATAGCATTGCACATACATTCCATGTAGCTTAGTATAAATGTCTTTTATGTTGTTGTTTGATATCATTTTGTTTGTATCTGAATTGTCTTATATGTAAAAATAGAATTAGAAGACTATCCTTCTCGATTGACCCAACGAAGCTCTAGACCTTCTATTGTTGATTCTAAGTATGATACTTGGTATGTTATAGAATTCTTAAAGTCCATTATGTCAGTTCTAAAATTGTCTATATTGTAGGAAGTAAGAACAGCACCAATGCTTGATTCTAATGAAGATACTCTATCACTTAGACCGTTGATCATCTTAGACATATCTGAGAATTTGTCTAGTATTTGATTTTGCCTTGAAAGTATCTGAGCAAATGTCAAGAATGCTTCCTTCTTAGCATCTTGTGTTATTTCATCAGGCATGTATGTTGACTTAGGGAATGGCTTGAATTGACTAGATAATGACAATGACCACGTAGGAGAGAAACCTGTAGCCAAGTCAGCTTTCAATGTCACATTCTGCGGTCCGGAGAACCATATTCCCAATGGTACATTCTTTACACACATAAGCTTCTTTTCATCATCAGTATCATGCAACATCATGTATGAAGTGCTTTCTATAGAAGTAGAGTTTGTCTGATAGTTCATGTCAACTATGTCAAACAACGGAATCAATAAGTTGAATTCTAAAGATTTCCATTCATTTACATTGTCATGACTTTCATATTCTATAGAATCTATGTTAGAAGATATGTTGTAGTAAATGTTTCCATTTTCTTCATTATCATATATAGGCTTCAAGTCTTCTACATAATGTGGACCAACCCATTCTTCCTTTATTTCTGAAGCTTTTATTATAGAATCTAATGTATCAAGATATTCTTTAGGTGGTGTCTTTCCACTTAATGGAAATTGCATGATGTAAGAATTGTAATCATCAGTATCTGATGTTGAGATTTCATGATTTCTTTTGAACTTGTTTACCCATTCTTTTGTTTTAGCGCTTATCAAATCATCATACAATGAGTTTCCATTCTTTCTTATAGATACAGTATTCTTACCATCATTATCAAAGTCTAGTTCTTTTATGTAAGGATGCTTGTTCACATACCAACCATGCAAATAGTTGTCACTGTTCATATAAGTGACATTAGCTAAGTTGAGATCTTTGCTTTCTTCTTTGATTGTTCCGCTTTTGAACTTGTTTGTATCTACAACACAAATAGTATCTGCAAAGGTACCATTCCAATCTTGTTCTGTCACATCACCTACATAGTTTATAGAACAAGAAGAATCAAAGTCTTTCAATGTCTCTATCAAATAGTTCAATGGCATCAATTTCTCTTCCTTGTTGAAGTCATTGTCTATGCACCAATCTCTCAAAGTAGCCATCTTGTTCTCATAATGTGATATCAATTCATTTATCAACTGTTGCTTGTTCCATAGATATATAGATAGTTGATCCGAAGAATCCTTAATGAACTTTGGATCATCCTCATAGTCAAGATATGTCTTCTCTATAGTGATAGTGGTGACACTATTGGAAACATTGTTTGATATGTTCTTATTCAATTTTGTATGATTGGAATCATTCTTATAGAACTCTACTAAAACTTTTGTCTTTTCTTGATTCAATATATATTCTACTTCTTCTTTAGAAAGAAAAGTACCTGCATACCATTTTTTGTTAGAAGGATATTCTAGTATCTGCTGTGTATCTTTATTTTCATTCACATAATAGTCATACACATTCACCTTCAATACATACTTTACATTATTAGAATCATATATGTTTCCTATGAACTTTTCATAAGTTTCTTTAGCATAATTATAATCTGAAAGTTTGTTCATTTGAATGCATAAGAAAGTAGATGGGTATATCTTATTGTCTGTAGACATCAAGTTTGCAGTAAGTGCTTCTGTATAGTTTGAGAAAGTCAAGAAGTTAGAATCTTGACTAGCTGACTTATAAAATAGATTAGTTTTTCTTCTCATTTGAAATTTTCTTCTTTTCTTATATAAAAATTGAAATTTCAAATTTCAATTCTAAATAGAATGTTTGAAATTCTGTAAAGAAAATCTATATTCATTATGATAAGTGTAACATCTAAATTAAAATCAATAAATGCTAGGAGACAAACAATTAGTAATTTATGACTTAGAGACAACAGGTCTTGACAAGTCTAAAGATCAAATAATTCAGTTCGCAGCGGTAAAGTATGACTGGAACAAGAAGAAGATTGTAGATAGTAAGAATTTGTACATTCAACCGATTGGTAATTATTCAATCCCAATCGGCGCCTACATGGTCCATGGTATCACTTGTGAGTTCTTGAAGGATAAGCCACATTTCAAGGATGTAGCACAGTCTATATATGATTTCTTTAATGGATGTGATGTAGTTACATATAATGGATGTTCATTTGACAATACTATCTTGACAGAAGAATTTGGTCGTGTTGGATTAAAATTTGATGTTAGAACTTTTGATAACTATGATTGTTTTTATGAAGAGAAACGTATCAATGGTAACAGACTCGGTGACACGTTCAAACGTTACTATGGAAGGACAATGGATGAAGCTGGATTAAAAGCACATGATGCATTGTCTGATGTAAAAGCAACAGCTGCTATCTTTGTAAAGCAACAAGAACAACACCCTTATGAACCTGAGCAAATCATAACAGTAGACAATGTAGTTGCAATGCAAGAGTTCAATGGAAGTGTCGTACCATGTTTTCAATTAGGAAAATATAGAGGTCTAGGTGTTGAGTTTGTAGCTGGATTTGATCAAGGTTATATTGCTTGGGCTATAGGAGACAAGAGTAAGTTTGCGCCATCAACTAAAGAATATTTGAAGAAATTTTTAAAGGTTTAAATTAAGTTAAAATGGAAATTGTAAGAACAGAAGAAGGATTCATTGACTTCACAAAGATGATTATGAATGCCATGAAGGCAAAGGACAAGGTTGCTAGCATGACATTCAAGCAAATTAAGTCACGTATCATGGAGTTCAAGACCCAAGAAGTGAAAGAAGGACAGCCACGCCCTGTATATGACTTGAAGGCAGAGCAAAAGTTGCTTGAGACCATGCAAAAGGAACTAGAGAAAGATGTGAAGACATATCTTTCTATCAATACAGAGAAAGCTAAAGAAAATGCTTCAGAATCCAGAAATCAACTAAATATCATTACCGAGTTGCTTCCTAAGCCTGCTAGTATAGAAGAAATTCAAGAAGGTGTTACAGATTGGATTCTTCATTATGGGGCTATCACTTCAAAAGACATGAGTAAAGTAATCAACCATGTAGTGGCTAATCATCCAACTGCACGTAAGTCAGATGTAGCAACAGTAGTAAAAGCAAATATCAACAATCAAAACAAGTAAAATTATGAAGAGTAGACAAATTACAAAAGGACAGTATGATGAGATCGGTACATTTCTTGCCACAGAATATGTAAGAAAGAACAAGTTGGTAGAGAAGCATAATGAGATGCAGAAGAAAATTGATGACATCATAGTAAAAGACTTACCAGATATTGTGAGAGATGCATATAAGCAATATCCAAATTACTTTGTCCTTGGTAAGTACAATTGTTCATTTAGCAATATGATCGATGCTCACACTGATGAGAGATGTAGGTCGTATTCTGGTTCTTACTACCCTCAGTATAGAATTGACTTGGCTAACAAGATGTGGAATTTCTTGAAAGAGAAAGGAATTCAGAATGACATTACTGGATGGTCACATTATGGACATAATATTAGTGGAGTTAATCTTGAATATGTAAATTTTGTAGGACTCCAGATTGCTGATCATAATAGTAATCTTAATAGTCTAGGATATGGTTACAATAATGGTGATATGCTTTCTTGTATTAAGTTCATGTCTGAACATGAGGAAGTTGTGAATATTGTTCTTGAATATATGGGGGAATATGCTAAGTACAAGAAGTTCTGCAAGCAGATTAGTTGTGCATTCTCTACCATCACTACTACTAACATGTTGAAGAATGAAATTCCTGAAGCTTATGAGTTCTTCTACAAGAAATATGGAAAGACTTATGAAGAGCAGGATGAAGAAGAGAAAGCTCGTAAGAAGAAGGAAAAGAAAGCACAATGTGATCAAATTGAAGCTCTTCGAGCATCTATTTCATAAGAAGTTATTTCAATTTTTAATCATGAAGAAATTAAGTGATATAATAAAGGAGAATCAGGGTAATAATCCTGATTCTCTTGACATGGATTGGATAAACAATGACAAGCCAGTCATAACTAAAGGAGGATATGAAGCAAAGATAGATAATGTTGACATGACTAAGATACCTAATCAATTGAAAGGTCATGTATATACATCAGATGGTGAAATAGATGGATGGATATGGGATGAGACTGGAAAGTGCATACAATGCAAGAACAAGTTTGGAAATGGATATCGTCCAGGAGATGAAGAGACATTGCTGAAGAATACAGATTGATGAGGGTATTGAAAGATATGAAATCTTTAAGAGATATTGTAAAAGATCAAGAACTTTGCAACATACACCCATATTTTTGGAAATCATATCTATATGAAACACAATTATGGTATTGACAAAGAAACAATCTTTATCTTACAGAAAAGCATGGAACCTATGAAGGACAAGTTGAATTAGTCAATTCTCTTACAGATTGCATAGTAGATATGTTAGAGAATGGCAATATAGAAAACATCATATTGAGAGAAGATAAGATACAAAAATTTGCTAAGAAAAAGAATATAAAAATCATTACATTCTTTTATATTGAACGTCAGTCAAAAATATCACACTTCAGTGTGGTATATGTAGACTG
>ERZ808277.172-NODE-172-length-27565-cov-5.742930_pt1 | contig 27565 bp, 19 predicted proteins | sample MGYA00521240_ERZ808277 | MGnify/ENA primary metagenome ERZ808277 (study PRJEB31516, sample SAMN03275599) | gut metagenome | biome: mammalia-associated habitat; material: feces | host: Papio cynocephalus | place: Kenya | collected 2012-07-17 ... | reverse complement strand
GAGAATAAACTTACACTTCCGTGTTCTCAAGTATGTCTTGCCAAGGTACACAATCATTCTTGAATATGCAAGGCTGCCGCTTATCTTTTTTCAAACCGCCATAAGCCACCCCTTTGAAGCGGCTTTGGTGATTCTTACACGGCAAAGGTAATTCAGTCAACTGCCATTTTGCGGCAGTGGCGAGTATCGATGCGGTTTCCGTGTATAAATATTACGAAACGCTTTCAGCCGTCCACTTTTCAAAAAGTGATTATAACCAAAATATTCGCTTTTTCAAAAGTGATTTTGTATATTTGTAAAAATATCGTCACAATCATGCAAAGTTCTGACATACAGCCGTTGGTGAACTACTACCACCGGAAGATTAAACAAGTGAATCTTAATTTTAAAAGATACCTTTTTAATCAAATCAACTGGGACTCCAGAATTATCGGGATAAAAGGGGCCAGAGGAGTCGGAAAAACCACGCTCCTTCTTCAACGGATATTGGAAAAATACAAGAACATCGACGATACGTTTTACATCACGCTGGATCATCTTTGGTTCAGAAACCATTCCCTTGAAGAACTGGTTGAATACCTTTATACCCACGGTATCACGGAAATCTACATTGACGAAGTACACAAGTATAAGGATTGGAGTCAGTCTCTGAAAACTTTCTACGACGAGTTCGCAGACTTTAGAATTGTATACACCGGTTCATCTATGCTTGAGATAGAAAAGTCAAGCACTGACCTTGCAAGGAGGCAGACACCCTACCGCCTCGACGGACTGTCTTTCAGGGAATATCTTAAATACACGGGGGCCCTTGAATATGAGCCACTGCAACTCTCGGACATTTTTCAGGACCACGTCTCCACAGCCATGGCCATCTGCGGCAAGACAAAGATTCTCAAGATGTTTGACAAATACTTGAAAATAGGGTACTATCCATACTTCACCGATGCGAAGAATGATTTCCTGATAAGGTTGGCGGAGACAGCCAAACTGGTGATTGAAAACGACCTGCCGGCAGTACTTGATGTGAATTACGCGACTATAGAGAAGACACAGAAACTTCTTATGATCATCGCGGAACACGTGCCGTTGCAACCGACCACCGAGAAGCTAGCATCCGCGATAAGCTCGACACGTGACTCGTGTCTGAAAATGATGTATCTGCTTGACAAGGCCGCCATATTACGACTCCTCACCACCGAGATGAAGAGTTACAAAAGGCTTGTGAATCCAGATAAAATCTATCTTGACAACACAAATCTGATGTACGCTCTCGGCTCCAACGTCAATGAGGGCAATCTCCGAGAAACTTTTTTCTTCAACCAAGTCGGCAACACCCACGATGTCCGCTCAAGTCACGCAGGGGATTTTCTGATAGACGGAAAATTGAGAGTGGAAGTAGGAGGTCCTTCTAAGGATTTCTCGCAAATAGCCGACATTCCAGACAGTTTCCTCGCCATAGATGGCATTGAGACAGGTTACGGAGCAAGAATCCCACTTTGGCTGTTCGGATTCCTATATTAAGAAGTTATTATATCAGGCTTGCAATACTGATCCATCACCTCCATTGCCCCATTGTTGAACGGATTCGACAGTTTGGTCGAGACCACTACCGACATCTCCGGTGTCAGCACCTGCCCGTTTGAACGCTTGATTCTTTTGGGAGTGCTTTTAAATGCTTTCATAATGACTTTTTTATTCAAATATAAAATCGTAAAACATATACATATTCCGCAGACGCCATTCCCAGTTCTTCGGCAACTCTTTCATCTGCCAGTTGAATTTTCGGCCACACACCCGGTTGCCGACCACAGTATGGCCAAGGAAAGCCTTCTCATTCACATCCGCGTCCTCATGGAATGCAAGATCTGGATGGTAACCTTTTTTCCATAAATTTCCTCCGGTAATGGTATCAAAGAAGATTGCCAAACGCCTGTCACTCCATTTTTTGTCATTGAAGCGGCGATTTTCTTGTTTAGAGTAAAATTCTTTCTGTTTCTCTTCGAGGAACTCAACAAGATCCCTATACGAGAAGCACAATGTGTATCCACGACTGATTTCATTATAGAATTTCAGGAATGCTCCACATCGTACAATTCTCTTCCAAGACGATGTCTCGTAATTCCTGTCATAATACGGGCTGGTCTGCTTCCAAAAAGTCTGCCCTTTATCATCCTTATAATGAAGCAAAATACGTTTGACAAGTATCTCATTCTCAGCCTTATTACCAACAGGAAACAGAGCACCATAGTTTCCAATTATGTTTCTCAACGCATCTTTCAAACCAAGCCCTTTAACCGTGTCAATATCTTTTATGTAGTCTATGATTGTGTCTCCTCCGACATCTTCACCATCCAAAAAGTATTCTTTATCCTGAACCTCCCAAATCAGCGATTCCATTTCCGGGTCTTTTTTAATTAAAGAGGATAGTCTGAGATGTTCATTTGATAGAAAATGCTTGTTCTCAAGCTTATCCAGATCAGTCATATCGCTTCCAGAATAATGAAGAGCTTCTATGAAGGCCTTGATTGAAGCGTAGTTGGTTTTCTTTGAGTGGTAGTTAAGATAACACAAATGCATAAGCCGAATGAAGGTCATTTTGTCCGGCTCTGTTTGATTGTCTATTTCTAAAAAATAGAAGTAGAGCAAAGGCCACAGAAGTACAGCGTTTTCCCTTTGGGTTGTGTCGGAATCTTGTTTTATTAACCATTTGGCATCTGTTGTATTAATTTTGGTCCAAATATCTAGTTTGAATGTGTTAATCCATCCGGTGTAATATCCATCATAGAGTGAACGCAGTTCATTCTCCCAGTCGGTGTCAACGATGAACTGCAGAGCAGATACAGCGGAGCTAATGTCCTCTATAGCATCATATTTAATTTCGAAACTATCACCCATGGCCTCAATACAAGCAAGAAGGTTATTAAAGCCCTTGTCTGCATCAAAGTTCGGTTTGCCCTTACATCCCTTTGCGCGATTCCTCCAAAAATATGTCTGCCATATTTCCCATTGCTGGCCCCACTTAACCTGATCTTTGCCTTTCAGCCTTCTACATTTTTGAACCTCGTTGTTGGTCAATTCTTCTCCACGCGAGTTCATAGTTATATATAGTTCCTCACCTTGTGATGTTACGTCTGTCTTGAAATGCCAAAAATGAATTCTAGTCAAAAGATAGTCGTAATAGTATTCATCCTTTCTATTAAACACCTCACCAATACATTTCAGGGCATTGATCATATTGCTTACAGTCATGTCTTTTTGATAGTCATTAAGCAGCCAATATGGAAATCTATTGCTGACAATCCCTTCCAAGGAGTCATAGCCACCTTCTTTCAGGTGTTCAACAAGGTCAAAAATAAACTTATGGGTTAGTTGACGAACCTTGTAGTCAAAGGCAATCGATCCATCCCCCAAACGTATCAGATTACAAAAATCAACCATTCGGTTTTCACAAACAGCGCGAACTAACAGCAAGAGAAACAATGAGGTAAATCTCTGTTGACCATCAATCAAGTATTCGTCAGAGATACGGCTTGATATATCTCGGATGTATTGAGGCCTGTATGAATAAAGAAAGCCTATATGCTGATTCTCTTGGCCATGCGCATAGCGACAATGATCATCAACCAATGCATTGCTCTTGATCTGTTCCAGAAATGGTTTTAAGATAGATTCGCAATTTTCCTGACTCCCCCAAACATATTCTCTTTGAATTTCTGGTATGATAAAATCATGTAGTGAAAGAAGCGTGAGGAGGTTCTCATCCCTCAAGTAGTTTTGTTTTTTCATGATAATGTCAGTCTAAATATTTCTTAATCTGATCCACAATGTAACGCCTACGAAGAATTATATCGTCTATATCCCACTGCAACATATACGAGGTATCATTCCTCTGTTCGCTTGTGGCCATAACCTTTGAGAATGCATCAAGGACATGAGGCCTGATGTACTCCCCTTCAGCAGATTTTTTCATTATATCGAAATGTTTTTTCGGATATGGATCATTCCCATAGCTTCTGTTGACATTATTCTTGAGAAGGCACAGATTGCCCAAAGAAGTCAGCGGAATGATTTCGGCAATCTTCTTGTTGAACTTGTCAATGAAGTCGTTGTTGTTGCGAATCTTATCCCCATAGTGATCTACCAACTTGATGGCCCAATCAACATTCTGACGTTCTCTTTTCCTTTTGAAACCACACTTATACGCGATTTCGATATAATTCTTTAGGATATCAATCCCAAAGCCCGTATTTAGCGTTGTTTGAGGGAAAATATGCTCCTTGTCTTCTTTATCTGCCCGAAAGTGCTTTGGGTCCAAATTCGCAATTGGGAAAGGAGTTGACTTAGAATTAATAATGCGAATAATATCAAGGAGCACCATGATAGAAATCATATATCCATTGTCGTACCAATCTTCACCAAAACAAAGATCCCTCTCCGTTAGAGTCCTTCCTTTCTCATCAACAGTTCTCAAGGCCAATTTGACGAACTCCGATTTCCGAATATTATCCTTCAAAGCATATACAAAAGAGGTTCTGTTATTTGGTAACCACAGTTTGACAAGGTCATTGAAGCTCATATTCATATATACGGCGGAGTACATAACAAGATGATATAACTCTGGATCGTCATACCATGATTCCATCAATCGTTGAATATCCTCAATATATGCGAACAGCCGACAAAGATTATCTGAATTCTCAAAATATTTAAGTTTTATTGTTCCAGTGCCATTCAATAAGGATATTTCGTTGATACCCAACAATTTTTGTCCTTTTTCTGTTTGAACGACCAACTTATAAAGGGTATCAATTGGATAAGTGCACTCGTCAAACTTAATATGTTCGTCCTTCGAGTTGATATTCCTGATGAAGTATCCAAAATAGTCCGACCTCTCTTGATTGCCCCACCACGAATTGATAGCGTCCAATTTGAGGCCATTCTTTACACGATACTCATTGAGCATGACATCATGCTTGGTGAAGTCGTCTATATCTTCTGCCTCATTTCTTGCAACTCTTGTAATAATCATAGCACGAATCAGGTCAGCCCCATCCAAAGGGACCCGTTTGCCATTAAGGTTGTCAAAGAGTTCAAACTCCTGCCCGACCTTGATTTGAGGCAAGTTAACTATCAATTTGACATGGTGAAGGATCTTATCTTCCATTATTTCCTTAACATCCGCATGAGTGTTGAACCAAACTTCAATTGCTCTGCAAGCATTGTAGATGTAGAAGATATCCTGAAAATTGTACTCATCGTCCTCCTTAATCCCAAGCGCTTCCCATTCAAGTAAATTGCCGCCACCATTATTAGAATTGTTCCCGAATGTTGACAGTTTTCCGCTGAACACATACTTGCTCAAGAATGTCTTTGACTCTTCTCTGATATCATATTGCAGTTTTCCTGCGACCATATCGCTTTTACCGAGATATGCCAACAACAAGGCAAGCGTGGTCAATCTCTGTTGTCCATCCACCACATTGAAATTGCCGTCCTCCCTGCTGACTAATGTAATGTTCTGGAGGCAATAGAAGACATCGACATCTCCATTTGTTTGGAAGGAATTGATATCATTCAACAACTGTTCAATATCTTTCTTCTTCCATTTATAGCCACGTTGGTATGCCGGGATTACGAAGCGTTTCCCCATACCAAGGAATTCTGAAAAAATCTCCTCAACTGAATAAATGAGTTCATTTCGGTTCATTTCAATATTCTTCATTATATTCATTAGCATTAGTTATTCATATCATTGCAGCCCTATTCCCAAAGCGTGGCACCGTCGCTCATTTTAGAATACCGGTTCTGGAAGACCGTTGGAATAAAATAAGCAGCAGTCCCACGCGCAATCCCACGAAGGGGATATGACGAGGGAAAATGTCCGCTTACTCTCTTCCAAGTGAATTTTCCAGATTCGTATTCGAGAATAAACTTACACTTCCGTGTTCTCAAGTATGTCTTGCCAAGGTACACAATCGTTTTTGAAGATACAAGGCTGCCGCTTATCTTTTTTTCAAACCGCCATAAGCCCCCCCCATGGAGCGGTTCTGGTGATTCTTCCACGACAAAGGTAATTCAACCAACTGCCATTTTGCGGCAGTGGCGAGCCATCGGGTGCGAAAGTATGAATATTCACAAAAACTATTCACTTACTCACTTGCTCAAATGCACGGAAGAACTTTGCCGCAGCTTCCTCCTTTTTTGACAAGAAAGTTAACTTTGAGGCACCTCATTGCAACCTCTTCTGAGGAGGAACATTACATCGCATTACTGGCTGTACATTACAAACCGCTACTAGAGGAACATTTATCTCGCTATAGCCACTTTAACCTCGACACATTCCCCATTACTATACTCCCAAATACTATCGCAGACATCCATCGGACCTACGAATCCTCTATCATAAAGACTATCCCATCCGCCAAATGCTCCACAGATGTTCAACCCATAGAATTTCATTCCCGAAGCCTTCTGTTCATATATCAAGCCTTTCACAGATCGGTCAATCTCAGTCCATCCGAAATCTGATACACAGAGGATATCAGCCGTGTCAAACTTCTCCTCTTTCGGCAATATATCCCGGAAAAGCCACTCAAACATAGCATTTTCATCATTTCCTCCCATCGAAACATTTGAAAGGAATTTCAGAAGCTGACGCCGGTCCTTTCCCAGCGAATCCACACGCATCATCTTGTAAGAATCCGAGTAGGCGACAATCAGGACATCCCTATGGCGTCGTTTCGCAATAATAGTGACTGCATAGGCCAACTTGATGGCAACCTCCAGCGGTTCGCCGCTCATAGAAGAACTTTCATCGACACAGATGATGACCGGGCCATCCTTATGGTCATCCGGACGTGAAGACTGAGACGCCGAGGCAAAAACCTGAAGCCGCTTCTCGGCGAAATTCCGGAAAAAGACATCCTGAGTAGCCTTCTCTGCCAGAAGGACTACCTCGGAAGGAAGCAATGCGGAAAGGTCATTCCCGATAGTTATTCCTTCTATATCACTCTTTGACGCCACTGAAAATCTTCCTCTGGTCTCCGTTACCTCCTCATTGGCCCTACCAATAAGCAATGCAAGCTTCTTTAGGGATTCAGGGATGCTGCGGAGGTAAATGTTCTCCCTTCGCTGCTGCTCCAGTTTCGGGTCAGTTGAGCCAATGCCTGTAATATCGTCAACTATATCATCATTGTCCGCCAGGAAGTTATGGAGCTCAGATATACTTGAGGCCACGCCCATATCACCCTCTTTATCATTGTCCTCACTGATCTCCTCCGAATCACTGATATTTGCCAATGATTTTCCTGCCAAGTCCATCTTGGCCTTTTTGCGTGCTTTCCTTGACGATTCATAAATATGCTTTCGATTTCTCATCAGGGCGGACCAGACAGAAAAGAATTCTTCAATCAGGACGGAGACTCTTTCATCCGTTAAATATCCGGCAGCTCGTTCACTTTCAAGCCTATCTGCAAACGCCTCTAGTTCATCGGTCGCATCAGTCTGCCACATCATGACAGGGCTTACTGTATCTAGAAAGCGCTTGTCCGCCATCAGCCTCAGCACACCTCTACGGACCATGTCAGTTTCTGCTGCGGCACGGTCAATCAAAGATTGTGATATTTCACTTCTCGAAGATTTGGCTATAGCCACGGCCAATGTCATTGAGCGTATTAACTTACCTTCCGCCATTATACTTCTGTAACACCCTCGTTATCAATGAATAGTGCTGAATATCTGTCAGAAATACATTGTCTCCGACCTGTCTTTGAAATTCTGCGAGCATGGAACCTGCACTCCCGACGGCCTGACTGGACATGGATGCATTCGTATATGAAACAGCCACGGCATTCTTCTTTCGTATCCGATAGACAAAATTATTGATAGCCACCGCTCCACCTCTTGGAGACTTTATAAGAAAATCACCTTCTGCCGAGTCCACAAGGTCTATCAAATCGTTCCCTGCAAAGCGCCCTGGGATGGCCTCAGGGGTAAGCTTTTTGTAATCCGAAATTCTGATTCTGATTGACTCTCCACCCGCCTCTATTATATAATGCACTCCATCAGGAGTAAAAAAAGCCTCTTGACCGTTTCTTGCCGGACATGCCTTATTATTCAACCGGTTTATAGAATCTTTCATGATGGTTTTGACTAGTTCTTCGCATATATCCTTTCCGACCTTGGGAATCTGGCTGTCGTGATCCCATATCATGTGTTCCATCAGCAGACAGTCAGAGTAATCTACCCGCTCACGTCCATTCAGAAGAGCGGACATCCGCATGATTCCCAAGATTTTCTTCCATCGGCGATCTGACACATACGGGATTTCGTGCTCATCCCCGTCATTTGCGTTGTTCTCCTGCGTCTGCTTTATAATCAGAGCTCTCAGGTTATAGATATAATCCATTATGCTCTCCGGCACATCAATATCTCTTGAACGAGAAATCAGCGAATGATATTCTTCATCACTGAAAGCCAAATTCTTGTCCATGTTTGGCTCCGCAATGTTTCCTATCAGCAGAGCCATGAAATTCAGTCTATCTCCGATGGGACGCACAATATATCTGATAAGGAAACGGTCCCAAAGCGCTTCAAGTCCTTCGCCTTCAGCCGGAAGTTCATTCGATGCCGAGATTATTCCCTTCAACGGCAATTTCAAATCCTTGTCCCCATTACGGAAAACCTTCTCATTTATTGCAGTCAGCAGTGAATTCTGTATTGACGGGCCAGCCTTCCAGATTTCATCCAGAAATACAATATCGGCAGTCGGCAAATAGCCATCGATCACTCTTTCATAAGTATCACCATCCTTCAGTTTACTGATGGAGACTGGACCGAATATCTCATCCGGTGTGCTGAAACGGCTCATCAGGTACTCAAAGCTCCGGGAATCGCGGAAGGCCATTTTCAGTCTCCGCGCCACCATGCTTTTTCCTACGCCGGGCACCCCTAGCAGAAAAATGCTCTCGCCGGAGAGCGCTGCAAGCAGACTGAGGCCAATCACCTCGTCCCGCTCATAAGCCCCATCGGCCATCGCACCCAAGAGGCTTATAATTCTATTTTTAAGATTTTCTATCATATCTTTTTCTCATCGGTTTTCTTAGTAATATGGACATGTAGCCCAGCACCTGTTCCAGATTCTTCTGGAAGTTCTTGATTTCCACCATATAATTCCCTCCCAGCATGTGAATCTGGACAGCGTCTTCATAGATATCAACGCCTTTGAGAAAACGATGTCCGAAATGTTCCGTAACTCTCCACTGCGCCAACCTGCAACAAAGTAGCGGAGCATCATCGCATAGGAATTCGAACTCTCCGGGTAGAGCGGTGAATTTCGCCCATGATGCCTCCATAAAAAAGTTATCTCGATAGTGATTAAGGGCAAAATCCTTCACCTTGTAAAGTGCATCAGTCATTACAGTCAATGCATTGTCTGCCGGAAGCTCCACTATGACGGAGAATTCTTCAGGCACAAGCGCAGTCAGAAATATCCGTTCATCATCATCGGCCTGAACAAGAACTGCAAGCGGTCCTTCTGAGAGCATTTCCACCGCAACTCGTGTAAGATATTCGCAAAAGAAATCAAGTTCTTCCATAGTCCGCTATCTAAAAGGTGAAACCATATCCAGCACATCATCCATTGACAGCTTTGCACTGCGGTCCGTTCCATTCAGGATGGTGTCAGAAAGGTCTTCCTTCGTTTCGTGCAGACGCAGGATTTTCTCTTCAATGGTATGCTGTGAAACCAGCCTGATCACTGTCACTGCACGCTTCTGTCCCAAACGATGTGCCCTGTCCTCGGCCTGTTTCTCAATAGATGGATTCCACCAAGGGTCAGTTATAATGACATAGTTTGCAGCAGTAAGATTCACTCCCAGCCCTCCTGCCTTCAGACTCACAAGGAAGATTGGACAGACACCGGACTGGAACTTTGTGACAAGCATTCTCCGTTCCTGAAGCGAAGTATTGCCATCCATATAAAGATATTCATATCCTTCCTTTGTGAGCATCCTGCCGATGATATCCAGGAATGAAGTAAACTGCGAAAAGATTATCACACGGTTATCACCTCCTGTCATCAAAGTTGACATGATGTCTTTCAAGGCATCCACCTTCGAAGAGCCACCATTCCATCCAGTATTCACCAATTCCATTGCATTGGCCATGAGACGAAGGCGGATCAGCTCAGCAAAGAACTCCACCTTTATGTCACGTGCCAACACCCTTTCCTTGCCCGTTTTATTTTTCTTGAACTTGAGTTCAAGTCTCTGGCGCGCCTCCTCATACACAGTCATCTCATTTTCATTCAGGTGAACCAGATGCTGATAACATACCTTGTCAGGAAGATCTCCGAGTACATCCTCTTTAGTTCGGCGGAGAATAAATGGCTGAGTCATACCCTTGAGCAGTTCTCTTTTGTAGTCATCCATCTCCGGCCCATTTATGTACTTATCCCGGAAACGTGTCCACGTCCCTAGAAGACCTGGATTAATAAACTGCATCAGATTCCAAAGTTCTCCAATATTATTCTGCACTGGAGTTCCTGTAAGAATAAGTCGGCTTCCGGAGCGAAGTGACATTGCGGCCTGAGACATCCGCGTCGTGCGGTTTTTTATCTGATGGGCTTCGTCAAGGCACACTACGTTCCAGCCAACAGGTTTCAGCAAATCAATGGATGTCACCATAACGCCATAACTGACCAGAAAGAGATCTCCGGCCATTGCACTTGCTATCGCAGTTCTTCTGTCCTGAATTTCGTTCAAAACAGTCACTTTCAATGACGGAGCGAAACGTTCTACTTCGGCAGCCCAGTTGGGTACTACAGATTTGGGCGCGACAACAAGCGATGGGCCGATATCCTTTTTATGAAGGAGGAACGCTAATGCCTGTACGGTTTTTCCGAGCCCCATGTCATCGGCAAGACATGCTCCCGCTCCCCAGCCGTCTAGACGCACCATCCACTGATAACCCTGCATCTGGTAATCACGCAATGTTGCGTTAAGCCCTTCAGGACATTCCGGAGAGGAATGATAGGCCGTTTCCATGCGTGCGAGCAAATTTTTGAACCCATCATCCATCTCGGCATGCAGTCCTCCGTCTTCGCCAAGCACCTTTGCCAGTGTACCGACCTGAATCGCCGGGACACAAATGCGTCCCTTTCTATCAGCTTTTCCGAGATCCGAGATTTCAGCCAAATGCTTTTGGAGCGTCTTGGACATCTTGGCATATTCCTTCTCCCCTACTCTGATATATCCCTCTATATCAGAGTCCTTCCACATTGCAAGAATCTCTTCCAGAGTTCTTTTCTTGCCGAACACCGTAATGTTCCCTTCGACCTCGAACCAGTTCATATTGGTGGAAACAGAAATATCCACATCCCTCGAATCCGAGATTTCCTTGAATTTCAGTATTTCTCCTTCCGGCCATTCCATGAAGTAAGACTGTGGATTGTCATGGACAAATGAAAGCAGTGCCAGCAGATGCTCAGAGGCAGAAAACCTGGCTGTCTGGTAACTTTCATAAGGTATACCAATCTCCTTTTCAAAAAATTTCCGAAGAATATCATAGTTCTCATATTCTCCGAGAAGATCTCTCCTGACGGCAACAGTATGGCCCTCCATGGTGTCGTACACACTTTCTCCTCCTTCTCCTGGAGAGAATCGGGCCATTCCTTCCACAAGCGGTACCGCCTGCACTGTCATCTCATAGTCATCGTCCACGGGTCTGACGCGGACCGCCAAGACTGGAGACCCTTCCTTCTCCTCTATCCTGCCGAGCTGCTCAAGATCCGTATGAAGTTCCACCACCCCATCCAGTTTCTCAAGCGTCTGACGCAGACTAGCAAGAGCAGATGAAGGAATTGTCCCCGCCTTGAGCATCCCGTCTATAACCAACCGTTGCTCCGGACTCATGACAATTACGTGATAGACGCCTTCTTCATCAATGGTCACTGACGACTCCGGGAGAAAGGCTCCTGCAGATTGCGGAAGAGAGACGTTCGAGCCAATCTTGATTCCCGTACCCTCCGCACGGAAGGACAACCAGGGTGATTCCACTTCCACAATGGCCGGAGTATAAGGTTGTCTGTAGTATTCACCTACAAATATCCGCTCGCTACCAAGCAGCAGAGGAAGAATCTTCGGCACATCAGGAACACCAATAAGACGTCTCTCATCCATCTTTTTCAGCACCGCTGCAACCTTGATGTCCGTAGGAGTCATCTCCTCGTATTTCAGGTCAATGAAATCACTTTTCTGATATAGCGTTCCTCCATCCCAGCTGCCATCAGGCCGCATTTTTTGCCCAATAATCGCTTTCAGACGAAGCCCTTCCAGGAAATAGACGATTCTCTTTGCCGAATGGTTCTTTCTCTCTGCGGCTTTTTCACGGATATCAGAGAAGATTATCTCCCATTTATCCCTCCGGTAAATTCTTCCCGTCATGCCAGAGCCGCCAAAGGATTGCTCCAGCAGGGCCTTCCTATCGGAAGATATCGGCAGATAAGGAGCCAATTCATTCTGAAGTATGGCAGCAGACGGAAGAACAGACAGGCTGTATTTGTCCTTGATGCCGCCCAAGTCTGTGCACTTGAAGAAACTAAGGAGAACGCAGCAGAACGCCTTGGCCTCAGCGGTGCTGCGCTGCGTCAGCATTTTTGCCACTTCTCTCTCCACATAATCGGAACACACCTCTTCCTCATTAGAGATGTAGGAGAACAGAATCCGTATCGGAGCCATAATGGGCGAATAGAGGTAATGACTGTGCTTCCTCATCAAATCCACAGATTCCTTTATCCTGCGACTGCCGGCAGTGGATGGCCGCACGGTACAAAGATAGAGCGTGATACCATAGAACCAGCCCAGCAGAGGGTCTGAGAACATCCCTTTACATTCGGCCGTCATATCATTCAAACGGAGAGATTCCTGGAACATGCCGTACGCGTCATCCGTGCGTCCTTCATAAATCGCCCGTATGGCATCTACACCATGAGACCACATCGTCGGACAATCGCACTTCCTGGATTTCGGCCAGTTTCCGAACTGGAACAAATGATAGGTCGATAACATATCATACACCTCGTCCGTTATATGCGGGGAACTGTCCGCATAGCGGGCAAGCGTGTCCCAGAATTCTTCCGTCAATGTCCCTTCCGCAAAGCGTATTCGCAGCATCCGTCGTATGGATTGCAGGACTTCATCTCCAGACAGCATCGGTACAAGACTCCTCGATGTCTCCGCGGCAAGAATTCTTTCACCAAGGTACTCGCCAAGGTCCGCCCTCAGGAACGACGGTCTGGAGAATTTGATGAGAGCCTCAGCCTCCCGTTTATGAAGAGCCACTCCCAGATCCCAAAGCCAAGATGCAGAGTCTGTGCGGAACTGGCAAGCCTTTTTCACCCATCTTGGTATATCGAAATTATCCAATGCGGTAGCGACCACATCGAAAAACACCCTCGGAGCCACTCTCCCATCCCGCACGTACCGGGAATGCTCCAGCATCTCAAGATTAGCTTTGGCCGTGAAAATATTTCTGCCATACAGTTGCTCCAGAGCGTAGCTCCCGGGGATGTCCCCAAGATATGCCATAAGACAGAGCAGTTTTACCTGCTCCATCTCCAACCCTGACAAGGCTGCATATTCCCGCATTCCCATTTCTTTATTTTTATCGATGATATTCTCTGCACTTGTCACACTTGGCACATAACCTTTTGTCACCTTGATTCCATAACTTCACCAAACCGCTATCATTCACATTTGCAAAAGCGATTTCACTCCAAATATTCGCTTTTACAAAAGTGATTCAGCCTATGTTTCGCGGTCAGCTCGTGTTTTAATCACCGCCTTCAATCATCCCACGAAAGCAATTTCGTGCGGAACGTTCCCCAGAGGAGATTCCATGCTTTGTCGAAACGGAGACGCTGTGCCTCGCACCAAAAGATCTCACCTTCATAGTCCGGACTCGGTATGCGGTTGCGGTTACGGAAGTTGACATAGTGCGAGAAATGCTCTGCATCAAGATATTCATCCTCCTCTTCGGTGTGCGCATAGTCGGATTTACCGCCACTGTCAAGGACGACTTGTATCAGTCTGATGGTGCGTTCCATCTGATCCGCATAAACAGGGCCGTTAGCGAGCGGAGACCATTGACGCATATATTCAGCCATCATCTCCAGTTTCACCTTGATGACCGACAGTAAGTGATACCAGCCCCAGTTTTCGTTGAAAGCGGCAGCCCACCTCACAACCAGCGTCTCTTTCCACTGTCTCTTTCTCTTCTGTCTGTATTCACGGGTCAAATGACCGTGCCCCCAGATGTCCGCGCAATCTTTTCTTTCACGGCGATATTCCGCCTTGATGTCATCCTCGGACATGGTTATCTTTTTCCCGCATTCTCCTATGAAATGATACAGAAAGTCCCGTGGATAGCCGAACCAATCTTCAGCCACATCGTATTTGTACTGCTGTACAAGGCTTCGAAAAGAGTTCTCCTCATCCTTCTTCACCCATTTGATCATTCCCTCATCAGCCATCTTAACCACAGTGTCACAGACATACTGATACAACAATTGTGGATGTTTATGGAGGACTTGTTCGGTAATCTTTGCGATAGATATCGCTTCAGTTTTCGAAGTGAACTCAAAAATGTCCCCGTACAAATATGTACGATACGTGTGAAATAATTCCCCATACTGGTTGACCAAGACCGGGCAATCCTGAGCATCTTCCCCACCCCATCGCCTCCATTCGGTCAGAAGCCTCTCTCTCATCTTTTCCGTCACTGGCTTCATGGAATAACTGGCTCTGGTGACATCTATGCCGACTTGCCCCACACAAAAAACATTCACATCCCGCTCTGTCTCAGGCTCATCTTCTATTGTCTGCTTCCATTGAGTGCGCCTGTCCTCCGGAGTAATGTCAATTTCGTACAACGCCTGCCGCACAACACTGACTACCGTGCAAAACAACAGTCTTGAATCTGCGTCTTCCGCATGCCAGACTACGACCTTCTCGTAGTTCTGAATCTCGGATAGCTTTTGGGCAAAAACCTTCAAGCTTTCATACAGTTTTGCATCACCCCAAGAAATGGCGACTTTCATCATTTCCACTTCAGAAAAATTCTCTGGTAAATAATGAACATTCGTATGGACTGGGTACCGTAAAATGTCGTGTGTGTCCCTTTCTGATCCTATCCAATCGTATGCGAACCATGCCCAATGCGGTTTGCAGGGTAAAATATGCAAGGTCCTTTCCATTCTAACAGTATTTAATTTTCATCCTTACTCGTCACGACGAACGCCCTGATGCTGCCGTCAGTTATTCTGGTGTCGGAAGATACCTTTAAGACAGAACGCTTCAGGGGTCTTCCTGTGATCAGCAGTTCCTCAACAGCGGAACACAGAGAAGGGCTCACCTTGGCGGCATCCGAAGAATAAAGCACGATCACCACACTGTCATATTCAGATTGCGGCAGGGGGCTGTATTTGAATATTGATTCATACAGGGTCGCTGGCCTATAGTCTCCATCGCCCCGTCCGGTCGGGCGGAGAAGATTCAGCTCATCGAAAGCCTCCCTGTAGGCATAGATGTCGGTTTCGACATCATACACTTCCTTGAGCGTCGGTATCAAGTCATCGAATGACACCTTGTGAAGCAGTTCGAATAATGTCATGGCATCTCATGTTTTAAATCTTCGGCAAAGATGGCAAGCCTGACTGCAAATTTCCGGCAGCCAAACAAATTTTGATGAGCCAAACTACCATATGAAATTTGAGAACCGATGTAGCCCATATCACCACTTGTCCGGGGAATTTATAATGTCGGTTTTGCCATCAAGGTAGTCTTGGATGCATTTCCTGATGCTGTCAAACCTTGGGGAGCATGGAAGGTCGTCGAGAAAGGCTTGGGCTACTTGCTTTTCAGGAGACATGAACAGCATCTCGTCATCAAACTTCGCAAGATACAGTCCGTTTGTCTCAAGATATTCGCTGTCAAGGATATCTTGCAGATTTTCCGTGACCTTGCGACCGAAACTGACTGAAGCCGCTTTCGATTTGTTCTCTATCACCGCACGCAACTCACGGCAGATATCCCGCTGCACTGATAACGATGGTTGCTCTTTGGGTATATTACTCTGTAACAAAGAATTGTTGTAATAGCCTTTCCATTTCATATAGTTTCTACGCAGGGCATCCATTGTGCTGCGCAACCCTAATGACAGCCCTTTCAATGACATAGACTCATTTGCAAGGTTGTAATATTCAGAGTGCCTGGAAACAGGCTTTCCTTTCTGGACCTTCGGTGTGAGAGGAGCGGATATCCGCAAAAGTAATTTCTCTTTGACCGGAGGCATCGGGACCTCCTTTTCATTCTTCCAATCCAAAACAGGCCACGGTTCATTATCATCTCGTTCCGAACGCGAGGACAACTCCTTGACATCACCGAACCTCATCTGGTCACGAGGGACTATGATCACAGCATCCATCTGGGCAAGAGTCTGGATGATTGTCCGCAACTGCTCCGACTCATAAGAGATCATCGCTGTCTGATAATGAATCAATGGCTTGCGTTTGTCCTTGCCTGGTTCCTTTTTATCATATATTGAACTTATCGGACTCCCTATGAACAAAGAACGTATGTCATCAAAACGTTTGTCCCTCTCAAAGTTTTTTGAATGATTGTCGGACACACTGACAACATATCTCAAACTGGAATCCGCTGCCCTGCACGGCAGTAAAACTAAATTCACTCCAATCCCTGCTATAGGATAGGCTGTGTTAATATTAGTAGCATATTTAAACCCTTCATGAAGGGGAATCGAGATGTTTTTTATCGCCTCACGGATTTTCGATTCATCCATCGGCAGCAGCAAACCTATTTGTGTCCGAGCCTTTTCTCCCTTTAATGAATATGATATGAAGCGGGGCTTGAGCTCCGCGATGGCTGGATGAACGTACGCTCCAAGGATGTTGCCTGTAATGATCTTACGTTCCACTATCTTATTGTTGTTCAAGGCTATCTCAGAGTCCCAAACCTTGGAGTCCGGCTGCCACGACCGTGAATCAAGGATTCCCTGAAGGCGCTCATAGTTACTCCACTTATTGTTGTGAACCATGTTGACACGTATTTCTGTACGTACAGCTGTGAGGGCAAATACAAACTCGACACGGCTCGGCAAGAACCTGTTCCTGTCGTCTTTACCGAAACGGATATCCCTCAATACCGCGATGACCCTGCCTGGGCTTTCTTCACTGGCTAATTGCGCGCTGATATTATCGTACCCCTTGCCGATTTCCGCCTTTGACAGAATCTCTATAAGCCTTCTTTTCTCTGCCGAGTATCTCTTTATCTCCTTCTTTTCACAATCAATCAGGTGGTTATATTCATTCGAGAAAGAAATCAGCTTGCGCATGAGCTGCTTTGCCTTCTTTTGCTCATCAACTTCCTCAAAATATGCAGGAGACCACTCATCAAATGGGATACATGCTTTTTGCAGCCACGTCTCCGCCAAATTCTCATCATTGCAGTAATTAGACAATGTGCGTTTAGCACCGCTGAACAACAAGGAACGGCGCCCCCTGAATTGTTCGCGCACACACCTATTACGATGTAAATAGTAATCCCTTACCTGTTTACGCAATGTTGGATTCTCTCCATAAGGTTCCCCGTAATCTTTCTTTGCCTCCTCACAAAGTCCGGTCAGCACCTCATAGGCATACGGGAAAGTCTTTTGACGACATTTGTAAGTGGTAAGGTATGAGCAACCGCCAAGTTTGTTTTCCGCCTTTGCCGTCGTAAACAGTTCTTCACGGACAAACTCGGCTTCAAAGTCACGAAACTCCCGTTCCAAATCCCATTGGTTGATGCGGCGCAGTTCCGCTTCCAGAGTCGTATATGCAGCCATCAGATCATCCACGATATCCTGCTGTGCCGCAACGCTTAGCATAGCGATCCTCGCAAGCAGTCTGCTCGCAGTCACTTGGCCTTTCAAATCAAGGACCAACGCCAACTCAGGGTGTTCACTAATATATTCAGTGGCCACCTCATTGCCATACTTGTTGCTGATGTCAATAAAATCAGCCTGATTCTTATCCTGATCCTGCCATGCAGCAGTGTTTGCGCTCAAAGAACGCAATTTTGCCCTAAGCATCATGTTAAGACGCTTCTCTGACGGAATGGCGGTGATGATATATTCGTACAATGGAGGCAAATCCACCCTCTGACCCGTACGATTGATACGTCCTCGTTTCTGCAAGTCAATGTTCACATCAAGGTCATCTTGTACTATAAGCATCTTGCGCTGACGGACTTGGTCTTCCGGAACCACCGCTGTAGTAACAGCATGTGCGCTGGCCCCGATGGCTCCACAGGTGTTGATGAGTATCACCTCCAGATTGTTGTTCTGGAAGTCATTGAATATGTGGTTGGAAGGACGCTTCCTGCGGGGCTTTGTCACTGCATTGACAAAATCATCGTTACCCTCAGGTGAGAGATATTCCAATTGATGCGCGCGACCGGTGCATTCCTCAAAACGAATATTGATATATTCTCCATCAGGAGCGATGAACTTTTCCTCTGTTATAAGTTGACGGATCACGTCAATAGGAGACATAGGTAGATGAAAGACCTCTTCCATTATGCCATTTTCGATATATTCATAGTAATCTCTGACCAAATCCGCAGCGGAGCTTAACGAAGGAATATCATCGTCTCCAGATTCATCAATGATGTCAAAAACAGGTTTGCCACCATAACCAGACACTCCCGTACCACGAACTGTCTTATTCAACAATCGCAGCAACAAAGCCGATATGTCACCACGGACTGTACCATCCTCATTCACCACCACATCCTGAAGAACACACTCAAGGGTGTCGCTCATCCCAATGACCACGGATTTACCTTGTCTTACATCTTCTATGGCAACCTGCGCCACTTTCTGCGCCTTAAGGGAAAGCAACAGCACCTTGTTTACATAGAAGAGCTGGGCTCTTGCCGGATAGCACTTGAAGTCTGACAGCAAGCCATTCATCTGAGCCTGACCAACCAATGTATGGACCATGGATGACAACTTGACTATTTCCCTGAAGAAGAACATAACCTTGTCAAACAGTTCTCCATGCACCACAAGATCGTCATCAAGATAGGTATATTCAGGAGTCGGCAAACCCACAGCGGAGTGTTCTCTTCTGATCATTTGACCTTCCGCGGCCAGGCAGGACGAAACATATTCCTGCATCGGCACCCCACCGCTATGCAATGCCTTTTCTAGAGTATCTTCTGTTGCCAATGCAGCCAAGGCCGTACGGCTCATGAATGTTATGAGGCTTTCTGGACGTTTGGCGAAAGTGGCGGAAAGAAACACGCACTGCGTCTGCGGAGTCTCTGAAAGGATCATGTTGATGCCCTGGGTGATTACGGATATCTTGCCAGCGCTCACACTGCTGCTTCTGTGGGCTTCGTCTAAAATGAAAAGCACCCGGTTATTCTTACACAGCAACCGAAGAAAGTCAAGCCTGGTCATATCTCGCCTGGCATCTTTCAGTTGAGAATATGTGACCATAAGGTAATCATACGATTCCGAGGGAATGTCGCCTTTTTTGAATATTTCCTGAAGAATATTCTTTTTAGGCACCATGAAAACCACTTCGTATTGACCCTGATAGCGTTTCATGAGTTCCGCCTCAAACTTTTCGGAATCCTCCTCAGCAGGAGACCAGATTTCGTCAGAGGTGTCAGGTTCTTTTTCTTCAATGACGTTGTCGAAATCAACAACAGACGCACCGGAGTTCACCACCAAAGGACGGGCGTCCTTAATACCAAGAGCCTTGCAGTCCCGGTACATGTCACTGAACAGAGTATAGCGATCTGTAAAGAAAACCGGAATATAGCCAGACAACAATCCATAGCGGATCATCGCAGCGGCCTGGCGGCCTTTACCGATGCCAGTCTGATCTCCGATGATCACCGACTGCGACCTTTTTTCTATGTTGTACATCGCCAGCGCGACGCCATCGATCTGCTCTGCAGCCAAAGCATCGCAAAGTTCATTGGTGCTCATGTGAAGCCGACTGGCAACATATCCACAAACATCGCCACCAAGGGCATTGTTCAGTTTTGACAAGGCCTTGGCAGTGTACTCTGCGAGCCGCTTTGGGACAACCGTGCCCAGAGACTTTGCTTCGCTCGCCACGCTTTGATATTCCCTTGATAGTTTCATTGTGGGTTAAATCATTATGCAAAGGTACGTTTCTTGTCTGCCATAAAGCGGCAGTGATGTTCTCCACAACAGGAAAATTGCACCGTCAAATGTTGTCCTCCCCTTTAGAAGAGAAGGATGACGACCTTACGGTGGAGGGATGCCTACGCTATTGGGGAGACACGGCTCATGATGTTCTTCATTTGGAGGACGATGAATATTACCGTTCGGATTTCACCAAAATGATAATCGTGAACGCTCTCCTCCAACAGGAGAAACTCGGTGACATGGAGGTGATGACCTGCAATCCTTACTGGGATGCTTCCAAAGACTTGAAAGCGACAATGAACGATAAGGAATTGGGTCTTGAGAACACTCTTGACGATGGAACGACCTGGGCCGAAGGATGGATATGTCATCCAAAACTGGACCACATCTGCGTTTGCTATGCCACCCATGCGCTCATCACCCACTCTGGTTATTCAATCCCGGATTTCCTTCGCTTGAACACATTTGAGGTGAAAGTCACAGTGATGATTCAGCAGATCAGCGAGCAGGACGGCTCACGCCTCTGGTGGTGGAAAAACTGTCAAGAACAGCAATTCTCGGACAAATTCCTCCACGAGGCTAGGCACCGTCCTTCAGGACAGTCACTCGGTGAGTTCATCTGGAACAGGGGCATTGAATATTTCGGCCTTGCCGAGTCCAACGATATCAAGAAATTACCCGACTGCCGACACAACGACACTCTGGCTCCCTCATTCCTTCATGCTCTGTGGCAAACTGTAACTAAATAGCATTAAGCTTCGGAACCGGTACACATCTACTACGTGATGTTCCTCAAGCAAGACAACACCCCGGAAGAAGACCTCGTCATCCCTGAACCCACACTATCTGCTACGAATCTCTAGTAAGCTCTGCCATACATCTTCGGGGAGTTGTAGGCGGGGGTGTGGCCGGAGAGGCGGAAGAGTTCGGGGATGGAGACGATCTCGTAGCCATGGGCTTTGAGCTGGGGGATGATGGTCTTCATGGCCTCTACGGTGCGCTCGTTGGTGTCGTGGAAGAGGAGGATGCGACCGTCCTCGACACGGTCAAGGGTCATCGTTATACGGTCCTCAACGGGCATCTCGGCCCGCCAGTCACGGCAGCTCAGACCGGAGATGAATATCTTCCCGTCAATGAGTCCGGCCACGTGGGCGTTGTGTGCGGTGAACGGCGGACGGAGATATTCCGGCTTGACTCCAGAATAGGCCTCAATCAGGGAATCCGTCTTGGCAACCTCTTCAAGAATCTGATCATCAGAAATCTGAGTGAGATTGGGATGGGAATATGTGTGGTTCTCCACGTCGCAGCCCATCTGAACCATTCGCCTGATAATCGGGGCGGTCTCCTCCGTGATGTTCTGGCCGATCAGAAAGAACGATGCCTTCACGCCGTTCTCCTCCAGCACGTCAAGCATCTTCGGAGTGTATTTCGGACTTGGCCCGTCATCGAATGACAACGCCACAAATTTAGGCTTTGCCCCGTCCGGGAGGCTACAATCCTGAGCCAAAGCCACCGTTGGAAACAAGAAGGCCAGCAGGCACGCCACAATTATATTCAACATTCTAATATTCATAAAGATAGTCCTCGCTAAACAAAACAAATGTCAGGCATCGTTTTATGTTCGGCAGCTTCTGCCATGGAAGATGGTGGCACTATCTGACCGAAAAAGGCGGCGTCCCCTAGGGGAAAGAATCCATGGTAGGGAGAACGTAAGAAGCGAGAAGAAAATGAAGATTTTTTCACCTCAAAGAACATTTCAAACAAATCAGAACAGCTTCTAGATCAGACAACTAGAAGTATGTAGAATGCGGGAGATTAAGACTGAGTTGAGTGTCGGCTCCGGAGCGGGCTTTCTCATAGGCTATCACGGTGTCAAGGTCCGGATTGACCATCAAGTCCAGATTCCAGATCAGGAGACGGTCTCCTGTGACGATTTCCTTAACGCAGCCAACAATGCCGACAATGGCCGGTACACCGATGCCTTTCGCCAAGACACAGACCTGACCATCAATGTCTTCCTCGCAGGTCACAATCCCGATGATATTCCTGAAATCAATCAGAGTGGAATCTGACAGCGACAACCGCTCGGCAACCAGAACGCTGCCGGGCGGTATATCCTCGAACGGATTCCTTTGCCCGCAGTCTTTGACCACGAACGCACGGCCTTTGGCAAAGCCTCGGACACCCGTTCCACGCACTGTCATATTCCTGATTCATCCTTCGCCGGCCGGCAATCACCAATCAGGCAATCACCTACCGGCAAAGAGTTTCTACTTCAATTCCTTAGTCAAATCCCAAGCGGCACCAGGAGCGAAGACGGACTCCACAAGCTGATCGTAGAACATTCCTCTCTTCGCAAGGTCCAGCACATTGAAACGGAAACGCATCAACTGAACCTTCGGGAACATATTCTTGAGCATCTGGCGGGTCACGCCTATCATCGAAGGATCGTACGGCGCACCGGCCTTCTTCATCAGATCCTGCATCTTGGCGAATGAATATACCTGCCCCTGAAGTTTCTTCTTGAGCTCCGGCCAACCCTCCTTAACCTTCGTCAGCTGGACACGGACGGCCTCCGCGTCATCATATTTCTTGGTAATCTCGGTGTACCCAAGCTTCGGCGCAGGGAAATCCTTGAATATCTCAAGAGCCCTTTCCTGCTCCTGCTCAAGCGTAGGCCAAGCCTTCACGCAAGCGTCCACATCGATCTTCGTAAGATCCATCTTGAACAACTCGTCGAACACAGCGCACATCGTCAGCGTGCCTATCGCCACCTGGAAACCATGAGACTGAAGCTTGCCGTTGAAGCGATGATGTGTCATGTCAAGAATATGGCTGAACAGGTGGTCGCAGCAGGACGCAGGGCGGCTGGACTGAGCTGCCTGCATCGCTATTCCGCTGAGAGTCAAGCCCTCGAACAGATCGGCAACGGCCTGCTTGTTCCCTTTGGCGACACCCTCAGGGTCGGCCAGAAGGTCATCAAGGGAATCCTGAAGAACGTGCCATGCATCCGGTTTGATAGGCTCTGTGCCCATCAGGTCCGCGATCATCCACTCGGCTCCGGCAGGAACCTTGGCGGCCAGGTCGGCGTAACCGGCGGCGGTCATCACCTTCGGGGCGGCGGCAATCACGTCAATGTCCGCGATGATCACCAGAGGAGCCGGACAGGAGAATGTCTGCTTGGAGTTATGGTACGAAATCGAGGCTCCGAACGAAGAGAAACCATCCACGGAAGCCGCTGTAGGTAACGTAAGGTAAGACTGGCTGTAGTGATGGGATGCCAGCTTGCAGAGATCGTTGATGACTCCAGATCCAACAGAGACGGCCACATATTCAGCCTCTGAAGATGGCCTGAAAGCCTTCTCGGCATCTGGTTCCACATATTCAGGATCATTCTCGATTGCCTTGGCGGCGGCGAATTTGCCTGCGATGATGTGGTCAACCATATCGACGTAACGCCAATCAGCGTGGAACTCGTCTTTTTCAATGATGAACTTCTCGGTCGGGATACCTGCGGCGACAAATTCTCCGTAAACCTTCTCTCCCAACGCTTTCCATGTGTTAAGGTCGGCGACAACCACCGCCTTGCGTCCCGGGAACCATTTCTTGAACTCCTCCGGAGCCTGTGAGCTTACTCCGCAGCCCATTTCAAACACCTTGGTGTCGGTCGCGACAGTCAAGGCCTTGGCAATTCTTTCTTTTGAATCCATTATCATTTACTTTAAGAAATCTTCAAAAGGAATCAATCCTCAAAATTTTCACAAAATCTGCGACAATTTATTTTTTGCCGTCCACTTAATATCAGAACCGGCGAAGGATAATCTCTTTTGTCGGCCTAAAGTTACGAAAAAACTTTCGTAACTTAGCGACTATGAAAAAGTACATCTCTACCCTATTGGCCCTGCTGGCCGTCCCGATGATGATGGCGGCGCAGGAAAAAAGCCTCCACCAGCTCCAGCAGGAGTTCGTCGACCTGAGGCTCGGAATGTTCGTTCACTTCGGTCTCCCGACCTACCAGACAGCCGACTGGACCGATCCTGACCTCAGTCCTAAGGTGTTCAACCCGGTCAAGTTGGACACCGACCAATGGGTCAGGGCAGCCCAAAGCGCAGGGATGAAATTCATCTGCGTCTCGGTCAAGCACCACAGCGGATTCTGTATGTGGGACACCAAGACCACGGATTACAGCGTGATGAGCTCCCCTCTGCACAGAGATGTGCTTCGTGAACTCGTCAACTCCGTCCACAAGGCCGGAATGCAGATAATGTTCCATTTCTCGATCCTGGACACCCACCACCGCATCCGCCCTACCCTGCCTTTCACCCCGGAAAAGATCAATCTGCTAAAGAGCCAGGTGCGCGAGCTTCTCACTGAATATGGTCCCGTCAACACCATAATGTTCGACGGATGGGATGCCCCGTGGGGAAGGATTTCATATTCAGATGTTTCATTCCCTGAGTTTTATCATCTCATCAAAAGCATCCAGCCTAACTGCCTTGTGATGGATCTTAACGGTGCCAAGTACCCGACCGAGGCTCTGTTCTACTCTGACATCCGCTGCTACGAACAGAACGCCGGGGACAAGATCTCTCCTGAGACCAATCAGCTTCCTGCGATGGCTTGCTACCCTCTCCAGAAGACCTGGTTCTGGAAGACCGAATTCCCGGACTCTCCTCTGAAGGACGTCGATAAGATCGTGGCAGACAACATCATCCCCTACAACAACGCCTACTGTACCTACATCTTGAACTCCGCCCCGAACCGTGACGGCCTGATGGACCAGAACTGCATAGACGCCATGAAGCGCATAGGCAAGATCTGGAAGAACACCGGTCACATCGTGGATGTCGCGGAGACAATGGAGCCGATCACCGACATCAACATCGCCATCGGCAAACCGTGCGACTCCTCATGGTCAGACGATATGGACATCATGGATTTCGCCAACGACGACAACTTCCGCACCTGCTGGGTCTCCAGTCCAGAAGTCAAAGAGCCGTTCTGGAAAGTCGAGCTCGACCCTGGCAGCCTTATCAACATGGTCGTGATGACCGAACCAAAGGCCGGCGTGATGCAGGAATATGTCATTGAATATCTCCACAAAGGCTCCTGGCATCCGGTCTTCAGCGGTGACACCCCGACCCAAAGCCGCGTTAAGATCCACCGTTTCGACAAGGTTTACGCCGACGCCGTCCGAGTCCGTTTCACCAAATGGACCGGCCTACTCTCCCTCGCCGAGTTCGGAGTCTACACCCCGTACGAGAAGTAATCCCTCCGGACAGCGGGAATTTCCGTGGTGGTTTCTACTTCCACTAAGATTGCCAATCTTTGAGTCAACGACTGGTCACTGAGCTCATGGCCAGTCGTTGAACCTGCAACACGGTCGTTGAACCTACAGCCGTCGGTCGCTGAGCCCACAATTAGGCATCTACAGCCGTTGGTCGCTGAGCCTGCCGAAGCGCCATCACCAAAAGCATCAAGTAAATCCAAGCAAAGTTAAAGATTGCCGTAACTCTTAACTATCTAATAATCAACAATAAAAGCAATCGTCTTCAGATAGTTACACCTAAAGACGATTATTTTATTCACTGTTAGTCAATCAGTTACTCACCACGAGGGATTTAGAACTTATAGAAAACTCCCACCGTCACAGAGTTCTTTCCCAACCCGGCCACATCATAGTTGACGTTCACCCAATCATAGCCGACCTTGATTCCAGCGTTCTTATACTTGACTCCGACCGCAGGACGGAAGAAGTGCCCGGTTCCCCTATCAGTGAAATCACCCAGAATCCCGGCCTTTAACTCAATCAACGGACTGACGCTCCGGTTCAAAACGCTATACCTGATATGGGCGAAAGTAGGAACAAAGAAGTGATTCTTGTCAGCCTTGAAGTCATAGTATTTCAGTCCCACTCCTACACCGACATAAAGTCCCGGAATCAAATTGTATCCGGTAGAAACATCAGCATAAACTCCTTTATGAATATACCCGGCCTCAACCTCAGCCGAAAACCCTTTCCTGAAATCCGGATTCCGGACCTCCTGCCCGAACACCGTGACTGACACAATCATCGCCATCACAGCAACAAATAAATGTTTCATAAAGTAAAGTATTTTAGTGTTCGACCCGTATAGTCAAATATAATGCCAGAGAAACTCTAACCATACAAGTAGAAAAATAATACCTCGATTTCTGAATCTTACCCTTATTGACGCTGTGTCAACCGAGTCAAACACAGCCTTCGTGCTGTCGAGTTTTGGTTAATGGTTATTGTATTATTCATTGCCTATTATCTCTATTACAGTTAATATGCAAATATATATTCACAGACTTACCATAATAGACACTGAACAGATGTTTCGACTGGCTCACCATCGGGAGACGAAAAGTGTGGAAAACGTTTCCCAAGAGTGCGCGATACACTCTTGGGGATCAAAAGAGGCCGAAAATGCAGCTGACGAGATCATGCGCAAAAAAAATCAAAGCAGCTTCTAAAAACAATGTTTTCCGCGAAGGTAACACGGAAGTTTCAGGATTCAATGACGGGCGTTACCGAACGCTTACCATTCATTAATATTAACTATTTACTATAATTTACAACCGATTTGAGCACTTTTATGTATTTCTTCTCATGTTTTGCACCCTTTGACGATAGCAACATTGTCAGAGAATACGTCACATAACCGTCCTTAATAAAAAAGTAGCGTCTCATTTCCGGGTATTTATTTTGAAACAAAGACTGAATATAAGGTATCTTTTCATCTAACGAAGGATGAATATAGCAAAATGATGTCTTTCCGTGAGGAACAACATAAGAGTACACCTTGTCTGCGCCAAACATTCGCATAGACTTAGTATGATCATATTCTGTCACTTTCTCAGAATAATCCTCTACTTTCGATATGCCCCTGAAACCAGACTCTCCATTATCCAAAATATAGGACATTTCCCTAACCATATCTCCGGTCGTATTTTTGATTTTACTTGAAATCATTTTTTTATTATAAGCAGGAACATTCTCCAAGAGAATCATACAATTGCCGTCTTCACTAATCATTCTTGCAAAAAATTCCCACATCGGATTGCCATACTCAGAATCCACAGACAACGACCAAATGGTCGCTTCATCAAAGACAGCAACCGCATAATTTTGGGGTACGGATATTTTCACTCCATACCTTGACTGCACCGAGTCTGAGTACTCCTTTGGCATCAAAACTCTCTCTTTGCTCCTTGCATTCACGTTTAGGCTATACAATATCACTTCTATATAACACCTTTTTAAGACATTGCTACAGAGAGTCTTGTATTTAACTTA
>ERZ808277.171-NODE-171-length-27961-cov-5.598509_pt1 | contig 27961 bp, 21 predicted proteins | sample MGYA00521240_ERZ808277 | MGnify/ENA primary metagenome ERZ808277 (study PRJEB31516, sample SAMN03275599) | gut metagenome | biome: mammalia-associated habitat; material: feces | host: Papio cynocephalus | place: Kenya | collected 2012-07-17 ... | reverse complement strand
CTCTTTTTCGTTCTCGGTACTTGTTGTACTTCCTTCAGTCTTTTCAATGAACTTGCTTTGCTGTTTTCAGGCTGAACTTGTGTTCCGTTCCTGAAAGCGGGTGCAAAGGTAGCACTTTTTTCTTTCCCTCCAAACTTTTTTTAACATTTTTTCGATAATAATTTTCAACAAACCCGTGTTAAAACAGACCCTAAACCGATGTAAGTCTCGCTTGTTCCGCCGTTTACAAATAAATAAAAAAATCGGCCTCAGAATAAGCCTGAAGCCGATTTTATATCAAGATACGTCAACGACGAGTCTGACTTCTCTTACATTCCCGCGGCCACGATCATTCCGAGACCGACAAGGAAGAAGCAGAACATTGCTCCAAGAAGACCATAAACAGTCTTGTTTGATCCCTTGAACTCTTTCCACACGAAAACACCCCAGATGGCGGCGACCATAGGTGCACCCTGTCCGAGTGCATAGGAGACAGAAGCGCCAGCCTTGCCGGCCGCAATGTAGCTGAGTGCGGTACCAAGACACCAGATGCAGCCTCCGAGCATTCCGACAAGGTGAGTCTTGGAATTGCCTTTGAAATATTCACTCATCTTGACTGGTACGCCCTGGAAAGGCCATTTCATGAATATAGGGCCGAAAATGAAGTGGCTGGCGAGAACCGCGAGGCTGAACACAACAATGGCGGTGTAAGGGCCGACCTTACCAGGTTCCATATTCGCGAAATCCTTGAGATCCATCGCCTTCATCACAAATGATGAGAAGAATGACATCACGACACCTGCGACTACGGCAAGGATGATGCCCTTACGCTGGTCCGCTTTGCTGATTTCGGCATTGCCGGCCTTTTTACCGGAAGCTATACCATTAAGGATCACCGCAACCACAACAAGAGCGACGCCTATCGCAAGAAGTGTCAGATTGCTCTTGAGGGCGCCTTGCGACATCTCTACCCTAAGGTTGTTGATGACACCAAGCACAAGTGCCAGACCGCATCCTACAGGGAACGCCACGGACATTCCGGCGATAGAGGTGGACGCACTGAGGCAGATGTTCGAGAGATTGAATATCACGCCTCCTATGATGATGCTGAGGATGGCGGAAAAGTCAGCCTGGGCGATGTCCTGAAAGAAAGGACGGCCTTCCGGGCCGAATGTGCCGAGAGTAAGTGCGAGGAGCAAAGAGAATATGACCATTCCGATCACATAGTCCCAGTAGAAGAGCTCATACCTCCAACTTTTGGCGGCGAGTTTCTGGGTGTTTCCCCATGAGCCCCAGCAAAGCATGATGATGAAGCAGAAAAACACTGCCAGACCATAACTGTTTACGATGAACATAATAATTAGTGTTATTTAAGATTGAATATTCATGATTATCGAGCCATGAAAGCATCAGCCTCGGCCCTTGTAGGGATGGCGGTCTGGGCTCCCATCTTGGTCACCGACAATGCAGAGACGGCTGACGCGAACTCGGCGGCCTCCTTGAGAGTCTTGCCCTCAGACAGCGCGACGCAGATGGATCCGCAATACGTGTCCCCCGCTCCGGTAGTGTCCACAGCCTGAACCTTGCGAGCCTGGACAAACTGAGGCTCTCCACCGTCAAGGATGAGAGACCCCTTGCTTCCCATCGTCACGATCATATTCCCGACACCCTTGCCGAACAGCACCTTGGCGGCAGCGGCGGCTGTCTCCTTGTCAGTGACAGGCATTCCCGAGAATGAGGCAAGCTCGGTCTCGTTAGGGATGAACAATGAGATGTATTTGAATATCTCCTCAGGAAGTTCGGCGTATGGAGCAGGGTTGAGCACCACAAAGGCTCCGGCCTCATGAGCGATCTTCGCAGCCTTCAAAACAGCAGGCACGGGGATTTCCAACTGCATAAGCAGGATGTCGCAGGACTTGAGAGCGGCTTCGGAAGCGGCGATGTCATCATCCGTGAAATCCAGATTCGCTCCGGAAGCCACCACGATGCAGTTCTCCGCATCTTTGTCAACAGTGATCAAAGCCACTCCGGAAGGCTTGTCCGAACGGATGATTCCGCTGACATCAATGCCCTCTTCCTTGTAATGCTTGATCGAATTGTCTCCGAAAACGTCTTTCCCTACCTTACAAATAAAAGAGACATCGCCTCCGACCCTTTTTGCGGCAACCGCCTGATTGGCGCCTTTTCCTCCGGCGCTCATCGTGAAGACTCCTCCAAGGACAGTCTCACCTGGAGCCGGAAGTGTCGGGGTTTTCACCGTCATGTCCGTGTTGCTGCTCCCTAAAATCAGTATTTTCTTCATGTTCTTTGATAAATAATTACTCAATGGTTACAAAATCCAGTGCTAAAACGTTAGCGCAAAATTTTATTAAAGGTCAAAGATAAATAAAAAACGTCACAATTCTAATAATTAAGCACAAAAAAACGGGAGCCACCTGATGATGGTTCCCGTTTTCCAGTTATGAAATGTTGAAATGTAAAGCTTCGATTACATCATTCCGCCCGCAGGCATAGCAGGAGCGGCCGGCTCCTTCTCCGGAATGTCAACGATGCCACACTCGGTGGTAAGGAACATTCCGGCAACTGAAGCCGCATTCTCAAGAGCTACACGAGCGACCTTGGTAGGATCGATGACACCAGCCTCAAGCATATTGACATATTCGTCAGTACGGGCGTTGTAGCCGAAGTCACCCTTGTTCTCGCGGATCTTCTGGATGATGACGCTGCCGTCTACACCAGCGTTCTGGGCAATCTGACGGAGAGGCTCCTCTATGGCACGGGCGATGATGTGAATACCTGTGGTCTCGTCATCGTTCTCACCCTTAAGTTTCTTAAGAGCCTCGGCGGCGCGGATGTAGGAAACTCCACCACCAGGAAGATAACCTTCCTCAACCGCGGCGCGGGTGGCGTTGAGAGCGTCCTCAACCCTGTCCTTTTTCTCCTTCATCTCAATCTCGGAACCAGCTCCGACATAGAGCACAGCCACTCCGCCGGCCAGTTTGCCAAGTCTTTCCTGAAGTTTCTCCTTGTCGTAGTCAGAAGTGGTGTTCTCAATCTGCTTGCGGATCTGGGCGACTCTGTCAGCGATGGCCTCCTTGTCACCGGCACCACCTACAATGGTAGTGTTGTCCTTGGTGATGGTGACCTTCTCGGCCTTGCCTAGCATGTCAGGAGTCGTGTTCTCGAAGGTGAAGCCTCTTTCCTCTGACACTACAATCGCACCTGTGAGCGTGGCGATGTCCTGAAGCATCTCCTTGCGGCGGTCTCCGAAACCAGGAGCCTTGACAGCAGCGACCTTGAGGGTTCCACGAAGCTTGTTGACAACAAGTGTGGTCAAAGCCTCACCGTCAACATCCTCGGCAATGATCAGCAAAGCCTTGCCCTCACGTGCTATAGGTTCAAGGATAGGCATAAGATCCTTCATTGAAGAGACCTTCTTGTCGGTGATAAGGATGGAAGCGTTGTCCAACACAGCCTCCATCTTGTCAGAGTCGGTCATGAAGTAAGGAGAGATATAGCCTCTGTCGAACTGCATGCCCTCGACAACCTTGACCTCGGTCTCGGTGCCTTTAGCCTCCTCGACCGTAATCACACCGTCACCCTTTACCTTTGACATTGCGTCGGCGATAAGTTTGCCGATGGCTGCGTCATTGTTGGCGGATATTGTGCCGACCTGCTCTACCTTAGAGTAGTCCGTGCCGACCTTCTTGCTGTTCTTCTTGAGCTCAGCGACAACAGCGGCTACCGCCTTGTCGATGCCTCTCTTCAAATCCATAGGGTTGGCGCCGGCTGTGACATTCTTCAGACCAACGTTGATGATGGCCTGAGCGAGAACCGTAGCGGTGGTTGTACCGTCACCTGCCTGCTCGTTGGTCTTGGAAGCGACTTCCTTGACCATCTGGGCACCCATATTGGCATACCTGTCCGCAAGTTCAATCTCCTTTGCGACAGTCACACCGTCCTTTGTGACCTGAGGTGCACCGAATTTCTTGTCAATCACAACATTACGTCCCTTGGGACCAAGTGTGACCTTTACTGCGTCCGCAAGAGCGTCAGCTCCTTCCTTCATCTTTGAGCGGACATCAACATCAAATTTTATCTCTTTTGCCATAATAAATTCCTCCTATTGAAAATTACAGAATAGCCAGAATGTCTGACTGCTTGACGATAAGATATTTCTTACCCTCTACGGTAACCTCTGTTCCGGCATACTTGCCATAGATGACCTCGTCACCAACCTTGACCTCCATAGGTTCGTCCTTTTTGCCAGGGCCAGCGGCAATCACCTTGCCTTCCTGAGGTTTCTCTTTTGCTGTGTCAGGTATATAAAGACCTGAAGCCGTCTTTGTCTCAGCCTCTTTAGGCTCAACCAAGACTCTGTCTGCCAATGGTTTGATCATAATATAAAGTTTTTAATGTTTTTTATCTACGCCCCGGTCAACTCCGGAGACGCTGAGGTTGAAATCAAAGGCTGTGCCACCACCACAATGCTGACAAATTGTCACGCCGAAGTAAATAATGGCAGGTTGTTGAATATCCGGAAAAGAATTCCTAAATTTGATGTCTTATGAAGTTACGCCCTGAATGGTAAAAAAGGGAACTTCAGAAGAACGTTATAACCGAATACACCTATAATATTAAGGTATATGAGCGCCCAGATTTCGACAAAATCCATCGTTGCCATCCTGTCGGTGGCTATACTGCTGATTCTTTCAGGAACATCTTGCAGCCGTTTCGGCAAAAGCAAGGGACAGAGCACCGAGTTCGCTACATTCATTAAGGCTTACACTGGCGGGATAATCTCAGACAAGTCCACAATACGTGTGGAACTTGCGTCCGACATCCCGGATGCGACTCCCGGGGCGGACCTCAAGGACGGCATCCTCACATTCACTCCGTCTGTAAAAGGTGCCGCAAGATGGCTCTCGCCAAACATGATAGAGTTCATTCCAGACAACGGAGCGCTCAAACCAGGACAATCGTACACCGGGAAACTTCGTCTTGACAAAATCCAGAAAGTCGGCGACAGGAAATTCAAAAAATTCACATTCAAGTTTTTGGTGGCCATCAAAGAAGCCGTGCTCTCAATGAATGAGATCACAATCACGGCGGCCTCTCCTGAAAAAGCCAGCGTGGAAGGCACGATTTCCCTGACAGAGGAACTTCCGCTCGAAAAAGTCCAGGCAATGCTTGAATATGAGTATGCCGACCATAGCGCTGAGACCAATGTGACGGCTGGCACGGATCCAAGAAGTTTTCATTTCGAGATAATAGGCCTGCCGAGAGACACAAAGGACAGACTGTTGAGAATCAAACTGAAGTCTGGCGACACAGGATTCGTCACAGACTCAAAATTGGATATCACCATCCCTGCCACCGGTGATTTCAAGGTTCTAGGGGCCGAGCGCGTGGATGCTGACGATCCTTACATCGACATCTATTTCACCGAAGCGCTCGCCGATGTGGATGACAACACGGGATTATTCACGATGGAGGGGGTAGGACGCTACTACATACAGGCCGAGAACGCACATGTCAGGGTGTTCTACGAGAACCCGACAGACGGGCCTGTCACCCTGAATGTGTCAGGTGCCGTGAAGAGCCACGACGGCGCAAGGCTGGGTCAAGAATATTCAAAGAAATTCTCGGCCACGGAGTTGAAACCGGCGGTGGAGATTCCGATCTCGGGAACTATCCTGCCGAACTCCAAGGAACTGATCCTCCCGTTCAAGGCAGTCAACCTCAACGCCGTGGACATCAGAGTCATACAGATATACGAGGCGAATGTGCTGACATTCCTGCAGGAGAACTCTCTTTCCGGAGACAACTCGCTTCGACGCTGCGGACGGCTTGTCTATAAAAGAAGCATACGTCTGGACTCTGACCCGTCCAAGAACCTGCACAAATGGCAAGACTATTCCGTGGATCTTTCCGGATTCTTCAAGCAGGAACCTGGAGCCATCTATCGTATAAGGCTGTCGTTCAAGCAGGAATATTCAGTCTATGGCAAAAGTGATTCTTTCAAGAGCGGCGCTCCGACTGACAAGATGGTGAACATCTCTTCCGAAGATGTCACCGAGGAGGACGATGAGGAATGGGACAAACCCTATCCGTACATCTATGACAGTTTCTACGATTGGGACAAATACAACTGGGAGGACCGTGACAATCCGCTCAAACCGACCTACTATATGGAGGACGACAGGTTCCCGTCAATCAATCTTCTCTCGTCCAACCTGGGAGTGATAGCCAAATATGCCGGCGGGAACAAGATATGGGTCAGCGTGAGCGATATCCTGTCGACTGACCCGGTGTTCAACGCGGAACTCTACGCTTACAGTTACCAGCTCAAGGAAATCGGCTACGCCAAGACCGGCACTGACGGAATGGCAGAGATCAATCTTTCAGGGAAGCCGTTTGTCATCGTGGCGAAAAGGGGCTGGGCCACCAGTTATCTGAAAGTCACCGAGGGGGAGCAGAAATCACTGAGCCGGTTTGATGTGGGAGGCAAGGCTCTGGAAAAAGGGCTTAAAGCCTTCATATATGGGGAAAGAGGTGTATGGAGACCGGGAGACACACTCCACGTCACCATGATTCTGGAAGACAAGGGGAACAGGATTCCTGACAGTCACCCGACCGTGATGGAGATCTACACGCCGGAAGGGCAGTTCTATACCAAACAGATCAACAGCAACGGCAAGAACGGATTCTATGCGTTCTCTGTTCCGACCAAGGCCGAGGATCCAACCGGAACATGGCATGCTTACTTCAAGATTGGCGGAGCCACGTTCCACAAGGCTCTGAAGATTGAGAGCATTAAGCCCAACAGATTGAAAATCACGACTGATTTCAACAGTGATGTAATCGATGGAGGTCGTTCAGTTCCTGTCAGCCTCTCATCCAGCTGGCTCACCGGTCCACCGGCCGCCGGACTGACGGCAAAGGTCAGCATGACCCTCAGTAAAGGTTCCTCAACCTTCAAAGGATTCGAGGGATATTCATTCTCCAGCCCGTTGTCCGAGTTTGTGTCCAGTGAGCACAAGTTGGTTGACGTGAGACTCAACCAGTACGGCCAGGCCAGACTTGATGTAGGGATGCCGGCGGCCGCTGACGCTCCAGGAATGCTGAGAGCCGACATCGTCACTTCGGTGGAAGAGCAAGGTGGTGACGTAAGCTTCAGCTCCATGTCGCTACCGTATTCTCCATATTCATCATACGTCGGAGTCAAGATTCCGAAGGAGGCGGGAAGCGTGTACCTTGAGACGGACAAGGACTACAAGATAGACATCGCTGTCGTCGACAAGAACGGAGCAAGGGTGTCTGGACACAAATTGGAATATTCCATCTACAAAATGAAATGGAGCTGGTGGTGGGAAAGCCGCGCGGAGAGCCTTGACTCCTACGTCAACAGTTCCTCCGCCAACGTGATAGCATCCGGAACACTCAAGTCCGGGAACAAGGACTGCTCGGTTCAGTTCAAGGTGGATTACCCGGAGTGGGGACGCTATCTCGTACTTGTCACCGACACCGAAAGCGGCCACACAAGCGGCGGCATCGTTTATGTGGACTGGCCGGCATACAGGGGAAGATCCTCTAAGGCAGACCCTGACGCGCTCACAATGCTGTCGTTCTCAACGGACAAGGACTCCTATGACGTGGGCGATGTAGTGACGGTGTATATTCCCGCAGCCTCGAAGGGTCAAGCCCTTGTCTCGCTGGAGAATTCCAGGACGGTGATATCCAGAGCATGGGTGAAGACCTCCGGGGAAGGCGACGCGACATACTCATTCAAAGTGACTCCGGAAATGGCTCCGAATTTCTACATCCATGTAACGCTGATCCAGCCGCACGAGAATTCGGGGAACGATCTTCCGATCAGGCTGTATGGAGTACGTCCGGTTCTGGTCAACAATAAGGACTCTCATCTTGAGCCTGTCATCACAATGCCTGACGTGCTTCGCCCGGAAGAGCGATTCTCCATCAAGGTAAAGGAGAGGAACGGCAGACCTATGACCTACACGTTGGCCATTGTGGATGAAGGGCTTTTGGATCTGACAGCGTTCAAGACACCGGATCCGTGGAGCGCCATGTACGCCAGAGAGGCCTTGGGAGTCAGCACCTGGGACATCTACGATGACGTGATCGGAGCCTACAGTGGCAGGTTCTCCCCTATGTTCAGCATCGGTGGAGACGAGAACATCATCATCGGAGCCAAGAAGGACAACAGGTTCAACGCCGTTGTCAGATACATCGGCCCTTTCACGCTCCAAAGCGGATCAGCGACCCACAAGGTCAAACTGCCGATGTACGTAGGCAGCGTCAGGGTCATGCTTGTGGCCGCCAAGGACGGAGCCTACGGCAATGCTGAGAAGACAGTCCCTGTCAGGTCACCTTTGATGGTGCTTCCTTCCTTGCCACGTGTAATCGGAGCCGGCGAAAAAGTTTCAATGCCGGTCAATGTGTTCGCTCTGGAGAACGGTGTGAAAAATGCCGAGGTCAGCGTGAGGACCGAAGGTCCGTTGAAACTTACAGGAGACTCCAAGGCGGCCGTGACATTCGACAAGCCTGGGGACAAACTTGTCAGATTCAACCTTGAGGCCACCGGAACAGGCATGGCCACAATCCATGTCACCGCCAACGGCAACGGTCACAAGGCCGTCGAGAAGATCTCCGTCCAAGTGCGTACTTCGAACACGCCTGTGCTCTCGGTAACCAAAGCCATGATCGGCAAGGGAGCGTCAAAACATTTCGGATTCACCCCTTTCACGACGGACGGCGGCCAGTGGGCCACATTGGAACTCACAGGGTTCCCTTCTGTTGACTGTGGAGGAATATTCACATTCCTTTCAAACTACACATACAATTGTACTGAACAAATCTCCTCAAAAGGAATAAGCCTCATGGCAATCAGGAATATGCTCCCGGAAGACAAGAGGAAACAGATCGATGGGATGATTCCCGAACTTCTGCGACAGCTCTACCAAAGGCAGCTCGGCAGCGGTGGATTCACCTACTGGCCGGGAGGCACCGATGCAAACGGCTGGGTCAGCTCAATGGCAGGTCAGTTCATGATTTCTGCGGCGCGGAACGGATTCAATGTCAGCAAGGGTGTGCTGGCCAGCTGGTCAAGATTCCAGAAGAGGAACATTCAGGACTATCGCAATTCAGACAATGGTGGTCTTGGAGATCTTGAGCAAGCATACAGATTATACACATTGGCAATGAACGGAGAGGCTGAGAGCGGCGCCATGAACAGGCTGAAGGAAAGTGAGAATCTTTCCACTCAGGCCGCATGGATGCTGGCGTCAACATATTCTTTGAGCGGAAAGAAGGCCGTGGCAGAGGACATAATCTCTGGACTGAAGACCAATTTCTCCGACTATCAAGAGGTTGGCAGGACGTTCGGTTCCCAGATAAGGGACAAGGCGATAGCGCTTGAGGCCTTGGTTCTCACCGATGCTCTGCCTGAAGCGATGGAACTGGCCCAGGAAGTGTCCGGCGCGTTCACCGGCGGATGGTACTCTACTCAAGAAATCGCCTTCACGACTTGCGCTATGAGAGACCTTGCGTTGAAGACAGGCACCGACGCAATCTCGGCGGAGGTCAGACAGGGTGACAACATCGTTGAGATAAAGAGCGCCAAGTCCATAGGCAAGGCTGAGGTAGACACGGAAAACGGAAGCATTGACATCACCAACAAGATGGACGGCAGCCTTTACGCCACATTGATCACATCCGTAACACCCGAGTTCGGCGACAAGGTCGAAGCCAAATCCAGCGGACTCGGCATCAAGGTCTCCTACATCGGAGAAAACGGCGGCACTTTGGATCCTCGGAATCTTCGGCAAGGCGCTGACTTCACGGTAAGTATCTCTGTCAGCAACATAAGCGGCACGAAGGATTATACCAATCTGGCGTTGACCGAGATGATTCCTTCCGGATGGGAGATTGTCAATGACAGACTGTCCGGTGGAGGTATGGCCACGGCTTCCTTCAGATACATGGACATCAGGGACGACCGTGTCATCTGGTTCTTCGATCTGGCGAAAGGAACAAGCAAGACATTCAGAATCAAGATGCACGCATCATACCAAGGCGAGTTCATCCTTCCTGCGGTGAAATGCGAGGCCATGTACGACCCGCACATCAGCGCGAACACGGCCTCAGGCACAGCCAGAGTCTCTGAATAGGAATGCGGAGGAAATCAATGATAACGGGCGGAGTCATTGCCGCCCTGTTGACGGCATATCTGTTCTGTCTGCCCGGAGACATATTCAAAGACACTTGTTATTCCACTGTCGTCACAGACCGGAACGGGGAGCTTCTCGGGGCAAGAATCGCGGCCGACGGCCAATGGAGGTTTCCGCCGTCTGACTCTGTGCCGGAGAAATTCCAGACAGCGCTCATAGAGTTCGAGGACAGATGGTTCGCCTTTCATCACGGAGTTAATCCCGTGTCCATAGCAAGAGCCGCCGCCGGCAATCTGCGCGCGGGCAGAGTCACAAGCGGAGGCAGCACGATCACGATGCAGGTCATCAGGATGTCCCGGGGGAAGGAAAGAACATTCAGACAGAAACTTACAGAAGCAATCCTTGCCACACGCCTTGAACTCAGGTGCGGCAAAAAGGAAATCATTGCGCTTTACGCTTCACATGCACCCTTCGGAGGCAATGTCATCGGTCTGGAAGCGGCTTCATGGAGATATTTCGGACGTCCTCCGGAGGAACTATCCTGGGGTGAGGCGGCCACTCTCGCTGTCCTGCCCAACGCCCCGGCTGAAATACACCCCGGGAAGAACAGGGAGAGGCTTCTGGCAAAGAGGAACCGTTTGCTTAACACCCTCTACGAGCGAGGCCACATCGATTCTCTGGATTTGGTGTTGGCTTGCGAGGAGCCCTTGCCAAGCCAGCCGGTGGCTCTGCCCAAAGAGGCGCATCATCTTACTGAATATTACTGGAAAACATCTCCCGGGAAACGAATACGGACCACAATAGACATCAATCTGCAGAGACAGGTGGAAGCGGTCGCCGACCAATGGAACAACGAATTGACACAAAATGGAATATGCGATCTGGCCGCCATTGTGGAGAATGTGCGCACAGGTGAGGTTCTGGCATACGTCGGCAATGCGAACCCGGCACGGAAACGGCCTGGAAGCGAGGTTGACATCATCCGTTCGCCAAGAAGTACGGGAAGCATCCTGAAACCAGTTCTCTATTGCGCGTCGCTTCAGGATGGAGATATTCTTCCCAACACATTGCTTCCGGATGTGCCGATCAACCTGAATGGTTTCTCCCCGCAGAATTTCAACAGGCAGTTCAACGGAGCGGTTCCTGCCTCTGAGGCACTGGCGCGTTCGTTGAATGTTCCCTCCGTCCATATGCTGAGACGTTTCGGAGTCCCGAAGTTTCTGGACATTCTGCGCAAAGGAGGAATGACGACATTGAGCCAAAACGCATCACACTACGGCTTGTCCCTCATTCTGGGAGGAGCGGAGGGGACACTGGCCGATGTCACGTCCTTGTACTCGAAAATGTCTGCGGCCTACCAAAGCGCCGACACTCTTCACAACAAGAAAGGCGACAGGCTACACGGATTTCCGCTTCTGGACAAAAGCGCACTGTGGTGGACATTCGACGCATTGAAGGAGGTCAACAGACCGGACGAAATCGACTGGCGGCTTGTCACATCCGTCAAAAAAGTGGCATGGAAAACAGGGACAAGCTACGGATTCAGGGACGCCTGGGCAGTCGGTGTCACCCCCGACTATGCAGTCGGAGTCTGGGCTGGCAACGCCCAAGGGCAGGGGGTGCCCGGCCTTGTCGGAGCGAGAGCCGCGGGGCCGGTGATGTTCGACATATTCAACCTCCTTCCCGTCAGGGAATATGACTCCGAATACTCAAGGAACGGGTGGTTCAAGGAGCCCGTGTACGGAGATTACATTGTGGCCGAAGTCTGCCATGAATCCGGCCATTTGAGAAGTGTCAACTGCGAACGGGCAGACACGCTTGCCCTGCCAAGAAAAGCCATCAAAAGCGAGCCTTGCCCCTACCATCGAATCATCGACGGACAAAAGGTGTTCATTCTCCCGCCCTCGATGGAGTGGTATTACAGGCAGCACCATCCTGAATATTCCCCAATACAGCCAGGAAGCGCTGACGGGCTCGAATCAACAATGGAGTTCATCTATCCGGAAAACGGAGCCGAGATATACATTCCCCGCCAGTTGGACGGAACAATCCAGGGAATAACCTTCAATCTGGCGCACAGGAATCCTGCCGTCACAATCTTCTGGCATCTTGACAATGACTATGTCGGACAGACCAAAATGCTTCACCAGATGACACTCACGCCATCTGTCGGCAGACACACTGTCACAGCCGTGGATGAATCCGGAAGTACAGTCTCCGTCGGATTCACCATCGCTGAAAATGATTGACATCTATTTCGCGGGTCTCTTGAACCCGTCCTTCGTCGCCCTTTCCGACATTCTGGCGATTCTGTCAGATGTGGCCGGATGAGTCGAAAACAGCTGGCCTACGGAAGAACCGGCAGCGGCCTGAGTGCCGGAAGCCGTGCTCCCGTCGGACAGTCTCTGAAGTTCCTCGAAGGCCATGGCCATAGCCCAAGGGTTCTTGCCGGCACTCTTCAGAAAGTCATAACCATAGTCGTCAGCGGCGGATTCCTGCTTTCTTGAGAAACCGGCGCTCATCAAAGCCTCGCCCAAGTCCCCCAACTGCGATGCGGTGAGAACCGCGACCGTTCCGCCTGTGGACACAACGGCATCCCTGAGGGCAGAGGTCAGAAGAGCCTGCTTGAACTGCATTTTGGAATGTTTGAGGGCGACATGACCGATCTCATGTCCGACAACGCCAAGAGCCTCGTCATCCGTCATGGCGTCCAGAAGCCCGGAATATATCCTGACACTTCCATCGGCGCAAGCGAAAGCGTTCACCTCGTTCGTCTTATAGACTTTGAAATTAAGCGGAGTACCGTTCACAGATGTGATTCCTGAAGTCATTTTTCTGACTCTCTTGACGTATGGGCTGGTCTCAGGAAGAACAACGTTCTCCGCATCCAGTTTCTGGACATACTGACCGACATAGGATTGGATCTGAGAGTCGGTCAGAGCCGCTGCCTGAGCCACCTTGGCCCCGCCGGAAAGCAAGTAAGCGGCGTTGAACTGCTCGGAGCAGGACACACAAAGCGCGACCGACATCAAAAGAATAAGAATCTTCCGCATGATTTTTTGATTTGAATATGCAAATATAACGATTTGTCTGAAAACGCCGGCTTCGACCGGCAATGACGGCATCTTGCCAAATGTCTGACATCCACTTTACTTGGACTCCGACAGCAAACCGCGGAAGGTTTCCATGCCCTTCGTGGCGACCTCACGGATATGCGTGATGCGCGGATCATGGACAGCGACGTCTTCGGGATCAATCAAGTAAATCGGGACTCCGTTGGAGGCATAGCGGTACAGACCCGCGGCGGGGTAAACGTTCAGGGACGTGCCGACGATCAGCATGATGTCAGCGGCGGAGACGATGTCAATGGCCTTCTCGATGTTCGGGACAGCTTCGCCGAAGAAGACGATGTGCGGACGCAACTGGCTGCCGTTCGGAGCCTTGTCCCCAAGATGAACCTCGCCGTATCCAATGTCGATGACCTCTTTCTCTGAATATGTCCGGTCATATTCACCGTCCTCGGGACGCACCTTCGTGGCCTCGCCATGGAGGTGCAGAACCCTTGTGCTCCCGGCCCTTTCGTGCAGATTGTCAACATTTTGGGTGATGACCGTCACTGAATATTCCTTCTCAAGGTCGGCAATGGCATAATGGGCGGCGTTCGGTTTCACCTCGCTGAGCCTCTTGCGCAGACCATTGTAGAAATTCAGGACCAGTTCCCGGTTGCGATACCAACCCTGGATCGACGCGACCTCTTCGGGATCATATTCACCCCAAAGGCCGTTGTTGCCCCTGAATGTGCTGAGACCGCTCTCGGCGCTCACCCCGGCGCCGGTCAAAACGGCTATCTTCTTTTTCGCTGAGTTCATATATTCATTTCTCCGTTTCATCTTGCCGGCAGTCATCTAAAGCCCACTGCGAGATAGGATATTCGTAAATTATTGATTCTTTTTGAAATAGTAGTTTCTGAGCCAGTACTCGAACAGAGGGTCGAGGATCACTGGTTTCGCGTCCTCGCCTACAAAAGTCAAGATTTCCTTCTTCATCAGAGCGTCCTTGAGGCGGCGCACATTGGCAGACGAGTTCAGGGAATATTTCCGGATTACCTCCGCAGTGCTGAACTTGGAATAACCATCGATGATCGCCTTGAGCAGACTGACTTGGAACGTGGTGAGGTCGTTCATCATCGAGATGAAGCGGCCGCGGTTGATGGCGATGACGGTAGCCAAAGCCTCCAGCAGGACCGGTTCCATTATGTAGCCTTTCGACAAAGAGTCGCAGATAGACGTGAAATGATTGATGTAAAAGAGGTTGCATTTGAACAGACGGCAGGCTCCGCTGATCAGGTCTCTGTCGATGACCTTTCCGCTCGCGAGGAAGCCCTTGATGATGTGCTCCACTATCTCCCTCTCATCCACTCTGCCGAGTTTCAACCGTGTGGCGCGGCGATAGAAGAAATGCCTCTTTATGAATATATCCTCCATCGCATTGACCTGAGAGCCTATGAATATATATGAAAAGATCTTCAAACCTTCCGCCTTGGCTTCATCCATCACTTCCTCCATCAGTCTGAAGATACGCTCGCCGTCATCGGCCAGATCGAGATTCTGGAATTCATCGATGATCATGAACGTTTTCTCTCCCCTCTCCGCCGCAAAGGCATAAGGCAGCCTGAGGACGGCCTTGAGATCCTTGTCATCCAGATCCCAGTTTGTGGAAAGAATGGTGTCCATGTCCGAGAACGCTTTACGGTCAAACACGAAATGTGTACCTTCAAGATGCCTTGAGACTATCATCTCATACTCATCAGGAGTTGAGGCCACAAGCCGGATGACAGCGGCTCCGAGTCTTTTGACAAACTCTTCTCCTTCCCTGATGTCCAAGGCTGTCATCTCTCCGACCGTGAACTTGTCACCGTTCACTTTCATTTTTGTGAAAACTTGGTGGACAAGGGATTTCTTGCCGGCTCCGAACGGCTCCCCTATCACCACATTCTCGCTCTGAGCCAAAAGGTTACCAAGTATGGCACAATCTTCCTTCCGGCCGATGAAGTGTTGTCCTGTCACATATCTGTTGTACAAAAACGGGCTGTCCATCGAAATAACATTTTTGTTTTGACAAAATTAACATTTTTTTCCTATCTTTGCACCCGCTTTAGAGAGCGCTTGGAAATTTATCGGACAAATCGCCGGGATATTCCCAAGTTTTAAGAAAAAAAGGAGGTGGTAAAAGCATTATGATCATAGTTCCTATCAAGGAAGGCGAGAACATCGAAAGGGCTCTGAAGAAATTCAAGAGGAAATTCGAGAAGACCGGCGCCATCCGCGAGCTCCGCGCCCGCAAGAACTTCGAGAAGCCTTCCGTAAAGAAGAGAGCCGCGAAGTTGAAGGCCATCTACGTTCAGCACCTCCAGCTGCTTGACGAGCAGTAAGAAATATCTTACAATGAAAATCCAGTCGGACCGCCAAGCAGTGCGGCCCGATTTTTTATTATATTTGCGAACTATGAAAAAGGAAATCCTCAAACGTGGAGCGTGGCGCTGGTTAAAGCCGGTACTATGGATAATTATGGGAATATGGGCGGTGATTGTCATCGTCCTGCAGATCGCGTTGAATTCCAAAGTGCTGACACGCATCGTCAATGACGCAGCCAAGGAATATGTTGACGGGGACGTCTCGTTCTCCGGCATCAAGGCTTCCATGTTCAGGAGCTTTCCGAACCTCAACGTCACGATAGACAATTTTTCCATCACCTACCCTCACGACAGGTTCTCAGCCTTCGACTCGCTTGATGCCCCGGGAGGCTACCTGCTCGACTCTGGTCGCGGAGAAGCGGCCGACACTTTGGCGCATTTCAGGAAGTTGTCAATTTCAGTCAATTACCTTGCGGCGGTGGCCGGCAGAATACGGATCCGCCATGCGATGCTGGATCACCCAAGGATTTTCGCCCGCCAGTACGATTCGACCTCGGCGAACTGGAAGATGTTCGGAGATGGTTCCGCCAAGGAAGACAATGACACTACGTCCGGCACGCTGCCCCCAATCTCCATCGGCAAGGTTAGTCTGGACGGGAGGCCGTTCGTTGTCTACACGAACCCCTCTGACACCATATTCGGCTGCATATCCCTGAAAAAACTGACCGCGAAAGGTCATTACAACGCAAGGAGAGGTAAGATCGGGAGGGTGAGTCTGGAGATGGACTCGCTATTTGTGGCGGGACGGCTTCCGGCTGACACGGTGGCCATTGGTGTTGGGCGGCTTGGAATCAAAGAGCGCATAGGGCACTTTGATGTGGACCTTTCATCCCGTCTGTTTCTGGGATTGAGGTCGTCCGGCAGGATGTCGATTCCCGTCGAGATCAAAGGGGACATATTCCCGGAACTTGACAAAAAACGGGTGACGGTGGAGAATATGAAGGCGCATGTCGCGACCTTAGGGTTGACCGCCAGCGGGAAGGCCGACTTCTCTGGGAAAGACATTCTGATAAAAGCGTCCTTGGCGACGGAAAAAGCCTCTGTCAGTGAACTCGCCGAATTTTTCGGAAAGAATTTTCCGATCCTGAAAAAATTGCGGACGGACGCGTTGCTCTCTGTAAAAGCCTCATGTGATGGTTCCTACGACAAAAGTACCGGAAAGCTTCCTCCTCTTTCCATGCAGATTCAAGTGCCGGACTCCAAGATCGGATGGGAAGGAATCGACGGTGACGGACGGTTCGATCTGGACATAACGGCAAAGAGCGATGACGGGAAACTGAGCGCCGAGATTCCGGATTTCTGCTTCAGTGTAGGCGGAATGAAAGTGACGTTGAGTGGCACGGCGGATGATTTGCTGGGAGGAGACCCTCTGTTCGACATCAGTTCAGATCTCCATTTCGTACTGGATTCTTTAGCCACATATCTTCCTGACAGCCTCGGCCTGACCGCCCACGGAGACCTCGAAGGCATCATTGAGGGAGGATTTCGGCTTTCCCAACTGGATTTGTTCAACTTCTCTGAAATCGGGCTGGAAGGGCTCCTGGAGAGCAACGGAATCCAGATCAGCATTCCGAAAGACACACTTTTCGCCTACATCGGGCACACGGACATCAGCCTCGGCACGTACAGCCATGACGAGGATGATCATGACGGGCACGGAGAGCACGGTCACAAGCACTCCGGTCTGGTGGTCGCGGTTGACAGCGTGTTCGCTGAATATGGCAAATCGACCTTCATCCGCGGCACCGGCCTGAGCCTGTCTGCCCATAATGCGGAAGAGCCCATGGCCGGGAAACCGGACAGGCATCCGCTTCACGGCCATCTGGACGTCTCCTCCATCGGGATGATGGATCTTGACTCGTGCTTCGTCGGTGCGATCGGTTCCGCCAACACATTCAAACTGAGTCAGAATCTGATTGGCAAGCACACCGTGCCTTTCCTCAGTCTGTCCAGCAAGAACAAGAAGATAACGCTTCGGGAAGGTGTCAACCGGTTCTCCGTACAGGATGCAAGACTGGCCGTAGCGGCGCATCCGAATTCAGTCGAGAGACAGATCCGCCGGAAACATCTTCTGGACTCATTGCAAAGGGTTTATCCTGGAGTCAAAAGAGATTCTCTGTTCCGGAAAGCGTTCAGCAGACGTGCCGGAGCCGACTTGCCGGACTATCTTTCCGAGAAGGATTTCGAGAAGAACGACATCAGGATCCAGCTTGGAGAATCAATCGTGGACTATGTCAAGAACTGGGACATCACCGGAGACATCAATCTGGCAGAAGGCATTGTCATCTCGCCGTACTATCCTCTTGACAACAAAATCACCGGATTCAGCGGAAGTTTCTCCAACAACAGAATCGACCTGAAAGAATTGTCGCTGAGCTCAGGAGCGTCCGACATTTCAGCCAAAGGTCGGCTTTCAGGTCTGAAAAGGCTCCTCACAACCGGCAAAGGCAGACTAAATCTGGATCTTGGAATATCCTCGGACGTGATTGACGTGAACGAGATTCTCATAGCCCTCAACTCCGGAAAGAACTTCACTCCTTCAGGCCACAACACTGCGCTCTCTAGCGTTGACGACGATGATTACCTCAATTCGGTCAAGGAGCAGACAGCCACAGACACCACCGTCACGACATCACTTATCGTACTGCCGGCCAACCTCAACGCCAAGGTCTCTTTGGCTGCGAACAAGATCAGATATTCAAATCTTGAGACAACGTGGGTCGCCTCCGACCTTGTGATGAAGGAACGCTGCCTTCAGGCCACCAACACATTGGCCACGACGAATATGGGCGATGTCTATCTGGAAGGATTCTACTCCACCCGCACCAAGAAAGACCTCAAAGCCGGTTTCGACCTCACCCTGGCCGGCATCACGGCGGAGAAAGTCATCCAACTCTTCCCTGCCGTGGACAGCATTGTGCCGATGCTCAAGTCTTTCAAGGGACTTCTCGACTGCGAGATAGCCGCCACAAGCGCGATCGACACATCCATGAATATTGTGATTCCAACTTTGAGCGGAATAGTGAAGATTGACGGCAAGGATCTTTCCCTGTCCGAGAGCGAGGATTTGAATAAACTTCGCAAAACATTGATGTTCAAAGATAAAGATTCCACACACATCGAATCTTTGTCCATCAGAGGCATCATCAAGGACAACCAGTTGGAGATATTTCCGTTCCTTCTGAACATCGACCGCTACTCGATAGCGGCAAGCGGCCTTCAAGGGTTCGACCAGAAGTTCAAGTACCATCTCTCCGCCCTCAAATCCCCTGTCCCGTTCAAGTTCGGCATCAACCTCAACGGCTCGTTCGACGACTGGAAATGGAAACTCGGCAAGACAAAATACAAGAGCCGCAACATCCCTCTGTTCGACGATCAGGTCAACAGCCTGACGCTGAACCTCACAAACGCCATACACAACATATTCGAGAAAGGCGTGGAGCAGGCACTCAAGCAAACAGAATTGTCCCAGGAGGCCATAGAGAACAAGAAGAAAGAGATTGACTATTCCTCCACTCTGACCGAAGACCTCTCCGCCGATGAGAAGAAGGCTCTCGCTGTTCTTGAGAAGGTCGCAACCAACGCCGACGATGCCGGACAATAGCCCAACTATGCTGGTCGCCGAACTTGCAGGAACAACATTCCTTGCAGATAATCTCAGTCGGTCGCAAAGGCAGCCGGAGTGATCATCATGTCAAACCGGCAAATAATATTTGAATATTAACAGATTTCAGTTATCTTTGCAATCCTTTCGGACTCGGAGCGAAGGCAGCTTCCAATCGCCCGACCTCCCTGCGGAATCCCTATCATCATCTAGATTCCCCCGCCGAAAGGCCTTGCGGGTGTGTTGAAATTGGTAGACAAGCCAGACTTAGGATCTGGTGCGCAAGCGTATGGGTTCGAGTCCCTTCACCCGCACAAGAAAACCCCCTTAATTACTTGATTAAGGGGGTTTTCTTTTTGTCTTAGGTGTACTAAAGGTGTACTATTTTTCAGCACTCGCGTCTCCGTGACTGGGGTCGTGGTCTTGGAAAGGATCGGCAAAGAGATTTGAAGCCCCCTCCCCTCCTGTCGCTGGGTTATATCTTATCACCGTTCAATAGCCCCCGATTGTTCATTATTGAAGCCTGTACCCAATCCATCACTACAGATTGAAGTTTTATGATAAGCGGGGTTATTCCCTCATCAATCATTTCTTCTACCTGTGTGTCTGAATACATCTCGCTCAACCCGTGGTGTAGGTGGGTTAACGTCTCGCCTAAAAGGTCATAGGATCTGACCAATTCTGCGGTCTCTTTACTTACTTTGTACTCCATAACTCATTCATTTAGGAATAATAAAACCCCTTGTTTAGGTGTCCTAGGCTGAATGAAGCCTTGCGGGTGTTTCCACTACCGCCACCATACAAAGGGCAAAATATCAACTTCGGCTAATAAGCCGTCATTCATTTAAGGGACTGCAAAGATAGCACATTCACTTGAAAAAAACCTCCTCAACAGAGAAAAATAACTGCATCAAGCCCGCCCGCCACGTTGAGGCATCGCACCACCAGCAAGCGACAACACCCACCAGAAGCGGGGCGCAACCTCCAAGAAGTTCACCCCGCTCACATCCGCCTTTGTTAGGCACAAGAACACCGTGTCATACATACGCCCTCGGTTTCAGATTCTGAAACCAGCGACAGCTTAATATAGAGAATCGGCCTCAACGGTAAAATCTGACCGCCTCGGCAACCTTTCTGTCTAATTCCTCTATAGCCTCGCTCTGGGCTGTCTGGCCGCCTGTCTCTTGGCACGCCTTTTCTACCTCCTTTCTCAATCTGCAAGCCTGTACCTTGCCTATATCGCCTCTTTGTTGGGCTTCTTTTAATTGAGACAAAAAAGCAATCTGGCCGCCCGCTTTATCTACAAGCGCAAGAACGCCCGCTTTGTGAAGTTCTGGAATTGTTGTCATTGTCTGGAAATTTACCGCTGTATTAATGTCGTTTATCTTCTGAATGGCTTGGTAGTCATCCCTCCAAGCGTCAAGCACTTTGATATAGAACCCCTCTTCATATAATGTCGCCCCCGTCACCTCTGCAACCCTAAATTTGGCCGCTATACGCTGGGTGTACCGCCTTTCATACCTCAACACGCTTTGGCCTCTGAAAAGGTCTGGAATCGCCTCCTTTTTGTCCCTCCGTTCCCTGTTCTTGTCATAGAAGCACAGACGGCCACCTTTGAGGCGGTAATACAGCCCGCTGGGTTCTTCCAGCCTGTCAGCGTACCTCAACACTCCAAGGTGATTCAGATACACCGCCACAGGGTTTCTCATTATAAAATTCTGCGCCACGTCCACACGGGTAACGTTGGCTTTATCCATTGGCAAAGTTAAGGAATCTGACAATTTTTCTATAGCCTGCTGGGTGTCTCTCCGTCCCATTGTCTGGCAATTGTCACCAAACAGGAACTTACAGAGACTCCCGCCCATTATCCTTACCCTCTGGCCTGTTGCCGTCACTTTAAGGCCGTTGAGGTCTCCCGTGATACTCACCACATCATTACAGCGACTTTCCACGACATTATCAAGCAAGCGGGGCGCAACCTCCAAGAAGTTCACCCCGCTCACATCCGCCTTTGTCAGGCACAAGAACACCGTGTCATACATACGCCCTCGGTTTCAGATTCTGAAACCAGCGACAGCTTAATATAGAGAATCGGCCTCAACGTGTGTATACTCTGATTCGGCCACCGCACGCAAAGTGTTCATTTCTGCATCCAGACCACCGTCTGAAAGGTAATTCCACAGAGCCACACGGTTCTTGCTTTCGCCCCTCGCTATAAATACCTCTAGTTCCCCGTCTGGCTGTATGATTCCATTCACCGTGTTGAGGTCTTTGAACACAAACAGCAGCGCATCGCTTGTGCCTATGAAATCACCATACCCAAAGTTGCTATTAGGCTCGGGCGTGTATATGCTGGTGATATTCCTCCCCTTTATGTTGAGGTTTTTCCCCGCCTTTCTGCGTGCCGCTCCCTTAAAGGTTGGTGGCGTGTCTGTATAGTACGCCACTATTGCCCCCGCTATTGTCGCGTCCTGTCTGGCGGTCGCTTTATTGCCCGTGGTCAAACGCCTTTCTTCGAACTCTGGGTAACTGTGCGTTGAGGCCACACAATCCAGCCTTGTACGGCTCTTTGTGGCCGTCCTCTTGAACTTGTAGTAATCTGTGAGTATCATCGCACACCTCCTCTCTTACAGAAAGCATCCGCCTGTCCCCGTGCCTCGTCCACGGTCGCCACTCGGTTGTTTTGCAACCATTGCTCCAACTCGGTACGGTTGAAATAGATATACTTCCCCGCTGGCTTGAAGTGTGGTACTTCCTTTCTCATAGTCAACTTATATAGTTGGCTTCTGGAAATACCCATAAAGCGGGCTGCCTCCTCGCTGGTAAGCACTTCTTTGGTGTTGCCGCTTATGTTTGCTGATACACGGTCAGCAATAGCCGTTATCTCCTCATTTGTCATAATACATGATTTTGAGGTTTTGGCCGTCTGGGAGTGTCAGCAAGTCCACCCCCTTATTCGCCCTTGCTCTCCTGTTACGGGGCTTGCTGTCCACCCGCTTCAAGAAAGCAAGAGCAAAGATATGGGATATAAAAAAGGAAAATACCCAACGTTGGCCTTGCAGTAAGGTGCTGTAAGGTAATAAAGGCCGCTACGGTTCTATCAAAGCGTCTATTCTATCTGAACCTGTTGGGCTAAATTCAGTATGATACTTTTCATAATCGGACTTTGATTGCCTCAACTCTTTCACTTGGAAAAGGGTCTCAAACGGTTTCCAACTCGCATTTGCATTACTATTAGTTCTCAAATCCAAATAGGCCGTTGCCTTGACTGCAAAATATGCCAACAATACCTTTGTACCGTTCCATTTGTGCCGCCCCGCCTCAACGATAATGAATCCAGCCTCAACGGCCTTGCTTATCAGTTCCTTTGCCTTGCGTGTATTCAATTCGTCTGGGAACTCTGGGGCTTGCTGTTGAGGCTGGCCGCCCTGTTCTTCTTGAAGTGGGCTAATATACTTTGAGGCTACATCATTGCAAACTTCATATTTGCGGGTCTTTTTTGTTGAGAGGTTCGTCCATAACTTTCCCCCGCTTCGTTGCATCATTTCTAATACTTCGCCTCCTGTCTTTAGCAACATTGCCTTAAAGCTGTAGAGGGTATCGGCCGCTACTATACAGTTATTCGCCAAATCAACGGATTCAACCCGTAGCCCAATGTCTGGATTTAGGCAACTATATTCTGTAAAGCCTGTTGAACTCAATCGGCCAAACATATACGTTGCACCAGAATATAAGGCATCATCGTCTATATCATACCAATCAACGCCCGCTTTTTCTTGCTGTTGTCTGCATATATCTTGTAAAACGATGGCTATAGACTTCACGATATAGTCGCTTTCCTCGCTCGTTCCAGCAAACAGCGTGAAATTATCATTGATTAGATAAACACCCGTTCTGGTTATTAGTCCCTTGTCGGGTGTCTGCTTGCGGGCTTCTTCTACCCCGTCCTTTCTCTCATTATCGGCAATATATGAATAATCCACACACACCGATAGCCTTTTCTCCTCTCTGAATACGGCCAAATACAGGCCGCTCAAATCCTTTCTCATACTTTCCCCCCTCTTTATGAATGTTATTGAATGTCTATCGCTGGCAAACTATTCAACGCCCGCTTCTTGCTCTCATCCAACGCCCGCACATACCGCTCGACATAAGAAAGCCCGCTATGTCCCAACAGGTCGGCCACCACCTTTACATTCGCCCCGTTCTCCAGAAGATTTGTGGCAAAGGAATGGCGACCACAATGCCACGTTATATGCTTGCTTATCCCCGCCCTTGCGCTCCAATGCCTCAACGCCTTTAGGCACATTGTATGGCTTGGAAGTTCAAAGATAAGGCCGTCTTTGTCCTTGCCTTGGGCTTCTGGCGTGCCTATCACATCATTAAGCAAATCATCCCTCAACGGCATAACCACAACGCTTTTTGAACTATGACCCTTTGTCTTGGCCTGTTCAAACCTCAATGTCTTGTTCTGGTAGTCTATATTGCTATACCTCAACTCGACAACATCGCACCACCGTACACCCGTGAAAAGAGTGAATATGAAAGCCCGCCTTATATTGGGGTTCTCGTTCTTGACGTGTGTATGAAGCAAGGCTTGTATCTCCTCAACGCTCAATATGTCCTTTGTAAAGCATTCATTCCTCTTGCAAACAATGTCGGTGCACGGGTTCTTTGAGAGTTGGCCGTCCTGTACCGCATTCCTCACAATCTTCTTGAACCGCTCATAAGCGGTGGCCGCCCCGCTTCCTGTGCTGTTGGCCTGTAGGAAGTCAACAAATCCCCTTATCATCTTTTCAGTAAACTGCTTCTCTGTAAGATTGAAACGGTAATACTCATTGGGGTTGAGGTCGTGCTTGCCGTGCACTCCCTTGTGGCCGGCCGCCCATTGCGCCTCTATCTGCCTAATCTCGGCATCCGTCTTCCTTATGGCACAAAGGGGAAAATTAAGCCTTATGTATTCCTTGAACCTGTTCAACGCCAAGCGGACGTTCCTTATATCCTTTTTAGTGTATGCGGCTATGTAGTTTTCAAAACAGGCGATTATATTCTGATTCTTGGAAGCGACCTTATACCCCATAGTGCCCGCCAATACCTCCTGTTCCTTGGCGTTCCTTATCTGCCTTGCAAGTGTGAGTGTGTTCGTGTTGTGGTTTCTTTCCTCTGGGCTTTTGGGCTTGGAAAACAGGTATAATTTTAATTCCTCTTTCCTCCTTATGTGCTTGACTTCATACATTGGTTTACCCTCCATTTTCCCCGCTGTATAACATAGCGGGTTGCCGTCCTTGTCGGTCTTTGGCGTTGAGGTTCGCCCCAAGTAGTACTCCAGATATAGGGCTATTTTCCCGTCTTTTAGTACACGTTCCCTCAACTTTGGGTTGTCCTTTACATTCGCTTTCATTATTCTTCCCTTATATTCTCTTGTTTTCCTTTGTTTTACAAATATAGAAAACTTTTCATTTTGAGGTGTACTAAAAGTGTACTATCTGGCAAAATAAGGGACAAAAAAAAGAAAGAAACAGAAAGAGACGTTATAAGGAATGTGGCCTGTAGTGGCCTGTAGGCCGTTTATGTGCCTTTAGTCTCCTATCGGGAATCTAGGTTTTGTGCCCTTCACCCGCACAAGGGGACAGCCTCGGAAGAGGCTGTCCTTTTTTATTCCCATAACCCACTGAGAATCCATCCAATAAATCAAAAACAGAGTTCCTGTTTTCGGTTCGATAACTGCGATTTTTCTTGTCCCAAAATATTCCGTTCGGATAGACAAGATATTCGATTTTCCGCTTGGTCTCATAGTTCCCGTCTCTCCACAAACTTCTTAAATCAGAAGCCTTTGTGATTACCAAAGGGATGATTTTCTCAAAGTTAGATAAATTATTCCCAACACTTTCCAAGTCAAGCAGGATTTCTCCCCTACGCTCATTGAAATCTTTCATTATCTCGGAATAGTCCTCATTAGACACCTCACCTATGGCGTGGCGTGTCTTGACCATTTTGATATTCTTGTCAAGTTGAGACAACTGCTTCTTGTACCGGCCCCGGTTTTCCTCTTGTTCTCTTGTAACGCCCTCGAATGATTCTTTCAGTAAGTCTGAAAAGTTCATCAACACATCTTTTGACAGGTCAAATCCGGGCAACAAGTCTTCATATTTGCTGTGCATCTCCGTTGCGGGTACGTTTGACTTACATCCTATCTTATTGCATTTATAGTAGTAATAAACTCTATCATTTTTGCGTCTTGAATAAGCCGTGAATGGCGTTTCATCTTCTCCACAAAGCACGTATTTGACCAACGGGCATTCTTCGTTATGCTTTTTGTGGGTATATTTCCCAGTCTTGCCCGACAATATCTCTTGAACCCTTAAAAAGTTGGGATATGACACCGCCGGTTCTATCTGTCCATCCACCATTTCATAGTTTATCAGTTTATGCGTAATCTTCCCGGCATAGAATGGATTGACCAAAATCTTATGTAATTCCTGCTTTGATATTTCCAATCCCATCATAGACAATTTGGATAAAATTTCAGCATTAGACATCCCTCCCAGTTTCCATTTGAACGCCTTTTTAAGGAGTTTTCCATCATCATTCAGGTAACACCAAGTATTACGGCTTTTTCCCTCTTTACGATAACCTAACGGGGCTTTCTCACACCAAGCCCCACTCCTAAGACATCCTTGGCGACCACCGACAAACTTATCTGTGCGATTCTGATTGTCCCACTGTGCCATCGAAAGCATCTGTTGAGCCATCATCATCCCCTCTTTTGTCCTTGTGTCCGTACCGTATTTCACGGCAATCACAATGATGCCTAAAGTACGCATATCCTCCAGCATCTTTGTAGCCTGCCAAACGATTCTTGAAAAGCGGTCGAATTCCGAAATCAAGACCGTAGCGACCTCTGTATGCTTTTTCACATAGGCAGTCGTCTCAGTCACCAATTTTCCCTGTGTCTTGGCACTTTCGTGCTGACCTCCAAAATATTTTGTCTCCGCCAAATTATGCGTCCTTGCATATTCCTCACACAATTCCTTTTGAGTGTCAAGACTGCCTCCATTATCCTCCTGGTACTTGCTTGACACCCTTGTCCAAATTATGCAGCGGTTGCCCTTTCTTATGTTACTGTAATCTATCATCGTTCCCTTAATTATTCATTATTTCAATTGTGGCTATCTCAAACAAGTCTTTTACATAGTCTATAACAATCATTCTATCGTTGAGGCTTTCAACGCCCATCTTATCCAAGAAAGCCTCGTAATCCTTTTTCATCACAGAGCGGATTTTTCTCTCTTATCAGGCTCTTCGGCACTCGGAATCACCACGACCACGAGTTCTTGTACGCCAAGGACGCTTTTATCCTTTATGTCACATAATCCTTTATATCATATCCTACGGAAAATTATTATGCCTTTCGGCTTATTTTTCGGCTCTTACACTTGGTCGAAGTCACATTCTTCTCTATAATAAGATCGCCATTCTTCAACAAGGAACAAGTGAACTGCGTGTAGTTTTTAAGATGCTGAAATATTTCCTCATTTTTAACTATCACACTATCCACATCAAACCTTAATTTTAGTCCATCAAACTTTACCACTTACCATTTTTCCAATATTTCGCTTTATTTTTCCATTCTTCTTCCTCTTGACAATAACTATATACCCATCGTATCACCCGAAACCGGACGATGAGGAACACTTTGCCAATACCTTTTCATAGCCTGGCTTATGTGTTGCTTATGGCTATCGGTTTTAGGTTTATTTGAAGATGATTGGCTGATTTTCTTCTTTGTCTCATCACTGAGTTCTCTGAACTCTCTTTTGTACTTTATCATAATTTCATTCAGGCGTTAGAGTGCCTGCTCCAAATAATAAATAGGCAAGCATAGTAGAAATGTAAAGAATAGTAGAACTATATTTTGCAGGTTACATAGCAAAAATCATCGCAAGCAACTGAATATAGCCTACTGGACTTATCGGTTTAGTCGGATAATAAGGAGGATTACAGGGCAATAAAAAAACCGAGGGGTGAAGCAGAGAGCCTTACGGCTCAGAATGGCGGCCAGACACAGACATTACCCTAATAACGTCTGTAGTGGCTGCGCACTCTCTCAACCTTGCCGAAACGCACTCGCCTGTAGGCTCGCACCCGGACAAGTCTGATAACCTCCACCTCAATGGCGACTATCACAAAGTGGTTCTTTGCTCCCATAATTCTAAGGGTTAACTATAATGTCATAAGTGAGTGAAAGAACAAGAGCCCCTTTCGTAGCACCCCCTCGGTAAAACAGCAAAAAAGCAAGTGTTCCCTTTAGGGAAAGAACACTTGCTTTTTTAACTCACTTAATTCCTTAGAATTGTTGCAAATTTAGTCATAATTTTCAAATAATCAAGAAAATCCGACCCATATTTACGGAATTTTACGTAATCAGTGTTATTTGCCATCTTCCAACCATTCCACAGACTCCAACACCCTCTTGAAATCCTCGGCAAAAGTTCGATAATCTTCCACGATTCCGCACAAGGGGACAGCCTCGTTTGAGGCCGTCCTTATCTCATTCTCATAACCCGCTGAAAATCCGTCCAATAAATCAAAAACAGCATTCCTATTTTCGGTTCGATAACTGCGTTTTTTCTTGTCCCAAAATATTCCGTTCGGATAGACAACGTGAGTTTAACACAATTTTGTACAATTAACCCTCAAGTTTGACCGTCTTCG